>Ga0214919_10000007_pt1 | contig 345154 bp, 433 predicted proteins | sample LL1503_MetaG_FD_177994 | JGI IMG/M metagenome (GOLD analysis project Ga0214919, IMG submission 177994) | Freshwater microbial communities from Lake Lanier, Atlanta, Georgia, United States - LL-1503 | ecosystem: Environmental > Aquatic > Freshwater > Lake | place: USA: Georgia | collected... | reverse complement strand
TTCATTCTATTCCTGGAGTAGAAGGCATCAAACCCATTGAGATAAAAGAAATTCCAGTAAACAAATATTTGAATTTAATCAGAAAAGCAACGCCAGCAGACTTAAAATTGCGTAAGAAGTATATGAAGAAGCAAGGTGTGGCGGAAGGCAAACTAAGCGTAGACGTACCCAATGAAGAGTGGTTGCAAGATAAAATTGACTATGCCAAGAGCAAAGGCCGTAACAGCTACGGTGTTCCTTACATGGGTAGCACCACTGCTGGTGTGGTTGGAACTCCACCTAGAGTGCGTGTGATGCGACTAGCTTCGTTGCCTGGTATGCGCAACGAACAAATGAATGTGCGCAAAAATGACCTAAAGTGGTTGATGGACTACATGGACAAGACTGGCAAATTGCCGCCCATGGGCAGTAACCCCAACGAAGAATACCTGCCCTATATCATGGTGGCCTACAATGGCGAAGCCTGGGTCAACGAAGGCAATCATCGCATCATGGCTGCCTACAGATTAAACTGGCCAGACATGCCCGTAGAAATACGTTACTTTGATGGTGGTGAAAGAATTGCAACTGGACCAATGGCGCCAGGAAAGATTGGACTAGCATGAGAGCACAAGAATTTATTGTATCAGAAAACATGGACCACAGCAAAGACCATCAAGCAGTGGCGGAACTCAAGGCAGCATTGATAGCTCGCAAACAAAAATTGCAGTCTGCCAGCGATGATCAAGTGTACGATAGTATTGACAAAATTATGACACGTATTGCAAAAACTCACAGCATCAGTGGTCAGAAGTTACATGACATGTGGGTTGACCGGTACCATGAAGTTCCAGACACCTGGGTTATGAAAGAAAACTTTGCCGATGGTAAAAAACCCGGACGCAAAGGTCTGGCCAAACGCAAGGGTGTCAACTGCAAACAATCAGTTTCGAAGTTGCGTAGCATTGCTGCCAACAGTTCCGGCGAAAGACAACGCATGGCGCACTGGTGTGCCAACATGAAAGCTGGTCGCAAAAAATAATGTCAGCATCTTTAAAATCTATTTTGTTAGTAGGATGCTCGTTTAGCGATTATTGCGGATTTGGAGAGATTGTTGGAAATCATGATGATCCTAGATGTTGGTACAACATAGTATCCACTAAAACAAATGTTTCTATTACCAATATCAGTTATGGCGGCCTTAGCAACCAAGAAATCTTATATCGTGCAATACAGGAAATTTTATCTACACATTATGACGTTGTTATAATACAAACAACATCAACTCGACGACGTTGGTTTTGGAGGAACAACTCCACTGACTTTTGTATTTTTAACGGTGGCCGGGTCTCTAATACAAAAACCAATTTAGAAACTAACTCTATTATAGAAGTTGGAATTAATTTTTTTAATACCAGAAAAGAAATTGAACAAGATCTGTTGAAATTAATTTTGTTGCAAAATTATTGCAAGCAACATGATTCTAAAATGATATTAATAAACGGCATGGGATTTTTGGAACAAGCTCGAGGTTTTCCAATGCTGTTTAATCAGCTTGATAAAACACAATTTTTATCAGATGACAATGCTTCCTGGATGTCACAAATGTTAGATTTTGCAGATGATAATATGCACCCCGGTGAAAAAACCAATAAACTATATGCAGAGCAAGTTATCAATCATCCAAACTTTATCTGACAATAAAACATAAGTAAATTAATAAAGATTGCCTTTGCAAATAGGAAAAAGAAATGAGATTTAACGAACTTCAAGAAACTACCCTGGGCGGATTCAAAGTAAAACCTTTGCATATTGAGAACACCGGTGTCAGTGAAGAACTTGAGCATAACTTTGACAAGCACATAGTTGCTGTCACTGTCAGTGATCCTCACAGTCCAGCTGTGACACAACGTCAAGAACTAAAACAACGCAAGGCCAAGGTACGTGCATTAGATCGTGAATCTGCTGTTAATACTGCTGTCAATTGGTATCGTAAACAAGGCTACAAAGTACACAATCATCACTACATTGGCACAGATAACGGTGTGGCGGAAGCAATCAAGTTAAATGCTCCACAGAAGTCATGGTCTAAGCAAGACATGCAGGATTACCTAACTCGAATTAAAACAGGTACAAAAACCAAACAAGATCGCTTTAAGCCTATTATTCACGGTAGCAATGTCAAAGCCATTACCAAAGACGATGGTACAGAAGAATGGGACTTGGAAGATCTAAAGCGTCAAATTACTACACCGCCCAGGGCAATCCTTGGATCAAATGCCAAGATGAGCAAGAGTAAAAAAGAAGGTGCCATCACATACGACTTGACACTACCAGCACTAAGTGGTATTGTTGTGGATGAAGACACCGGAGAGTTTGTGGAAATTACCACATGCCCGGGTGCAGGCGAATGTCAACTGTTCTGTTATGCTAGAAAAGGCGGCTACGTTATGTTCCCTGCCGCATCTATGTCGGCCGCACAAGCATTGAACTTCTTGGTTAATCACCCTGATGAGTACATGGCAATGTTTGACGCAGAAATCAAACGAACAAAAGCACTGGCAGACAAAAATGGCATCAAGTTGCTGGTGCGCATTCATGATGCTGGCGACTTTTTCTCTAAAGAGTACTGGGACCTTAGTAAGAAAGTGCAACTCAACAACCCAGATGTACGTTTTTACTTCTACAGCAAAATGGGAGATCCAGTAACTGATCCAAACACGCCGTCTAATACATTACCCAACTTCAGTGATGGTGGTGCCAAGAGTCGAGAAGTCAAGAAAGTTGAACTCTACAGAAATGCCGGTAAGAACCTAAAAGGCGCACCGACTATTCCCAAAGACATGTTCCGCGATTTGTTTGTGACTGATGCCAAGGGCAAATATGTCAAGGATGAACAAGGCCGCACACAGGTCAAAAGCCCAGAAGCATGGGAAAACTTCAAACAGAAGTTATCTACAAAATACAATATTGACCCAGGATCAATTATCACATACGACCAAATGAATCGTATCCCCGAAGGACCCAAGCCTAAATGGAATGTGGTAGTATTTCCAGCAGGCCACGGCGACTTGGGTGCAACAAGACTCGATGTACAAAATCAGTTTTTAATGTTCCACTAATATGCGCTACAAAGAAATTAAGCCTGTTAAAACCAAGATGAAAACTTATGTTGTAAAGATTAAGTTACAACAAACGGGCTATATCAACATCATTGATACTACAGTAATGGCTCGTACACCAGAAATGGCTCGTAGAATACTCAGACAACAATACAATAACAAGCATGTTATTGTTGGACAGCCAAGAGAACTCAAAGTTTAGTTCAGTTAACGCCCAACTAAATACTGGGTGAAAAAACAATTCGTAAAAGCTTTATTTGATTTGCATTGTGACTGGCAAGGATTACCACCTTCTTATCGCATCTATGTCAACGATGAATTATTTGCTGAGCGTACATTCTATTGGGTAAATGAGTATCTAAAAGAAATACTGCAAATAGAAGCACCAGCAGGAATGTATACAGTTAAGTTTGAGCCATTAAAGCCCAACTTGGCCACGTTCCAGATAGAAAATCACAGAATTGAACACGGATCGGCTCGCTGGGTTGATCAACAAACCTTGGAGATTATATTCGATGCGACTACGTGAAATAACTGAAAGTATGGGCGGCACATGCTCAGGCGGTATTGCTACCGTGGCTCAACCAATGGGCGAAGTGATAACTAGGACTAAGAGTACTAAACCAGCTAAATATGCCAACAGCGCACAAAAAATGATGCCTGTAAAACCTAGGAAGAAATAATGTTATCGGACGATTTAAAGACTTTGCTGGCCACACAATATGCTTTGAGTATCAAAGCACAGAATTTTCACTGGAATGTGGAAGGTCCTGACTTTGCTCAATACCACGATTTCTTTGCCAACTTCTATGAAGAGGTGTACGGCGCAGTTGATCGAATTGCTGAATACATTCGCACCTTACAAGAATACAGTCCAGGCAGTTTTGAACGTTTTCAAGAACTGTCTATCATACAAGGACAAACCAAGATCCCACGTGCCCGATTGATGATTGAAGAGTTGCTTTCTGACAACGGAGCCCTAATTGATTTATTGAATCAAACATTTGTCAGTGCTGAACAAGAAAACAACCAGGGCATTGCCAACTTCATTGCTGAACGCCTAGACGCACAGGCCAAGCATGGTTGGATGTTAAGAAGTTTCTTAAAAGGCGAGCGGGCATGAGCGATTTAAAAGATATTTTAGCAAAGCTGGATAAAATTGCCGAGGGAGAAATTACCCCTGTGGATGTTAAATCTGGACTTAATAAACAACAAAGGAGAGTTCCTGAACTTCCTGCGCTGTTTAAACCAAAAAGTATCAATGTATTAACCAATAGAACTGATCCTGAGCATCCTACCAAGGGATACTTTGTTGGAGCAGAGAGTGTTGAACAAGACGAAGATCAAGAAACTATCTCTGAAGTGGTCACATCCGAAGATGTAATCAGCACAGTTAAGAAAAAACTAGGCGACTACCTGGCTGACCTTTCAAACGAAATTAAGTCAGACTCTGATCTCAAAGATAAAATACCACAGGATGTTGATCATATTGGGCCTTCAGTTAGAACTATCAACACCGACGACGGACATGAAATTAAAATCCACGGCAACGATGATGATGGTTTCAGAATTACAATTAAAAACAAACCACATAGTGCAAAGTTTGAATCACTCAAACATGCCGAGATGGCCTGTGAAATGTACTGTGCTCATCGTAGAGAAAACACAGTAGAAGTTATACAGGCCACACCCGATTACTTGGATGAAGCATAATGAATCTCAATACCTTATTTGAAAACACGCAGAGCGTGGCGGAACAGTGGAGTCAAAAATACAAGAGCAGTATCAACTGCTCTCACCCTAAAGGATTTAGTCAAAAGGCTCATTGTGCTGGTAAGAAAAAACACAACGAGTCAGTTGAGATGGAAATGGTGTGTGAAGACTGTGGCATGTGTCAAACACATGGCAGTCTCAATGAGATTAAGAAGGGCCAAAAAGACAGCAACGGTTATACCAACTGCTGGAGTGGCTATCATGCGGCAGGCACAAAGAAAAGTGCTACAACAGGCAAGTCAGTAAGAAACTGTGTGCCAAATGAAAGCATACAAGAGTCCAAAGAACGCTGTATGCAATGTGGCATGCAGAATTGCAAGTGCCCTGGTGATAGTTGCAAGTGCAAACCTATCGCAGGATGGGAGCCTGGCAAAGGATTCAAGAAGGCCATGGACGAAGCTGCCAATGCCGCACAGCAAGCCGCAATTGCTATTGCTAAAAAGAAAAAGCAAGACATGGCAGAAAGTTCACAGCGAGTTGATTCACTGGTTACTGACGCATTAAAAATAATGCATGGTTCTGAAATGAGTGATGCTGTGGCCGCATTAAAGACTGTGCTTGGAGACAGAGAATACAATGACCGTCGTGGCCATTATAGTTTCTATGTTCGACAACTAATGGATATGTATGGCCAGCAAGGCAACCTAAAAGAATTTGCTCCAGGTAATGGCGGCGGCGAATCAGGACGTTGGTACACGGATGACCAAATGACTGACTTAGTTGGTGATGGTTGGTGGAACGATTTGGACGTCAGTGGCGACGTTTCTAAACAAGAAATGATACAACAAGCACAGGCCTGGTTAGATGACCAAGGCTATAGTGTTCAAGTATTGAACTGTAAAGTAAATGATGATGACATGGAATGGTACGTCGAAGGTGCTTTCCACAATCCTCGTTTTGCCAAGAAGGGTGTGGCGGAGGCAGAGTTAGACGAAGCCCGCAACGACTATTATACAAATCGCACAGGCTTCAAGCGTGGTGCTAGAGATCCTGAAGGCCAGGCCCCAGCACCTGACACTCGTACCTGGTATATCCGGCTCAATGGAAAACTCATTAGAGACAAAGCAGGCAACCCTTACTCATTCCGTGACAAGGCTACCGCGAACAACGCCGCACTAACAATGCAGGCCAAACTGTTCAACAAGGGCAAAGAGTTTGTGTTGACCACCAACCCCAACGATAAACCTCAAGGTGTATCGGAAGCCGATATGAATCGTAGAGGATTCTTGCGAGGACTTGGCGCTGCCGCATTGGCTGGAGCCGCTGGCGGTGCTATGGCACAATCAAGTCAACAACAAGATTTAGGCAACGGTTTTGTTTTAACCACAATAGATGTTGCTGGACACACAGTTAAAGCAGTATTAGACACTGAAAGTAATATAAGTGTTACACCAAATCGTGGCAGTAACGGATCAGCTATTATTAGAAGTCAAGCACGTTTTCTCTTAGTAAAAGATGGAAAAATCGTAGACACAGGCATGGATGTTGGGCCAGCAACCAAAGCCGCAATGAAAAAAGCCGGACTATTACCAGGGCTAGACGAAAGCCAACAAAGTGGCTACGGTCGAGGCTACGCTAGTTATAAATCCAGCAAGTAAATCAATGCAAAACAACGAGTACCCAGTGTATCCTGAACAACAGGGCGAGTGGGATCGCCCTCTCAATCCCTATAGTCCTGTATAAATTATCAATCTATGATTCACATACAGTATCCACCCGGAGCAGGCGGTAGATGGTTATCAAATTTAATTTATAGATTAGAATCAGGCAAATTAATAATTAAATCAGGATTAAAAAATTTTCACAGTGAAATAGAATCAGCAAGCGTACAAGCATCGCACAACCCGCCTAACAAAAATATAACATATACAAAATTTAGCGGGCGGTGTACTTTTAACTTTTATATTAATGCTTTAGTCAAGACTGGATTCAACCAACTAGGAAATCAAAATTATTTTAAATCAGCGGCAAAAAGTAAATTACAACTAGATGTATCTAACGTAGATTTAGATTATCAACTTCTTGATTCTCCAAGGGTGTTTGCTAATTCTCTGTTTGATATTTTAGATAAAAATAAACTACAGTATCAACAAAATTATGATTTTGTAGAAGAAAGTATTAGTGCATATAAAAAATCTTGCCCTGATTTAAAAACATACTTTAACAACGCTGATAGTGAAATTTGGCAAGCATGGTGTAGTGCTGTTAATGATATTGACCCATCGGTATCTGTTAATGAATTTACAATGGATAGATTAATAATTTTTTAAGAACACACCTTAGGACCGGTACTAGTTACCGTAGTGTGACCCGGCTGCTGGGTGTAGAAAGCGATTCGCTACCGTAGACTACAAAGTGAGCATAATTACTATATGTCAAAATACAAACTAAATTGGATACAGAAGCCACTAGTACAATTCCCAGCAAAAAATTTACAAAATCTTGTTTGTCTTAGTCCTTTTGTGGGCATGTGCATTGGACTTGATGGTAGAGTAACTCTCTGTGGTTGTCAAGACTGGATGCCATCTAGTGTTGGAAATTTATTAATTAATTCACTTGACGAAATATTGTCCAATGCTGACAGTACCAATGTGCGACAGAGCATTATTGATGGTACCTACGATTATTGCAACGAGAACACCTGCGGAATCTTAAGGCACAATCATCTTAATGATAAAGAAAATGTAGGCAATGATATTAAACCCTTGCTTCTTGATGCATCTCGTTACATTATGCCCAAAGAAATTTGGGTATCTGGCGATCGAACCTGTAATCTCAGTTGCCCAAGTTGTCGAACGGAAATTATAAAAAACAATGATGCACAGAATGAACATCTAGAACACCTAGGGCAAACACTAAAATCAAATTTGTTTTGTACACCTACTAATCAACCAATCGTACTACATGTGAGTACCAGTGGAGAATTATTTGCCAGTCCAATGTTGTTGTCGTTTGTTAACACAATATCAACAGAGGATTTTCCAAACGTACAATTGGCTATACAATCAAATGGTTTACTGGTACCAGACCGTTGGCATCGACTTGGCAGCATGCAAGAAAAAGTAAAATCGATTACCATTACCACCGATGCCGCAAGGTCTGCTACATATGAAAAATTGCGTCGTGGTGGACGCTGGGACGACCTACAACATGCATTATTGTGGATTTCTGAAAAGAAAAAACAAAATGGCATGCTGTTTAAAATTCGAATGATAGTTCAAAAAGATAATTTTGAAGAGATGCTAGAATTTTACAACATGGGCCAGCACCTGGGCGTAGATTTAATTGAGTATGGAAGAATTGGAAATTGGGGCACATTCTCCAACAATGAATTTAAGTTGATTGACGTATTTGATCCCGAGCACAGTCAATATCAACAAGCACAAGAAGCGTTAGATCAAATAAAAAATCTTGACCGAGTATTTTTATTTGGCGGATTATAATTCTACCAAAATAGCCATATATTGTTGACCTAGGCAGATAAACCTGTTATACTAAGTCTTTAGGAGAACTCTTGTGGACAACAAAACATTTAATGGCGATCAAAAGATTAAACTTATTCAGATTATCAATGAAGGCATGCAGGTCATGCACGAAGTTGAAACTTTAAATGGCGGCCTAAATGATACCATTAAAGCCATTGCCGAAGAACTTGAAATCAAACCAGCTGTTCTTAAAAAAGCAATCAGGATCGCACACAAAGCCGAACTAGGGAAAACACGTCAGGACCACGAGCTCTTGGAAACTATTCTCGAAACTGCTGGCAAAACTCTTTAAAGGTAAAATATGGCGTTAGTACCAATGGTGCTGGAACAAACCAGCAAAGGTGAGCGTAGTTATGATATCTATAGCCGCTTGTTGCGTGACCGTGTAATTTTACTTGAAGGTGAAGTACACGATCAAATGGCAAATTTAATTGTTGCTCAGTTATTGTTTCTTGAGAGCGAGAATCCAGACAAAGACATTAGTATGTACATCAATAGCCCTGGAGGTAGTGTCACTGCTGGTATGGCTATCTATGATACCATGCAATTTATTAAACCCGATATCAACACCATTGTAATGGGACAAGCATGTAGCATGGGAAGTTTGTTGGCACAGTCAGGTGCCAAAGGCAAGCGCATGATCCTGCCTAATGCACGTCACATGATACACCAACCCAGCGGTGGCGCTCGTGGCATGCAAAGCGATATTGAGATTAGCTACAAAGAAATCACCTATTTGAAAAAACGGTTAACTGAAATCTATGTCAAGCATAATTCAACAGGTAAAACTTTTGAACAGCTGACCGAAGATATGGATCGTGACAAGTTTATGTCAGCAGAGGAATCAGTTAATTACGGTCTTGCTGACAAAGTGATAACTACACGTGATATTTAATGTTAAGTGGAGATAAATGAGTTACATTGACGCACTATTTGATCGTGACCACGATCGTATTCACATTGTGGGTCGTAAGAATGGACAAAGATACTACGAAGAATATCCTGCCAACTACATCTTTTATTATGATGACCCTAGAGGCAAGTTTCAAAGCATCTATGGTACATCTGTCAGTAGATTCTCCACACGCAACAACAAAGAGTTTCGTAAGGAACTACGGGCACAAGGTCACAAGAACTTGTATGAAGCAGATATCAAGCCTGTGTTTAGATGTCTAGAAGAAAACTATAAGGGGCAGGATGGACCTCGACTAAATGTGGCGTTCTTTGACATTGAAGTAGACTTTGATCCTGAACGTGGCTTCAGCAGACCCGATGATCCATTCAATCCCATCACTGCCATTAGTGTTTACATGGACTGGCTGGATCAAATGGTCACATTAGTTGTTCCACCTAGGCATATGAGTGCAGAGACTGCAAATGAAATTGCCAAAGAATTCTCTAACTGTTTTGTGTTTGAAAAAGAAGCAGACTTGTTGGATACCTTTTTAAACCTCATTGAAGACGCAGACGTGCTGAGTGGTTGGAACTCAGAAGGCTACGACATACCTTACACCGTGAACAGAACAACTCGTGTACTCAGCAAAGACGACACCAGAAGATTCTGTTTGTGGGGACAACTGCCTAAGAAGCGTATGTTTGAACGTTTTGGCAGTGAGAATGAAACCTTTGACTTGATTGGTCGTATACATCTAGACTACATGCAGTTGTATCGCAAATACACATACGAAGAGCGCCATTCATACAGTTTAGACGCAATTGGTGAGTATGAAGAACTGGGATCAAAGACAGCATTTGAAGGCACCCTGGATCAGTTGTACAATCAAAACTTCAAGATATTTATTGAGTACAACAGACAAGATACAAAACTGTTGAGAGATATTGACAAGAAACTACGTTTCTTGGATCTAGCCAACACACTGGCACATGAGAATACTGTGTTACTGCCAACCACTATGGGTGCTGTGGCAGTGACAGAACAAGCGATTATTAATGAAGCCCACGAACGTGGAATGGTAGTTCCTAACCGTAAAGAAAGACTCACAGATGAAGACACGCAAGCCGCAGGTGCCTATGTTGCTTATCCCAAAAAAGGAGTTCACGAATACATTGGTAGTATCGACATCAACTCGCTTTACCCGTCAGCAATCCGTGCTCTTAACATGGGGCCCGAAACCATTGTTGGTCAACTCCGACCGATAATGACAGATCATTTGATTCAAGAAAAGACCAGTAAAGGTGCCAGTTTTGCCGCTGCCTGGGAGGGTTTGTTTGCCACCTTAGAATACACAGCAGTGATGGAACAGCAACGTGGTACAGAGATTACCATTGATTGGCAGTCAGGTGAAGAGACTGTGCATGGTGCTGCCGAAGTGTGGAAGATGATCTTTGATTCAAATCAACCTTGGATCTTGAGCGCCAATGGCACTATCTTTACCTATGCCACAGAAGGTATCATACCCGGCTTGCTCAAGCGTTGGTATGCTGAACGTAAGGAAATGCAGGCCAAACTAAAAGAATGTAAAACTAAAGAAGATGAGGAATACTGGGACAAAAGGCAATTGGTTAAAAAGATTAACCTTAATAGTCTGTATGGTGCTATTCTTAATCCTGGCTGTAGATTTTTTGACAAGCGAATTGGCCAATCCACCACTTTGACTGGGCGTAGCATTGCCCGGCACATGGATGCTCATGTGAATGAGTGCATACACGGCAAATACGACCACACAGGCGAAAGTATCATTTATGGTGACACCGACTCCTGTTACTTCAGTGCATGGAGTGCCGTCAAAGCCGAAGTAGAAGCAGGTCGAATGGAATGGTCAAAAGAAATTGCTATTGCTTTGTATGACTCTATTGCTGAACAAGTAAATCAAAGTTTCCCAGGGTTTATGGAACAGGCATTTCATGTGCCAAGAGAAATGGGATCAATCATCAAGGGCGGTCGAGAAATTGTTGCCAGCAAAGGTTTGTTTATCACCAAGAAGCGTTATGCTGTGATGATCATTGACAAAGAAGGCAAGCGACTGGATGTGGCAGGCAAGCCTGGTAAGGTCAAAGCCATGGGCCTGGATTTGAAACGCAGTGATACACCCAAGGTCATTCAGGAATTTCTTAGTGATATTCTTAATGAAGTACTAATAGGTACCAAGCGTGAAGCTATTATTGAAAAAATTCGAGACTTCAAGTACATTTTTGCTGATCGCCCGGGCTGGGAAAAAGGTTCACCCAAACGTGTGAACAACTTGACCAAGTATCAGGCAGAAGAAGCGCGACTGGGCAAAGCCAACATGCCCGGGCATGTGCGAGCAGCCATGAACTGGAACAACTTGCGTAGAATGAACGGGGACAACTATTCCATGCAAGTGGTTGACGGTATGAAAACCATTGTGTGCAAACTAAAATCAAATCCTTTAGGCTGGACATCAATTGGTTATCCCACAGACGAACTGCATTTGCCGCAATGGTTTAAGGATTTGCCGTTCAATGACGGTGAGATGGAAACTACTGTTGTAGATCAAAAAATTGATAACTTGTTGGGTGTACTAGAATGGGAACTTGCTAGTGCAACCAATACTGAAAACACATTCCAAACATTATTTGACTTCTCATGAAACTAAGTTCTCTTGTGGCATACAAAAATTTGCTAGACGATTTAACGCCAATTGATGCTATTCCATTGACGCACGAAAAGCTTGGGCCAGTATTACATACAGTGGCTACCCATGGAATTCAGTTTAACGATCTAATTCAAGAATTAAAGGATGACTACGAACACATTAATTCAGCTTTTACCAAATTTGACGACACAATCGAAAAGATCAAAGATGAGCTTGTATCAATAATTTCTAATCAAGAATCGGCGTATTTTCAAGAAAGTTATAGACTCTATGACCAGGAAATGGTGCATGACTCAGCTGAATATATTTTAAATCGTCGTCCTGATCTAGAACAATCAGCATTTGATTTTATCAAAGCAAGAATTGGCTTGTACGGTGACTGGCATCATGCAGGTCTGATTATACGACCTGGTCGTGAAGATTGGGTAAGGCAATTGGTCGGATGTGATCCGTTGTATCTTGTTGATGTTTCTAATGAATTATTAGATCCTGCTATATTAAAATTTAGTAGGCAATATCAGCGACGTTTACGATCGTATGTGATTCAGGAATCATCAGAACACACTATGCTAGATAACATCCCAGACAATCAATTTGGGTTTTGCCTTGCCTATAACTTTTTTAATTTTAAGCCATTTGAAGTAATCAAATGTTACCTTATCGAGGTGTACAAAAAACTCAAAAACGGTGGAACATTTGCTATAACATTTAACGATTGCGACCGTGCCGCAGGAGTCGAATTAGCCGAACGTAGCTTTATGTGCTACACACCTGGCACAATGGTATTAAATCTTGCACGTTCAATTGGGTATGAAGTGAAACAAACATTTCACGCAGATGCCGCTAGCTGTTGGGTAGAATTGCGTAAGCCGGGTACGTTGTCCAGTATCAGAGGTGGACAAAGTTTGGCCGAAATCGTTGCAAAATCTCAATAACCCTTGTATAATACTTTTAACACTTTGGAGAAACTATGAAAGACCACTTACTAGACTTAGTACAACACACATTCGATCTTGGCTGTATCGATCTAATTAAAATTACAGGTACAGAAACTGAAACTGTTATTGACGGCATGGCCGAAGATCGTTCAGTTGTAGTCCAGGCAAAATTTTTAAATCCTGTTCCTGACTTTATTGGCACATTTGGCATGCCTAATCTAAGCAAACTTAAAATTCTATTAAACTTACAAGAGTATAAAGAAAATGCAGAGATTACTGTCAAGCGACAAGACCGCAATGGCGAGTCTGTGCCAGTGGGCCTGCACTTTAAAAATAAAATAGATGATTTTAAAAACGATTATCGTTTCATGACCAGTGAAATTATTGCCGAAAAACTTAAAACTGTCAAATTCAAGGGAGTGAACTGGCACATTGAATTTGAACCAACCAATGCAGGAATTCAACGTTTAAAGATGCAAAGTCAGGCCAACGCAGAAGAGCCTTCGTTTCAGGCACGTACTGAAGGTACTGATCTAAAATTGTATTTTGGTGACCATAGCACACACGCAGGCGAGTTTGTGTTTCATCCAGGAATTAATGGTCAATTGAAACGTGCATGGTCCTGGCCCAAGGCACAGGTAATTAGCATTCTAGATTTAATTGGCGACAAGACATTTAAAATCAGTGATGACGGTGCCGCACAGATTACTGTGAATAGTGGCATTGCAGAATACAATTATATTCTTCCAGCACATAGCAAATAAAAGATTGTTATTCTGATGGATCTTAAAGAAAATAATAGCTCAGTCACGCAGGACAATCTAACAGCACAGCAAAGTGACTATGCTGTATTTTTGCCTGCTATTAGTAGTTTCTATGCTTCGTATGTGGGCAGGCAACGCACTGAACAATATATTGAACCAGCACGTATGCCTAAAGCAATTCCTGATATGGAATCTCTTAATTGGCTTAATCCCCAAAAAGGTTTATTTCCATACAAGTACAGTCTTTACTCAGCGGGTCATGCTAACTTAGACCTGACCAAGATAGATCCAAAAGAAGACATGGTTCGTAACAGAGATCCAAACAGTATTATGGTTCTGGACTCAGGCGGGTTTCAAATTGCCAAGGGTGTGTGGCCGGGCAAGTGGGCTGATCCCACAGACAAAGCCGCAGAGAAAAAACGCAGAGCAGTATTAGAATGGCAATGTGGCATAGGCACATACGGAATGACCATGGATATTCCAACTTGGACATTCCGTGATCCAAAAGCCGCGGCTGCCTGTGGTATCTTCAGCTATGACGATGCAGTTAATGCTACAAAATACAACAATGAATACTGGATTAAAAACAGACACGGTGATGTTAAGATTCTAAATGTACTGCAAGGTGGTAATCATGGAGAAGCCGACCACTGGTACGGTTTGATGAAAGACTACTGCAATCCTTCCAAATACGAACGACCATTCAATGGCTGGGGTATGGGTGGTCAAAATATGTGCGATGTTCACTTGGTTCTAAAAAGATTAATTACACTAATTCATGATGGCTTATTAGAAGAAGGCTTGCATGATTGGATGCACTTTTTAGGCACAAGTAAGCTTGAGTGGGCTTGTTTGCTTACAGATGTTCAACGTGCAGTTAGGCGTTATCACAATCCCAAGTTTACCATCAGCTTTGATTGTGCCAGTCCTTTCCTTGCCACAGCCAATGGACAAATCTACACCAATCTACGTGTGGAAGATAGAGGCAAGTGGTCTTATCAAATGGAACCAACTGCTGATGATAAAAAGTATGCTACGGATACAAGAAGTTTTAGAGATGCAGTAATACAGGACAAAGTACATAGCTTGTTTGAAGACAGTCCAATTAGTTCAAGAATGGCTATCAAAGATGTTTGTATCTATAAGCCAGGCGACCTAAATAAGATTGGTAAAGAAGGTCGTACGTCATGGGATAGTTTTAGCTATGCTCTAATGATGGGGCACAATGTCTGGCACCATATTCGAGCAGTACAGGAAGCAAATAGGCAATATGATACAGGCTTATTGCCCGGAATGCTTGTCCGAGAAACCTTTGATCGTGTAAAATTTAGAGACTTAGTAGATAAAATCTTCAGCCTCAAAGATAGACAAAAGAGCATTGATTTAATTAATCAAAATTCAAAGTTTTGGGATCAGATCATTGGTACTAGAGGGTTTACTGGTAAGAAAACAACTAACGCACATACTCAATTTAATAACTTATTTGAAGTTGAAAGCACACCATCATCAGAAGAGTTTGATGAATCACTTTTAGATCAATTGGAGAATTTAAATGTACAAGGGAAAAATTCGCATGCTTGAGGAGTCACACCGTGTACTCCATGATAAGATCGACACACTAGAAAAGTCAGGTGTATATACTGACGAGTTGATGCAAAATCTTAAAAAGCAAAAACTAACAGTTTTAGATCAACTGTCAGCATTACGCAAACAACAATACGAATACGAGCAAGAGATCCCCTGGGATGACGAACAATGAATAGAGAAGGCCACAATAATACCAAGTTCTTCTTTGGCAAAGAAGTCGAGCACACTCCTGCTTACGGAACAAATACTCTTTTTGTAGTAGGATTACAGTCTCCTGGTGCTATCAAGGAAATCCTAGACGTGCAAAACAGCCAACCGGATTTAGACAAACATATAAAGCACATTTATTTTGGTGCCAATATGAGTTTTCCGATTCATATCGGAACCAATGATGCTATTTTCTGGAATCCTTGGGAAAAACTAGTTCAATACTTTTTAGACCTAGGATACTGGTGTACGCTTGACATTACACAACAAAATGTTGAAGGACTTTTAGAAGGTGGGTTAGTTGAACACAATTTGTTTATTCCAATGATCAGTGTTAAATTACCTTATATCCAACAACTGGGATACAATGCTACAATTAAATTAGATGACAAAGACTTTGCCGCCACTAATCCAGGAGTCTGGTGTCATAGTCTGCACGAGTTAACAAGGCGTGAAACATTTACTGATTGGACTCAGTACAAAAATGATTTAACTTTTAAATAAGGAATTAAAAATGGCAAAACTAACTAAACTTGCAAAAGTAAATGAAAGCATTACCCTTAACCGTTACGACAACGGCTTTATGGTCGAAGTAGGCGGTCGTGACAAAAAAGAAGATTGGAAGAATTCTAAGATTATGTGTGCAACAGAAGAAGAAATGATTGCAGTAATCAAAGAGTGGATTTCAATGGAGTTAGATAACTAAGGAAAATTATTATGACACACAATATACCTAACGTAACATTCGCATTTCGCGAAGGAGATGAAGCACCAGAGGGAGGCGGCTGCCCAATTGGTGGGGACTTTGTTTTTAAAACAAGCAATGATTTATTTGCCAACAAGCGAGTAGTAGTGTTTAGCTTACCGGGTGCATTTACACCCACTTGCTCAACATATCAACTACCCGGCTTCGAAGAACAGTATAATGACTTCAAAGCCAAGGGCATCGATGCAATCTATTGCGTCAGTGTTAATGATGGCTTTGTTATGAACGAATGGGCTCGTGCGCTAAACATCAAGAACGTTCAGGTTATTCCAGACGGAGCAGGTGCGTTTACAGAAGGCATGGGCATGACAGTTGATATGAGTGCTATTGGCTTTGGCAAACGCAGTCGTCGCTATGCCGCAGTTGTTAACAACGGCCTAGTAGAACACATGTTTATAGAGCCAGAATCAAGTGCAAGTGATCCAGATCCTTATGGTGTTTCTAGTCCTGAAAATGTAATGAAGCACCTGTAAGGAAAAACTACTCGGTGGCAAAATGTTAAAAACAGAAATAGTAGATCGGATAGGAAACACGTTGGTGGACATATTTCACCGATTGGCTCTGTTTGGTATCGGTGCCGCCACGGTATGGGCCGCCGGTTGGACGTTTTTTGAAATGTTTCAAAAGCACCATGCCACAGTCGGTGACCTATTGCTGATGTTTATCTATTTGGAAATAGGTGCTATGGTTGGGATTTATTTTAGAACCAATCATATGCCTGTTAGATTTTTACTTTACATAGCAATAACTGCATTGACCAGGCACATGGTAGACATCATGAGTCACCAGCCCATTGACATTATTGAGATGTTGTCCGTGGCTGGTTCTACATTTGTTATTGCCGTCAGTGTATTGGTTATTCGATATACTAGTGCAAAGTTTCCCAGTGATAAGAAAGATGAGGTAGCATAAAATGTTTGGAACAACTTATACAGGCAACAACTTGCCTTACCGTTCAGCAGATGAAATTAACTCTGCTATGGGTCGTGTGTATGGACACATGAGCCTTGCAGTCATTGTATCAATGATTGTTAGTTACTTTGTAGGCACTAGTCCAGAGTTGCTGGCATTCTTTTTTACCGGCATGCTAAAGTGGATTGTTATTTTTGCACCATTGGCGGCAATCTTTGGCGTTAGTATGGTATTAGCTAATAACCCTAGCAAGAGTGTAGCACAGTTATGCTTACATGGCTTTGCGGCACTCATGGGATTGAGTTTTGCTACAATCTTCGCTGTGTTTACCATGGGCAGTATTGTTAGTGCCTTTATGGGCGCGGCTATATTGTTTAGTGTCATGAGTGGCTATGGCTATTTTACCAAACGTAGTTTAGATAGCATGGGTAAGTTTATGATTGTGGGGTTGATCGCCATCTGCATTGCCAGTATCGTTAATATCTTTATTGGCAGCACCGTGATGCAGATGGTGATCTCCGCACTGGCTATCATTATCTTCCTGGGACTAACTGCCTATGACACACAAAAGATTCGCGAAGAGCTCAGTGTAGACACTAGCCCGGCAGCCGAAGTCGGCGGTGCGCTAACATTGTACATGGACTTTATCAACTTGTTCTTAAACTTGTTACAACTGTTTGGCGATAGGAAATAATTATGTCTAGAGTCTACTTGATCAAGCCACTGGAAAAGAAAAGCATTGTCTACCATGTAGAAATGTTCCGAGAAAATGCGGATGGTTCCATCAGTTGGTTTAACATAGATGAAACCTATCGCTGGGGACAAGGTTTTATTGAAGCAGGTATGGATGTTAACTTGCCCTATGAAGGTATGCCTGTTGCCTATTGTAAATCTGACGCAGGTTGGGGTTGTGAGTTTGATGACAGCATTAGCATTGAATTTGAATTTAGCGACGACCTAGATCAGGAAGAACGTGAAGCTATCCATGAAGCATATCACAAAGGTGGCTCAGCCTGGTTGTATGACGGTGAACATGATTGGCAAGAAGAAGATGCCGCGGTACATGTTATTGCACCATACCAAGTTAGTTTATGCGACGAACTAACTGGAAAGGTCATTGAAGAAAATGTTAAATTAAAACCAAAACCTGAGCCCAGCAATGCTTGGCCGTTTCCAACTTGAAATGAATCAAATATATCATATCCAATCTCTCAACGGAGAGTTAATTGAGTATTTTTTTGATCCTGATCTAGCAGACAGTTGGTTTCCAGAGAATCTTGATAAAATTAATAATTTAGGCCCAGTTCTAGTTGACATCATTGATAAAAATCTATACAATAGTAAGGACAGTATATGAAATGGTTTTGGAAATATCTTTTTAACAAACTTGATAGTGCCAATCAATACAACGAGGCAGTAACTAGTAGCAAACACAGTCAACTAATTGTGTCTGATGATTACCCAGATGGCGGCCTAAATATTCAAGTTAAATCTGCTATTGGCGGCAAAATTGTAATTTTTAGGCATTATGATCAAAGAACTGATAGAACAACCCACACAACTTATATTATCAACAGTGATGAGAATTTTTCTGAATCACTAGGTAAAATTATAACTACTGAAAGTCTTAAACTATGAACCAAGAGCAAAGAGAACAAGTGGAAAGAATCAAACAACATGCAGAACGAAAAATCTGGATCACATTTCGCAAAGAAGGAATCCACAAGTACCCTGCTGCCGCTAGTGATCCAACACTGGCGACCGGTGATGAATATGATGTGTCTTTTCTTGGGGTACCTCATCGACACATATTCCATTTCCGAGTTTGGATCGATGTTTTTCATAATGATCGCGATATTGAATTCATCCAGTTCAAACGCTGGTTGGAGAAACTGTATGCTGGCGGAACGCTAGAACTCAACTTTAAAAGTTGTGAAATGATCAGTGATGACTTGTACACACAGATTGCCGAAAGGTATCCTGACCGTGCGGTCTGGATTGAAGTGGCCGAAGATGGTGAGAACGGCGCTTTGATCAAATATGAAATTTCTCGCCCTAGTTTGTCAATTAAAATTTAATAGGAAACAGTATGGCCAAGCCTACATTTAAACCCAACCCTCGTCTTAATCAAATTTTTGAAGAGCTAGAAAAATTTCTAGATTTTTGTATTAGGTTTGGGTATCGTTACAACGAGTCCGATTTGTATAACTGGAAAAGTTATGCCTGGCAACAACACAGCAAACATGCCCAGGGCAAAAACGCCAAGGACATGTGGACTGCTGACACTAGACCTTAAGGGGTTACCATGAGGAAACTATTTTACATGGGTCTGGAGTCATACGAAGCCCGCTACACACTACAACTTACTGAATGGAATCGACGTGTATTTGAACGTCGAGGTATTGATGTAGTGTATGTTCCTGGATCTACCATTGACAACACTAAAAGTATTAGTGTAGGTCAGGTCCTGGACGCACACGGGCGCAGTTACTTTGGCATGAGTCAGATGATGAATCTTGTACAGCTGATGCGCAATGGTGAATGCTCAGGAAAAGATGTTGTGTACTTTGAAGACATGTTCCAGCCAGGCATTGAAAGCTTGCCTTATATCATGAATCAAATTCCAACAGAACAAAGACCTCGTGTGTATGTTCGTTGTCTGGCACAGGCTATTGATCCTGACGACTTTGTACATGTATGGGGCATGGGCAAGTGGATGAGTTTGTATGAACAAATGGTCAATGAATTTGTTACAGGTGTACTGGCTACCAACGAAGAAATGGTAGCCCACATGCGTATTGCCAATTGGACTGCACCTATCTACAATATTAGCGGCTTGGCATTTGGCAAAGAAGAAGTGTTAGAACGCATAGGTGGCACAGCAAATATCCGACCATTTGCCGATCGTAAAATGCGGGTAGGGTTTGCCGCAAGATTTGACCAGGAGAAGCAACCAGGTTTCTTTATGGACCTGGCTGAACGTGTTCAAGAAGAACAGCCTCAGATTAGCTTTGCTATCTTCTCTGGAGGTCCGTTGCGATCAAACAATAATAATTATGTAAAACGTGCTCGCAAATTACAGGCTAGTGGATTACTTGAGATTCATGAAAACTTAACTAAAAATGAGTATTACTCTCTTCTTAATGACACTCGTGTTCTTTTCAATTGTGCTCTTCAAGACTGGGTATCAAACACAGTTTCAGAAGCTGACACACTTGGCGCTAATGTGCTTTACCCTGCTTATCGTAGTTTTCCAGAAACATTTGCCAACGACCTAGACCGTCTGTACATTCCCTGGAGTGAGGATGATGTAGTTAGGAAACTTAATAATCTATTAGAAAAATCTCATCATAATATTGGTCTTATCAGCGACTGGAACAATGGAACCATTGATAGAATCTGTGATATCATGGAAGGCAAAGGAGAGCAGTGGAATCGTGCAGGTAATCGATATCGTGATCATGTTGCAGGGGCAAAATACAAAGTTAGGAAAGTTGAATGAAAGTTGACTCTAATAAATTAGTAGTAGTCACCGGTGCTGCCGGATATATCGGTGGTCAGACCATGATTTCGTTAAAGAGGCTTGGGTATATGGTGCTTGGTATTGATCAAAATCCGTTGCCTAAACATTTAATGTTGGTTCCAAATCAATTCCATAGAGGAGATTTTGCATCTGAGGAAATCATCAATATTATCGAAGCCTCAAAGCCATCCGCGGTCATTCATTGTGCAGGAACTAGTCTAGTTGGACCCAGTGTTAAGAATCCAAAAGAATACTGGAATAACAACATTGAAAAGAATATACAATTCCTAGATAGAATTTCTAGTATACCAGCAGAGTATCGGCCCAGAATTATCTTTAGCAGTAGCGCCAGTGTTTATGGCAATCCAATTATGACTCCGTGTCATGAAGTTGATCCTTGTGAACCAATTAGCCCGTATGGTGAAACAAAGAGAGCCATGGAATGGATACTGGAAGATTATAAAGTAGCCTATGGATTAGAATATATTGCATTTAGATATTTCAATGCCTGCGGCGCAGATAGTAAAATACAGCACGGACAAGCTCGCAACGCAACACATATTATTGCTCGTGTGTTGGAGAGTCTGCGAGACGGTCAAGAATTCACTCTCAATGGTAACAATTATCCCACTGACGACAAGACCTGTATTAGAGATTATATCCATGTTGAGGATATTGCACACGCACACATACTGGCAATTGACGCTGAACTTCCTAGTGGGACTTATAACCTTGGAACCAGCACAGGATCGAGTAATCAGGAAATTATCAATTCAGCAGAAAGAATTACAGGGTTAAAACTACAGGTAAAAATAGGACCACAAAGAGATGGTGATCCTGCAATCTTAACTGCCAGTGCAGATAAATTTAGTTCTTTAACCAATTGGAAACAACAATTTTCACTAGATGATATAATTAAACATGCCTGGCTTTGGTACAACAGAAAACAGTAAACTTTGGGTATTTGGACAAAGTATGTCCTTGCCTTACAATATTGGGTCACCCGAATCAGGATGGCCCAATCTTCTTAGTAAAAAGCTAAATATAGAGTACGAAAATTATGCTCAAGCAGGAGCAGATAATTTTTTCATTTATCATACGTTTTTAGAAAATCTCAACAGAATCACAGACAACGATTTGGTAATAATTGGATGGAGTCACCCTTCACGCAAATCGTTTATCATTGACAATGATAACCCAGTACACACAGAAGCTATCAAAAAAAGTTTAGTGTATACCACCAAAACAAAACAGTTATTTCGCAGTGACAACAATTTTCTTAATACACAAAAAAAATGGTCGACACTAACTCCTACATCAACTGGGATTAATTTTTATGATAATTGGTTTGACAATTATTATTCGTTATATGAACAAACTTGCAATTTTTTAAGTTATACTGATAGTGTAAAATTGCGGTGTCCAGGAACTTATATTCCTTTTTATTTCAGCAAAGAAAGTACACAAGATTTAAAACTTGCTGGTGCTGGATACATGTTGGATTTCATTGTTGACAACAATGTTGCGATAAGTAAAAATGATTGTCATCTTAATGATTACGGTCACCAAATATGGTCAGAGCATATTTACAATTATATAAAAAAATCAAAAAATGCATAATGTTTACTTACTACAGCCCGCACATGGAAATGTGTTTGGCGGAACCGAGGGCTATTGGTTGCCATATTCTGTAGGGTGCTTATGGAGTTTTGCTGTGCAAAATCCTGTGATCAAGGATAACTTTATCCTTAAAGAGTTAGTCTTCAAGAGAATGTCAATTGATGAAACAATCAAAAACTTTGATAATCCAGCTGTGGCAGCATTTAGTTGTTATGTTTGGAACTACGAATATTGTAAAAAACTAGCCAAGTCTATTAAAGAAAAATGGCCCAAGTGTCTTATTGTATTTGGCGGGCCGCAAGTTACCAAACTACCTTACGAAAAATCTTTCTTTAAGAAACATCCATACGTTGATACAATTGTCAACGGTGAGGGCGAGCCAGCATTTTTAGATATACTACTATCTTTACACAATGAAACACCAATTAAAAAAGTCAGTACATTTGCTAGAATGGCCAACTTAGAGTATCCAAGCCCGTATACATCAGGTGTATTTGATAAAATAGTCAACGACAATCCTGAGTACTACTGGCAAGGAGTATTAGAAACCAACCGCGGATGCCCGTACTCATGTACTTTTTGTGATTGGGGTAGCTTAACATACAGCAAGGTTCTTAAATTTGCAGAAGACCGGGTGTTAGACGAGCTTACCTGGATGGCCAACAATCGTGTTGCATATTTGTTTATTGCTGATGCAAATTTTGGCATGCTCTATGAAAGAGATAAAAAGTTTGCACAACATATACACCAATTACAAAACACAAAGGGATTCCCGCATGTTGTCATTGCTCAATGGGCTAAAAATGCAAAACAAAAAATTATAGAAATTGCAAAAATATTTTTTAGCAATGATAAAAATAGAGGATTTACTGTTAGTGTGCAAAGCATGAACGATCAAGTTCTTGATGCTATCAAAAGAAAAAATATGGAGATCAGCGATCTTAAAGAGATGCTAGAAGAATGTTTTAAAAATGGCATTCCAGCATACACTGAAATGATCCTTGGACTACCTTACGAGACCTATGAAACCTGGAAACAAAATCATGGACTGATACTTGAGGCTGGGCAACACAACAGCCTGGATGTTTGGCTTGCGCAGTTATTAGAAAACTCTGAACTTAACAGCTATGAGCAACGAACTCTACACCAAATTGAAAGTATTGCTGTTCCAAAGTTTGTAACTGGTGCATTAGTCAACGAGGGTGATGATATTATGGAAAAAGAAGTAGTAGTCAAATCTACAAAGTACATGCCCCTTGAAGATTTTGTTAAGAGTTATTTGTTCAGTTACATTATAATGACTTATCATTATAGTGGTATCACACATATTCTAAGTAGATTTTTAAGAAAGCATAAAAATATTAGTTACTACGATTTCTATTCGCAAATTGAAAATAAAATTGTCAACGGTCCCAGTACTAGTTTACTAACTCAAGAATACTATAGAATGAAGAATTTTATTGTTTCTTTTTTAGAAAGTGGCGAAAGTATTATTCCAAATAGAGATGGACATAGTGCGCTTTGGACTAGTATTCACATATTGTTTGATAATGTCGATTCAACACTTGACGAAGTTTATCAAATTATTAACAAAGAATTTTGCGAGTTGGATCCTGAAATTTATAAAGAAGTGGTATCTTTACAATCAGATTATCTACATCATTATGAAGGTAGTTACCCGTATACTGTTGACTATCAATACAACATTTACGATTATGTGTTTAACAACTCTGACGAATTAAACGTTTCAAACACACTTGAAATTTCGTATCCATTTAAGCATAAAAACAAACAGGACTTCTTTGAACAATTATATTTTGGTCGACGAGCATCGGTATCAAAAAACAGAATTAACAAAGTTGACAATGTTTGACAAAATATTAAAATTTGAACAAGCTCTAGCAGAGTTTACCGGTGCACCATATGCAATCATGACTGATTGCTGTACACATGCCATTGAACTTTGTTTGCGATATGATCAAGTCAAGGAGTGCAAGTTTACTCCTTACACTTACTTGAGTATTCCAATGACCATGCACAAGTTAGGTATCAAATATGAGTATCTTGATCATGCTTGGCAACGTTGGGTAGGAGAGTATTCATTCCTTGGCACACGCATCTGGGATAGTGCTCGCAGACTTGAAAAAGATATGTATCGCCCAGACACATTGACCTGCCTGAGCTTTGGGCATGGCAAGCCACTTCACATTGGTCGTGGTGGTGCTATTTTGCTGGATGATGTTGAAGCCTACGATATCATGTTGGCTCAACGCTACGATGGCAGAGACTTAGCTATCAAGCCATGGGAATCACAGCAGGTTTTCAAAGTGGGTTATCATTACAAGCCCACCATAGAAGAAGCAGAAATTGGTATGGATCTACTCAACATAATTAAGGTTAATTGGCCGCAACCCGTGTATGTTGAATATCCAGACTGTAGACAAATAACCATTGAGGATTAAAAAATGTTTGTACAAAAAATTAAACTAGACTATGATTTTGGTATTTTTCTAAATGCCAACTATACCACTCACGAAGATACATGTATCAAGCATCAGGTTACCGAAATGGCCGACATTTATGCATCATATGGCGGGTTGCCAAAAAGTTACTGTTATGAAAATACTAAAATTAATCAACTTTGGTGGACTCCGGATCAGGTGGACTTTACAGAAATTGGTCAGCAGTTAGGTATGGAAATTGTCACTATGTCAAGTATTAGACAACAACCTGGCTGTATAACCACCTTGCACAAAGATACATTCTACCAAATTAAAAAACGGTTTCCTGAACGTACTGAACTAAAAGTTAGAGCCAATGTCTATTTAGAAGATTACAAATTTGGGCAAATGATCCAATATATTTCTCCGGACAATACTTTTGAAACCAGTGTTGGTTGGAAACAAGGCGAAGGCTGGGTGTGGGACAGTGATATCCAACATCTGAGCTGTAATGCAGGTATGGAAGACAAATATACTCTCCAAATTTCTGGCTTTAGGGTTTGACTTTTTTAGATAAATCTGTTAAACTTAATAAATATTCTTGCTACACAAAGGTAGCAAATATCAAAATTTAAAATCCGCGTAAGGAAGGATATCAATATGTCATATAACAAAACAAAATGCGACCCTGAATTGGGTCTATTAGTACACAACCACTTGGTCAAGTGCGGTGTAGAAACTCCTACTTTTCAACATGCAGTTGATCGTAAAGATAAAATTGAATTGATTGAAAAAGACTTTAAGCATATCATGGAGGTGCTGGGATTAGACCTCAGTGATGATAGTCTAATGGACACACCAAAACGTGTGGCCAAGATGTATGTGAATGAAATTTTTTGGGGTCTAGATTACGAAGCATTTCCAAAGTGTACCACAGTTGACAACAAGATGAAGTACGATGAAATGGTTATCGAGCGTAATGTCAACGTACAAAGCAACTGCGAACATCACTTTGTTGTGATTGATGGTTTAGCAACTGTGGGTTACATTCCCAAACAAAAGGTGTTGGGCTTGTCAAAGATCAATCGTGTGGTTGAATACTTTAGCAAACGCCCACAAATTCAGGAGCGGTTGACAGAACAAGTGTATCATGCATTACAGTATATTCTTGAAACTGACGACATTGCAGTGGTCATTGATGCTCAACACTACTGTGTAAAAAGTCGTGGTGTAGAAGACACAGGATCGTCAACAGTCACTAGCAAACTTGGCGGAGTATTCAAGAGTGATCCAGCAGTACGCAATGAGTTTATGAATATTGTTAATGCGTGTAAAAGGAATTAATATATGGATAACTTAAACGAATACAATCTACTCAGATTTAAAGAAGAGTTTCAGAATACAGATTTATATCGAACTCTTGAAAAAGACTTTGATCATTTAGTCTGGGCCAAGCACTGGCCGTATCAAAAATCTTCATGCACTCCTAGACAAATATGGGGAGATCGTTTATTAAAAAGTTATTTTTCTGTAACACCGTTTTATTATCTAAAACCATTGTTGGAAAAATCACCAGACACAATATATGATTTAGGATGTGGCTGGAATATTTTCAAAAAATACATACCTAATATTGTTGGCGTAGATCCCCTGGATGACTATCGAGACATTGATGATCAAATTGATGATGAATATGTCAAAAATCATCAACAATGTTTTGAATCAGTATTTTCGATTTGTGCCCTACATTTTTGTTCATTAACTAAATTCGAGAATCGATTACAACAATTTGTTTCAATGATTAAACCTGGTGGACGAGGATATTTGGCATTAAATTTTCAAAGATTCATCGACTTTACAAGTGAAACCGATTTAATTAAACTTTTTAACACAGCAACGCCTCGAGGTGTATTGTACGATCAGTTCATCCGTGATGCATTATCAAATATAGATTGTAATTATTTAATTGTGGACGTTGACATTGGCAAAAATTCATATCACAATGAACAAATGGACGGAAATGTTCGTATTGTGGTAGAAGCCAAGTAGTCAAGCTTCAGCGGTCTTTTTGGCATTCATCCCGCTTTACAAATTCTGCAAGCCTATGCTATAATTAACATAGGAGAAACAGCATGTCAGACAATTTTAACGCAGTAGTCAAGCAAGAGTATCAACCGGTAACCTACAAGTTTACCAGTACCAAAGAGTACATTGACGCATTTCCGTGCGCTTACAGACAGTGGAGGGCCGATAGTCATTGTAATTTGAATCATGGTTATTCGTTTAGTATGAAATTTTACTTTGGTACAAACAATCTTGATGTTCGTAACTGGGCAGCCGACTATGGTGGTCTCAAAGAACTTAAAAAGATATTAGAAGATCAATTTGATCACACTACCTTGGTCAGTGCCGATGATCCTGAACTGGAGTTCTACAAGGAAATGGAACGTCGGAAACTGGCCAAGCTCACAATCTTGCCCAGAGTTGGATGTGAATCACTTGCAGACATGCTGTACAAGTATGTTAACGGTGTTTACATTCCTGACTTTTGGGGAGAGTACGAAGCAAGTCGTTTATGGTGCTACCGAGTGGAAGTGCGTGAAACACAAGCAAACATGGCTTTTAGAGAAGGCCATAGAGAATGGAATGAGGATTTATTTGAATGAAATTGATTGAAATACCAGCTTTAATTTTGGAACCAAAATATGATGTGGCTGTGTTGTTGCCCACCCGTGGACGCACAACTGCATTGCTTGATAGTCTTAACAGCTTGATTGACCTGGCCGATGATGTAAAATCAATACAAATTTTACTAGGCATGGATGAAGACGACAAAGACTCCATTGAGTGGGCGGCGGCAAACGTTTTTAAAGAATTTGATAGTCGGGGTATTTCGACGTCAATATTAGAATTTAAACCAGTTGGTTACACTCGTTTAAATGAATATGTTACAGAACTGGCTAAAAAAAGTAATGCACGTTGGCTAATGTTCTGGAATGACGATGCACTTATGAAAACACAGGGCTGGGACAGTCGAATAAAAGAGCACAACGGTAAGTTTCGTGTGCTAAGAATGCCCACTCACAACGAGCATCCTTATGCTGTATTTCCGATTGTTCCAAAAGAATGGTTAATGTTGTTTAATTATCTAAGCGCACACCAACTTTCGGACGCATGGATTAGTCAAATTGCCTATATCTTAAATATTATGGAAACTATTTCGGTTGATGTCTTGCATGATCGTCACGACCTAACTGGTAATAACAACGACGAAACTTTCCAGAAGAGAATCATGTACGAAGGACGACCAGAAGACCCTAGAGACTTTAATCACTTTGAATATCGTCGACAACGCTTTTTAGATGCTAGACAAATTGCTTGGTTTATGCATGCTCGAGGTGAAGATGTTAGTTGGTTTATGAATGTGTTAGCAGGCAAACAAGACCCTTGGATTAGAATGCTTGGCGAGTTTGACCCAAATAAACAAATGGCAAAATTTAATTAATTATGGATTTACAAAAAAGAATTCTTGACTACTGGAATACACAACCGTGTAATGTTGGGCATAGTAGTGCGCCCATTGGCTCTGACCAGTACTTTGACGAAGTAACAAGCAAAAGATATCGTTCTGAACCACACATCCTTGACTTTGCTGGATTCCATCAATGGAGAGGTAAACGTGTATTAGAAATTGGATGTGGTATTGGCACAGATGCAGAACAGTTTGCTCGTCACGGTGCCGAGTATGTAGGTATTGATCTGTCAGATGCTAGTTTAGATCTGTGCAAACAAAGATTTAATGTTTATGATCTCGAAGGTGGTTTTCACAATATTGATATTACTGACCCTAAAGTACTGGACTTGGGACAATTTGATTTAGTCTACAGCTACGGGGTACTGCATCATTATCCTGGCATGCAAGATCATATTAAAACTGTTGCCAGTTTGTTAAAACACGATGGCGAGTTTAGGTTTATGGTCTACGCCAAAAACTCCTGGAAGTATGCCATGATTCGTAAAGGGCTGGATCAGTTTGAAGCACAAGCAAATTGTCCATATGCAGAAGCATATACTGCTGAAGAGATACACGAATTGCTTAGAGAAGATTTTGATTTGTTACGCTTACGACAGAGTCATTGCTTTATGTACAATGTAGAAAAATATAAGCAGGGAATTTTTGAACTTGAACCATGGTTTGAAGCAATGCCCGAAGTAATGAGAGAAGCAGTTAAAGAATATCTAGGCTGGCATCTTTTAATAAAAGCAAAGAAGTTATAAGGAAAGTATATGTTAGCAGATAGACGAGAGTTGTTAGAATATGATATTAGAAAACTACACGCAGAAGTCGCGGACATGTACTTTGACATTGTAACGCATGATAAAGATGTACACAGTGAAGAATATCAAGCACTTAAAAATAAAATTGTTAGTTTAGAGTTTGATCTCAATGTGGTTAATAGACTGATTGCACAGGGTCAACGATAATTTAAAAGAAATATCAAACTTATGAACTCGAAAATAAACGAAGTGATGGATATCCTCCAGGAAGAATGTGCTGAGGTTATACAAATTGTAAGCAAGATACGTAGATTTGGCATAGATGAAACTCATTTAAAACGTGGCATGTCTAATAGAGAATTGTTGTGCGAAGAAGTAGGCGATGTGCTATGCATGGTTGAATTGCTTAGAGAACTTAAAATTCTCGATGATGCTAGTATACAAGCCGCTGTTCAAAATAAAAGAAAAAAACTACAGCAGTGGTCAACCATATATGAAAGCCAGTGACATTAAATGGCTTCACGTTGAAGCTAGTTCAAAATGTAATGCTTGGTGCCCAGCTTGTCCTAGAAACAACAATGGATATGGATTGAAGCCAGGACTGGTTGAACAAGATCTTGAAACTGATCAGTTGGCTGATATTTTAAATCGACTGCCAATGTTGGAAGGCATACAATTTTGCGGAAACTACGGTGATCCAGTGATAGCTCACAATTTTATTGAATTGATTAAACTTGCTAAACCGCACACTCAAAAAATACAAATACATACCAACGGTAGCTTAAGAACTACTGCATGGTGGAAAGATTTAGCAAATTTATTAACTGATATTAATCATGATATTTGGTTTGGTATAGATGGACTAGAAGGCGTACACGAAATATATCGGCAAGGTACGGACTATAACAAAGTAATTGAAAATGCCAAGGCATTTATATCAGCTGGTGGAACAGCAACCTGGCAATTCATACCATATGCACACAACGAACACCAGGTTAAAGATTGTATACGTACTAGTCAGAAATTAGGATTTAAACATTTTAAATTGGTTAAATTATATCGCAATCGTCAATTGGCCAAACATTATAGAACTGGTGAGGAATTTGATCTTTTACCGCCGGTAGAATTTCAACATCTGATACGTATGCCAAAAACGTCAACTGTGGTTGATCCAAAAAATTGTATACATTTATCTCCGCCCTCGGTGTATCTAGCCGCATCGGGAAAATTAAGTACCTGTTGTTTTTTTGCTCCTGTAGAAAAATTTGACAGCATTGACAAATTACTGTATAATAAACTGGATCTAACACACAATCAGTGTTTGATATCATGTGGAACATAATATGAAAATAAAAGTAAGCGAACTATTTTATTCAGCACAAGGCGAAGGTCGCTTTGTCGGAGTACCCAGTGTATTCCTGCGTACATTCGGCTGTAACTTTACCTGCTCAGGTTTTGGATGTGCGCCAGGAGTAAAAAGCACAGAAGCAGATGAAGTTGCCAAACAAGTACATTTGTACAAAGACTTCCTTAGTCTTCCGCTGGTTAATACAGGGTGTGACAGCTATGCTAGTTGGCATCCAGATTTTAAACATCTGAGTCCAACATTTGAAACTGCACAATTAATTGCAGATATGTTAAAACTTACGCCTAACAATAAATGGGTACAAGATAATGGCAATGATGTACATTTGGTTATCACAGGTGGTGAGCCGTTGTTGGGTTGGCAACGTGCGTATGAGGAATTGATTAGTAATCCAAGCATGAATGACCTGTGTAACATTACATTTGAAACCAACGGCACTCAGAAATTACAAACAGGATTCAGAGATTTTTTACAAGCTTGGCAACAACCTGCACTTGGTACCAAGCAAGATCGGTTTGTTACGTTTAGCGTCAGTGCCAAACTCAGTGCCAGTGGTGAGAGTTGGGAAGAAGCAATTTGTCCAGACATTGTTGCCAGCTATCAAGCACTGGGCACAGTATATCTCAAGTTTGTGGTTGAAACAGACGCTCACTTTGTTGAAGTAGAACGTGCAGTCAAAGAGTTTAGAGCAGGTGGATTTACCGGTGTAGTTTACGTTATGCCACAGGGTGGTGTGGTTACTCCTTATGCGCAGAATCGTGTTCGTGTAGCAGATTGGGCATGCAGTCGAGGTTATTACTACAGCCCTAGGCTACACGTTGACTTATGGGGAAATGGGTGGGGGAAATAAAAATGAATTTTGTTTTGAATTATATTAAATCGCATGTTCCACAAATGGAAATGGTTGGGGTTATCATGCGTATTATCAGTTTTAGTTTGGTGTCATGGTTAGGACCTTCAAGTCCGTTTATGTTTGTTTGGGTCTTTAACACTATCGATGCTGTACTGTTAACATATTGTGCCAAACTAAAGAAAGATCCAGCATATACGCTGTTAAATGCTTTTTGGATCCTAGTTGGTGTAATTGGTATTGTTAGAGCAGGAGGATGGATATAAATGAAACTGTTTGACAAGTTCTTTAAGAAAAAAACAAAACAGCCCGAGCAACCAAAAGAAGCAAAGGCACCCAAGAAAACAGAAAAAGAGTTGGCCACAGAACGTGGAGAGCCGTATGTGGCAATCTTGGGTTTAGAGATTGATGCTGATAATATGCACCAGGGTGCATTTGATCTTGACTGGAATGAAAAATTTGTAGCCAATCTGCTACGTGCAGGATATGCAGGAAAAACCGATGCTGACATAGTTGACCAATGGTTCCAAAATGTCTGCAGACATGTTGTGATGGAAACATGGGAACAGGAACAAGCAATGAATCCCCCAATACAACGATATACCAAAAGTAAAGACCTTGGTAATGGCCGTCGGGAGGTTTCATGAATAAACAAAGTATCAATGATCGCATGACAGAATTAGCAATGCCAATTGAGCAACAAATTTTAATGTGTGACAGCAGAGAAGAGTTGCTAATGATGGCCTGTGTTATGTTACAACGAACACGAGAAATATTTGATCTAGAACTTGGCGAGCCGGGTAGGAAAGAAATGTTCAAGGAGTATGCATGATTTTTAATCGCATTAAAGAACTCAAAGTACAAGGTAAAAAAATTGGCATCACATTCAGTCAATTTGACATGCTTCATGCTGGACACATAGCAATGTTAGCCGAAGCAAAGAATCATTGCGATTATTTAATTGCAGGATTACAAACAGATGCCAGCGTTGATCGACCAGATTCAAAAAATCCCCCTGTGCAAAGTATTGTAGAGCGTCAGATACAATTGAGTGCTTGTCGTTTTGTAGATGAAATTGTGATTTACACTACCGAGCAAGACCTAATTGACTTGATATTGACCTTGCCCATTGATGTGCGCATCCTTGGGAAAGAATATGAAGACACCAACTTCACCGGACGTAACGAAGGTATAGGCCTTCAGATTGAACATGTGTTCAACAGTCGCGATCACAGTTTTTCAAGTTCAAGTCTGCGCAAACGAGTAGTTGCCGCAGAAAAACAAAAGGAACTGGTGTGATTCTATATGTAAACGGTGATAGTCACACAGCCGGTGCAGAAATTGTAACTCCTTATGCATTTGCCGAGGATGATCAAAAGTACACATACATGGGCCGTAGACCGCATCCTGAAAATATCATTGCCTCTTGGGGGAAAACATTAGCCGACGCAATCAAAGCAGGTTTTTGGTATGATGCTGAGTCAGCTAGTTCAAACGCACGTATTATTAGAACTACGGAAAAATATCTAACAGAGCATGCTAGTAACCTATATGAAACATTGATGATTATTCAGTGGAGTACATGGGAAAGAGAAGAATGGTTATACAACGGTGTTTACTATCAAGTGAACGCCAGCGGAATTGATGATGTTCCACCTGAACTGCAACAACGATACAAAGAGTTTGTTGCCACAGTTGATTGGCGCAAAAAGACTGAAGAAGCGCACAATGATGTTTGGCAACTACATTGCCGGCTTGATGATCTAAATGTTAAACATGTATTTTTTAATGGCAACTCAGATTTTTCCAAAATTTCTGATCAACGCAGTTGGGGAGTAAGTTATATGGATCCTTATAAACCAAAATCTACATTTTCGGATATAATTAAACAACGTGGTTTTGATACAGTAGCACCCAATTCTTATCATTTTGGTAAACCTGCTCATAGCTTTTGGAGCAATTATGTGCTACAATATGTTATTAGTAACCATTTGATTTGAGTCAACATGCAATATCTTTTAATCGATACTTCTAACATGTTTTTTCGTGCTAGGCATGTGGCCTACAGGGCAGAGGATGCTTGGGAAAAAATTGGATATGCATTGCACATTACGCTGGCGTCAATTAACAAAGTAGCACGACAATTTAATGCAGACCATGTGGTATTTGCACTCGAAGGTCGTAGCTGGCGTAAGGATTTTTACAAGCCCTACAAAGCAAACCGTGCAGAATCACGTGCGGCCATGTCAGAAAAAGAGCAAGAAGAAGACAAATTGTTCTGGGAAACCTATGATAATCTGACTAAATATTTGCTAGAGCAAACAAACTGTTCAGTAATCCGACAACCCAATGCAGAAGCAGATGATGTAATTGCACGTTGGACTGCTCTGCACCCACAAGACAATCATATTATTATTTCGAGTGACACAGATTTTGTGCAGTTACTGGCCAACAATGTGCAACAGTACAATGGCATAACTGATGAGCTACTTACAATCAATGGCATATTTGATGCCAAAGGTAAACCTGTAATTGATAAAAAAACAAAACAACCTAAAACTATTCCAAATCCAAAATGGCTTCTATTTGAAAAATGTATGCGTGGTGATACATCCGATAATGTTTTTAGTGCCTATCCTGGGGTACGCCTTAAAGGAACTAAAAATAAAATTGGCCTACAAGAAGCATTCGAAGATATGAATAAAAAAGGATATGCTTGGAATAATATGATGCTTCAGCGTTGGACAGACCACAACGGTCTAGAACATCGTGTGTTAGATGACTACGAACGCAATCGACATTTGATTGATCTTGGCGAACAGCCAGAAGAAATTAAACAACAAGTTGATCAAGCAATACATGAACAGATCAGCCATCGAGACATTGGACAAGTTGGTGTCAGATTTATGAAGTTTTGTGGCAAGTACGAGCTCAGTCGTATCAGCGAAAACCCCGAACAGTTTGCTCGCTGGCTAAACGCAACATATCAAGGAGTATTAAATGATCATAGCTAAAGCAGTTATTCCAAATCAATATTGGATCTTGAAAGAAAACGATCGTAAGATTGGTAACATTGAATCTGGACCTGACGGATTTTCTGTTAAAATAAAAGATCTAACCACGTGTTTTAAAACACTGAGTATGGTGCAACAACGTATTGGCATTGACTTTGAACCTATTAAACAAAGATCTGTACCTGAACCTAACCAAGTACATGGATATCCAACCACAGACCATCCATATAATCCAATTTTTGATGTCAAGCGCCAACTACCCATTTGGACACAGGAAGAAAAATCCAAGTCGTGGTTTGCCGCAGGATGGTATCGGCTAAAGACAGGACGAGTCTGGGATGTTGTGCAATGTCCAAAACTTATTACACTTCAGCGTTATTCATACACTGGACCATTTTATACCGAGGAAGAAGCCTGTGACAAATCCGTTTAGAGATCAAGAAAAATTCATGCGAGCCTGCGACCAAACAGTGGGTGTACGCAATAACGATCAATACACAATGTATTTAGATCTAATCGACGAAGAATACAACGAGCTCAAAGCAGGCATTGCTGATGATGCTGAAGCACTGGATGCATTAATTGATATTTTAGTTGTTACCATTGGTGCTATTCAATCTGCTGGGTTCGACGGTGAAGGCGCTTGGAAACAAGTTATGTCAACAAACTTTGCTAAAATTGACCGGTTAACTGGCAAGGTGCGCAAACGTGAAGATGGTAAGGTGTTAAAGCCAGTGGGGTGGACTCCTCCTAATCTAGCACCTTATCTAAAAAGAACATAATGTTACACATCAACAAATTCATTGATCGAGTCAAGGCAGCAGAAAGCAGAAGTCAACGTGACTTGATCATGACTGTCAACGAAGCCAGAGACTTGCATGGGGATATTACAAAATTATTGTTAAGTCTTCAAGTACTACGTGAACAGTCTACTGCAACCCCTGTAGAACCTATAACCAGCATTGAGGTCGCCGGCGGCTCATTCTAAAACTACCTAAAAACTACCTACATAACGGGATAAATAAAAGTAGGAGTTTAACAATGAGCAGACCAAAACCTAAAGTTCTAGTAGAACTAACCAACAAAGTCAATTACAAGACTGAGCAGGTACTTGCGGCTGAAGGGATCTGGGCTGTGTTCTTTGACGGGCTACCTATCAATCTTAAAACATCAAACATGCTAGTTCAATACCCCGGTCCAAAGTACAAGAAGGTTAGTTTTTCCAATAGCGGTCATGCAATTAATCTAGCAAAAAAACTTAACACACAATTTAAGACTGACAAATTCTCAGTGGTGTTGTTAAAGCAAGGCCCCCAGATTTTTCCAGATGGTAAACAAAAATGAACTAACGCAAACGTTAGTTGAATTGTTACCCAATTCATTGTCTGTAACCACAGAAAAAGCACTTAAAACTTGGTACTGCAATATCCGATCCAGTGGTGGGTTAAGGCTCACTGACAACGGATATAAGGCTTTTCAATTTTTAGAAATTGAAAGTTGGACTGTTGCAATTGAGATTAAAAAAAATCTCAATAAGAAAGGATTACTGGCGTTAGATCGTAAGTTGACTTTTCCTTATTATATTGATTTAAAAAATAAACAAATAGTTATGTTTTCCAGTAAAGAAGCAATGCTGGCAACTTTGTACGGGGATTTACAAAAGTTTCTCGATAATTATTCAGGTTGACCAATAATTACCATTTTGCTATAATAAGTGAATATAGAGTTAATATTATCAATAATCCCCGATAATATTATTGGATTATCTAATATTAATCCAGCTTAATCCAGTGTATATTCCAGCATGTTGTATAAAAACAACACTGGTTTTGGTTGACTGGAAATGCCCATTTTGCTATAATATATACATGAACACAAAAACAGTAACCCGTAAAAAGCGTACAGACCGCACTCACATCATTTATATGATTGAAAGCGGTACAGACTTCTACATTGGTGTCACAGCTAAAACAATGAGTACTGTTAAGAAAAGTGTGTTGGTTCGTTGCAACAAACACGTTTATCGTATGCGTTCAGAAGACAAATCCTGGATGTTGTACGAGACCATGCGTGAGCGTGGTACTGACACATTCACTGTTCGTGTGATGGCTGTGGTACGTGGCAAGACAGAAGCTCACAATTTTGAACGTGATTTGATCCGTAGCATGAAGCCCAACTTAAATACTGATGTTCGTGGAGTTAACTTTTAATGGTGCAGTATGAAAATTAAACAACTCAAACCCAAAAACCTTGTTGCCAAAGATTTGCGCACACCAAAATATCGCATGCGCAAAGAAGAATTGAAAACGGCATACCAACGACGTGAAAAACATCAAACATGTTGTTGTGCCGTTGACTTTAAAATTGTATAAGTGTATAATTAGTATCTAATCAGGAGTATATCATATGATCACAATGAAAGAATGGATGGAATTAGTTGACTATAAAATCACCGAAGGTGGTGATTTTGGTTGGAACTGTTACGGATCAAATAGTTATCAGTTGAGTAGCTGGAACGGTGTTCACGATGAAGGCGGTTGGAGTTTCAATGTTGTATTCAGCACTAAGAGTCAAAAGGTCTATGAAGTGGCAGTCTGCGACTACACAAACAATCGTGCATATCGCATGATCAATTCTGACTATGTTAAAAAGTACAACAAAGAAGCCAAGACTCGCGGCGAAATGCTGAACCAAGCCTGGGACAATGTTGACTATGTGGATCTAGAAGTGGATGACGACTTTATTCAGAAGTGTTTGGCTATCAAGGCAGGCGAGGTGTATGATACTCGTGTGCAAGTGCCACTTGACTTTAGTGATGAAGAGCTGTTAAAATACATGAAACTTGCACATGAGCAAGATGTAACATTCAATCAGTTTGTTGTGCAAGCACTCACAGAAGCCATTGCGCAACACAAGTTGAACGAAGTTGAAAACAAATTTTAGTATAATTACTCGTACTGGGCTTATAGCTTAATGGTAAAGCAACCGACTCATAATCGGTCGAGTCTTGGTTCAATTCCAAGTGGGCCCACCAAGCGACTGTGGTGAAATAGGTAGACACAAGAGACTTAAAATCTCTCGCTGTAATGGCGTGCCGGTTCGATTCCGGCCAGTCGCACCAACAACCTGGCCTTAGTTCAATGGATAGAACAGTAGCCTTCTAAGCTATCAATACAGGTTCGATTCCTGTAGGCCGGACCATAACAAGGATTCACAATGACTAATTCGCAGAAATCAAAAGTAGAGTTTGCACCTGGTGCATTTGATGATTTTGATGGAACACAAGAAGAACTTGATGCTCTGCAGAAAGAGCTTATTGAGATGTTTTCTAATCTAACACCAGAAGAATTAGCAGAACAAAGTCGTCCTGTTGACTTTGAAGAACTCATGGAAGAAGATCCTGCGTTGGCAGAAAAACTGTTAAACAGTTTTGACGAAGAATCCACAAGAAAACTACAATGACCAAGATAAACAGCAGTCCAGAACGACATACCTTTCAAAAGGAAGGATATGTTAAACGCTGTGAGGAACAAGGCAAGTTGCCCAATCCTGACTATATAGAAATGTATAAAACTTGGCGTGAGCAGGATGAAGCTAATGTTGCAGATCCAGAATGGCAAAAAGACAATATGGAATACGATCTCCGTGGCACTGAATGGATCTGTGACAAAGTAAAAGCCAGCGACAATTATGCACAGAACTTGTATGCGGCCATGTGCAACATGCAGTTTCAAAAATTGGAAACCTGGCCTATCTTAAAAAACCAACGTTGGAGTTGCAGTTGGCGGCACAGCGGAGGCATTGTTGCTGACATGCAGGAAAAAGGCGATTACATTGATTGGTACTGTTCTGGCATTGGTAACAAAGAATCCGGTTTTGGTTTAGATCATTATGAGCCCACTACTGATCCAGACGGACGTGACTATGTGCCCGAAGGTGTGGTCACCCAAGAGATCCGGGAAGATCTACGTAAACTTGGATGGGCACCTGTTGAATGGGAAGATGATTAACAGTTTATCAGGGTGGTATGTGGCCAGTATTATGCCTCCTGTAAACGGTAGTGTTTCTAAACATGTGTATGTGGGCTGGACGCCATGTATAGAATGGTGCAAAGAACAATTTGGAAATACTGCAATAGATGGTTGGAGATTCATTGGAGAAGGTGTATTTGAGTTTAGAGATGAAAAAATGTTAACATTGTTCTTACTGAGGTGGGCATGATTGAAGTAACGCTCGAAGGACACAACCCAACTCGTGTTATGGAAATAGTACAAGAGTTGAGAGACAGCGGTCTTCGGCAAGGTTCAGACTTTGACTTTCAATATTATCCTCCCAAGTTTGATGCAATAAATGGACATCAAATGAACCCTAAATATACAATTTTTTTCTTTTATAACAATGCAACTGCCAGTTGGTTTGCATTAAAACACAAGTGAGGTAATTATGGATTGGTCTAAACAAGAAATGGTTCGTCTTCTTAAAAGTGCGCCAGGCACACAATATCAAGAAGCAGATGACACGCAGAAAATTGTCATACGAGATTGGGTACGTGGCTTACTACAAGCAGGCTCTGTCAGCATTGAGTTTGTCAAAGCTGATGGTACAATTCGACAAATGAAATGTACTCTTAATAATGACTTAATCAAATGGGAAGCTGTAACAGAATCGGCACTTCCCAAGAAAGAACGCAAAGAACCCACAGAGGATGTTGTGCGTGTATATGACTTGGAAAAAGAAGAATGGCGTAGTTTCAGATTTGATCGCTTGCACAAAATCACAGCTGAGTTATCTTTTACCTAATTGGTTGCAAATATTTTTTGTATAGTATAAAATAACGAATTATAAATATTGATTCGTGATGCCGTTCGCGGGTCATGAATAAAATCTTGCTTACTTTAAAGGAGAAAAATATGGCTTTAACACCATTGCACGATCGCGTTCTCGTCCGCTTATTAGACGCAGAAACCAAGAGCCCAGGCGGTATTGTTATCCCTGATGCAGCCAAAGAAAAACCCACAACAGGCGAAGTACTAGCTACCGGAAATGGTAGAATTACCACAGAAGGTCTAGTTATTCCGTTGACTGTTAAAGTTGGCAACCGTATTATGTTTGGCCAGTACTCTGGTCAGAAGGTAAAAGTTGACGGTGAAGAACTAACTGTTCTTAAAGAAGATGACATTTTGGCTATTGTTGAATAAGGAGAAATAACATGACCGCAAAACAAGTAAATTTTGGCGACAACAGTCGCATTCGTTTGATCGAAGGTGTTAACATTCTTGCAGACGCAGTGAAAGTTACCCTGGGACCCAAAGGTCGTAATGTAGTAATTCAAAAGAGCTTTGGTGCTCCAATAATTACCAAAGACGGCGTTAGTGTTGCCCGTGAGATTGAACTATCAGACCCATTGCAAAACATGGGCGCACAGATGGTCAAGGAAGTTGCTAGCAAGACTGCTGACAAAGCCGGAGACGGTACAACCACTGCTACTGTGCTTGCACAGAGCATTGTGAAGGAAGGTATGAAAGCAGTTGCCGCTGGTATGAATCCAATGGATCTCAAGCGTGGTATTGATCTTGCTACCAGTGCCATTGTAGAAGAACTTAAAAAGCAGACCAAAGACTGTACTACCAACAAAGAAATTGCACAGGTTGCTAGCCTTAGTGCCAACAGCGATTCCAGCATTGGCAACATCATTGCCGAAGCAATGGCCAAGGTTGGTAGCAAAGGTGTTATCACTGTGGAAGATGGTAAGAGTTTGGAAAACGAACTAGAGATTGTGGAAGGTATGCAGTTTGACCGTGGCTATCTAAGCCCGTTCTTTATCAGCAATCAGGAAAAACAAACAGTTGAACTAGACAATCCGTTTATCTTGCTGTACGACAAGAAAGTCAGCAGTATCCGTGATCTATTACCAGTGCTCGAGCAAGTTGCCAAGTCAGGTCGTACACTTTTGATCATTGCCGAGGATGTTGAAGGTGAAGCACTAGCCACTTTGGTTGTAAACAACATGCGAGGTATTCTGCGTACCTGTGCTGTTAAAGCACCAGGATTTGGTGATCGTCGCAAAGCCATGTTGGAAGACATTGCTATCTTGACTGGCGGACAAGTAATTGCCGAGGAACTAGGATTGTCCTTGGAAAAAGTCACATTAGCTGATCTGGGCTCAGCAGGCCGTGTTGAAATTGGCAAAGACAACACTATCATTATTGACGGTGCTGGTACCAAAGATGCAATTGGTGCTCGTGTAAAGACAATTCAAGTGCAGGCAGAAGATGCTACCAGCGACTACGATCGTGAAAAATTGCAAGAGCGTGTGGCCAAGTTGGCTGGCGGTGTTGCTGTGATCCGTGCAGGTGCCGCAACAGAAGTAGAAATGAAAGAGAAGAAAGACCGTATTGACGATGCTCTACATGCTACTCGTGCCGCAGTTGAAGAAGGCATTGTAGCTGGCGGTGGTGTTGCGCTAATTCGTGCGCAACAGGCAGTTAAAGGCCTAACAGGTATCAACGCAGAACAAAATGCAGGTATTCAAATTGTTCTACGTGCCTGCGAGGAACCACTTCGTGCCATTGCTTATAATGCCGGTGCCGAGGCCAGTGTTGTGGTTAATGCTGTTGCCAACAGTTCTGGTAACTATGGTTACAACGCCGCAACTGACACATATGGTGACCTAGTTGAACAAGGTGTCATTGACCCAACCAAGGTAACACGTACAGCGTTGGTTAGTGCCGCTAGTGTATCAGGATTGATCTTGACCACAGAGTGTGCAATCAACAACATGCCTGAAGATAACAAATCAGGACCTCCTGGCGGAATGGGAATGATGTAATCTAAAAGCCCGGGCAACCGGGCTTTTTAACAAGTTTAAATAGAGTATGAACAATAAGTTTCAAGTTATCAGATGTGAAGAATATATCTTCCAAGGAGATACTTTTTCCGTTGAGCAGGCTGAAAATTTTCTTAAAGAGTACAACACAGACTGTGATACTATTTTAGCTAGTGTATGGGAAGTACCTTATTATAAAATGTCTACTAACTGGAGACAAGGGTATAAAACGCTAGTGCAAACAGCAAAGAGAAAATTGAAAGGAAGAATTTTTGTTATACTTGATTCCTGGTATCAACCTTATTACCAAGACCTGTTGGATCCAGCTGTTGATGATGTTCTACTAATAGATTATTTTTTAGTAAGAATCTACAACGAAGTTGTAGTTAAAAAACTATGCGATTTTAAAAAAATACCCAATGTAAAAAATACATTTTTATTCTTGACCGGCAAACCATCTAAACTCAACAGAACTCGATTGCTATATAAGTTACAACAAAAGAATTTGTTAGAAAACAGCATATGGTCGTTTTATCCAATTAAAGATAAAATTAATCAAGAACATTCAACTGTGCCTGAAATAACAGTTGACGAATACATTGATTTTACAAACAAATATCAACGTCAACCAGATAGTGTTAAATTTAAACCGTTTGGTTACTCTTATTTTTTTCTTCCGGTACCTTACGACGTTAAACTTTATGATAACACAGGTTTTTCAATTGTGCCCGAAACTATTTTTAATAATACAAATTCGGTTGATGCTGTTTTTTTCACAGAAAAAACCTGGATTCCAATATTAAATAATCATGCTTTTATAATTGCTGGAATTCCCGGAGTACTCAAACAACTATCAATTATGGGATTCAAAACCTTTGAAGAATATTTGCCTATCAAATATGACAACATACTTGACCACGAACAACGATTAAATGCAATTGTTGAAAACGTGGAATTTTTAGTTAATAACATCGGTGCCTTGGAGAATGATTTAATTAACGATATCAAACACAATCATCAAAATTTAATAAAATTAGCTTGCAATAATGTTGATAATATTCTCAATCTTGCCAAAAAGCATCAATGGCAAATTAAACAGTTTGACGACCTAGTTAATACCGCTGATAAAGTTATATAACAATTTTAATTAAACATAATAATCTATGGTACTCACGTTGAATATTTCCATGCGTATGTGATTTTCGTGTGCTCTTTTCAAATACAAATCATACAAATAGTCCCTGAAATGTATTTTTTCAACTAACTCTTTGTTGTATTCAGCCCAGCGTTCTTCATTTTTTCTTGCGTGAACATCGGCTAAAATACCATCTACATTTGCGTAACTTGGTTGCACTATTGGGAACCATCTGATTGCATCCATTATGATTTTTCCTTGCGTTCCCTCTCTTCGGCTCTAGAAAAATAATAAAGTAGTTTGCCTCGCAATTCTGCTGAGTCGGCGGCGCCACCCCATTCAGCAAGACGATTCCAAATTATAACAAGTTGTTTGCTGTCACATTTGTTTCCGTTGGTTGTTAACCACGATGATAACTGTTGGTGTCGTAAACCAGGGTCATGAATTGAATAAGCAATTTTATAAAAATTAGATACCAAACAAGTGTTAGTATCTGTAGCAACAACTCCACCTATACAATCATCACACGGCTGACTTGAACTTGGTATACATGAAATTAGCAGTAATAAAAATACTATTAGCCATTTCATTGCGACATCTCAGATGTGGCTAGATTAATTCTAGTTTTAACCACAGTTAGTTCTGTTGGTTCTGTTTTGAATCCAACTGACACGTATCCATCAAAATCTCCCACTTCTGGAGGAATACCACCACGACAGATAAATGTGGCGCCTTGCTTGACTTCCCATTCTGAAGTCTTGCCTGTTACTTCTAACTTATCGCAAACAACTTCACCGTTGAGCATGCCAATGATAGCGGCATTGCGTATGGGATCTTTGTTGAACAAACTGGAAACCAACCCGTCTAATGCATTATCTCTGCCCTTAGGACCAAAAGCTAACATGGTTGTTCGGGTGTTGGTAACTAAACTGGCTTTGTGTACTACTACAGATACCGCATCCAAGTCTTTTTGTAGACCAACAGCAACTGGTATAAGATGATTTACTTCTTTGAGATTTGTTATATGACTGCTTTGTGTTATTGCATTTAAAATAACAGTTCTGCTGTCCCAGGCGAAATAGCCAAAAAAGAACACGCTGGCCAACAAGATAACTTCAAACAGTTTGAACGGTGTGTCCACCCACTTGATTAGGTCTATGGCCTTGTCCAACATGGATGATGCTGATTTAGTAGTGCTACTGACATCAATCACAATTGGTGCTGTGGTTGTCTTTTTAACGGGTGCCTTTTTAACAGGTGTTTTTTTAGCAACTACTTTCTTGACAGGTGCCTTTCTGACTGGTGCTTTCTTGGTAACCATTGATTACTCCTTTATGATGCCAGCTACGGCTTTGATTTATATAATATTTAAACCAATGATACAAAAAGGAAATAAACATACTTAAAAATTGATTCTGCCAGATTTATTACTTTTTTCCCAGTATATTTTATTTTCTAGTAACTTGCTCATCCATAAATCATAGTAGTTTGATACTAACTCTTTATCAAAGTCAGGTAAGTCTAATACCTGATGCATTTTTTCAATCTCGTCTAGGGTCTTGATTTTTGAAAAATAATTATTATTGTCAAAATAGTGTATTACATTTTTATCTAAAAATTTCTCTCTTGAAAACGCACCATTGTCAGTCTGTTTTCCGTTTGTTCTCCATTTAATAAACAAATCAGAGTTTTCAAACACTATAATTTTTGCATTCTTCCATACCTCTAAATATTTTGGCAAAAAAATGTAATTATGTGCAACTAGAAAAAATGTTAGATCATTGTCAATGATATTTGAAATTTTGTTGTCAAATCTTTCTACAGTGACTTTGTTTTGCAAGTATTCCTTGTCAAGAACACCAAAAAACTGAAAACACCCTAGTCCAAGATCGTTCCATTCTTTAGTGGGTCCATTTTCGTTTAATTTTGTAACAAAATATTCAAACTTTTCCTGTTTTGAGAAATTTCCATTTGCTTGCTGTGTTGCCAAGTTGATATCTTGTAATACAATTTTATTGCTTAACCCTAGACTGTTAACTAAAAATTTTCCGCCGCTAAAACTAGAATAACATATAATTATTATTTTATCTGTATTAGTATTGATCATTTGATACTTTTTAAAAATTTATTTATTTGGACCCGGGTAGTTGCTTTGGTAAAAAAACTAGGAAAAAATTAATTTTTAAAGATTATGGATATATAATAGTACTATGAACTATCAACCATTGTCTATGCACACTAATAGTAACACACGAGATTTTGTGAGTTATGACTATGAACACATGTCTGATGCGGGTCTTGAGAAATCTAGATAACTAGAAAGTACTATCAACAAAGACCCGCCAACTAGGCGGGTTTTCTTTTTATAGGTAGACCAAAATTGGCAGATCTAGTACAATAGAAACATGAAGGAAGCAATTCCGGACAACAACAGAGTGTTGTAAAAATACAACAAACAAGTAGTTGACAAAAATCGCAAAGTGTCATATAATTGATGCATACGTTGAGAAATCAACAATGTTCTTTAAAAATTTTAGAGTTTTTATGTAGTAACCCGCAAGGGTTACTATATTAAAATGTATTAAAGGTTACCTACACCGTTAGGGACTGTAAGACGCGAGCACAGGGGCCGCCCTACGCAATCTTACAGTCTATGAAACCGGGGTCCGTTTAGATGATACGGAACTAATCCCAGAGAAGCGGCGGAGTATGTAGGCAGTAATGACCGTGCAGGCCTATACGAGACGTTCGTATAGTGTAGACATAGATGCACAATGGTTCCTTTAGTGTATTTTAATATAGCATTTTTTTTGGAGCGGTGGCCGAACGGTAAGGCAGCGGATTGCTAATCCGTACAACGTGTTAAAGCGTTGACTGGGTTCGACTCCCAGTCGCTCCGCCAAGTTTTTGAAGCCACATCGCCTGGATACTTCCTCGCAAGAGCACTAGGTCCTGCAACCGTGGCTTCTCTCTTTAACACGGCCCTGTTCGGTTGCTTAACTGGACTGCTATAGGGTTTTTCTTTATGCTGGGTTCGTCTATCGGTTAGGACACAAGCCTTTCACGTTTGTAAGACGGGTTCGATTCCCGTACCCAGTACCAAATCCCGTTACTATTTTCGTTAAAATGGCGCTTGACTAGCGATAGAGGTCCGGTGGCAGAAGACCGTTAGCGGAGCAATCCAGAATCTGATAGGCAGTATCTCTCTGCACACAGACATTAGAATAAAAGAGATGGACAGAGTAACCGCTCAATTAAGGGCTTGTTTGGAAAACAAGTAGCTTATCCTAATTTTGGATGTGTAGGAAAATTGGTAACCCCAGGAGACTGTAAATCTTCCGTCGTAATGGCATTGTTGGTTCAAGTCCAACCTCATCCACCAGAACGTTCCGGGTGTCTCCGGATAGTGTGACCCACACGATGAGAAGTACAGTGACATGTACGGGTGGTAGTCTTCGAACCAAAAGGCCGCTAGCAATGCGAGAACGGTCCCTGTCGGGAAGCGGGTGGAAGGAGTGTGTGATGGGTACGATAGCGTCGTATCTTGATACTCTATAATTACCGCCGGGGGATGCAGAGCATATTGAAGCACATTAAAGATAGGGTCGTAGCGGTTCTATGAACTTTAGTACATACCAAGGTAGTTAGTGTGTTTCAATATGTTTTTATAGTCAAGCATCGATAAGGTATCGTGTATGGACGCATACACTATTCGGGTCCCATCGGCCGGAGGCGGATCCTGATATAACTGCATCGGCTTTGGAACGGAAGCACCGGACTCCTAAATTGGCATACTCGGTGCTTGACTATAAAAATTTGGTCTTAAAGTGTTCATGGACGCACGACGGCTTGTCACGCCGTAAGAGTGGGGATCGTTACCCCCTAAGACCGCCAATATAAAAACTCTAACTTTTACCGCGGGGTACGTCAGTGGTAGACTATCGGGCTCATAACCCGGAAGACGGAGGTTCGAATCCTTCCCCCGCAACCAACTCAGGAGTGTTGTATCTATACAACACAACATTTTTACCTTAAAGGTTGACTTTAAGATATAAATAAAGTACAATAGAAACTAAGATGAACAAACATTACATGTTATCGTTAAAACCCGTTATGCTCCAGACAGCATCTGCCTGGTCACGCGGTTTTAATTTTAACTGTGCAATTACAATTCCAGAAAATCAAGGGTCCGTAGGAGACAAGATGTAATAAAAATACATCAAATTCTAAAAGGACCCTAGGACTAAACACCCTGGGGTTTTTTGTTTTTACAAAGGAAAAAATGAAACAGATAGATTACAAAAAATTAAACGAACGAATCGTAGAACAAGCTTATGAAACTGCTCTCGGAGAGATGTCCAAAGAACAGCTTCAAAAACTTATTCAAGATAAGTTTGAACGTGCTAGAAAACATCACGAAGCGTTGACCAAATTGTCAACGTTTAGTGTAAATTAGCCAAAGTGTTATAGGAAACGAGATCCTAGCCTGCACTCTAAACATGGGCAAATGGGCGGCCTGTAGGATGGAACTACTCTTGTGTAGGGAAAAATTACAGCGTATTAAAGCATTCTTTAAGAACAGGCAGCCTAAGTATTTTAGAGTGCTTTAATACACACATTCCTCGGAGTGTGTTAACTATTTTATTCCTTGATAGCTCAGTTGGTAGAGCACTTGACTGTTAATCAAGTTGTCCCTGGTTCGAGCCCAGGTCGAGGAGCCAAACAAGCCCTTATAGCTCAGTTGGTAGAGCACCTGATTTGTAATCAGGTTGTCCCGTGTTCGATTCATGGTGGGGGCACCATTTTATACCACCTTAGCTCATTTGGATAGAGCACCAGGCTACGAACTTGGGGGTAGGGCGTTCAACTCGCTCAGGTGGTACCAGTATTTGGGGGATTAGCTCAGTTGGGAGAGCGACTGGTTTGCAACCAGTAGGTCGCAGGTTCGATCCCTGTATCCTCCACCATAGTTTTTAAGGAGAGTCCACATGGACAGTGATAAGAGTGAGAAGATTAGTGGGACGTTAGCTCAGTTGGTAGAGCAGTAGACTTTTAATCTATTGGTCATTGGTTCGAATCCAATACGTCCTACCATATAAAAGCATTCTTGGCGTAAGTCAAAGCAGGAGAAGAAACTGAGTATCTGCAGATGCAAAAGTTTCAGCAACCAGATTGCCTCCTAGGCCTGCTGTTGAGAGTGCCTCTATATGGTAATGTAGCATAGTGGCCAATGCAACTGCTTCATACGCAGTCTATCGCTGGTTCGAGTCCAGCCATTACCACCAGGCTTTGTTGGAGATTCGCCAAGTTGGTTAAGGCATCGGATTTTGATTCCGACACGCATAGGTTCGAATCCTATATCTCCTGCCAGATTTTAGCCGTGTAGCTCAGAGGAAGAGCACGATCTTGATAAGGTCGGGGTCGACATTTCGAAACTGTCCATGGCTACCAATATAAGTAAATTACAATGCGGGGTTCGTATAGTGGTAATACCTTAGCCTTCCAAGCTAATGCTGAGAGTTCGATTCTCTTACCCCGCTCCATGTTTAGGGTGATTAGCTCAGCGGTAGAGTCGCTGCCTTACACGCAGTTTGTCGGGAGTTCGATCCTCTCATCACCCACCAGTTATTCGGAGTGTAGCACAGCCTGGTAGTGCGCCTGGTTTGGGACCAGGAGGTCGTAGGTTCGAATCCTACTATTCCGACCAATTATGCAACGGTGGCTGAGTGGTCAAAAGCAACGGATTGCAAATCCGTAAAGTCGTGAGTTCAAATCTCACCCGTTGTTCCAATTTGTATCCATAGTGTAATGGCAGCATCGCGGTCTCCAAAACCGTCAGTCTAGGTTCGAGTCCTAGTGGGTACGCCAGTATTAAATATAAGGAAGTAATATGATAAAAGAAACACAAACAAGAACAATAGTAAAAGCAGTTATATACAGATTTTTCTCTGTGGTAGCTGCCATGTTGTTATCACTGCTGGTTGGCGCCAGCATGTCGTCAGCTGGTATGGTTGGCTTAATTATAATTGTAGTAGGCACAGCAATTTATTATGTGCATGACAGGTTGTGGTTGCTTACTGGTTGGGCAAGAAACAATTCAGGAGTTGACAATATCAAACGTAGTGTAATTAAAACCATTATCTATCGTGCAATAACTATGTTTGTTGGATATCTCATAGCCATATTCATTATTAAAAGCAGTGGGTCCGACGCTGTGCTATTTGCAATAGCACAGGCATTGACAAATATGACTTTTTTCTTTATTGTAGAGAGAGTATTTAATTTTATTGAATGGGGGAAAGTTAAACCTGCCCCTGAAGTAGAATAATCAGGAAGTGTGGTCGAGTCAGGTTTATGGCAACAGTCTTGAAAACTGTCGGCTCGCAAGGGTCCGTGAGTTCGAATCTCACCGCTTCCACCATATAGGAGTATTCAATGTCAGACGAAAACGATAAATTCAAACATAGCAAGCGATTGCTTAAAGATGATAATGCTATTAACAAGCAGGTAAAGATTGCCAAAGAATTTGGGATACCAGTTGAAGAACCACATAAGTTTGCCAAGCATCATGCTATGAACTGTGGCAACCCAAATTGTGTAATGTGCGGTAATCCCAGGAAAACGTTTAAAGAGTTGACACAGCAAGAGAAACGAATGTTTCAGAACACTGATACTCTTCGTGATCGACGCAGTAATGGATTACCGCCTGACCAAGATTAATCTATGGTGACTATAGTGTAAAGGTTAACACCACGGATTGTGATTCCGTTAATATGGGTTCGATTCCCATTAGTTACCCCAATGCCAAGATAGCTCAGTTGGTAGAGCACCGGACTGAAAATCCGGGTGTGGACGGTTCGATCCCGTCTCTTGGTACCAATAATGGATCAGGAATAAACTTAGGTTTGGGTGTATTCAGCAGTGGATCAGGAACAAACACACGATGTGTGCTATGGTAAGTTGGAGAAATATAAGACTGTTTTGCCAATTTCTCATACAATATATCAGTAGATGTGTTACAATTAATCATACTGTATTTAAAGCCCCGGTGACGGAATTGGTATACGTGTTGGTCTTAGAAGCCAAATTTTAGGAGTTCGAGTCTCCTCTGGGGCACCAATTTAGCATATATAATAGAACAAAGGAAGCATCATGAAGAGACTTTTTATAATGCTTGCAATGCTGGTTAGCATACCCACTTATGCATTTCCTAGTGATTCAAGTATATTAGTCTTGGATGTGGTCTCCAACAAACCACAATATGTACACAACGGTGAAGAAATTCGTCCTATTGCTAGTATTACTAAATTAATGACCGCAATGGTCACACTTGACTACAACAAAGACCTAGGTAGAAAACTTTTACTTAGTGGTCGTGTTCCAAGTAGTATTCCACGACAATATTACACCAGATACGAACTGTTAAATGCAATGCTAGTTCGCAGTGACAACGCCGCGGCCGAAACTATTGCTGAAGATTATCCTGGTGGAAGAAGCGAATTTGTTAAACAAATGAACCTACATGCCAAAGTGTGGGGAATGAATAATACTGCATTTATTGACCCAACTGGCCTAAGTGTGTTTAATGTAAGCACAGTATATGACGTGGCCAACATGGTGCAAACAGCATCCGGCTATTGGTTTATTAAAGAAGCATCAGTTAAGAAAACTGTTTCAATTGAAACACAGGTCAAGAAAAAATCTCAAATTGTAAACTTAACCAATACCAATCAACCATTGTTGTTTGAATTTAACAACATTGTGATTAGCAAAACTGGTCTTACCAATGCCGCAGGTTGGTGTATGAGTTTGTTTGTGACACAAAAAGACAAAGACTACGTGATTGTGGTATTGGGAAGCAAAAACAAAAATGAAAGGACTGCTACAGTAAAGGACATCATGTATAGTCATGTACTTGATGCCAGCTCGTAACTGAGGTAATCATGAAAAAAATTAATCTAGAAGAAATCAAGAGCTTTATTGAAGCGCAAGGGCCAGATACTAAAATTTATCTAGGCTGTGATTCTGAACGTATGCGTGTTGACGGTCAGTGGTATGCTGACTACGTCTTGGCTATTGTTGTACACATTAACGGAAATAACGGTTGTAAGTTATTTGGTGAGGTACAACGTGAACGTGATTACGATCACAAAGTCAATAGGCCAGCAATGCGCCTCATGTCCGAAGTGTATAAAGTTAGCGAGTTGTACCTAAAGCTAGCAGATGTATTTGAAGGTAGACAGGTTCAAGTCCACTTGGACATTAACCCTGATGATCAGTATGGATCTAGCTGTGTTATTAGCCAGGCTATTGGCTATATTAAAGGAACATGTAATGTTGTACCGTTTGTTAAACCCAACGCATTTGCCGCAAGCTATGCCGCTGATCGTTTCAAAACTTTAAAAGTAGCTTGAGTTATTTAATGCGGGTATGGTGTAATGGTAACCCGAGACCTTGCCAAGGTTTAGTTGAGAGTTCGATTCTCTCTACCCGCTCCAAGCTTCATTGACAATCGTTCAGCAAAAACTCGATGCCTGTCAATGCCCGGATGGCAAAGGTCTCTACCAAATGAATTAGAGTAGCTTGATGTGAGTGTGTTAGCATTAACTGTAACAAACTTGATTCCTTTGGCAGTACACAGCATTTGTATACCTAATGTATTTTTTTCAGTGTTGAAATAATTATTATTTTCGTCTACTGTCCAAAGTTTGATAAACTCTTTTGTTGATGGATCTTCAATATCTACATTTTTAATACTATCGTCGGTTACCAGTTCACATCTTATGCCCGGGGGTTGCATAAAAATAACTGTGTTTGGATTAATTTTATCTAGCCATCCATGGCATAACCTAAATGCTGTATCAGCAGAGGAGCCGGCAATGCCAAGATTAACACATTGTAAATTTAGATTCTTTGATACTAACTCAGGCCAAATTAAGTCTACAGGTAATCCCATACCCATTGTAAAACTACATCCAAGAAACATGATACTAGGTTTGTCGGTAAACTCTTTACACCTAAACCCATGTGAGTTAAATTCATATGTAAAGTGATTATCTATCCAGCCCTGTAGTACTAGATCACCGTGGCGTTTGTCAAGATTTTTCTTGTATAATTCTTCAGTGTCCATGGGCAACCAGTCTACAGTTTTGTTAGCAAGATTTTTATAAAAGGAATCATAATTAGGCATGTTTTTATTTACATTAAAACTTTATCAATATTACAAATTCTGCTCTCATAGTATAATGGCATTACACGCCCTTGGTAAGGGCGAAACACAAGTTCAATTCTTGTTGAGAGCACCACATCGGTCCTTGGTGAAATGGATATCATCTCTGTCTTCGAAACAGAGGGTGGGAGTTCGATCCTCTCAGGACCGGCCATTATATTAGTCTTTAATATTAAATACACACATAACGTCATATATAAGGTTAACATGCTACACTTTGTACAATCATTTTCAGACAACATCATTGAACTGCTCAAAGAAGATCCAGTTCGTCCTCACATCCCAACCAGTAGTCGCATAGGCACAAATAGAGATATATTTGTACTCCGTGACGAAAGTGGTAAAGCCAAAGCCATCACTTGTGCTAGCTACCAAAACATTGTTCCGCTTGATGAAAGCGAATTATTTGAACCAGTAAACGATCCTAGTATTGTAGTATTCTACACTATCTGGAGTTATGCTCCTGGTGCAGGCCGCGAACTCATCTTTGATGCAGTTCGACACATAAGAGAAAATAAACCCAATATTAAAAGATTTGTTACTCTTAGTCCACCCACTGAAATGGCTAGAAAATTTCACATCAAAAACGGCGCAAATACCTTTAGAGTCAACGATTCAACTGTCAATTACGAATACTCATGAACGTTGCCAACGAAGATGTTGTTAGGTACATCAGAACACATCAACAACCAGCAAACTACAAAATAGCCTGTAGAATTGGCGACGATCTTATATCCAACACTGATACGTTAAATTCTACTGAATTAAAACAGTTTGTTTTTTCTAAACTTGATGCATTAACACAACATTTTGATTTTGGTACAAGTTTTGCACAGCCTGTGGCTATATTGTACCAAGAATACATCAGCGAAGAGTTAATGGTTTATCTACATCAGTGGTTACGAACAAAATGTGCTGATATAGAAAACATCACTGTGGTGTTAAGTCAGAGTTTAGGAATGAAAAATTGGTGGAAAGAATGGTGCAACATTTATCACGAAAAATCGTTTTCAATTGTTGAGTTGTCCTGGGCCTATTGCGAAAGTGCTTATCGTACTTGTTTTAGTCCTGGTGAATTTGTTAGTCACCCAGACATAGTCACTGAAAAAAATAAAATGATGCAATATCATTTTAGTTATTGGGCTGGTGGTACAAAACACTACAATGATAGATCATATATTGCAATGCGAGTATTAGAGTTTTTAGATCATTGTTTATTTGATAGCCTGTATAAATTGCCACCAAAACAAGTGTTATTAGACTATGCAGAACAGATCACTTATTTTAAAAGTCAGGACACTATTGATTTGATATCATCATTGTATGACACAAAAGTCAACAGCGATGGTGAGGTTAAAATAAAAAATATCAACAACAATACTGCAATTAAAAAAAGAGTTCAACAATTTTGTTTTGTTGATAGTTTTACATGGAATAACAACCGCTGTTGCTTTGCTTCGGTAATTAGAGAAACAAAAAATAATGATTTACATCAAGCATTCACAGAGAAAACCATGAGAGCTTTCTGGCATCATTTGGTAGCTATACCTCTTTGTTATAACGCAGTAAGCAATTTAGAAGCACAAGGATTTTGGTTTCCGCATGACTTAATTGATTACAGGTATCAAGGAGTGCGTGATTTTCATGACAGGGTATCAATGGCTATACAATCAATTAAAAAATTAATTGCAGATCACAGCATTAATGATTTAAAAAACTATTACAACAATCACACAGAACACTTTTATTACAATGCTAAATTAATAAAAGACTTAGGCGATGACTCACAACGCCTACATCAAAAATACCTTTAAGGATTAACATGGCAAGAATTACATCAGAAGACGCAGTAGAACAAGTTGGTAACCGATTTGATCTTGTGCTAATTGCAACTCGCAGAGTTAGAGAACTTCGCAATGGTTATCGCTCACACATTGCTTCCACCAACGGAGCAGTAGTCACTGCTCTTAAGGAAATTGAAGCAGGACATGTGGGTAGAGAGTATTTGTTAAAACCTACAGAAGTGAAAAATCCAGACCGTCGACCTAGACGTTCTGACAAAGTTTTTTAATGTAATAGTTAAAGGCGTGAGCGAAAGAAAGCTTAGCCAGCAGATCCTAACTACCAGGGAAGTGATCACCCATAGCCTACTGTAGCCGATATACTGGCCGAGCCAAGTGGCACTTGGTTGAACATGCTGATGGGAGTGTTACGGCAACGCTGATACCGTTGATAAAACCTAATGCTTTAAACACAGGGTAGTGCCTTTAACTATTTTTTATTACAAAAACAGTTGACTGGTAACTCAAACAATTGTATAATCTAAGTTAAAGAAAGGAGCAATATATGCCTAGTGTATTTTTAGTCAGCGACACACATTTTGGACATACTGGTGTATGTCGCTTCACACGTAACGATGGTGTTACAAAACTTCGTCCCTGGGACTCGGCTGAGGAAATGGATGAAGAAATGATTTGTCGTTGGAATGACCGTGTGCGGCCCAACGACAAGGTCTATCATTTGGGTGATGTGGTCATCAATCGTAAAGCATTACCAACAATGGCCCGCTTGAATGGTGACAAGGTCCTGATCCGTGGTAATCACGATATCTTTCGTGATGAGGAATATCGCAAATACTTTCGTGAGTTGCGAGCATATCATGTGATGAACGGAATGATCTTGAGCCACATCCCTGTGCATGAAGCAAGTTTGGGTCGCTTTGGTGTGAACATTCACGGACACACTCACGCTAACCGTGTGATGAAGCCTCGTGGCGCACACGCTGATACTGGAGAAGTTATCTACAGCAACTACATTGATCCGCGATATCACTGTGTGTGCGTGGAGCAAACCGATTACACACCCATTTTATTCGAAGATGTGATCAAACGCATTGAATCTGAAGGTGGAAAGGTGGGCTTTAAAAACGGCAATGGGCCAAGTGTAGACTAATATGAAACAGAAATTTATTCAGGCCTATATGGATGTTGCTAAAACATTTGCCAAACTTAGTCATGCTCGTAGATTGCATGTGGGTGCTATTGTGGTCAAGGATGATAGAATCATCTCAATTGGCTACAATGGTATGCCGGCTGGTTGGGATAATAATTGCGAAGATAAAGTATATGACTCTGGAGCAGGAGGATGGATTAGTCCCGATGAGTTTGAATCGATGTATCCGTATACAGAATATAACGAAGATGCTGAAGAAGAGTATAGATACGGATTAAAAACTAAACCAGAGGTACTTCATGCTGAAACTAACGCCATTGCAAAATTGGCCAAGAGCACAGAAAGTGGCGACGGTGCTGATTTGTTTGTTACTCATGCTCCCTGCATTGAATGCGCTAAACTGATTTATCAATCCGGAATACGCAGAGTATTTTACGGAGAAGCATACCGAGATGATTCAGGGGTAAAATTTTTAGAAAAGTCCGGGGTAACAGTCAATAAAACTGTTGACTAAATATCTCGAGTAGTATGTCTAATCTAATTTTATTAATTTTAATTTTTGGACTGTATGGATATTGGATATATTCAGTTGCTACCTACGATTGGTCCAAATTTGATGAAGATTCAAAAGACGATGACTTTTTAAAACCACACAAATAATCATGAACGGTCGCATTGCATTATTTTTGCACCAACCATATTGCTCCGTGCAAAGTGGCAACGGTATCATTAAAGCCCTTTCGTCAAACTACACATTTAAAATATTCACCCGCCAGGAATTAGAGGCGGATTTTTTTGACGATGTTGACATGATATGTTTTCCCGGTGGTCTGGGAGATGCCAGTAATTTTAATTTTTTAACTAGAGAAAACGGACTTAGGATACAGGAATTTGTTAATCGTGGTGGAGCATACCTTGGTATCTGTATGGGTGCATACTGGGCTGGCAGTGAGTATTTTAATTTGCTAGACGGCGTTGATGCAGTACAGTATATAACACGCCCTGACACTGATACTCGCAGGCCGCATGCAAAAAATATCAGTATAACCTGGAACGGCACTCCCACAAACATGTTTTGGTATGACGGGTGCGCTTTAGTTGGAGACGAGTCTAAGTTCGAAACTGTTGCTCGTTATGCCAATGGTGATCCAATGGCCATAATTCAAAACCAAATTGGATTAATAGGGTGTCATCCTGAAAGTGAACGGCATTGGTATGATAGTTACAGTTGGATGAAGGGCAAATATCATCAAGGTAGCCATTATGCATTGCTATTAGACTTTGTTGACAGTATAATCAATAAGTAAGAGTTATTGCTGTATGAAGCAAAGAGAAAAGTGTTCTGGACGCAAGGGTAGGACACCGCAAAGACCACTATGAACGAACAGAAGATAAAACAACTTACTGAACAGGCTAACTTATCTGCTGATAAGATATACCAATTTGATCCCAAAGATGGATTCAAAATTCAAGAATGGGATAAGATCCGTTTAGAAAAATTCGCAGAACTAATCATCAATGAATGTTTAGATGTTGCTAACGACACCCGATATGATGGCAAGGTGGTTGCCAATCGTATCAAGTTTGTTTTTGGAGTTGATGAATGATTGACTACTACGAAGCACTTAAAGAAATGCACCAGGGTAATGTGGTCAAATATGTTGGCACGGTGAATGGTAATGTAATGAGTGAAAACGGTGCCAGTTTCTGTATGTGTCGTGGTTGTATTTTTCTATTTGACGATGGGGTAATCAAATGGAACAAACTGGGATATATGGTTTACGATCCAGACTTTCGTTATGAACTAACTGGTGAAACCGTCGACCCACGGGCGTGGAAACCAGAGAAGAATCGAGACCGTAAAGAGATTAAATCCAAGTTGGGTTATAGTCGTGTAGGATTAGGAAATATTTAACTAATCCTGGACTTTGGTTCGACAGGTATAAATACTTGTATGAGCCACAAACATCATATTATTCCTAAACACGCAGGCGGAACAGACGATCCAAGCAATCTTGTAGAATTATCTGTTGATGACCACGCAGAAGCACATCGCAAGTTATATGAAGAATATGGTCGTTGGCAAGATTATGTTGCGTGGCAGGGTTTAGCAAAGTTAAGCCCAAAAGAAGAATTAGTAAGAATAAGACAACGAGAAGCGGGAAAGTTGCGTCATCAACTACACCCAAATCCATTTACAGGTATTCGCACTGAACACAATTTTTCTGTAAACAAAGAACATCAAAAGAAGGTGTGTGATTTGGCAAACACTGACTCAGCAATGGAAAAGCGTAAGAAGACCTTTGCTGAAAAGCAACACCAACAGAAAGAAAACAATTCGCAGTTTGGAAAAGTTTGGTGTGTGGGTAAAGATGCGGTTGACTTGTCATCACGCAAAAAGTATAATAAAGAACAAATTCCAGAAGGTTGGATAACAACAATTGAATGGACTCAACTACGCAAGAATAAAAACAACAATGCGTTTGGTAGACACTGGTATAACGATGGTGAGAAGAATTACTATCTAAAGCCAGACGATGCTAAAATAGCAGAATTGAATTTACAAAAGCGTAGATTGATTAAATAAGAATATTGCTGTAAACCCCGAAAGGGAAGAGGCGAAGAGAAAGTTGTCTTGGACCCGGGTTCGAGCCCCGGCACTTCCACCAAGAGTATACTAGGTTAGTATATTCTTGTCGGGGGTGAGCATGGTTTTGACAGGGCAAAGAGTAACAGAGTGGACAGCACGGTAGGCGATGACCGTAAATCAAGCAAAAAACGTAAACGCAAACGACGAACAGTTCGCATTGGCAGCTTGATAAAAGCCGTCTAGGGTAAGACATACCTCGTAACAGAAACTCAGAACCCGCTTCGGCGGGTTTTTTTTGGACCAAAATACCCCCAATTTTAATTAACATTGTTGCAAACACTGATACATAATAGTGAATGATTTAAAACTCATTCTTTTTTTAAGGAAAATAAAAATGAAGAAAATCTTAGCATTTATTGCTATTGCAATTAGTAGCACAGCGTTTGCCGGATCAGTTACTGTAGAAGGCACAAAATTAAACACCATCGGTGGCAATGACCAAATGAGTACCAACTTCGCTCTAAGTGAAAGTATCAATGATACATTTGGTGTACACACACAACTTTCATCAACGCAAACTGACAACACAAATTCAGTTAGCACACGTTTAGAAGTTGGCGGTACTGCAACTACTACATTGTTTGGACCAGTTAAAGGCTACGCTAAAGTGGCATTGGGCCAAAAGTACAGCACCAGCGGTCAGTTTACATACTACTCAATTGAGCCAGGTGTTACTGTACCATTGAGCTCTGGCTTGACAGCTAAGGTTGCTTACCGTTATCGTACAGCGGCAGACAATGCCAATGTAAACAAAGACACCACCGATACAGTTCGTGTTGGCGTAACTTATGCAATCAACAAGAAGGATGCAGTTGGTTTCCGTTTCGACCGAATCACCGGTGATTCACGTCAAGATGGTTACAATGTATTCTACACACGTAGTTTCTAATTTCTAGTAGATTAGATAAAACAAGCCCACTAATTGGTGGGCTTTTTCTTGACTGTGCATTCTTGTCTGTGTTATACTAGTTGGGTATGAAGCTGAACAGAGAAGCAATAGTTGAATGGACTGCTACCACAATTTCAATTGTTGGTGCTGTCTGCGTTTCTTTGGACTTTTATCCGCTGGGTGCAATCATGTGTTTTTTGGAAACTGGACTGTGGTTGGCTGTTAGCATACGAATGAAACACAAATCAATGATCACATCCAATGCTGTATTGCTGACCATTTACACAGCCGGTATGTTATACAAGCATTTTTACGGATAACTTTTGCCAAAAAATCATTTTTCCGTGACAAACATGTGCGCATACGCACAAGTTCAGTTGGTCTTTTCTAGACTTCTTAGTAAAAACGCTATATACTAGTTGATATTCATTTTATAAGGAAAAATAATGACAACAACAATCACAATCAAAGACAAAGCAGTTAATGCCACATACCAAAATGTTACAGGGTTAACAGGAGGTACAGGCACTGGCGCCGCTTTTGATGTTACCAAAACTGACGGGGTATACTCCGTTGTTCTTGACAGCTTGGTAGCCAGTGCAGGCTCGGGTTATGCGGCAGGTGATACAATCACCCTTGCGGGCACAGCGTTGGGCGGTACAAGTACAAACAACTTGATTGTCACAGTTGCCACAGTTGGTACTGCTGGTAAAGTCGCTACATTTGGTGTGGTGGGCACGGGTCGTGTTGGCGATGGTACTGTTGACATTGTTGTTGATGTTACGGGTACCGCTGGCGTTGACACTTACACAATGGGTGGCGCTAGCACAGAGTATACCATTACTAAAACTGCCAGCAAAGTAACTTTGGCAAGCGCATTAGTTAGCAACATGGAATTCAATCTTGCTGATCATGAGCGTGTGGTGTTCACCAACAAAGCCATTGCCTATGATGCCGCAGGTCGCGCAGGCGATGTATATGCATTGCTGGCAGCCGCACTTGGTGTTGCAGATGTTACTAAAGCATATGAAGGCATTGGCATCTATCTTGCTGACGCAGGCTGGACAAACAAACAATTGGCCACAGCATTGTTGGCCACTGATGTTTACAAAGCAGACGCCGGCGGTGTTAGTGATGAAACATTTATTAAACAAGTTTATAAAAACGTATTTGGTAGCACAGCTACATTGGCACAAGTAACAGAATACACAACTTGGATGACCAACAACAAGTTAAGTCAAGCAGATGTGCTAGTTATTGCTAGTGAGTTGCCAGCATTTGAAACCACTATTGGCCTAGTTGGCTTGGCCACAACAGGTATTGAATACACTCCGTTTGTAGCTTAACATATATTAAAAAGCCCACCAATGGTGGGCTTTTTTTTGACCAAGTTATTTCAATTTATAAATAATTTTGCAACGCCGGCAAGGGCCGACGTCAGATCAAATTGACACTTGACATAGTGATGTCTTTACTGTTATACTATAACAGAACGCCTACTGTAAGTGGAATTCTTCCACAAGCATTACAATTCAACTTTTTAAGGAAATATTACGTGTTTAAAAAATCATTATCATTTTGTTTTGGTTTATTGCTAGGTACACTTTCGATGTCCAGCATGGCTAACCAGCCACCCAAAGAAATCAAAATTATGGTGCAGTACTCCGCTGGCGGAAGTGCTGACCGTGTTGCTCGTGTGATCGAGTCAGCTATTGACAAAAATCGATATCGAGTTCAAGTTGAATACAAACTGGGAGCAGGTGGCGGAATTGCTCACGCCCATATGGCTGCACTAAAAACTCCTGGGGAAACTGTACTGTTGGTTGCTGGACCTTCTTTGGTTAGTTTGCCTATTTTAAATCCAAGCACCAACGCTTATGATCCAAGCACAGATTTTGTTACTGTAGCTCATCTAGGAACAGAGCCCTCAGTGGTGGTGGTTAATTCTCAAACTGGAATAAAGAATTGGCAGGACTTTGTGACCTATACCAAAACTAGAGAGGTAAACTACGGAAGCTCAGGCGTTGGCGGTGCTGGACATACTATATCAGCCCTGGTTGCCGGCGACAAAAGCAATTTTGTTCATGTGCCTTACAAAGGTCCTGCTATAGCAGATTTGTTGGGAGGCCAATTGACTTATCTTAACGAATCCGCAATGTTGCTTGACCAGTACATCAGTTCTGGCAAACTAGTGCCTGTGGCTGTGGGTAGTCCTACCAGAGTAGACGCTTTTAAAAATGTTCCCACTCTTCAAGAACTCAAAATTAACGATCATCAATACTACAGATGGTCAGTGTTGATAGCCAATCGAGGAGCTGATCCTGAAATTTTACAATATATCAGGACCGTGGCCAGTTCTGCAGAAGTTCAACGTGAATTGAAATCTTTATACATGGCACCTGCAAAAGACTTTTCCCCAGCTGAGTTCTTAAAAGAAGAGAAAAGAAAATTCTTAATTATTTCTAAACAGCTTAATTTAACAGTCCAATGATCAATGGTATCAATCCCAAACTTGGGTTTTATACAGTTGGTGCCCAGCAATACAGAAGCAAAATAGATGCATGTATTGCTGGGACCAAAACAAAAAACTACCCACAGTGGCAGTTTTGTGATAATGTCTGGAATACCGCTAATTGGACACACGAACCAGAGATTAGTATACTGGACCTGTATAAGATTCGAGCCCGTCAGATACGAGAAAAATACGACTATGTTATAGTAAATTATAGCGGTGGAAGTGACAGCCAAACTCTAGTTGATGCTTTTTTTGATGCTGGATGTCATATTGATGAAATTGTAACCATCTGGAATCGGTCACACACTCCTACTGTTATTGCCAATCGTGGTGTGACTGATGCAAGAAACATCGAAGCAGAATTTGAGTTAACAACTCGTATGGGACTAGACCAAATACGATCTCGCAGTCCCAATACAAAAATAACCTATTACGATGTGTCGCAGGCAACTGTTGATAGTTTTCAAAACTACGACGGAGAAGAGTGGTTAAAAACAACTAGAGAACATCTTAATCCTCACTTTGTAACTCGTTATTCAAACACTCGCGAAAAAGGGCAACTGGTAAACCTGGACCGAGGATTAAAAACTGCAATTGTTGTGGGTATCGATAAACCTCGGGTGTGTATCAAGGACAACAAATATGCTGTTTATTTTCTAGATACTCTGGTTAACAATTGCCAAGGTGGACTCAATAATCAAGACTATGATAATGCAGAGTTGGTATTATTTTACTGGAGTCCAGACCTGCCTGAAATTATAATTAAACAATCGCACATGATCATGTCATGGTTTGAGCAAAATCCAATGTTAAAATCTATATTGACCTGGCCCACTCCTGGTTTTGCAAGTCGGCAAGCTTATGAAGTGATTTCTCGCGGTATAATCTATCCAAATTGGAAATTAGACACATTTCAAGTTCAAAAATCATCCAGCCCAATTTGGTGCGAGTGGGACGACTGGTTTTTCCAAGGGTTCAAAAATACCAAAGAATATCAATGTTGGTTCAAAGGTATAGAACATATTGAAAAAAATATTGATAAAAAATATTTAAAATATACTTTTGACAACAAGTTTGATGGATTTGTGGGCATGCTAAACGGTCATTTTTATCTACAAAAAAATGATCATTTAATGGCATAGATCTGACCAACTGTTGCGTTAAAACAACACATAAAAACCCTACATTTTGTAGGGTTTTTTGTTGCAAAAATACCACAATTCTTGTGGTTGACCAGAATTTGCCTATTTGCTATAATATACACATGTTAACACAAAAGGGAGCGAGAAATGACTACAGTAAACTATGACAACTTTGCTAGTTTTGACATTAACGAATGCTGTGACCACTTTGACAGTGAGAAGCAGAGCAACTGGAAGAAGATAAACAAGTTCATTGTGGCAGATGGACAAGAGTTTGCGCACATTATGGAAACAGAGTTTGACTTTGATGAAACGGGTGCAAACGAGTACGAGGCATTCCAAGCAGGCGTCAAGTATGCCCTGACCAAGATGAACATTGCCTTTGAGGCCGCCGCAGTGGACCTGCAAGTATGCGAGGTGGACTTGGTAGAGAGCATGGGCTTTGTGCTGGTACGTGCAGATGACGAGCCCGAGGACTTTGTAAAACGAGTGCTTAAGAAGCCCGTCTTGATGGTGGACAGCTGGGTTTAATTTTGGTTGACCGGTATTTCCCAATTTGCTATAATATAGCATAGTTTAACAAAAAGGAGCCAGTATGCAAATACGTACAGCAATCAAAGTTATAAAAAAAGAGTCAGAGTTTTTGGGCATGGGCTTTTTGGAAACCCTGCAATTTATCCAAAAAAATCCCTTGGCACAGCCTCAGTCCACTATAGAAGCATACAAGGTTGTCATGGGCGAAGGCACCAAGTTGTTTGTACCACTTGACCAATAATTCCAATTCTACTATAATATAGGTATAGTAAAGGAGTAAAAAATGACAGTTACACTTGAGATGCTACCACAGTTTGATCGTCAACGTCACGGATCCTTGTACGATCGTGGTAGTGCCGATTCTTACTATCATCGTGACCGTAATCCTCACTGGTTCCCCGAAGGAACATACAACGGTGACAAGGTCACTGCTATGTCAGATGAAGAAATTGCAGAATACAATGCCGGTTACGACTGGAACGAACAATATGGTGACAAAAAGGACTGGGGTTAAACTATGAGCAGAATGGCAGACTTATCAATTGAGATCAACGACTTGCTCGAAGAAGGCTATTTGCCTGTGACTGTGGCAAGGATTTTGGAAGTGCCGATTACTTGGGTTTATGAAGCTTCTGACACAGACAGTGACGAAGATCTTAGCCCGTATCAAACTGTTAACTCTTAAGGAATTAGTATGACAATGCCCGCAGGAAAATACTATGTTGGTGATCTGTGCTATGTCATGCACGATGCCTGGGGAGAATGTGTTGGTTTGTTCTTTCCGCCTGGCGCACTTGGTCGCGGTGTAGAAGGTGAGTTTACACTCAAAGATGGTCGGCGCTTTGCCAGCTTTGGTACTGCATACGGTGACGGTACTTACGGCTCCAACATGAGAACTAGCCACTCGGTGGATTCGGGCAGTATTGGTTGCATACGTGTTGAAGACATCCGTGACAAAGAATACTCTGAAGAATTTTTGCAGGAACTTGGTGCATTCGTTGAATTTGAATACCCGTTTGAAGTTTCTGCAGAGGCCGGGTTGCTCAAGTTTGGTCATATAGAAATTGAAACCTCTAGTGACTCAGACTGGGACAATGAAGAAGAAGAACTTGCAGAAAACAGTTGACCAGTAAAACAGATTTTTGTATAATATTAGTATTGTAACAACTTAAGAAAGAAATAGCCCTATGCCAAAAGTATCAGCATCAGATCACCGTACAGTTACCTCAGAAGGTGCTCGTCGTGCAATTAAAAAATGTTTTGCTAAAAAACGTCCCTTGTTCTTGTGGGGTCCCCCCGGCATTGGCAAGTCCGACGTTGTTGCAGAGATTACCCAAGATCTCGGCGGCTTTATGATCGACCTTCGTTTGGGTCAAATGGATCCTACAGATATTCGAGGTATTCCGTTCTATAACAAAGAACTTGGTAAGATGGATTGGGCACCTCCCATCGACTTGCCTGATGAAGAGTTGGCCAGTAAGTATCCAGTTGTAGTTTTGTTCATGGATGAAATGAATTCAGCGGCTCCTGCTGTACAGGCCGCGGCTTACCAACTTGTTTTGAATCGTCGCATTGGCAAATATAAATTGCCCGACAATGTTGTAATGATTGCCGCAGGTAATCGTGAAAGCGACAAAGGTGTTACATATCGTATGCCTACTCCATTAGCGAACCGTTTTGTTCACGTGGAGATGCGTGTGGACTTTTCAAGCTGGCAAGACTGGGCTGTTCGCAATCAGATTCACAAAGACGTTGTTGGCTACATTACATTTGCCAAACAAGACTTGTACGACTTTGATGCCAAGAGCTCCAGCCGTGCCTTTGCTACACCACGTTCGTGGACCTTTGTTAGCGAACTGTTGGCAGACGAGGACACAGACGACACCACACTTACAGACTTAATTGCAGGTTCTGTCGGTGAAGGACTTGCTGTTAAGTTTATGGCTCATCGTAAGATTGCTAGTAAACTGCCCAAGCCGGAAGATATCTTGCGTGGTAAAGAGACAGAACTAAAAGTCAAAGAAGTAAGTGCCATGTATTCGTTGGTAGTGTCAATGTGCTACGAACTTAAAGATGCTGTTGAGGCCAAAGTTGATGACAAGAAGTTCCACGAGATGGCAGATAACTTTATCGGTTACATGATGAAGAACTTTGAAACCGAGTTAGTTGTTATGGGTGCTCGTATTGCGCTTACCACATACAACTTGCCGTTCATGCCTACCAAACTCAAGAACTTTGACGAGTTTCATCAACGTTACGGCAAGTACATCTTGCAGGCTAACGGCTAAGTGTTTGGAGTCCGTTCAACTTCTTGGATGAGGGCATAGGGCTATGCATGAACGGACTCCCTCTTATGCTACTGTACGGATTAGTTTTGATCCGTACAGTCATAACCAAGTCCAGACTTTTTTGAGAAAAGTCTATCAAGATTTTGGCAGAGATAAAAGTCGTTGGTACTACCAAAGCCCTGTACTAGATCTAGACGCTCTGATTAATACCTGGACTGTGGATTTTATTTTTAAAGATCCATACGATGCTACTTTATTTGGCCTTAAATATCTAAGATGAAATACAATACATACAAATTAGACGGCCGCTATAGATACCGTAGTTGGTTTGAATACTACGTTGGATTTAGTCAACGCATGAGCAACGGAGAAGGGCCGCTGGCCTACAATCAAGCATTGCAATTTCTAACTAAGGCCTATGGCTGGAGTGCCGAAGTTAGGCAATATGAAGAGATTCACAGTTGGTTAGTAACCAAAGTACCAATGATGGCAGCCAAGGGTGGTTGGATTAAACCAGGTTTCAAAGATCTACCATCTGAATGCAACCCACATTGGTCCTGGACCAATTGCTACAATGATCTCAGAATTTACCTGGCCACAGACAAAGAACTGGCCTATTTTCAACTGGCACATACAAATGACAAGTAGCAATCTGTAGTTGACCAATAAATCAATAATTGCTATAATACAGTATAGTTAAACAAGGAGCCTAAATGAGTACCGCAACTACCGAAAACAAAAAAGAACTTTCTAAAAAGTTTAAAAATCTAATTGGTCCAACAGATCCTAAATTGGACAGAGAAGTTCGTGAATTACTTGTTACTGCAAGAGTTGGCATGTTGCTCCGGACCAGCTTCTTTGGCAACCTAGCAACTCGGTTAAAACTAGTAAACGCAGATGAATGGTGCAGTACTGCCGCTACAGATGGCCGCAACTTCTATTACAATACCCGTTTTATTAAACTGCTTAAACCCAAAGAAATTGAGTTTTTGTTTGGACACGAAGTACTACATTGTGTCTACGATCACTTTGGTCGCAAAGGCAACCGCGACCATCAACTTTGGAATATTGCAAACGATTATTGTGTTAACGCAGATTTAAAGAAACACAAAGTAGGTGAATTCATCACCAGCGTACCATGTTTGTATGATCAAAAATACGAAGGTAAAAGCTCAGAAGAGATCTATGATATCTTGTACGAAAACGCAGAAAAACTTAATATAGATCAGCTTATTGACAAAATGCTCGACGAGCACATGGATGGTGATGATGAGAGTGACGGCAGTGGTGATAGTGATGGTGATGGCGACAAAGAAGGCAAAGGACGACCAAAACTTTCGCAAGAAGAAAAAGATCGTATTCGTGACGAGATCAAGTCTGCTGTTTTAAGTGCCGCACAAACCTGCGATGCTGGTAATTTACCCGCAGGTGTCAAGCGTATGCTTCAAGAATTAACAGAGCCACAGATGGACTGGCGTGAGATGCTTCGTATGCAATTAGAGAGCACTATTAAAAGTGACTACTCCTGGATGCGTACCAGCCGCAAAGGTTGGGATATGGATGCTGTGATGCCTGGAATGAAGACCAATGACGCCATTGACATTGCTGTGGCCATTGACACGTCAGGTTCAATTAGCCCTGAACAATGCAAAGACTTCCTGAGCGAGATACAGGGTATCATGGAATCGTTTGACTCGTATCGTATTCATGTGTTTACATTTGACACAGAAACATACAATCCACAGCAGTATGACAGCGATAATCTAGAAGACATTACTGAATACGACATCCAAGGTGGCGGTGGCACAGACTTTGATGCTATTTTCAAGTACCTCAAGGGTGCCGAGATTGAGCCTAAAAAGCTTGTGGTATTCACAGACGGCTATCCGTTTGGTAGCTGGGGTGATCCCAACTACTGTGATACGCTGTGGATCATACACGGTGACCGTAATCCTGATCCACCATTTGGTGTTTGGGCATTGTACGGCGAAGGCGACCAAGACTAATTTGTCCAAAACTCGTAATAAACCCGGAGGATTTTATTCTTCCGGGTTTTTTATTCAGTAAATATCAGTATGGATGATACCGACAATCAAATTAAAATCACAGATCTTATTGTGATTAAGAACATCATAGATTTGGCTTGTAGTCGCGGCGCTTTTAGAGCCGACGAGATGAAATCAATTGGTGACGTATATGACAAACTTGCTATTTTTGTAAACTCAGTTATATCACGTGCAGAGGCATCAATTGCCGAAGAAGAAAACAACAAAGGAGAATGAATATGATTAAACATATTGGTAAACACGGTGATCGCAAGGTTGCTATTGTTTTTAGAGAAGTGCCCGGTGAAGAGCACATGGCGTTGGTTGTCTACCCAGACACCCTGGCAGTACATTTACATGATTCTATCATGCGTACATTAGAGTCACCGGAGGGTCAGTCAGCAGAAAATCTCGGGGATGCATTATTCCGTACATTGTTTTCTGATGGTCGTCCCATGCTACAAACTTTACATGCAGAAGGCATGATTAAAAAGGTGCAGGCAAAACAGGTCACTGTTACTGCTAGTGCATCTAGCCATGTCAATCTTGAAGAAATGAATGGCATCATTCGTAAGATGAGGTTGGGAGAAAGTGCTATTCGTGAAATGGCTGACCTTGACAAAAATCGTGGAATGACCGGAAAAGTAAATCGTCGAGACGACTTTGGTCGCGAAGTTGGTTCAGGATCAAATCTACAACGAGGATCAAATGTTGCAGGATCTGATGCCGCACTGGCACTAGACGATGTACAGCTTGCCCAGGATCGATTGGCTCAAGCAGATCGCATGGAAAGAGAAGCACAAGGCTTATTGGCTGAGAGTGCCAGATTAAAGTCAGAAGCCGCACAAATGTCAGGAGTACCACAAACTAAAACTACCACCAAACGCACTAGAACAAAAAAGGCGGTAGCGGATGCAACGAGGTGAGGACTTTTTAAAAAAGTGGGAGGCGATTATCAATGATGTTGATTTAAATCATATTCCTCTTGAGTGTGTTAAGAAAATGGTTTTTAAACTTGTTGATAAAAAGCAAAAAACCATCAACTTTCAAGCATTAAAAAAGCAAGGCCTTAACATTGATGATATTCATGTAGTTGTTGAACGTTTTATTCAAGAAAACCAAGATGACATTGTTAACATGGATTTTATTCTTGACATCGAGGCTGTGGCTGATATTCTTCAACCCGAAACAGATAAACTATTAGGCAATTTATAAATATCATGGATGTTCAATTACTATCCTATTCACAGCCAACAGAGAGATTTGCAGATATGGGAATCGCAGATGCGCAGGAACTCATTGCGTATTGCGCCCGTGTCAGCAATCCCTCCAATCAGCTCAACACAGATACATCAGACAAACTTATCCGATACTTGGTCAAGCACCAGCACTGGAGTCCACTCGAAATGGTGTCAGCCTGCATGGAAATCACAACCACAAGAGATATTGCCAGACAAATCCTTAGACACAGAAGTTTCAGCTTTCAAGAGTTCAGTCAACGCTATGCTGATCCAACGAAGGATCTCAATTTTGTTACGAGAGAAGCTAGACTCCAAGACGTAAAAAATAGACAGAACAGCATAGAAATCAATAATGCAGAACTAACTGCCTGGTGGGATGCTAAACAAAAATTCATTATTGAAACTGTCAAACAAACCTACGCAGAAGCTATAGAAAAAGGCATTGCAAAAGAACAAGCTCGAGCTGTGTTGCCCGAAGGCCTGATTGAAAGCAGACTATACATGAATGGCACCTTGCGTTCATGGATTCACTTTATTGAATTGCGTAGTGCCAACGGTACACAAAAAGAACACCAAGAAGTTGCCCGAGCCTGTGCTGAAGCCATTACAGCAATCTTCCCATTGGCGGCGGAATTAGTTGCCAACACAGATGTTTAACTTACCACAAAATTTTTGTGTAGCACCTTTCTTACAGTTAACAACTCATCCCACGAAATCATTTAGTCCGTGTCCGTATCTAGGTGGCACCACTTGGACACAAGATTATGGTACCATTCAGCAACGATGGGCCAGTGCAGATCTAGAGTCATTAAGACATCAATTTTTGAATAACCAACGACCCGACATGTGTCAACGATGTTGGCATGAAGAAGACAACAACAAACAAAGTCTCCGTTTGAGATTATACAATTCTCAAACCAAAACCAGCGATTATTCTGTTATTAATAATTCTACCATTGTACAAGAAATGATAGAAGGACTGGCACAAAAAGAATATCTAAAAGGTCCTAAAATACTAACTATTAAAAATGGCAATGTGTGCAATGCTAAATGTCGTGTGTGCCATCCAGGAGATAGTAGTCGCTGGGTCGAAGATGCCAATAAGTTAGCTCAGGCAATAGGTCCAGGGCACTATGCAATCAATGTATCAGAAAAAAATTGGAGCACGGAACAACTTGACGAAATATATGAATTATCTAAAAATTTAAAAAGACTAGAGTTGTTTGGTGGCGAGCCGTTATACAATAAAAAAGTGCTGGGTCTACTAGATCGAATTGCAGAAAATGGACATAGCAAACAATTAAATTTATATATCAACACCAATGGTAGTGTTAATCTCATTGACAAAGTTCCCAGAATACATGAATTCAATGAAGTTGAAATTGGTGTAAGTATCGACGGCATTGATAAACAATTTGAATATATTCGCCATGGGATCAAATACAAAGACGTTGTTGATAATATTTTACTATGGCAGAAATATTTTAAAGAAAAAAACACCAAATTTTTTATTGATTGTATTACCACAGTTAATGTGTTTAATGTATTCAGTCTGCCAGAAATAAAACAAGAGATAACAAAACTGTTACCACAATCTCCTTTTTGGAATTTGTTGGTTAATCCAGATCATCTTTTTATTAAAAATATGCCCAATAAAATAAAAGAAAAGGTCATTGCAAAATTACAAACTGATCCCGAATTCAACGATATTATCAATGTAATAAATCAACCTGCTGACTCAAATGCCTGGGACAAATTTTTATCTATTAGTCAAGCATTAGATGTCATACGTAATGAAAATTTCAAAGATACTTTTCCAGAACTAGCTACTGCCATTGCTCTTTAAATAAAAACTTGTTATAATATGACGATGTCGGATATCTATGATCACAAATCAGAATACAAGCAATGGCAACCCGAACAGGTTAAAATCATTAGAGATCGGGCTGTAAAGTTTCGTGATGTATGTGTACACGAGATCCGCATGGGCGATGTAGAAGATCCTGATTTGTATGTGGCACAACCTATATATGAGTGGCAGGAATCAGACGCTGGTAAGTTTATCATGGAACATGCTGTGGACAAACCTTACTGGATTCGTCAAGCAGATATTTCTAGTTATGGGCACTTGTATCGTATTATAGCCAGACTCAGCGAGCAAAGCGAAACTTATTGGAAACTCAGATGGGGATAAATATCTTTAGGTTTTTCAAATCAATTGAAAGTCCTGAGCCTTTGGTGGATGGAATGTACGCTGATCAATACAGTAATCAGCAGATTCGAGACTATATTCTTTCTAGCTATCAAAAAAGATTTCCAATACCTGCAGAAACTCCAGAAACACATCCCTGGAAGTTTGATCCGCTTGATCCGCCGCAGGACTGGAGATTTGACCCTTACTACGAACTCTGGATAAAAACACAAGGGAAATAATATGGGAAATTTACTATTCATTATAGCCGCAATGGTATTTGTACCGTGGCTAATTTTAAAAATTACACGTTTAGAAAAGTGGATTCCGTTACCAATGGCGCAGATTGCCTTTGGTATCTGCATGGGACCAAGTGCATTGGGACAGTTTTATCCCGAACTGTTTAGCACAATATTTACTACGCCAATCAAAACAGGATTAGATGCTATTCAAATTTTAGCAATTTCAATCTTTGCCTTTATTGCTGGCATCGAACTTAAACCCAAAGAAGTTATAGCACAAGAAGGTAACAAGATTTGGGGCCAAGCGTTCAATGTGATCATTGTGCCCATCCTGTTAGCCGGTGGTGCTTTCATGTTGTTCTTTGACAATCCTGTTTGGCACACTACCGAACGACCTTTCTGGCAGTATGCCTGGGGCATGGGTGTGGCTACCTGTATTACTGCTATGCCGATGTTGGTCATAGCTTGTAAAGAAGTTGGATTGTACGGTAGCGACATGTATCGTAAATTACTTGCTCTAGTCACCTTTGACGATTTGGTCTTGTGGGTCACTGTTGCTGTAATTGTAAGTATGGGTAAGTATGCTCTTTATTCAGGCATCTTCTTTGCAGTACTAACAGTTCTATATTATACATGGCCAAAGATTTTAGAGTTAGCTGGCAAACATGCCTATGCTAATTTAACAGTTGCCATGGTATTGTGTATGGCGGCTTTTAGTCACTGGGCCGGATTGCACTATGTATTGGGTGCGTTCTTGGCAGGTATGATTACTCCACGACACACTATCGAATGGAACGAAGGAATGGCTGAACAGCAAATGGTCTGGTTGATGCCTGTATTCTTTATTTGGGCTGGTTTGAAGACATCGTGGACCTTAGATTTAGAAACTATCCTACTAGGCGCAGTTGTAATGTATATCATTGCTGTCGGGACTAAGTTTGTGGGTGTTTGGTTGGCTTACAGAGATCAAGGGCTCAGAGTTGTTTGTTTCAAAACTGCTTTGCTACAAAACAAAGGCCTAATGGAAATCTTTTTAGTCACCATGTTATTGACAGCCAACATTATTAGTGTTAATATGTTTGCTGCCGTAGTGATTATGAGTTTGATCAGTACTGTGAGTGCTGTTCCACTGGCTAGATTGTTCTACAATCCAGAAATAGATAATACAAACAAGGCAATATAAAATGAAAATACTAGTAACAGGTGGGTTAGGCCTTATTGGTCACAACGTCATAGCAAGATTACAAAATCTTGACCATACAACCTCAATCATTGATAACAAAACAACCTATGGTATTATTCCACAAAGTGAGTTGGACTATTTGATGGAAGAGCGTATTAAAAAAATCCCCCATCCTGGTTTTTATAATGCATCTATTGAGACTGCAGACACAGTTGATTATGTGATGCAGGTGCAACAACCCGAAGTGGTTGTACACATGGCAAGTTTTCCAAGGCAAAAAGTTGTCAATGCCAATCCAGCCAATGGCAGTCGTGTTATGATGGAGGGCTTGATTAATCTGCTTGAGAGTGCCAAAAAGCACGGTGTTCGTCGATTTGTTTACATTAGTAGTTCAATGGTATATGGCGACTTTACTGATCAAGTTGAAGAAGATGCTGTCTGCAACCCTCAGGGACAGTATGGTATTATGAAGCTGGCAGGGGAGTGGTTGGTCAAAGACTATGCTCGACGAACTGGCATGGAATTTGTTATCATTCGTCCCAGTGCTGTGTATGGACCCCTGGATGTGGAAGATCGTGTGGTTGCTAAATTTATGCTTACTGCCATGCGTGGTGGCACATTAAAAGTAAACGGTGCCAACGAAACCTTAGACTTTACCTATGTTGACGATGCCGCCGATGGCATTGTTGCCGCGGCCACCATGCCCGGTGCTAAAAATCACACATTTAACATTACTAAATCACACTCTGTGTCTTTATTACAAGCGGCAGAAATGATTGTAAGTATAGTAGGCAGCGGCGAGATTGAGTGCAGGGATAAAGATGCAGACTTCCCCAGTCGCGGTGCGTTAAATATTAATCAGGCTCGTGCCATGTTAGGTTACGATCCCAAAGTCGATGTTCACGAAGGATTTCAAAATTACTACAGCTGGCTTAACAATTCCCTTTACTGGGCTCCAAAAACAGTATAACAACATCAAAGAAGAAATTCTAGATGCTACAGATTGTGTATTACGATCTGGTAATCTCATGAATGGAATCTATACCAAAGAATTCGAAACATGGTTAGCCAAGAAAAACAATAGCAAATATGCCATAACTTGTCATAGTGGAACACAGGCATTGGAAATAATTGCACAGTACTACATATCAAGAGACTGGGGCCACCGTTGCCATGTGTTAGTTCCGGCAATTACATATCCAGCTACCATCAATGCATTTTTGCGTTCAGGATGGGACGTTACTATTGTTGATACAGATGCATATGGAATAATGGATCGAGACTATGCAATACCTGAATTAGTTAATTACAATGCTATTGTGTTAGTTGGGCTGTATGGTGCGTCTATACGCAACGGTTGGGAACTTATGGCAAATACCATAATTGAAGATGCCGCACAACATTGGCTGAGTGATCGTGGTCGACGAATAGGACATGCAACAGCTATTAGTTTCGATCCAATGAAAAATCTAAGTTGTTACGGCAATGGTGGTGCAGTGGTCACTGATGATTCAAAGTTGCAAGAATATGCGTTGGGTTGGAGGGACAACGGAAAACCTGGACATACCATGACTGGCAGTAATAGTCGTATGAGTGAAGTTGACTGTGCTACTATGATGGTTAAAACAAAATACATTGATCAATGGCAGCAACGTAGAAGTAAAATTGCAGGATATTGGATTGAGCATTTTTCTAAACAAAACATCAGAACATTAACTGACAAATCAAATTATGTTGACCATTGTAATCACAAGTTTGTTGTTGACGTAGACAATCGTAATGAAGTTAAAAAAGAACTAATGCTTAGAAAAATTGAAACAAAAGTACACTACGAACTTCCGTTGCACGAAATTCCATTATATGAATCGATTGTTGGCCCTGGGATGTTTTCCAAAGCCAGTGCATTAGCCAGGCGAGTATTGAGTTTACCCATATACCCCGAGCTGACAGATTTAGAAGTGGAATACATTGCAGATCAACTGATTGATATAGTTAAATGACAAGATTAGGTTACACACACAGCGACGTCGCTACTCCGCTAAATGCAGATATTACACACCTAGACTCAGTGTCTCAACAGGTGTGTAAGTTACTGGCTGATGATCCGTTTATTAGTCAAAGAGAAATTGCAAAACAGCTATCAATATCTGCCAACGAACTACTAATAATATCTAGTGGGCTCAGAGAAAATCAACCAGCTCAGAATTACATATTGTATCACGGTGGCGGTACAAAATATTGGACCAACACAATTACTCCATTGCTAACAAACGGATCATTGCATGCGGCCATTGATCATAGTTATATGTACCCAAATCGTATTGGACTGTACACTGGTATGAGCTGTATGTTTTACTGCAACTTCTGCGGTCGAAATCCTGTGGCCAAATACGAAAAGAAATTTGAGCAGTATGGATTTGATATTTTCAAACAGATCATTGATCAAGATATTAAAACTGATGCATTCTGGGATGACCGTTTTCGCATTAGTGGGGGTCTAGAGCCGCTGACTAACAAGTATCTAGGCAACATTATTACCTACGGCGCCGAACGTGGATACAAAATGCAATTGTACACCAACGGCTATATGATGACTCGGAAATACATAGAACAACATCCTGGAATGAAAGACCTTCATGCTGTTCGTTTTAGTCTGTACGGGGTTGATGAACAAAGTGCATTTAAAGTGACTCGCCATTCTGAAAGCTATCATCGTATTGTTGAAAATATCATTGAGTATATCAATTCAACGGACAACGTTCGTGTGGGAGTTAACTGGATTATACTTCCTGGGCACTCAAAGGATGTTGTTAAGTTAATAAACATTATTGACTATATTAATTCACGGACCAAGCGTCCTGTAGATTTTGTAACATTGCGGGAAGACTTTAGCCAAAATGTTCGCATCATCAGCGACGAAGAAAGAGTGCATCTTGTTGATATTTTTGATTTGATTAAAGATTTTAAAACAAATAAATGGCCTACTACACATTGGGATTTTGGATATGCACTAGAACCGCTGGTACATGGAAAAAATTCAGGACCATTGTCAATGATTTCCTGGAAAGAAATGGTGCCAACTAGCTTCCCTCAAGTGGCTGTGGCAGTTGATGTCAAGGGAGATGTATATGTATATCACGAAAGTGGATTTTTAGATCGCCCGGGCGCTGAAAGATACATAATTGGAAATACAGTTAATAGTAGTATAGAGACTGTAGTGCAAGAATTTGTTAACTCTAAAAAAACAATAAGACCGTTACCACCTGATGTTGGATACTTAGATGCATTCGACCATGTGGTAAGTAGATTAATTAATCAAGCTCGAGACGATGAAAAATTTGGAATCTCGTGGAACCAAGGACCAGTAAAATGCCGATAACAATACCATACGCAAATTTATATAGCGAATACCTAGAAGTAAAAACTCCTGTTGATCAGGCTATTGAACGTTGCATTACCAACAGTTCATTTATTGGCGGGGAAGAAGTTTTGAATTTTGAAACTGCCTGGAAAGACTATACCCAATCCGAAGACTGCGCAGGTGTAAGCAGTGGAACCAGTGCGTTAATGCTATGTCTATGGGCAGTAGGAGTTCGTCCTGCTGACGAAGTACTTGTTCCAAGTATGAGCTTTGTTGCGTCAGCTGAGTGCGCTAGTCAACTAAGTGCTCGTCCTCGTTTTATCGACATTGATCAATACTATACCATGGACCTTGATCAAATTGAATCAACACTTACAAATAAAACCAAAGCAATTATTGTGGTGGATCTGTATGGTCAAACCGTGGATATGAAAAAGCTCAAAAAAATCGCCAACGGCATTCCAATCATACAAGATGCGGCTCAGAGTTCAGGATGTAAATACCTTGGAAATTCAATTGGCAGCCAAGCAGATTTAACATGTTTTAGTTTTTATCCAGGAAAAAATTTAAGTGCCATGGGAGATGCAGGTGCAGTTACAGGCCGTCAAGAATTAGTTAAAATTGTTAAAATGCTTAGAGATCATGGAAGAAAAGAAAAATACGTACACGAGACCATTGGCTGGAATGAAAGACTAGATTCTATGCAGGCAGCAATTTTATCAGCCAAACTAGATCACTTAGATACCTGGAATCAACGACGTACAGAGAATGCATCTGTTTATTACAATATTTTATCAAGTTGTGATAAAATACAATTACCAAAAGTAAACAGTGATGTGAGTACTCACGTGTATAATCAATTTGTTATTGCAACAGATCGTAGAAATGAATTAAAAGAATTTCTTCTGAGTCGTGGAATTGAAACTGGTATACAATTTCCATTAGCGTTACATAAACAACCAGTGTATGTTAGGGTATCAGGCCCAGATAGTTTTCCAAATAGTGAAAGGCTAGCAGACTCATGCTTGAGTTTACCAGTGCATGCACAAATTACCACTGCACAGGCAGAAATTGTGGCCAGAGCTGTAATGGATTTTTTTAACTAACGTTGCCGTAACGTTCAGAAAAATAATTTCTTAACCATTGCCAGTCAAAACTATTTTTTCTGTATTCATAGTTATCTTTGTATGCTAGATAAAATTCTCGGCCATCTTTGGCTCCTATCAATGCCCACTCAGCATAGTTGCCGTCGGCGACTGTTTCCCAAATATTAATTCTATAATCAGTTTCAATTGTTGGCGTTCGAGACTGTATATCATATAATTTACTGACTTCTCTGAATGCAGTTCTCCAGGTTTGATATGGACTTGTGTTAAAATTACCATAGGTGCTAATAACTGGCACAACCTCGTGTGGGAAACTCATTGTATAATCTAACCCAAATTCCTGGCCAATGTTATCTAATATAAGATTGCAATTGTACATAATAACAGCCATTTCTCCGTAGACCAATTTGTTTACACGATTCTCGCTGTAAAAGATATAATGTTTAGGTTGTTGGAAATAGTCTGGTTGGAATGTAAAATCAAAATCAGGGTGTAACTCTGTCTTTCCAAATACTGCAAAGTACCAAGGTGTTTGACTAACTCTAGCGGCTTCGGCCAGAGCATTTTCCATTCCAACCACGCCATGCACACGTTTTGCTCGAGGAAATTTTGTTAACAATTTTTCATAGTTTGCATCAGCTTCGGGTTCGTCGTAGCTAATAAACACAATATCTTGCAATGCAAGATCTTGACTAATCTGAGTTTTATCAATGTACGGATAATCGTAGACTTGTGCGTTGATTGTAGACAATGCTGTTCGTGGAATCAACGCACAATCGTTGTTTGGGGACAATGTAATAACTGTCTTGGTTCGTTCTCTCCATAGATTAACAGTTGGGTACACCGCTGGAGGATTTTGAACAGTAAACAATCCTACTGGACCATAAAAAGAGTCAGGATCTAGTGCAGTAACTTGTGTGTCACAGGAATGTTGAATTATTGGAACTGGATTACGTTTGATCTGTAAATCAACAAAATTTAAATCATACCACTCAAGTAATTCTCTACCCTTGATTCTTTCAATAAACGTTGGCACATGCATTAAAAATGTGTCACCAAACTTTTGTTCATTACTAGGAAATACATGTAACAACTCTTTTTGCCAAGGATCAGGATGCCATGTAAAGTCAAAATTAGTATAATCACAAATTGTAGAGCAAATCCAAACGTATTCAAGATTGTCATTGTTGGCTGTTTTAGCAATGCGTGTTAGAGTGTCAAGATAATTGTCAAAATATCTAACCACTTTTTTAATTGTGATTTTTTCTGACAGAGTATTCAATGACAATTCTAGAGAATTATCCATATGATCTATTAAGTATACATCACTAGATTGTCTAGTCTGAACAACCATGTCTGTGCGGTAATTGATATCTGTGAATCCAGTTTTTGGTACTAGATATGTACCTGAGTCTTTTTGCCACTGACTAGGAAATACATGTTGTTGATTTGCTTGCCAGGGCGACGGCTCCCAAAGAAAATTAAACTCTGAATAGCTCGATAAGTAATTTACAACCCAACAATATCGAGTGCGACTCAGTTCACAGGCCTGCTCCGTGCTTGTTACTGCACATTCATGCACAAATAACCCTGGTTTTTTTCCTATATAGAATATATCAAACATGATTAGAATTGACGAAATTTATGGTAATACTTTTTGGCCATTTATAAAAAATCAAGTGCCAAATACAAAATTGTATTGTTGCGATCCGCCGGGCAATACCAACCCTGACAGTTTGATTCACTTTGGCGGTAATAGCATAGATATGATTAATTATATATTCTTTCACGACCAAGAGCCAATTCATTTGGATATATACGCCGATTTATTTGCTGAAGTTTATGATAGAAATCCATTGGATAATATTAGTTATGTTGATGCAAGGCGGTGCCACGGAATAGTAACCAGTGAGTTTAACAGTGAGTCAGTGGAGGAGCTGTGTAAAAAATACAATTGGAAATCTTATTATTATTTTTTTCATGGGTGGGCGGCACTGGATTGGTATCGTGGGTACGACAAAACATTCCTAATTACTACACCTGATAAGAGAAAGATCACCAAAACATTTATTGCTCCAAATCGTATTATTGCCGGTGAACGCAAACACCGACTGGAAATGTTATATCACATATTTAAAAATCAAATGTTGGATAATCATATCAGTTGTCCTGAGATATGTCCTGTAGAAAATATCAGTATACATGAAGCTATCAAACCCCTGGCTGAACGTTATCCTGACATTGAGTCAGTGTTTGCTTGCACACCTTTACCTATACAATTTGCTGGCGAAACTGATCATCCTATGCATTCGTGCTGGCTTAGTTTGTTCGACGAAGCCGCAGATAGTTTATTGTATTTGGTCACAGAAACTGTGTACACAGGACGTCGACTACATCTAACTGAAAAAACATTCAAACCCATTGCCTTGGGCATGCCGTTTGTTATTGTAGGTACTCAGGGTAGTTTAGAATACTTACGCAGTTATGGATTTCGTACATTTGAAGGCATCTGGGACGAGAGCTATGACTATGCCAACGATGGCGTTCGTATCGAACGTATCAGTAGCCTGTTACGTAGCCTGGACGAATTAACACCAAGCGGCAAAAAAGATTTGTTTAATCGAGCACAAGAAGTTATAGAGCACAACTGGAATCACTTTTACAACGGCGGCTTTGAAGAAATACTTTGGAAAGAAGCACAAAGTATGTTAGAAAAAATAAAAAAAGATTTTTATTAATGATCAACTTTTGTTATGATGTGTTGTCTACTCCAAGTATTGGATATCCAAACTTAGCAACTCTTGACGCAGTTCCATATACTCCTAGTTGGAGAAAATTTGACAGTCACTGGCCGTATACTGTACCATTGCGTCTTTTATATTATTTTCAATATTACAAAATTCCGTATAACATACACTCAGCATTGGTTTCTCCACAGGGGTCAGTATACCCAATATCAATAGGATGGTTTGATTTTCAATGCGATTATTTTTCTTTAATTCCTGTTAATACATTAAAAAAGATAAAAGACAAAGAAATACATGTTTTATTTTATTATCACGAAGGCGATAACCCAACTAGAATAACACAAAGACTAGACAACTTGTGTCATCAACATAACATTGATATAAAATGTTACACGTTTATAAGTGCTAATTCAGCGGCTGAAAATTACTTTTCTGATCATGAGTTTTTCTTTCGTTATATCAATAGAGATCAGGTGGCTGTTCCTATAAACACAGAAAAACGTCAGTATACATTTACTGCACTATGTAGGACTCACAAGTGGTGGAGAGCCACTTGCCTGGCAGACTTAAAACGCAAAGGATTATTAGAAAACAGTTTATGGAGTTACAATACAAAATGCATCATCGATGATAACTTTGATGATAACCCAATTCAAATTGATTATATAAAAATAAGAAATGAACTAGATTATTTTGTAAACAATGGTCCATATAGTTGCGACAATCAATCAGAAAAAGAACACAACGATCATCACATTGTCAATGCAAGTTTATATACACAATCCTACATACATATTATACTAGAAACACACTTTGATGCTGACCAAAGTGGGGGTACGTTTTTAACAGAAAAAACATGGAAAGCAATTAAATTTGGTCAACCTTTTATAATTGTTGGTTCATCAAATAGTCTGGCAACTCTTAGAGAACGTGGTTATAAAACCTTTGATCATTGTATTGACAACAAATATGATAGTATACAGGATAATACTAATCGGTGGATGGCAATTGTCGATACACTAACACAAATCAATTCTAATCCAGAATTGATTTATCAACAATGCATAGAAGATGTCAGACACAACCAGAAATTGTTTTTGTCCACAGGATATGAAGAGTTAAATAGAATAATAGGAAAATTAAATGTCTAATATTATTAATAGTTACACCAGTTGGCAACCACTTGAAGAAGTAATTGTTGGTCGTGTTTATACGCCAGAATATTTTAACTTTATCCAGGATGAACAAGTTAAAGGTCAAATGACTAAAATACTTGAAGAGTCTGCAGAAGATTTAGATAATTTACAAAAAGTAATCGAATCGTATGGAGCAGTAGTTAAAAGACCAGATCTTCCAAAAATTAAACAATGGCAAAGTTTACAAATAACAGATCGAGGTGTCCCAATCCCACCACTAACACCTAGAGATTGGCAAATTACTCTAGGTGAAAAATTATTAAGAGTATTGAATGTTGCGGAAATGAACACTATATGTCGTGACTACGAACAGAAACAGCCAGGCAGCATAATTGATCCGCACAATAAAAATTTTGATACACGCAATAACATATATGACCCTACCCACGTTATGGTAGACGCAGTTGCCAGTTGTATTGTTCGTGTAGGCACAGACATATTCTTTGACAACAGCGAGTGGCTAACTGATGGTCAGATGGAATGGATTCAAGACAATGTACTAGATAGCCGATATAAACTTCGTAGAGCTGTTACAAATGGGCACGGGGATAGTGTTTTTGCTATATTAAAACCAGGGGTAATATTAAGTACCATGCACGATGGTGACATCAACTACAAAGAAAATTTTCCTGGATGGGAAGTGTGTAAAATTTGGGACGCAAGTATTTTTGCTGCCATGGAGGTTGGAAAATTTCGTCAAGAAAACTTTAATGGACGCTGGTATGTACAAGGTCAGAATCCAACCACTGAGTTTGCTAAATTTGTTGATACATATCTAACCAAGTGGACTGGATATGTTAAAGAAACTGTGTTTGATGTTAACTGTTTGGTGTTAGACGAACACCATGTTATCTTTAGTTCTTATAATAAGATGGTTTTTGATTTTTGCAAAAAACATAACATTGAACCAATAATTTCAGAGTTGCGACACAAATATTTCTTTGACGGGGGCATCAGTTGTTGTACTCAAGACATTCGCCGTCGAGGCGGATTAGAGACTTATCTATAAATCACAACAACTCAAAGTGTTTGGCCTTGCTCCACCAATTAAAAGGTGAAAACATTCTTGTTAGTTCCCAGACGCCAACGTCCGGCTGGTTAGCCCAAAAACGTGTTAGTTCTTTAGTGTTTATTTTACGTTCAAGATCTTGATAATACCGCCAATGTTCAGTGTCGTTGCGTTGAGTCAATGTGTAATTGGTCAAAACAAAATCATATAACTGTTTGGTTAAATTTAATGTTGCTTTGTTGTAAATTTTTGTATCTCGACCGGTGTTAACAAATCTTGCAAATGCTTCAAGGTAGTATTGTACAAGATATATGCTGGTTGCTTCCAATGGTTCTATAAATCCTGATGACAGCCCAACTGCTAATACATTTTTTTCTAAAGGATTATGCGAATACATGCTATCATACTTGATGACTCGAAGTTTGTCTACGTTTGTTTTAGGAAAATATGTTAGGTATTCATTACACGCTTGTTCGTCAGTGATAAACTGACTGCTGTAAGTATATCCACAACCTCTCCTATGAGCTAATCCTGTGTCCCAAATCCATCCTGCTTTTCCTGCATAGGTAATTGTATATTGCGGTTGTGGGCCTGAATCAAGTTCTTGTGGACAAACCATAGCACGATCATTAAGTATATCTCCATACTTGCTGAATTTAATTCCAACTTTATCTGCAAAAAGTCTAGTAGGTCCCGAGCAATCAATATAAAAGTCTGCGCTTAATGTTTGCCCGTTGTCTAATAAAAGTCCGCTAACATAACCATTTTCATATTGTTTAATATCAACAATATGTGCTTGTAGATATTTTACTCCAGCAGGTTCTGCTACTCGGCGCCGGAGCATTTGTCCAAACGCTATTGCATCAATATGATAAGCATACTTGCCTTCTTTAACTGGCGGCAATATTCCTGACTCTAAATAATATTGTCCATTACAATTGTTACGATCATAGCAGAAGAAGTGTTTCCATACAGTATCTTTTTCTCTGAGCCAATTATAATGGAAGATCCCTATTTTATGTCTGGCATTTGATTCGGGCATCCATTCTTCTTCTTTTAATCCGAGAGAATCACAGAAAATACCTATTGCAGGCAAACAGCTCTCACCTACTCCGATGGTAGGAACATTAGAGCTTTCAACTAATGTTACATCAAATCCTTGCTTAACCATATAGCATGCACTCATCCAGCCAGCTGTGCCGCCTCCTACGACTACAATGGATTTAATTTGATTGTTCATATGTTTCATTTAACAAGTACCTTTGTATTTTTCCATTGATATTTTTGGGTAATTCCTTGGTTACACGAATGTACTTAGGACACTTAAAATACTCCAATTTGTGTTTGATCACTGATTTTAATTGGTGATCAAGATTTTTAGGGATTTCTACATCGGGCGCTAGTACAATATATGCAACAATCTCTGTTAACCCATCGCTGTTCTCGATACCCGACACACCAGCTTCAAATACCAATTCGTGCGATATTAATAAATTTTCTATTTCTGTTGGGCTGACCCATTTGGCATTTACTCTTAGCATATCTTTAGAACGCCCGACAAATTGATATGTATCACCATGTTGTATAAATTTGTCTCCTGTTCTACACCATTTACCTATAAAAGTTTCTTGGGACTTTTTGGTTTCATTTTGATATCTTAGAGCCACTGACGGACCATCAATATACAATTCTCCCACTTGATTTTGTACAACACAATTGTTAGCATCTTTTACCATTCCTGAAAATCCTGGTAATAATTTTCCTGAAACAATTACTGGTAGAAATTCTGTACTGCCGTACACGTCGATAATAGGTAATTTTGTTAACTCCTGCCATTGTTGTTGCATAGTAGATGTTATTGCTTCACCGGCACTTACACACAATCTTAAAGACCCATAGTTAATTGGTAAATTTTCATTTAACAACCCAACATAGAAAGACGGAACTGATCCAAATAAAGTAGGTTTGTGTTTTTTAAATATCCTGGCCGCGGTACTAGGGGTATGTAATTTACCATGCAATATTGTTGTGGCACCCACTGTCAATGGAGATATAAATGCACTACTTATTCCCCAACTAAAAAACAATTTTGATGTAGCAAAAACAATATCGTCAGACTTATAACCTACATTGATTCCGTAACCTAACCCTGTACCAATCATTGATTTATGAGAATGTACAACTGATTTAGATTCTCCTGTGGTACCCGAAGTAAATAACCAAAATGCTTCGCCGTCTCTGAGAGTTGTTGGAGGATCAAAACTTGATGGAGTACTCAGTATATTTACTTGTTCAATAGATAACACATGCTTGGGCTTATGCGTAGTTTCGGCAAGGTAACTGTCAATGGATTGATTTTGTGTTGTTCTATTATTTGCAAAAATAATAACTTTTGCGGCACTGGATTCAATGAAATGACAAATAGTGTTCTTAGGCGACCACGGGTTTCCAATAACTGGAACAAATCCTCCTAATATACAGCCCAGTATTGCAATGCCGCACTCGATAGTGTCCGGCATCAATATCAATACACGATCTTCTCTTGTTAATCCCATGTCTGTGAGACTTTTAGCAAATCCTCGAGATCTATGCTCGAGCATTTCGTAGCTAATAGAACTGCTATCGTCAATTAGTGCAATCTTATTGCCTAACTTTTTTCCAAAGATATGTTTAGAAAAATTAAACTTAACGGGTATATCTGTCAACTGCATACTTTAACTCCATAAAGGTATTCAAAACGATCAGCGTCTACTCTGTCATTTACCATGGGCTCTCCTCTAACATTTAAGCTGGTATTAAGCAACATCGGGCATCCAGTCTTTGCATACCAAGCTTCTAGTAGCTGTCTAATTCCTGAGCCATCTCGCGGTACTGTTTGAACACGACTAGTCCCATCCCGATGAATGATAGCAGGAAATAACTCAGGATGCCTACAGCGACTGATGACTTGCATATACCTACTGTTACTGAAACCGCAAGGCATGTCAAAATACATATCAACATGTTCCTCCAACATAACTGGGGCAAATGGTCTGAACTTTTGTCTACGTTTAATTTCATTTACTTTGTCCTTGATTTCGGAACCTCTTGGGTCTGCCAGTAGACTGCGGTTGCCAAGTGCTCTAGGACCAAACTCTGCTCTTCCGGAAGCCACGCCGACAATTTGTCTAGAAAGTAACTCATCAATAATATCATTAACAGGATAAGGTCCGCTAATATCACTGCCAAGATAAGCGTTATTCCAATTGATTTTACCACGATAGGCATAAGCGGCAGCGCCGAGACTACTACCAGCATCACCAGGGTTAGGCATAATCCAAATGTTTTCAAAATATTCTCCTAGGTTACGATTTGCCAAACAGTTAAGAGCAACACCGCCCATATAAACAAGATTATTGCTCCAGTTAAAAGATCTGGCAAGTTTCATTACATTTCCAATTAACTCTTCAACTAATTCTTGTGCTGATGCGGCAATGTCTTCGTTAGTTCCAGCTTCTAAATACGTTGAATCCAGACCAAGATGTAAATTATTTTTAAATTCTATTTTATCAAGGTCTGCAACAAGATCATAATTCATTTTATTATACCACACAGAGCGGCCCCAGGCGGACATACCCATTGTAATATATTCTTCATCCATTGGATGTAGTCCAATCCGTTTAGTAATTGCACTATAAAACAATCCAATACTGTGCGGATACTTCTGACTCCATAGTTTTTTGTATGTTGCTTGATTACTGCTATTATATGTTGCGGCCCATATGCTAATAGTATCCCATTCTCCTATAGCATCTATAACGACAACGGTGGCCTTGGTAAAGGGGCTGGTTTGGAATCCTGCGGCAGCATGGGACAAATGATGTCCAGCATGTAAAAATAGTGGCTTCTTATGAAAAGATATAGGTACATGTTTATGCAAATACTTACAAACAGTAATATCGGTAAAATCCAATGCTTCATTATATTGTCCTGCATAAAAGTTTCTCAGCTTTTTAAGCCAAGGTTTTTCGTAAAAAGCAACAACATCCGGCTCACCATGCAACAATGCCTCGGCCATTAGGTCTTGATTGATATGAGGGTCATGCTTGTTTTTACTGTAGCGTTCGGCGTGACCAGCAAATAAAATATCGCCGTGACCCGTGATCACAGACACAGCGGCATCATGGAATCCAGCACTTATACCTAAATATTTTTTCATTTGTAGATAAATGGATCTCGTTTACGCAACTCTTTGAGTTTTTTTCTATATCTTATTTCAAGTTTAATTCTATTGATTAAGTTTTTTAACCAGTTCATTTTATATCCTTATAACGATTATACATATCTTGTCTGCGCTCCACAACATTGTGATAGTGTGTGTTGCTCCAGTTGCGATAATACGGAGTAGATTTCAATGCGGTGTGCCCTGCTAGTACATCGCTCAATTGATTAATAATTACAATTACATACGCACCAGGCAATCCAGGGTATCTACTAGTAGTTCCCACAGCTCCGCCATATTGTATATAGTAGTCCTGGGGAATCATAGTTTTATTTAGATTTGCAATGTGCCAGCGTGTTAACCAATTCCATCGTAAACTGGGAGGGAATACCATTACACGCACAGTCTTGTCAGACAGTAGCAAATCGGCAGTTTGTGTATTAATAAAGATTCTAGTATTACCGGAAGTCCAGGCAACAACATCCAAACTGCCTTTTAATCTTGCGCCACGTGCATAAGGGCAAGGCGGAAACTTGTGAGCATAGAATTCGTGATTGACTTCTATGTATTCGGTTATCCATTGCCAAATGTCTTGTTCGATTTGCTGTTTCATTACCAGTATATAAAAGGCTTTTTGTTACGCAATTCGTTTAGCTTTTTACGATAACGAATGTCCATGCGAATTCGTTTGATTAAATTTTTTAGCCAGTTCATATTAGTTCTTTCGATTAATTATTTTTATTTGACGGTCTATAAAGTCTGAATCAGACCAGTGATAATCGTATACGGCACAATTATTGCTAGTACTCACGCTGTATACGTCTAGACTATTATTTAATTGATTCCAAATAGTTAGGTAATCTTCTGTGTTAAAACTACGTTTTAAATCTACTTGTCCCACTTGAGGATGTCCAATGGTTAATAGTTTATCATCGGGGTCAAACCCATTGACCAGTAACCACTCTTTAAATTCAGCTAGTTTAATTTGTTGCCAGCTATGGTTACCTGGATTATTTGCCCACTCAATATCAAAATCTCCAGCGGCTTCAGTCTGACTGCGCATAGAAGTAGTGATTAATTCACTAACTCGACTGTCACGGCCTTCATCCATGAATACTTCCCAATGATGTTTTCCAATTGCCTTGTTGACTCCAACAAATACTCCTCCAAGACTGCGGTTTATTGTTTCAACTCCAAATAAATCATAGTCGTTTTCGTCAAGAGTGAATCTTGGTGCGTTTAACCAACACATTAGTTGGCTGGGTCTTTGCCACTCGGGTGCTTCTATTTCTTTACGATAACTTAATGCCCATGTTTCAAACTCATGACAAAGTAAATTTAATTGTCTTATGTGCCAACGTATGTCAGCACTGGCGTGATTAAAATAAACCGACATGCTACCGCTTACACCTTGCAGGTCTTCAAAGTAACGATGCAACCAATTTAAACGTTCATGAATCATATTCCTACCAACTGTTCTTGACCCTACAGGATCATTGGTGATAGTGTTTTCCATTGTAAAATAATCATCAATGACGTATCCAATATTTGCCTGGTTAATTGCATCTATTGATTTGTTTACTTGTTCAAGAATGTACCACCCATTGCGCTGACTTTGAGTAAATCCTAAGAAACAAAAATTTTTTTCTAAATGAGAGTTGTTTGTTAATAACCCGTTTAGTGCATTTAACCATTTACGAGATAACGAATTATCATAGACGTCAATATAAACTGAGTGAAGTTTATCAAAGTTTCTATTTTTAAGTTCAACTTTAATCTGTTCTAATATTTTTCCACCAGCCATATATTTCATTGTCCTGTTGTAGTATTTGGTCTAGCCCAAATTTATCATTTCTAATAGATTCTAATTGTAACATTCTGAACTTTCCTCTTGCAAGACCTTTTTCCCAGGTATCCGGCCACTGTTCTGCAAAAGTTGGTCGTGATTTTAATTGTAGTAACACATCCTTCAACGCACCATGAGGTAAGTTAGTTGTTAGACGATCTACTGTACTGTCTAGTAACTCACGAGGCAATGCCAATGGACTCATAATAATATCCGGGCTAAAACTAAAAATTACTTTGGCTAATATATCAACACCAAGTTCGGTTGATAACTGCTGTATATTGTCTACTTCGAATAGTCCAGGCAATGTGAGTGTAAAATCAATTCGCATTTGTCTGCGATGTTTTTGTATCTCAACTCCCTGTTTAAAGTTTTTTAGGAAGGTGGAATATTCCAAGCCTGTGCGGATGTATTCTCCCGTGGGTCCTGTTCCGTCAAGGCTGGCGCATATCTGCCAGTCCCTGATATGGTCCAATATATCTCTATAGAGATTACGGCCACGATAATCAACACGGCTAAGATTAGTGTTATATCTAGCATATACTCTGCCTCCATCATTTAATTCAATAATACGTTTCATATACCGCCAATGTTGTTCATACATCAACGGTTCTCCACCGACCCAATAAACTTCTTCCACACGATGTTCTTCAACTGCCTGTGCAAACTCTTGTTCAATCTGTGTGTCTTGGAATTTGCTAATTTCTGTTCTTACTGCTGGCTTCATCCAGTTATTTCGTGGATCTGAATAGTCAATAAGATTGTGTTGGCGTTCTTCGCTTTCCCAACTACTAGACAACATATCCCCACACATACGGCATTTGAAATTGCAAAGATTGCTAAACCTATAATCCCAACTTATTGGTTTCATGGTTGTGGATCCGTCGGGCTGTGTTTGTTCCATGGCCTCTTCATAACGATGTTTGAATAGGTGCCAGAAATATGTTCTATAGACATCAGTATTTAACAGTTTACTATTACAAACGTCACATTCTTGTAAAGTTTCTCCTGCCATCATACGTTGTCTAACACTTTTCATATGATCACTATTCCAGTGTTGATCTAGTGTGAGTGGAATATACTTTCCTGTGCCTGCTGATGTGTCAATGTACTGTTGAAAATTTTGTGCAGGCTCACGGCTAGCACAGCACATTCTGCGCTCTGTTTGTGGGCTTAAATACGTATGCACCCATGGTGCCATACACAAAGATTCGGGCTTATTCATAGTCAATTATGTCAGACAATTCTGAATGATGTTGATTTAGATCCTGGTTTCTTCGTAGATCTATTTCTTTAATTTTTTCACGTAGCAAAGAACCATCAAGACTTGTTCCTTGCATCATGAATTGAATAATTTTTTCAACTTCCTGTTTTGTACTGCCAGAGATTGCTGTACTTTCTAATTTTTGTTTAACAGATTGTTTTGATAGTTCGGGCAATGATCCTATGCTAAAATAATATGCTTCGTGCAACATATTCCAATAGACAAAATCAAAATTAGCCAATTTGTGCCATGCATCCAACTCTTCAAGATATAGTACATTAAAAACATTAACAGTACTACAGCATTGTAACTGTAGGTTTGGCATTGTAGATTGTAATCGTTTAAATTCTGAAATATTTTTGTTAACGTCTTTCCAGTTGGCATTCATTCGTTGGTATTCAAATCGTGGTCCTATATCATCTATGCTAAATGCAACTTCAACTGTTTTAAAGTGTCGCCAAATGTCAGGCGCACGTTCAGGAACTATGGTTCCGTTTGTATTGTAATGTATCTCTACTTGTCCAGCAATTCCTCTGTCTACAATTCCTTGTAACATATCAAAATGTTCGCTGATCATAAAAGGTTCGCCACCGGTGAATTCTATATAGTGTATGTCAGATAGGCATTGATCAATTTGTTGCCAAAATTGTTTATTTTCTCTTGGCCAACTACCAGCACGTAGCATCTGATAGGCAAATGTTTTTTTACGATCTTGGTGTGGTACAGCCATCATTTCTTCTGTTGCATACGAACTTGATGACCACGAACCACATATACGGCATTTAAGATTACAGATATTTCCTAGTTTTAAATCCAAGAACATCATTGGTTTTTCATCTTCGCTCCAGGACTGATTGCCAACAATATGTTTTAATCGATCAATAGTGTGCATTCGTTTACTTGTTCTACCTGAATCTTCTTCATTCCAACACTTCTTACAGGTATCGGGTTTTTGTCCTGTTAGGAATTGCTGTCTAAGATTTTTCATGTAATCTGAATTTCTTATCTCAACGAAGTCAGCTTTGGTTAATTCAAATTTATTACCAGCATTATCAACTATCTCATCTTCAGCAAGACAGCAAGGGCGTACAGTACCAATGGGACTAGCTTCTAAGCTGATCCAAGGCAGTACACAAAATTTATCCTGTGGTAAATTCATTTTAATGCTGTTAGTTCCGGGATGATATCCAAGATGTTTTCGTTTCTAATACCGTCCAAATCATGCGTCTTACGCCAAAATTGATCTATTAACTGTGTGTTATCTATGGCATTCATAAAGGTGATTGCACTTTCAAAACCTTGTGTGGCACGACCCAACGGATCACCTACTTGTGTCAGCCACTCGATATGATCATAATACTGTGCTGTGAGTCGCTCTTTGTATTCAACAGGGGCAATATCAATCCTATAATGCACAGGATCTTGTAAAATGTTTACATTAAGATCCTGTGGTTTTAGTAGGCCTTGTTGTACCCATGCACGATGGAATTGTGTTAAATGCATGGCATTCATAATACTCAATGTGGGACTGATATAAAAATCTACACCTGGACAGATCTCAATCATGTCTCTGCGATTTTGTTCTACCACTGCCCAATCAGTGCCTTTGCGTATGTACTCCGCACGTGGTCCCATTGCATCTAGACTTGCGCCAACTGCCACCGAATTAAATTGTTTCCAGTATTCAAATACACTATTACCTTTAAGGTCGGTGTGTGTAAAATTTGTGTTGTAGATTAAACGTACATCAAAGCGGCCGCGACGCACTAGTTCATCTAGAATTCGGTAGTGTTCTTCCATTAGTAGTGGCTCGCCACCAGCAAAATAGATTTGTTCTACATAATCTAAATGAGGCTCTAATTGTGTCCACATGTCTGTTTCTGTGCGGCCAGCATAGTTTAGTACTGTATTACGATCTTTCCAATCACCGCCGGCCAGTTTGGCCTGGTCTTGATACCACTGTGAACTAAAGATGTGTCCACATGATCTGCACTTTAAGTTGCACAAATTGCTAAAGCGAATGTCCCAGTAAGTCATTTCAAAGGGATTTTCTTCCAGTTTCTTTATCTGATGTCCGTGATGCTTGTTGGCGCTTTTGCGGCCACTAAAGAATCCAGACTCTTCTTGTTCATAACAGCGTGTGCAGGCGGCGTGTGGAGTTTCGCTCAACATGTCTGCACGTAGTTTCTGCATGGGTTTGTCGCGCCATATTTCTTCTAGTGTGTTTGTGCGACAATTACCCACAACACCGGGCTTCATTTCAGCATGACAGCAAGGATATGCTTCTCCGGTGGGATAAGCGTGTAAATGTATCCAGGGATAGATGCAGAACGTTTTAGAATCTTCTAATAGAAAACGCTCACGCTCGGTGAGTTCTGTAGGACGCACTAGGTCTGTACTGTTATACTTGTATTGAGTCATACCATTCTTTAAAATTGGGGAATGTGTTGACAAAGTCTTTCGATCTACGAACATCGTACTGCGAATAGAATTGTTTGAAATCATTGTGCAACACCGGCATTTCAAATGTGTCCGAGTGCGGCGTTTTAACTATATCTAAATAGTCAATCAATCGTTGTATATGATTGATTTCGTGCTCTTGAAGATATGGGTTGTTGATATTACGTGCAAAGAAATCAATCAGTTGGTTCTTGCACTGGGCACGTAGGTGGTCTGGCAGCACCAATGGTGATTGAAAGCTGGGGAAGCGCAGTATATTCAAGGTAAAATTCACACGCTCTCTGCCGTACATCTGTTTGAATTCTAACAATTGATACAACAAGCGAGGCAAACTATCCAGGCACAATGCGTTAATGGTACACATCACATGCACAGCCTTTACGGAGTCAGACTCCAGTAACAATTGCACATTGTTGATCCATTGCTGATAGTCAAGTCCGTCACGAATATATTCGGCCTGTGTGTCTACTGCTTCCATGCTGGTGTATAGATCCACATGCGGAAGTGTGTGTATAGCATCAATAAACTCTTGAAGCTTGTTAGGTTCAAATCCCAGATTGCTGTTGATAGCTAACTTGGTTGTTGATTTACCTTGGTTTGTTTTGAACCATTCAATCAATTTCCAAGTATAACCCGACATCAACGGTTCGCCACCAGTGATTCTTAGTTCTTGTAGTGTTTGGTGTAGGTCTGTTTCCCACCATTTAAAGAACGCATCCACGTAAGGATTGGCTTGATTAAACGTGTATAGTTGAGAACTATCGTGAGTATGAGTAAAGTGGTTGCGCCCATCAGACACCAGGCCGGTATAGGCGCCGTGCTTTTTGATGTCATTAACCCATGTGCTACTGAAAGCAGGGTTACAATAACTACAAGCAAATTGGCAAGTGCGATCGAATGCAATTTCGAGAGTTTTGAGATTAACGTCTTCATGGACAGGGGTATTGAAAGCTTCATGTAATGCCTCTATAGGATATATTCGAGATTTGTACACACGGTCCGAAATAGCATCACGGCCCATGTCTTCAATTTTCCAGCAGTATTCACAACCGCTAGGACGCTCACCTTTCTGCATCATTTCTCTATCGGCTTTTTTTCTCTGTGTGTTATGTAACGCTGATGGGTTGCGTTTAATATCATCTACATCAATAGCGTGTGCCGGCGGATGATGACAGCTAGTCGTTTGGCCTGATCCTAGCCATATAGTAGCATTGTACCATTTGGCCGCACAGAAGCTAGAACTTTTGGTATCTAATATTTGTTGGCGGAATTCTAAATCATTCATCAAAGTGACTTTGTTTAATAAATTGCAGGAATCGTCTAGGAAATTCTTTACGCACAGTTTGGCGCATTTCAAGCAGATGTTGTTGATTGTATTTACATACATTATAACACGATTTAAGGAATTCATCAAGATCTTGTTTACACAAATCTTCAACTATTTGTGTAATACGTGTGAGTCTATCCTGTGTATTATCAATTTCATCAAAACTTTCATCAATCACATGTGAAAATGTTTGAAATCCCAGATTGCGCATGTCTCGATAGTATCCTCGATTGGCTGCCGCTATCCACGGGTGCCCAATGGCCACAGGTTTCCAAATTTTTTCAGTTCTAAAACTATACGGATAATCACAGACTGTTTCAGAAACTAGACTAAAATACGTATCAATATAGGGTTCTGCTTTGAGATAGATTTCTCCCCATTCTTGATCAAACAACTTGTGTTTAATAAAGCCTAATTTGGGCACTAGATCAATGTTGTTGCAATAACGATCAACTTCGTATTTAGGTGGCAACAGGTGTGGTTCTCTCAAAGTAAACATCAGATCCTGTCCATTAAATGGCACACATAGATTTGAGTACATACTTTGCCTAGATTCTAGACTAGTCCACAGACTTTGATCTAACAGTCCCATTAAATCAAGTTTTTCTATTAGGAATTTTCTATGCCCTCTCAAGCGGCCATTTAAAAACAAAAATTTAAAAGGCTTGTTGGGCGCGGAGTACAAGGCCTCTGACCGATTAATCTCTATTAGGTTTTGTTTATAGTCATGTATCTTGGGCAAGAAACTATCATAGACTAAACACGGCCAGTCTGGCTCCATGTCTCCACCACCAATTAATAAAATACGCCCTTGCACAACAAGATCGGCAATGTTATGCACACTCTCACAATGTGCTTTTAACGTTTCGCTGCCTTCAGCTGGATTGCTTAATACAACACGTATAGTGTCAGATTCAACTAACTCACGAATTCTCTCTTTATTCAAATTAAATTGTGTTCGACCTATAATATAAATTGCACCCGGAACAATAGTGTGATTACTAAAATCATAAAAAGACTCATCTTCCCAGGGTAGTAGTTGATCGTAGACTTCGCAAAATGTATCTAGAATAAGTTTACGTTTGTCTAGCATGGTACTCGCATTCTTTCCACCAATCTGACATTTCTGGAAATGTCTTTAAGAAATCTGTTCCTCGTCGAGCGTCGTGTTCGTTAAAAAATCTATAGAAATCAGCACGATTTTTATTAACATAATCTTGTTGCAACTTCTGTCCATCTTTCATCCAGGCAATGTCTCTTCGAAGGCGTTGTACTTCGTAGTCTTTAAATCCGTGAAATGGGTCGTTAGGGTTTTCTAAATTAAGTTCCATCCAGTCAGCAGTACGTTCAAGTATGCCTGCATACGCTGGAGGCATTATTTGTAGGCTCTGCCACGTGGGCTGCCTGAGTAATGGTGTGTCAAACCATACACGTTGATATGTCTTGCTATGTTGTTTTCGTAGTTCTAATATCCACTCAAGTTGTTTTTTTAGTCCTAACACACTGAGGTTATTCATTGTGATAATAAATGTAAGACTGTTACGGCTAGGAATATCGTGTAAGAAATGATTAACTCTACTTTTTAATCTATGAAAATTTAATCCATGGCGAATGTATTCGGCATGTTCAGAAACACCCGAATCTAAACTAACATACTGCATAAAATGTTCAATGTTAGTGTCGCACAATTTTTTAACATAATCAAAATACTTGTTCCATAACTGCGGCTCTACGCTGAAATTGCTGGTTACATTTAGGTGCAACTCAGGGTTAGGTAGTGCTAATACATAATCAAATACCTTGTAGGTATTTTTATCCATCAAAGGCTCGCCACCGGTCATTCGGAAATGTTTTAATTGCGGATAAAGTGTAGGCCACCATTTCCAAAAAGCATCTACATAAGGATTTTCATGACTAGCGGGTATAGGTCGATTATTGCCAGTGAAGTAACTAGGATCGTTATGGATAGTAGTAGTAGGATAGCCACCTGAGCGTTCCACTTCAGCCTGCCAAGTACTACTAAATTGTGGACTGCAATAGCTACAAGATAGATTACAAGCATGATTAAAATTAACTTCAACATAACTAGGTACAAAATCATCATTCCACTCCGAACTTACAATTTTTCCAAAATCCATCGCGGCCCATGGTTCCCCACTGCGATAGTGTCTATCACTGAGTTTGCCCAGATCTTCCATGGTCCAACAATAACTACATTCGGCGGGCCTCTCGCCGTTGAGCATCATTTTACGTTGTTCTTTCTTGTATGGAGTATTGTGTAATGCTCCGGGATTACGTCCAATTTCTTCTATGGGTATTTTATGCAAGGGCGGGTGATAACAACTGTTATTCATTCCTGTTGCTAAGTGCAGGCTAACCTGTTTCCATTTGGCCAAGCACAAACTAGGACTAAACTTATCTAGTTCTAATCTCATTTTTTCAGCATCGTCAAGAAACTTAGATTTAAAACCGTCAACAATCTTATCCCCGGGTAAGTCTGCTCTATCTTGTGGTTGTAACTTATTATAAAGTTTACTGGCCTGGTTGTATTCTTCACAAACTATATTGTTAATTTCGTTACGCATCATTGTGGTAAAATCACTGTTGTCTTTATTGATGTCAATTACTAAACTAGCGCCGGTTAAGTTTACTGGATATTGTTTATAGTACCTACAATGGAAGCTAATGTGTGCTAATGCATGTTCAACCTTGTCTGTCATGTCTTTATCTCTGTGTTGGTCTTCGAGATAAAATTCACGTTTTAAACTAGATTCAAGATCCGATATGATCACTACTATGTCAGTCTGATTAGGAAAATGCAATTTTAATAATGGAACATTTAAACAATGTGTGAGTATTAATTCCTGATCTTTCAAACCAATGGTATCAGATTCTAAATACCTATAGACAAAATCTTGAGACTTCAGTAAATGATCATACGTTTGATTTGACTCAAACACCATTGATTGTTGTAGGGCTAGAGCATACCTGTTGCCGCCTGCTCCAGGATAAAATGCAATAATCATTCAAATCCTTTTAGATCACTGTTAAGTAATTTTTGGTGACTAATATCGTTGTATGACAGTTGATTACCACTGTCTTGAGTCCAAAAACCATGTTCTAATTTTGCAACTTGAGTCATGTGTTCAGGTGTATAAGGTAATGCATATGGCACAGCGGTTTGTTGTGCCCAATTATTATAGTGTAATAAACATTCAGGAGCATTGGCAATTAACTGTGTTTTCTGATGCAATGTGTGCAATTTGATAGGTACTCCCGACACAAGCACTCCTAGGTCTTGTAGGTCTTGTATGTCTATCCTACACCGAGTGTATAAGTCAATATTGTCAGACATAAATTTTGTTTCGTCAGGAGAAAATTTATGATCAAACGGCACTAAGCTTAACAGGTAATGCATTTGATTCCAATCCTTCCAGGATATGTCCCAACGGTCGGCCCAGGTAAGAGGTTTTGTATATTTTTGAAAAACTCTTAAATTAAATATGTACTCTTCAATATTGGGTAAATTACGTTCGTACTCAAAATAACTGTTGACTTGAAAATGGTTGTCTACCCAGTCCATGTATTCTCTGTACTGTGTTAGGTACTTCTTGATCATTTCAGCCTGTACGGTAACTGGATTTTTTAATATATCATTGTAGGTCTTAAACTTTTCATCAAACGAGTATACATTTAATTTTTTAGACTCAACCGCAATGCACCAGCTCATTGCATGCTCAAATAAATTTTCTCGACGGGCCGCAATAATATAAAAATTTTCATTGAGATATTTGTAAAATGCCAATTGATCACTTGTGTTATCTTTACGATTTTTTAAATGATAGTGAGCTAAACGGCTTACTACATCATGGCCGCAATTGTCAATTAATCCTGAAATAGTCTGCAGAGTTTGATGGTATCCCCAACCATCAGCTTTTTTGCCCAGTACTTTTCTATTAAATGTTTCATGGTCGTATCTCACTAAGCCATTAGTTAACTCATGTAAATTAATAGTCAATGGCTCATAATTTTCATTGACATTAGCGTAGATTGTTATCAATCTTTGTAATAAAGTAGAGCCTACTCGATCGGGGGTAAGTATTAGAACGTTCATTGAGAAAAATATTTATGTATGCAGATCTTGTCAAACAATATATCAATATTCCTTTTTATACTGGCATGCATGCTACAGAGCTAGGATTAGACAGTTTAGAACATTGCCCAAATCGTCAAGTATTCAAGCAACATCCATCTGTAACTTATCAATTTAACGAAATAGGATTTAGAACACACAATGTTTCAACCTTTAATCCTAATGCAATACTGGTACTAGGTGATAGTTTTACTCTAGGACTAGGTGTTAATAATAACAAACGGTATGCTGATCTCATTGAGCAACATCTATCACATCAAGTTTTAAATTTTAGCTTAAACGGAGCAAGTAATGACTGGATTGCAAGAAAACTTCAACAGTTACTAACATTGTTTCACCCTAGTGCTATAATTGTACATTATACATTTAGTCATCGCAGAGAGCGACCTGAATCTGCCTGGTTTGATGACGAACGGACAGAGTGCGAGCCATTTTATTCTTCAGAAGAAAACTTTAGTAATTGGTTTACAAATTTTAAAAAAATATGTTTGTTAGCTAAAAATATCAAATTAGTACATAGCTTCATCCCAAATTGGCATGACCAGGCAGTTGACTACGATGTATTAGGAGATAATGTAATCCCGCCATTAACTCAATCAGATAAAGCAAGAGATAACTTTCACTACGGGCCGCAAGCACATCAAGACCTGGCCAACGCTATTACCAGCCTTCTTGACTTCGAATAACATCAATTTCTCGTACCATAACGCCGCGATTGTGCCAATTGCTTAGGTAATGATGTTTAAAAAATTCACTTTCTTCTCGACCCAAAACAATAACAGGTAAATCTAATTGTTGATTTAATTCGTTGGCAATTCTATCAAACACAATTTCCGGAGTGTGGTCTTTAACAGTATCCCACAAGGTTGCTAACGCATCAAAATTTTGAACTAGCCGATAATCCCAATCAGTTAGCATAGTCATGTAAGTACCCATTCTACTGCCAGCAATGGCCCAGGCGCCGTTTTCAGCATCGGTTCCTACATTATGCCAAATTGTAAGATGATCAAAATTACGTTTATGTACACGATCTCTAAATTCAGCCACTGATGGTTTATGACCTTTGTCCAGGCACATCTTGACGCCTTCTCTAAATCCTGCTCGCCAGGCCTGAAACGACGTTCCGTTTGGATAGGTGGTACTGTAACAATCGTACATGGCAAAATAATTGGGTTCAAAGCAAAACTCAACAAGACTCTCATCTCGACCATCAGTGTTTTCGTGAGTTTTCATATTCCACACAAATTCTCGAGTCCAGGAACTTAATCCGCCATTGCCGTACATTAATCCGTTGATATGATTACGTGCTCTCCAACGAAACACTGAATTAGGTTCATTGCAATCTTTTAAATCTAATGTTAGATTAAAAAATCTTGAATCGGGTAAATTGTCGCCGTCGATCAAAATAAATCGTTCTGTTTCGCTGGCGTCGCCGGCGGCTTTGTGTGCGGCATCCGAACCGTTGACCCCATCAACACGTTTTGCCCAAGGAACCATGTTCTTAATCTTAACCCAGAATTCTTCTTTGAGTGGCTCATCATAGCTGAGGTAAATCACATCAAGATCAGCAATATCAACTTGTTTCATTGGTTCTTAAACTCCATTTTATATTAGGTATAGAATTATCTACAACAACACAGATATCTCTAGGATCACAGGGTGTTCCTGTGTCTCCAGGAACCAATTTATTAGTGATAGTGTGTTTTATGTAGGTTAATTTATTGTCGACTACTCGAACATTACTTGGCAACGAGGAAAATGTTTCTCTGTCAATTTCAATATAATTACCTGGCACATCCTCCATGCTATAAAATAAAGGAAGACCTGCATCATCATGATATAACCGATGAAATATTGGTTTTGGTGGCGGTGGATCCCATTCATTGAATGCTTTCCAAAAATTTTCTGTAGTTTCATTCAACGGCTGTGACCCAATCTTTTATGTGATAATGAAAAAATCCACTTTGTGTAATTGTATGTATCCTTAGTCCTGGATTGGCATTTTCCCAGATTAATTCTTTGCTCCAATCACTGGTATGCGTGGGTATGATGTAACGCTTCATATGAACAATTTTAGGACCAAAGTTTATTGGTAGTGTACAATGCTCAATACCAACTATTTTGGCGGCCATAGCATATACTAAATCAGTTGTGGGGGTAGTATCAGGGAATTTCAATAATTTTTTAAAGGAATCCCAGTCAGAAAATATTGCCCTTACTAAATCAAAAAATTCTCTGGCTGTTTGGCTTACACGCCAGTAAGTTATAGCATTGTAAACATCAGGTAAGTTGTTAGAATCAAAAACTTTTCTGTAATATCTTGACTTACTTATCTGTCCGTAAAAATCTCTACAGCCTTGACTAATTGCTACATCTTGGTGTTCAAACAAGGTCCACCAATGGTCAATTGGGCTGGCGGCAATCATGTCTGCTTCTAGTTTAATAGTTTGTCTATAAGGGCTAGCGGCAAATACTTGCCAGTCGTTGGCATATCCTCCTAGGTCACCATGTGGCAACGGAATCACATGATCAAACACAGGGTCACTACATCGTTTTACTGACAGCACAGATATATTGGCATCTGGATGCCACTGGCGAATAGATCTAGCAAGTTGTACAGCACAACTCAAATAGTCAACAGAGTCAGTGTCAATTGCCGGAATAAGATAACCACGTTCAGCAAGGATTGGCAACAATAACTCCCAGTTGTTGTTTACCCATGGCATGAAAATCACAGTTTTTAATATCCACCCAACGAGGTTTCCCCTCACTGTTTTTAAAATCAATCTTATAATAGTCTCGACCAATCTCTGACAGTTTGTGCGAAGGCGTCACGCTGGCCAAACTCCAAGGAATGGTTGAATGATCGATTGTGTGTCCATTTAACATGCAAAGAGAAATACTTAGTGCATGGTCGTTACGATAAACAGACCTACCTGTTCCATAGATATTTTTATAATGTTGCCAATTTTGTTTAATCATTGTCATTGATTCAAAAATCAACTGTGATTCTTGGCCGCGTTTAAAATACATCACTGTGGCCCACCACATGGGCATTTTGTATCGACCAAAGTAATTTAAATCTTCAAAGTCTTGTGTGCCTGTAAGATCGTATGACCAACGATGACATAAAAAGTTTTGAGTTGTATTTAATACACATTTTAATTGATTACTAGCTACTACATAATCGGCATCAAGTACCAATGTGTTATCCCAAGGGCTTAGGCTGTATGCATCAGTTCTATTAGAATTAAACCAGGGCACAGACTTGCCAATATCATCAAAGAAACGATGGCCGCCAGCATCAGTTGATGCAGTGATCACATGATCAAATTTGTCAAGATGGTCTGATTCTAAAACATCAGTTACTACTGCCACAGGAATACCCAGGTGACGTTTTATATTGTCAGCTGACCAGGCTGCCAGAGCAAGATAATCAATATCGCTGTTGTTGAATGCAAATATCAACGCCCCGGTTGTCATCTTTTTTTGCCTAATTCTTCATGCTCAATCAACCATGCATTCATTTGTTCTTGCCAACGACCAAGAGCCAAGTGTTGTAATTCTGTTGGGTTAATTTTTACAGGATTACCATATAAATCTAAAATTACAATATCATCGTCGACTGGGCAGGCATGTATCAATGTCAATAGCTCAGGACCTGCTTGCCACATTCCACCGTTATAGGCAAATATCATTTTGCTCTGGTACTTTTCTTTAAGGATACGTTTTGCGGCTGCATGGTCAAAGCGAGCACGTGAATGTGCAATCAAGTTGTCATTATTCATACAGTCAATTATACAGGATATATTGAAAAAAGTAAAGGGCCCGGAGGCCCTTTTGGTAAGATCGTTACAATATTAAGATACTGTGGCAGCCACAGTTGGGGTTCCCCAGGAGGCTGAAGTAAGATAGGTTGTTGATGGTGGAATATATGATACAAGTGTAGCTGGAGCAGAGCCAAAAGATACACCAGAGCTGTCTGACCCGCCACTGATGTTATCAGGTCCAAAACCACTGCCTGGATCAACCCAGGTTGTTGTTAATACCAACTGTGTTCCTGATCCAGCTGTTCTAGCATTGAGCTGAATGTATTGATTGGTATACGGTGCAGTATCAGCATACTGTCTGTATATTGTGGTATCGCCGGTTGATAATTGATACCATCCAGTGGTGGTTGCTAACACGTTGGGTGATCCTGATCCACCTGATTTTGTGGTGCCAGTATAACTTGTACCATTAATGGTCTGTGAGGTGCTGTTGACTCGTCCAGAGATAAAGATGCTACCAGTCAATGTGCTGGCCAAGTCATTCCATTCAGTATCGGCTACTGTGCCAGTTGATGACTTGCCAACTTGCCATTTGACTAGGCCGCCTGCATTCCAAAAGTAACGTGCGGCATCTGCTGATGCAAATTGAACAGTATGTGTAAATGTGATTGTCCAAGCAGACGCACCCGAACCAGTTCCTGAAGTTTTTGCACTTGTGCCTGTCCAGGCAGTATACTGAGTTCCACTGCCAACTGCATTACCTCTGTTGGTGGTCAAGTTGGTCAAATCTGTGTTTAAATTTGATAAGATGTTAATTGTATTACCAGCAGTAGGGGCTGATCTTGATGTAATTCCTGTGCCCGTGTGGCTAGCCATACTTGATATGGTGTTGACCAGTGTTGCCCACTGAGTAGCTGTGACTGTTCCAAGGGCGCTCACTGTTGACAAAGAACTCTGACCGTATCCCTTGTCAGTTGACCCTGCCGCCCAAAGATCGTTAACGTTGGCACCTGCTGTGGTGCTAACAAAACCGTTATAATCGGTTGCTTGAATTAGTTGACCTGATGAGTACGTCATTTTCTGTTGTCCTAGTTATTTTTATTTGGTTGCAACAATGGCTTCTACTGTGCCTTCGTTGATGTCTAATTTGTCTTCTAAAGAACGACCGATGACATTAAATGCCGAAGCTTCTCCAGGTTTGGCTGAACGAGCCGACCCAAAACCTGCTGAAACTAATCTGTCGCCTTTACGAACCATACCAACCACACGAACCGGAACTCTACCTGTCATTGCAATTGGTGGATGTGTTTCGTCTGTTCCAGCAGCCGAATTCATTAGATAGGCTGCTTGTGTACTTATAACGCCAAACACATTTTCTGACAATTCAGTAAGAGAAACAGTGATTTCGGCAATGCCGCCAAGCTCAACAACTGTTCCAGCTGGATAGGTAGTGTCTGACGCAAAACGTTCAGCAACGTCGGCATATTGAGCTGAAGTTGCCTTGGCAAATACAGTATTAAAGTAACCACTGGTTGAACCAATGTTACCAACACCGTTGCCGGCAGCATTTACAATGCTACCAAGTGTCACAGAACCAGTGGTTACACTTAGGTTTCCACCAGTGACATTACCTGTTACTGCAAGAGTAGTTGGAATAGACACAGCTGACGTTGCACCGTTTACTGCCAGAACTGTGGTTACTACACCGCCGTCATTGACTTTGAGTGTTAGGTTGGCATCTTGTGTTTGATTTTGAAGAACAACTTCTGAAGTGGCTGTTGTTACAGAAAGTTTTGCATCCTGATCAGCGCCAACAGTTAATCCTGTGTCATTTAAGATGCCCAGTGTTCCTGAAGTTGTATCATTGCTGACGGCACTTAAAAAGTCTGTGCTGTCAAGCCCATCTAGTGTTTGTGCATTAGTAGCACTTCCACGGAACAATGCACTTGAAACAGTGGTGCTTAGTTGTATGCCTGGGCCAACTGTGCTGAATCCAGTGATTGCAACTTGTGGAGTGAATGTTGCATCTTTTGAAACAATACCAACCACAGTATCTTCAACGTATAGTTTAACAACCACGTGGTCTATTGAAACGTTATCTGTTACTGTTTCGACCACAGCTCCTGACGTTCCTTGCCCAGCAGTTGATGCTGGACCAATTAAAATAAAGGCGCTACCGTTGTAGGCTTTGAGTTGTTGATTTACTGTGTCAAACCATAAATCTCCAGCTACGTTACTAGTTGGTGCTGTAGAACTTGCAGTTGAAGCCGAAATAACTTTGAATGTTGTACCGTTGTACACTTTCATTGTGGCAGTAGTTTTATCCCACCAAAGTTGTCCAGTTAAAGGTGCACCAGGTGCAACAGTATTTGCTCCATTTTCTAACAAGTGTACAAAGTTTTCGTCTAAAAACTCACCGTAACCAGCGTAGTTTTTACCCACTAGGGTCATGCTAGAACTAGTATTGATGGTACCATCTGCAATTGTTGCAAAGATTGATCCATCAGTTAAATTGATTGTATATGCCATGTTTAATTCACTCCATCCTGATAGTATTTATAGCAGAATTCTCTACTCATATTTATGCTGAACTCAAGTTAGTTAGAGTCTGGATTCGTACAGTATAGTCAATTTGAATCTGCCTATTCAAACTCTTTTGTACTGGGTGAAAAATAACATGAGTAATTAACATCAAATTATCATTTGCACCTTCCCAGGCTTTTAATCCTAGCTCGTCAAACACAAATTCGCCGTTGAAATTAGTTGAATTATCAAAGGCCTGTTGTCCAGCTGGCTCGCCATAGTCTAGTAAACAAGTTACTAAAACGTCGGTGTAAACTTTGCCAGATGTATGTAAAACTGTTAAATTGTTTCTTGTTGGATCAGTATTAGCAGGAGAATTATCATCTACTACTTTTAGGTATGTTTGATTATATAAGTCAGCATTCTGACCAGTGGTATTTGGCGGCAAATATGTAATTACACCTGTGGGGTCTACTGATGCTCCACCGTTACCAAATGCCATAGCATAAATGAAACCAAGATTTTTATTGGCAATGCTCTGTGCCAGCGCAATACTCATATTTTCATAATGAATAGCATTATGCTTGTCTACAAATATTTCTTTAGAATTAGGATCGTGGATTTTTAAAAATCCCTCGACCAAAACAGGACCCAAAGACATCATGCTCGTTTCTCCACAAAAGTTTCTTTAGTGGTCGGGTCAAATATTTTGATATGACCTTCTATGCTGAACGCCCCGGTTTCGTTGGGTTTTGGAGCAGGATTTTGCGCCTGCTGGCCAGCGGGTTTAGTTGGTTGCGTTTGTTGAATCATACTTTATTTACCACGTTTATTCGCCCATGATAAACCTTGCTGCCTGGGTATCGGTGACTTGTAGTGCTTGCCCGTTGCTTGCAGTACTTTCCCCAGGTTCGTACCAACTCTTTCCTTGACGTACCTGTATAGAAACTTGATAATTTTGTACTGGTGCAGTATCAAACTCGACTGTTACTGGAGCAATAGAATTTACTGTGTACCCACCATGTTGTAGTGTTCCGGCAATATACACTTGTACAGTATTTTCAAGAGTGTTTATATCGCCAGTTAAACTGATATTTTCAGCAACAAAAACAGTTTGATCGCCGCCTGACAGATAATTCTGATAAACTATTTTATCTTGATATTCAGATGGTAGGGCATTTGAGAATCCTGAATTAATTACAGAATCACCAACCTGGTGATTGGCAACAGCGGTACCGGCCGTGCCTCGACGCAGACCGCTGATAGTATTCAACCCTGTGTCTTTATATCGATAGGTAATTCGTTCACCGTCAATTACCACAATACCAAAAATACCATTTGGTAAATCTGGATCACCTAGATGTGTGGCATCGTCGACATAAATTATGTCGTCGTTTTCTTGTACTGGCTGTACCAGCACAGTCGATGTGTCGGTGGTGACTCTATAGGTAGTTTGTAGGCCTCGCATGTCTTGGAATATACGGAATTCAATGCCACCTGGAATAACGCTGTCTGTATAACTAGCAATGGTCACAACTGCGGCAGCTCCAATTGGTGGTCCTGCAATGATAATATATTGTCCGTCAACATAATAATCATTGTTTTCAAACAAGTATCTTCCGTTGAGTGTTACAATCACGCGGGCGCCGTTGGCAATAGGTCTACCAGTATCAAATTTATTAGTTTGAATCAAAATACCTTCGCTATAATCATAAGATCCTGGGTCATTATTAATTGTTCCTAAATCATAGACTGTTTCGTCATAGCTTTCTGTTATTACCGTGCCTTGTGTTTCAGGACCAACAAACACCTGAGTTAACAATTCTTGTTGTGCTGTATCGTTAAATGTTGTAACACTGATTATATCTCCTGCTACTGGAATAACTCCGCCAGCGGGTCTAAAGATCAATTGGTTGCCGCTGAGATAGTATGGAGATGCAGTTCTCACCGAGATCAACACCGTTGATCCAATACTAGGCAATGCACTCAGAGTGATGGTTCTATCGTTACCAGCAACATACGGATTAACTACATAACCAACACCAAGAATTAATGGCACAGTATCAATGTAAACTGCAACATCATTGTCAGCCACTAGTGATTGACTATATGCTCCTCTATTTGGCAAGTAGTACTCTAGACTTGATCCATCAGAAATATATTCAGCACTTTCAGCTGGTCGAACTCGATTACCATTTTTCTCAACAATGATGTTTGCTGGATTAGTTCCTGACAAACTCTCAGATAGTGTGAACGATAACGTTGTTCCATCGGCCACAATGTATTGTGTCAGTGGAGTGCTCCATTGATACGTATAATTTGTAGTACCGGCTGTGTACCCCATTGCAGTTACTACCACAAGATCAGACACTTGATAGGTATTGTTCAATGTCAACAATGTTGATGGCAGGCCGCGAACATCGTCTGTGGGTGTAAATGTAAAGTCTGTGTCTAATTCTCCATTGACAAAAATTGCAAATGTAGCTATTAAATCATAACCAATTGGAATTATAATTCCGTCATTGACCACTGCACCATTAAATGCATATTTGTACAATTGATTGCCGCCACCAATGCCGTACACGCTGATAGAAACATTATCGCCTGTGGAAATATTCGATGTAACTGTTATTGTTCTTGCTACCCAATTAACAATGTAATGGTCTCCAAGAACTAATTGTTGCCCAGTTGTTGCATTCCACACACGTACTTGATCAGGATAATCAACTAGACCAGCAAAGCTGAAGTCATTGTCGATTCCGTCATATGTGTACGCCACAACAACTATTGGGAATCCATGACCATTATGGTCCCAGTCAGATCCGGGCGTAGTTACCACACGAATATCCAGAGTATCAAAAATTGCACCTGGTACTAATTCTTCTGGGGCATAACTCGAATAAGTGTCAATGAATTCTCCGCCAACTACATTGACATCAGTTGGGCGAATACCCAGATAACTGTCTATAAATTCGCTTTCATAGATTGCATCAAGTATAGCAGGATCGTAGCTTGGTTGGCCGTCGGGTCCAACTGAGATGTTATCAAACGGATTGATATCATAATTACCAACATCGTAGCCGGTGTTTGATGCAAAGCTGGGCGCGGCAACCTGTACTCCAGGATACGTTACCCCAGAGATTAATAGTCCAAGATCAAGTCCTGGTTCGTTGGCAGTTGGAACATAATATCCCATGGTACGGTCAGCGCCTTGCAACTCACCGGCTGGTCTTATTTCCCACTGTGATGGGTCAAATGTACTGCTTTGCACCCCAGTGCTGTCGCTTGAATCAGCTATCCAAACACGATTATCATAACGCACTAATGTGCCGTTGCTGTAATTAACGTTGGGTTCCCAATCAACAACTATACTGCTGTATTGACAACGATCGTATTTAATTGTGGTGGTTAACTCACGCACCATTGCATTGCCCATTACAGCAACTACTGTGGCGCCAGATCCGTTGCCACCAGATAAGGTAACGATTGCAGTGGTCTGATAACCAACACCTGGGTTGATAATTTCAATTGCAACTACTTTACCAGCACTATTAATTAATGCTGTCATCACTGCTGGCGTCTGACAATCACCGGTAACAATCACATCGGGTGCAATAGTATAACCGGAGCCGCCATTGACAATGGTAACATTTTCTATGCTTAATAGATAATTATTAACCCACTGAGTAAACGGCCAAGTTGACCACACTGGGTCAGTAACAGGAGCCAGTGAGTCTGAGTCAGAATAAATTAGTCCGTTGTACTCAAGTATTGGGCTGATAAATTTATTCTGAGTTGTGTTATAGTATGCCGGGACATCAAAGTCAGTTAAACTTCCCTGGAAAATATCGTTTCCTTGATAACGCAGATTAAACTCTCTGATCTGTGTATGGTAAGGTTTTACTTCTTGAATATAGTTCAGCACAAAGTCTTGATTGTCTGCACGATAAATTTGGTATGGCTCAAGATTGCGCACGGTATGATCAACATCAATTAAGCTGGTCTTGGTTATCCATACTGGTGCTTCTTGTTCGGACAATATATAATTGAACATCAATATCAATAGTCGATTACGTTCAATTAATAAATCACCAACAAATAATTCTTGATTTATACTCTGTATAATTTTGCGTGTTTCAGTTACTGGTTCCTGGTCGTAATATTGAGCATCAAAAACCTCAACATCAAATCCAAACCGTCCAATTGAGTAATTCCATAGTGTGGCAGAAAATTCAATTGTTCCGTCTTGTAATCCAACCCTATTCCACACTCCACTTTCAAGCAAATAAATTTCCCATTTGCCTTGGGCATTTGCAGTAATTTTAATACTACTTCCGTTGGGAACTGAGATTGTTGTTAACGCAGAATATGTTGGAATTTCCATTAAAATTCTAGTTAGTGGGTTATAACCTGGGCGATACCAGTTGATATAGTTCCAATACTTTTTAGTATTATAACTTTGTACACGGATCAACGATAACACTTTCTCTCCAGGAATAAATCCCGGAGTTGTTTCGTAGATTGTCCATAAACCATTGTTGGTACTGTCGCTTTCTACTAGATACGTGTATCCAAATGGCACCTCGGCTAGATTCTGATAGCTTAGTTCTTCAATATTGGCAACACGTTTATCCCAGGCGCCAGAAGCCACCGACGGCTGTGGTTCTTCGCTGTTTAACAAAGATAAATTTCTGTTTTCTGCAATTGGATACTGAACTAAAATTGTGTTACTACGTTGCAGATAGTTTTGTAAAGCCAAAAATCTGTTGACAAACATACTTTGGCGTGGACGGAACTGTACACCGTATTTTTCGCTCGGACTTAAAAACGGATCAGGTACAGGACTACCTGCTGTGTCTTCTCCACAGAAACTGTCTTGTAGTTTACGATACAATGAATCAATCAAGAATCCGTCAGGGCGGTCCTGAGGAATCAACTGGTACTCAACGTGAACTTCGTTTTCGGTTTGTTCTCTGTCAAATTCAGTGTGTAGCACAGTATCCTGGGCTGAAATAAAACCTAGGCCGTTGTAAATTGCAATAGTGCTTGCATTAATTGGAGCAATGTATGGAATTCCACTAGCACGTGGATTTTCAATGTATCGTGTGATTGCTTCAGGACTTAATGTTTTTCTTGCAGTCTTACTAACTGTGGTAATTCCTTTTACCCAAAAGTAGTAAGTGGTGACAAACACACCTTGTTCATTCAACGAAGAAGTAACTACATATTGGTCAGTGGCATACACCGTTCCTGGTCCTGTATAGTTAACTGGTGCTACATCTGTGGCAGTCCACTGGTAAACATCAACAGAGCTACCTGGGAAAATCTGTCCCCAGCGCCGACTTGCATATACAATATCGTTTTGGTTGGGGTCAATGAATCGAACATTGGTTGTGTCCCACCAGATTTTTCCAACACGTTCCTGAGCCCAGCTACTTCCATAGTTATTCACTGTGCCAACATTATATGCGGCAGGATCAACTGCACCTGTGTAATCAACGTTTTGTTCAATCACGCCTAGCATTCGACCTTGCAATGGATTAAAGAAGTCAAAATAGTTTTTGGCAGCACCAGTCACACGATCATACATGAATACTGTGTTCATTGATGCTATATCAACCATTGGTTGTTGAATATGTTTAACTGTCCAGGACTGTGATCTTGTTGGGTTTTCAATCTGCAATACTTTGCCATAGTTAACCTGGCTATCGCCTAGGTCTGCACCGGGTGCACCAACAAAGATATGTCCTGATGTGTAATCAACTGCCGCTCCTAGCGCATCCAGTGATTCAATTGTATCTTCAAATAACTGCTGACCAAATACCCATCTTCCAGGATTTGTGGCACTTGGGTTGGCCGACGGTAAGAAATCATACTCGTAGACCACTCCACTTTGTTTAACAGGATCAAAGAAATTACTGCTGTAATCATCAAAGTACGTGGTGCCATTATCAAATGTTGTTGGTGCAACAATTGATCCATTTGGTGCGCCAATGATTAACATTGTACTTTCTGTGTTGATAGAAATTGCCTTGCCAAAATTAGCATAATCTTGTATCACTGGCGGGTAGATATCTTGCAACCAGACATACGTATTAATTCCAAGAGCATCAAATAAAGGACCAACACATGGTAATACTGTTAGTCTGTAAGAAGGCGTTGATGCTTCAAAGTTTTTAACTCCAATGGTTAATCTTCCTGCTACAACTCTGATGGGATCGTATACCCCAGGGGCAAGCATAAATGTAATTTGTTTGCTATCACTGCTATAAGTGTAGTTAACATTCAACGTTTGAAATACATTTCTTACATACACTACCGGAGTGTACGAATATGCGTTTGAATATATGTTCCCAACATCAAATATTTTTGTTGTTCCATCCCCAAATAATTCAACATTGGGAATAATTGAAACTGTTACGTTTGGAATATTAGCGGCAGTGATATCAGCAGCCAACTCTGCAACAGTTGTTCCTGAGCACTCAACCACAGTATTGTTAATACGTATAGAATCTCCGGGGGCCAATGTTGGATTGGCCACAGTAGTAGTGGTAGTTCCGTACATTCCGCTCTGATTAATGTAATAATCAACTGCGCCACCCTGTGGACTACGGTCACCATCAAGTGGTGATCCCACAAACAAATTACAACCACTTAAACATTGTTCGATTGTATATCCAAAATTAGCAAATGCTGTTTGATCTTCATCTTCTACAGTTTGGATTAGATTAAATTGATTTACATTAATTTCTATGATGTCACCAACATTTAAAGCGGTTGTAATTGTTACAGTATTTCCAGCTACTGAGAATGTTCCGTCAATGTTTCCGTCGGTGTTTAATAAAAACGCACCATTTAAAGTAACTGTGGTTGGACCAACAAGAGTGTCTGTAGTTGTATAAGAAGTAACTGTTGAATCTGTAACAATAAATCTTTCTACTACTCGATCAAACACATAGGCTTGTCCGGCCTCGGTTGCATTTGGTGCTCCAATGATCACAGTACCACCGGTCTTTGGTGTAACCACACTCTGACCAAACCTTGCTGTGTTGACCAATCCTGGAACAGTAAGAGCAGTTACAAATGTATAGTAACTTTTACTTGTTGCTGTGATTGATGAGTCTGCAGGTGGAATGGTGTTAAACACCAAATCCAGTGAGCTTAGTGCGCTGTCACTGTTGAAATCATAGTCAATAAACGGTCTGTACAGTTGTCCGTTAACTGTGACACTGAATGAAAAGATATCTGTGGCGGTGTACAAGTAAGGATCAAGTGGAAATACTGAAGTATTTGAAACTCCACTGCCGGACTGTGTGAATGAAACTATGCCACCCGACACTACAGCAGTCACTGTAATTGTTAAGTCATTGGCAGGACTTGTACCACCACCAATGGTTGTGGCATCAATGACAATTGTGTTACCAACTGCATAGGCTGTGCCCGGTGAAGTTAATGTCACATAGTATACACCACGATTTCTCCAGATGGTAAATTCAGCTCCTGACCCCGACCCTGATGTTACGTCTTGTGTAACATTATAATAAACCTGTTGATCAAGATTAACTGAACTGTTACGTGTAATAACCAGCGGAAGACCAGCGGTTGGAACAGTACCAAGAACTACATTTTCTAGTGTGACTGTATAATCAGCACCGTATACTAAAATCTCATCACCCAGCGTTACTGTTATTTGTTCGTCGCTGTTGATAATAATACTATTATTATAGTTGTAAACATAGCTCACACCGTCGGTGATGTATCTGACTCTTTGTTCTGGTATATCAACTTGAGTAAACGCATATACTTTATTGTTGCCTGGTGCGCCAATGTACATCCATTGATCATTGGCACTGACTGCAACGCTGTAACCAAACTCTCCTTGACCAAAATCCTGATCAGGAGAAACTAACAGTTGACGTTGTTCAAATACATTGCTAGAAGGATATTGATAAATTACACCAACATAGCCTTGCTTGTTATTGCTTTCGCTGGCACCGGCAGCGGCCCAATTTTGTCCACCAATATCAATGGCATTTCCGTAGCCAACAGTATTGGTAGCCCCTAGTTGAAGCAGTATGTTTTGAACGTATTGATCATTTTCAGCTTTAACATAACTATAAACTCCGCCGGGAACATTAACATCGTTGTTGGGATTGTATCCTGGAGCACCAACCAGCGCACCAATATTTTCAAAACCTTGGCTTACACTGGCACCAAATCGTGAATTTTCAACGCTAATTGCTGGCGTTAAAATTGTTTTGAGTTCAAACGGGCTTGTTTTTTCAATCACTGACCACTTGTTTTCAATTCCGTTGTCATCAATCCAGGCCATAGCACCAGGTACCAATTGAGACGATATTGGATTATTGGCCAAGTCTGATGCTTGTTTAAATCGTGAACTTACTAGTGTAAATGGAATTCCTGTACCAGTTAGTGTAGTCAACCCTCCAGTAAAAGTATAATAAATTAATACTGTGGTCAGGGTAGGAACAGCTAATATGTTGTAAACTCCGTCAATTGCTACATCAAACCCTTTGATAATTATAAAATCACCCACAGACAAATTGTGTTCTTTAGTAAATGTAACTGCGGCACGATCGTTTAAGTTATCTGTGACTGTGGTAATTGTTCCTGGAACTTTACCAACACGATATATGTTCCAATCATAGGAATTGGTTTTAGCAACCCAAATTGTTGTACCAACTCCAATAGATGGCAAGCTGTCAGCAATGGTCTGAGGATTTTCTAAGCTGAAGCAGGTAATATCTGCATCATCAAAATTTACGTAGCCAGCAATTGGCAAACGAGTAACACTAAAATTGTCTGTAGTTGTTGGCAAAATGTCTGTGGATGTTAGTTTGTAACTTTCTTTCCAGATATTTTGCAAAAGTACTGTTTGATCCGCAGGCGATTCTTGTGTTGGTAAAATAATTTCAATCAACGAAGGATCGCTGGGCAACAATGCCTGATTCAATAATAACTCAAAATAGCTACGATTGGCATTGGCACCGTAGGTACTGCGTTGCACGGCCCAGTATTCATAAATGTCATACTGTGCAATTTCTTTGCCTAGATTGGCAAAGCTAAAAATTTCTGCGGCACGTGGAGTACCTTTTGTTCCCAAGAACGACTGGTATAGGTTAACCTGACTTACATCGGTAAGATTAAGGGCCTGCATGTATTCGCGAGGACGGAAACCAATCAACCCATAACTGAATAAATCAACATCACGTTCTAAGTTTGCGCTATAAATGCTGTATGCTTGTGCCAGCTGGTTGCTGTCATTGGCGGCATTTGGCAGCAGGCCTTTTTGTATTTGTCCATAATCACTTTTAATCCAAACAGAATAATTGAATTCCTGTGACGGCTGAATTATTGTACTTGCACTCCAGTATTCATTTTTAAATAATACAATTTCACCCTTGGCGTATTTTTTATTTGGTATCCAGGCCACAATGTTGTCCTGGTTTAACACAAACCCTGGGGCATCAACTGTACCGTTCCAGTCACCACTTAGTGTGCCAAAAACTCGAACTCGACTTTGACGTGCGCCGGTCACCGGTTGATATATCAAGTCAGCAAAAATGCTGGTATTGTCAAGAATTGCAAGGTGTTCGTAGGCAGTAAATTTTAAATTTAAAAAGTTAATAGTGTTTGAAGTTAAACTAGAAACTTTAAATGTATTACCAAAACGATCAATTTGTAGATCAGTTCCAGGAACAGGTGTACGATTTTGATTTAAAATAATGTTATCGATAGTAACTGGCACTAGGCTTTCTACCACTGCGCCTGGCCGTGTAACAGAAATTGATGTTGCCGCTGGGTTAAGATTGATAATTGCACCTGGTGCCCATCCCTGATTGCTCCAGTACACAAATTCTTGAGCCATTTGTTGCCAGTTAAGAGCAGAACCGTTTTCTCTATTTTCAAAAATCAAACCCTGAGTTTCAAGAAGTTTACCATAGCTTAAAATAAAATCGCAGACTGCGGCCTTGTTAGTAAATGCATATCCGTATGGAACTTCGGCCACTGTGTCTGAATATTCAACTGGAACACTGATATTAACGCCGTTGGCAGAAATGGTGAGGGTCTTTCCGCTTGGTTTTGATACTAATATATTAAAGTAAGGAGCATTGTTACTGTAGCCATACACAGCCCAACCGTCCTCAGAGCTTTGTACAACAATAGAGCTGTAGACAATCTTTGAGAAAGGTTGGTTTTTATATAGTAATAATTGATAGCTCTCATCGGGCAACATTAAACTTGCATTTAAACTGTTTGGTGTAGAGCGTTCAGTATAAATTTTTAAATAATTTTTATCGCTAAATGCAGCCATTCTCCAGCAGAGCCGTACATCAATGTTATATAATGAATCAGTTAATCCTGTTGTACTATTAATACCTCGCTGACGATTGTAGTCAATGATCCAGTCAATATAGCTGGCTTTGCTGACACCGTTACCATATAACGGTTCTAGATTTTTAGCATCAAGACGGTAACGATTGTCCCATAGATATTGCTCATGTGCAGAATCATATACATAACGATCTCTGTCGGCAAATAATGCAAAAAACTTAGCGGGTTTAGTTAATGCCAATAATCGCATTACAGCAAATGCCCAGGCGCTACTGGTGCGCCAGGCTGACTCTACTGGGCCATCATCGCCAAACACCCAACTACGTCTGAAACTGGTTTGGTCAAAATTTCCAACTATTGAATTAAATGGGCTGGTTAACTCTCCTTCCGACCCTGACGGGATAACCTGAGTTAGCCCAGGACGTACATATCGTGGGTCAACATAGTAACCGACTGGGTCTTTGATTAGGCCCTTTTCAAGATCATCCCATAATACCAAGTTTCCTGATGTGTATGGCGCAGGACCGTATTCTGCTTCCCACCAATATGGTTGCTGACTAAATCCAAGCATTTCCCAGGGGGTTGTATTAGGAGTAATTGTATCGTAAAAATACAAGTAATTGCCGCGCCAGTTACCCAACAGTGGTTGATTATCTAACTTGTTTGCACTCTGGCTGTAATTATATGTGAACGGATTTAATGGTACATAAAACTGAGTATTGTAGTCAAGTTTATTCCATCCTACCCAGCTTAAAAAATCTTCGCTGAGAATATTGTTAATTTCAGTAAGAGAATATTCAGTGGTTCTAAATTGTCCGGGCATGACGTCGTCTAGGGTTATTGGAATTTCACTGATAATTTTTAAGTTATTAAAGATTCGTGTTTCGAATTCTAATAACACTTGATCTCGGAAATCTCCAAATGCTACAGTAATACTGCCGTCATGTCCTTGTATTACTTCTGTTGAATTAACATAGGTGTCTGACACAAACATAGATGGCTTGAATGCTGGATATAATCCAATTTTTGTTGGTGTGTTTGGAACGTAACTACCATAGGTTGTGTTATATTCGCGAATTTTAATGACATCCCCAACGGCTAAAGTTGCTGTGATTGTCATTGTAGGAGAATCTGCAGATACTGTATAATCATACTCACGAGTTAGTATATTTCCGTTTAAGTAAACTAATACGCTGTGGTAGTTTGAAGATGTAAAATTATAAATTGTTGATAGATCAAATGTACTGTCGCTGGTAAACGAATATGTGTATGTTATTTCAGCGTATGTTTCTCCGCTGGGAATCATGTCACTCCAGTAGAATGGAGACAGATTTGATCGGCCTATTGAAATTTCTTGTAGTACAGAATCCAACACCTGAGTTGGTGTTAAGTTAATGTAATTTCCTTTGGCAGCCAAGTCCAGCAACAATGATTTATATTTTGTGTATTCTTGACTGTTAAATCTTAAAGAATTAAACAACTCGTATTGTTGTTCTCTAAGGAATACACCTGTTAGTGCCAGTGGAGCAGAGTGTTGCACGATGTTGTCACCGTACGGAATTAAATCTCCAAGATCTCGAGTGTTATTTGCGCCATTGATTGGTCCGACAATATTTTTAAGATTTTGCCCAATACTTTCATAGTGGGTTCTGATTGTGCCAAGAGTATACGATCCGCTGTTTTCGTTAAGAGGATTATTTTCAAGATTTAACGGAACTTCATAGAATCCGACTTTACTTGCATAGTTGCTCAGTACTTGTAGTTCAATTATTGTGCCAAGTGCAGGAGTAGTGGCCAATTCAATTATGGTATTTTGCCCATTAATAGTAACTGAATACTTGGTTGGGTCAACAAACACACCTTCAATAAACATCTGTACTGCTGGGAACACTGATGTAGTTGTCACGGGCACATCTAGTTTTAAGTTTTCACCGTTGTATGTAAATCTAAATATTTGGCGGCTGCGGTTTTCTGCTGCCGCTTTTTGCCAGCCGATCACTTCGGTAAACGATACACGGTCAATATATTCTCTAACAAACCCAGTGCTTACTTTTAATTCTGAACTTATGTTATCTTTGACATAGATAAAAGTATCGTTGTACAAGTAATTTTCAAATACAATGTCACCAAGATTATTAATATTCAAATATTTTAAAGAAAAACCAAGCACAACGTCTACTGACGATGTGGTTCCTACTCCGTATCCAAACAATCTTGACCCTGTAAATGTTGAACTAGGGTAAACTGCACGATTGCCAAAACTTACTCCATCAGGGTCAAACACATCAAACAACGGTGGTTGGTTAACTCCAATTTTTTCCTGTGCTTCGTACCAAGATACTCCGTCAAACCAATAGCTTTTTCCTTGCTGTGTATTGCCGCTTAGACAAACAACAGTTTGATTTACCAATGCTTGACTGTTGATAACTGGGATTAAGTCAATAATTTTAGCTCCCGTGCCTGTGGTATCAATAAACTTAACTTTGTAGATTCTATTGCGTACAGTTGCATCTGAATCGTTGGCAAAAATCACAAGGCTTCCATCAATAAATGTATACCCATCAGTGCTATAGCCTCGTTGGCCGTTGATATTGCTGAATGCATCTGTGATGGCAAAGTCAACAATGTTAACTGGTGGTTTGGCCTGTGTTCCGTTATTGTATAAATCAATGTTGGCACGGAATTCAATAATTGGGCGTTTTGCTCTATAATTATTATCTATAACTGCCACCTGATTATTGTATTCAGCAGTGGCATTAATAACATCTTTGTGGAACCAACGATTGCTACGACTCCAGGCATTTCTATCCTGGCTTGCACGATTTATTGTAATGTAATCAGGCACCGTTGGCGCATTTAAACTAGCATCCCAGGGAGTAGAATCGTATGATGTAAAATCATAAGGAATAGTTTCACTTTTGGTATATGTTTCTGGAGTTACTAGTTCGCTAACTGGAATTAAAATAATACCATTGCCTCTTGGTGCTCCTGCTACGCCACTGGTTGCCAATGGTGTACCAGTTGTTTCACCGGTGCCAATATTGAGCAGACTTTCTTCCACGGTATCATAGATATATTGTTGATACACGTCAGTCTGACGTATTGTTCCTGTGATTTTTTGATTACCTTTAAGATGCCAGGCACCAAAATAAGCTTCTCCGTCAATAAATCCAACTCGAGCAGAAATGCCCGGTCCGGTGCCAACACCTTCAACATAGTATTCTAGATCCTGATAGCCAGCAGGGATTGTGGGTCCACGAAATTGAACTTTTAATCCATTGGTAAACTCAACACCATTTTGACTAATGTAATTTTTAGCGCCAATGATGTCATTGATATCAATTGGTTCTACTTGCTCGGCATCAATTAGTCGTATTTGTCCAAAAATTTCAGGATTAGTACTGTCTTGATACCACAGCGTGTTGAGTACTGCTGTCAGTAAAGGAATTTGCTCAAAATAGCCCGATGCATTCTTATACCATGAAGTACTGCTATAAGTTTCTCCGAACAAGATTTTAAACTTACTGAGATTATTCACAGGCAGTATACTGGACAGACGAATATATGGATCTAGTCCAGTTTCGGAAATATATTGAATTTGCCAAACACTATAACGCTGTGCTTGTGATGTGATATCTGTTGTCTGATCAAATAAAATGCTGTCGTAGCTGCCTGGCTGGCCATCTAATGGATCAGGTTCACCACTGACAATTATATCCGTAAGTGTTTCATAGGGAACATAATCATAGGGCTCTCCGTTTATATCGTAGCTAATAGATGTACCAACCTGATTAGGTACTGTACGAACCAATGGGTCAAATGGTGTAGTTAATTGCCAGCCGCCCGATTCAGCATCTGAATTCCTGTTTAGAAAAATAACAGTTTTGTTATTGAGGTTGGTGGTACCGTCAATTCCATTTGGAAATTGTTGCAAGAACTGCGCAACAGAGATGTTATTAATCTGATTAAAGTTTAAGGTTGTTACAAGGTCAACGCTGCCGATATCATTTAAGTTGTAGTAAAAGTCCTGAGCAGTTTTCAACGGAACATTAAAAGTGACTGTGCCCTGGTCTTCACCATTGTTGACTACACCGAGTACACCTCTACTGCTAATATTTGGAGTTGCTGATAACCGGCCATTAATGCCTGGCTCAGCTTGAATCCAGAAATTACTACCAGGTTGATTCACTGTGAATTGATAACTGCCGCCACGTGCAACGGTAATGATTGGATCTTTGCCCCGAACGTCGCTAAATGTGTAATCGTCAGTTCCGCGAGTTACTTCCCAAGTGTCAGTTAGTGGAACTTCAGTTGTGCTGATGTCAACGCTGTCTACCCCTTGTGGTAGCCAGTAGTACTGACTATAATTTGAAAACTTATCAAAGTCGCAGAAAGGATCCCAAGAATAATACTGGCTTTCAAAGAGTCTATCTTGTTTGGTAACATTGGCATTTTGTAACTCTAATGCATCAACCATGCCTGGATATGTGATTGCGTCAATGGCTGTGCTAGTATCAGGTTTTAAGAAAATAATACCTGGTTCGAGCTGATAATTTGTTCTTATGGCCGTTGGCTCTGTGACATAATAATCTGCAGGGTTCACCCCAGGGCCAACACGACGGCCTACATAACCTTGTGTTTTCTTTGTGATAGGTTCTTGTGTCAGTTGATCTAACGTAGCAGACAAAAACTTTCGGTTTGTGTCTGTGCGAAAAATCTCTGGTAGAAGGTCAATTGTACGTCTGCGTATTGCCATTAATATTCACCCGTCTGACTTAGTGTGCTGTTTAATCTTCCAGTGGTGCTGACAGGGTATAACCCTGATACCGGAGTTTGACTTTGAATGTTACTTTGTGTTAGTGCATCAATCACTTGAACGTCAGCCACTGTAGCACCATTCACAAAAATTTCATTTGGCGCTGATCTAATTTCATATAAATCACCAAAACTCTTTAATGGGTTTAGTGGGACAAGAACCACAGAACTAATAATAGAACCCATTTGTTTATGTAGGTATGCAGCCAATTCAGAGAAGTAAAAGCTATCGCCAAAATCCCATTTATCAATGGTAAAATAATTGTTTACATTTGCAACAACTTGACTCTTAATTTCGCTGACTGTGGCTGTTACTTTTGGTGCTTTAACAACTTTAATTGTTGCTTGTAATTGTGTGGCGGCTTTGGGACCAAATAATGGCTTAAAGATCACTGTGTTAGGAACCAGATTGTCTGAAATCATCTTATAGTCATCTAGTTTAGCGTAGGCGGTTGACAGCTCTGAAATTGTTGGCGGGTTTGGTTCAGGAACAGTACCAGTAGTATCTTTAATATAATTTTGATAAGCAATATAATACTCTTCAACTACCAAATATAAGTCAATAATATTTGTTGTTCCTGGATCAATAATGTTAGTCAATGGACTATTATGTCTATATTGAAACCCAAGTGTTTGTCTGCCAATTCTAGCTCTGTAGATATTTGACTGGACCAATGTACGTTGTACATTTCCATTTACTACTGTAAAGACTAACTCGTAAAAAACTTTTTCTGTATACGCATAAAATACTTGTCCGCTAATGAATTGAGTTTTAACCACTTCAATATCATCTTTGGTTGCATATTGGGAATTTACAATACCCGGCTCAACCGGCAGATATCTTTCTAGATTATCAAAGTCAACTGTTTGTTTTAAAAATACCAATTTTGAATTAGGGTCAACATCAGGTGCAACAATCTCATCAAAGAAGTCTGGGTTATCTGCAACTCCGTCAGCATCAGAATCAACATAGCTAACAACAACTTCGTAGTCGTTGGCATAGCCGTCGCTCTGCACTGGTTGTGCAATAATGTCCATGGTTATATCACTGGTCAACGGTTGGTTACTGTCTGGTTTTGAGTTTGTTTTTAATACTCTTATAAAATCATTAATTACTAATCCAGTGCGGCTGTCATAGATGTTTTCATTGCCATCAAAAGTAAAACGTGTTTGTAATACACTGGCAAAAATATAATCCAGGCCACGAGAAACCACAGTATAAGAAACACCGTTGGTAATAAATTGAATTAGCCAGGAAGCATCAAGATTTAGTCCTTCGGTGTTTTGTGCATACGAAAGGCTAAACGGAGCATCTTGGTGTAGATTTGAGCTGGTAATTAAGTACCACGTTGCTGTTAAGTTGTTATAACCCAACCCAAAGTTTCTAAACAACTCAATTTGTTGTAACATCTGTTGTCGAATTGTGCTTGGTAAATCGTCAATGAATTTAGGAATTACTTCAACTGCAAGTGCGCCAGTGGGTACAAAATTGTTTAAAATAACTGGTCCAGTTCCATCAGGAAAGTTGCCCAGGCCCTGGTTAGTTCCGTCTAACACCACTGCCATGATTGTTGCCCAAATAACTAATTTTTCATCACCACGTACTGGAACTCCAACAACTAACTTGTTGTTTGTGTCAAAGAAATAACCAGTAGGTGCAACAAATTTAATCAGTGACCCTTGTGTTAGGTATTTGGCATTGTTGCTGGCATAGCTACCAATAGACTGTGGGGCAGCAGGTGTGCCAACATAAAAATATCCTGTGGTTTCTTTAACCACGGTGGTACTTTGATTCCACGCAAAATTTAAAACAGATAAACTTGGACGAGGATAGTTTTCATAGTAAAACTGTTGCATACTACGACTAGGTAGTATAGGTTCTATGCTGTTGGCAATAGTATCAACAATGTCGTTGCGATTAATCCATGCAAAATCAAAGCTTGGCAATACGTTCTGACGATATAATACGCCATCAGATGCAAAAATGTTAGTGGAACTGTACTTGCCGGTGATATCAGTGAAATCTACATATCTGCTGGTGCCTGTACTAGAACGTGCCACTGCCTTGCTTTTGATAATGCTATTATACAGAGTAAACGGAAAGTTATTATAATCTTCGCCGTTGACCATACGGTTCTGTGTGTAGTAACGAGCAGGCGCACGTTGTTTAATTTCGTCAATGGTTTCTCGAGGAGCGGCATTGCTCACTGGGGTAGTGATACCACATGTGAATGTGATAGTTTCTAGTCTTCCTGTACGGCTAATATAACTGATAGGCAAAGAAATGCTCTGCATTTCCTCAGGATTAATAATATATTTTAATCCATTGCTGGCACGAACATAGGTACGATAAAATCCAACAGGGACTTCGCTAAACACTCCGTCACCAAATGTCAGTGTGATCTGATCATTGGTTCGACTTGTAATAGAATAAATTTTGCGTTGATCGGGTGCAAGCTGTTCAAGTGCGGCAGCATAGACACTTTCAACATATTTCCACTCAGTGGCAATAGAACCAATATTGTCCAGTTGATATAGCCAATAGTCTTGATTATTGATACCTTCAATATTGATATTGACTGTGCGGTTAGGAAGTGCTTCGGCTAGGTTAAAGTCTTGGTTTTGTAATACACCTTGTTTGAACAAGAAAAAGAATCCAGTGTTTTCGCTGCCATATCCCAGTGAGTCGTTGCGGTACACAACATTAAATACACCATTTGGTCGAGGTGCTGGTTCATAGATGTAGTCTTTGCCTTGACTGGTTCCGCTTACTGCTTCAAAAGGCATGTTAACGCCATCTACTGGGGTGGTATAAGGAATAACAGGTAAAAACCCAGGCACTAGATTAATTGCATATTCAGAAGTGTCAATACCTAGTAGTGTTTGCTTGTTGCCTGGACGTCCGTATTTCTGACTGTCTACTAGACTGGCATTGATGATCAGTGTTAGTTGTTCAAACCAATTTGGGTTTGTCGGGTCGTTCCAGTCAATGGTAACATTTGAAAGATTAATTCCGTTGTAGTCAACAACATTTTCTGTGGTTGACACAGAGAATACTTTTAAAAATCCCTGAGCGGCTTCGTTACGCTTTGGGGTATAACTTATAAGATTGGCAAGACGAACAACGCTGTCACGACGTTCAGCGGTGTCCATAAAGTTTTCGCGAGTGTTTAGATCATTACGGAATGCAAGACTCTGTCCCATAAAGGCCATAACGTCGAGTAATGCAATAAATTCTGAACTTTCAATGTAGTCATTGAAGGTTTCTGGATAATAAAGTCTCAGGTAGTCAACAAAGCTCTTGCGTAGTGTTTCAAAGTCGTAGCTTTGAAAGTCGGCCTCGCGGTAGGTCTGGTATAATCTCTTCCAGTCCTCAACTCCAAATATTGCTGTTTGTCTTGCTGTCTTTGCCATATTCTCTCACTGTTTTCATATTTATGGTTTGTATAAACTGGGTAGTTTTAGACAAAACTTGCTCTACGAGTTTCTTGGTCAAAGAATATGGCCAATCTTTCTGCTGTTGAACTCCCTACTACTTGTACTGCAACTTCAATTAGTAACCCATTAAGCTGTGGGTAAACTGATGCATCTGATAGATAAATTCTTGGGTCACCACCTGCTACACGTTGTAATTCAGCAAGAATACCGCGTTCAGTTTCGGGGGTTTGATTTTCAAATATAAAACTCCAGATTGTGGTACCATAACCTGGACGTCCGGGCAACTCGCCTTGCTGAATGTTAAGAGCATTTGCAAGGTCTCGTTTGATTAACTCAAAGTCGACCAGAGTAAATTTTTTATACTGATTGATAGTACTGAAACCAATAAATGTAGGCATGCTATTATTTATTGGTTATTTTTCGTGGGGTTGGTGGATCTTAGAAATCATCCACCAAATCCTGGTGTTGGGATTTTTGGATCACCAAGTATGCTTGTCAGTGCTTTGTCAAGACCAGCACGTTTTACCGTACCAACTGCATTTACAACCTGTTGCCCAACTGCGCCAAGCTCACCAGCTTTGGCAGTAACAAATGACGCGGCTTGACTAGCACTCTTGGCCAGATTATTAAATTCAGAAGCAATGGCTGCCGGTGCATTGCCTGTGCTCCAGGCTTTGGTAGCATCAATACCAAACTTTGTTGTGCTTTGTACCAAGGCTGCTAATTGTGCTGGGCTTTCTTTACCTGTGGCCAGTCCAGAGGATTTAAGTCCGGCTAGCGCACCTGTCATGAGTTCTTGCTGTGCCATGTTTTGTATGTTATCGCTGGACAACAACTTACTCAAGTTACCTACTCCGCCTTTGCCGGTCCAAACTGTTGGACTAGCCAACACTGATTGCAGTTTAGCAGGATCTGACAGATATTGCTGTACTGTTCCTGGCTTTAAAAATCCTGAATCCTCTAGTTGTTTAGGACTTAGACCGTATTTGCCAATTCCTTTTGTAGGATCGACTGAGTCTAATTTAAGTCCAGTTGATCCTGATGCTGATGCCAACAATCCAGTAACCTGGCTTTTATCCAGGCTACCTAGGCTAATTTCTGCAGGTGCTTGACTTAAGAAGTCAGCTGAGTTGATTGGGTTTGAAATCAACTGATTATCAGTTTCGGTCACAGTCATTTCTGCTGGTGTTTCAACTGTTCCGCCACCAGCAACATCTGCTACTGTTTCAACAACATTACCGCCATCTCCGCCTTCGCCATCAAAACTCACATCAGCAGATACCCCTGTATTGTGTGCAGGCCAAGGTTCGTGTGTAGGTGCTCTGGTAACAATTGTTTTAAGCTTGCCTGGAGTTGATGTCCATCCTGAAGAACCAAACGAGGTATCAGGCAGCTCGTATTCTGTAAACGGTTTTGGATTTTCTGGAGGAGAAGGTGCAGTACCACCATTTAAATCAATTGTGCCTGCTACCAATACCAAACTATCACCAGCATCCCATCCACCTGAACTGCCATTTTTAAGTACCAACGAGCCGTCAGCTGTGATTCCAATATCGGCTTTGCTGTACATCTTGATAGCACTAGTTGACAACAAGTCAAAAGACTTGTCCCCTTCAATTTTAATTGCGCTGGCTTTAACGTTGAAGTTTTCTTTGGCATAGATGTTAACATCTTTGTCTGCATGAAGGTTAATTGTTCCTTGTGTTCGCACATTTACAGAATTTGTAGCGTACACATCAACTGTGCCTTCAACCCCTAGCTCAATCCAGGTTTGGCCGTTGGCATGCACAATATAAAAACAGTTGCCGTCGTCACTCATTGTGATTTGGTGACCTTTGCTGGTACGAATACGAACTAAGTTATCTTTACCTTCAAGGTCTCCGTCATCCATGACAATGCTATGACCACCACGACGAGCAATTATTTTTAAGTCTTGTGGTTTTACTGCACCACTTTGTAATTTTTGTTTAATATCAGACTCAGCAAGTCCACCTTGATAAATCGGTCGACCCGGAGTTGTTATACCGTAGGCGCTTGACGGGCTTTCTCTCTGGCTATTGCTATTAATTGGTCCACGTACTGTATCATTAATTAATCCTTGTTGTAGCATTTCTGCGGCAACAACTGAGTGTACTGGCTTGGCTTGATCAAAGAATCGTGGATTTTCAGAAATTTTTAAATTGGTATTGTTGATTTCTGTCACTGGTAACTGTGTAGCTGATCCAAGCAATGCTTTCTGACTGTCCGACAATTGAAATTTTTTACTAGAACCAATTGCTGGCAGCATGTGGGTAATTCCTTCTTCAGGAACACAACCAATATAATATCCTTGGTTTGGATCGCCGGCAACAAATATACAAATGACTCTGGTACCAACGTCTGGAGGAGTAAACCACATGCCATAACTCTGTTGATTACCAGTAAATGTTCCAGTTCCAACATTGGTTCCTGTGTGAGGAGTAACTCCGTAAAATGGTGGGACATAACTTACCGTACGCCAAAGACTTTTATCTTTAGGGTTACTTCCGCCAAACTGTTCAATATAAACTTGCAGTCGTCCAGACCTGGTAGGGTCCACGTTGTTCATGATCCTGCCAATGTACGGCCCAAACTCAGCAGGGGTACCGCCGCGATCAAACTTATAGCCTTCTCCGCGGCCTTTGGTACGTTGAATATTATCAGCCATTAGTACTCTCTATCCATAATTTGTGACGGCGTTTCTGTGACATTTCCGTCTTCTTCCTCAGCTTGAAAATCTTGAGGTACACCTACATCTTCGCCACCTGAATCTGGAGGCTGATCTGCTTCGGCATAATCAGGTTCTTGGTCATCGTAATATTCACTGCCAGTGTCCAATTCATCCCCGGCGGTGTCATCACTTATTGACTCATTGTAAGTGTCATCATACTCTTCTGCTGAGTTGTCAACTTCTTCAGAGTTTGCTCCAGACATACTTCTTGTGCGAGATGTTCCTGCTGATGTAGATCTTGCCTGCTGGTTTGCTTCAGCATTTTGTTCAGCAATCTGTTGTGCCAGACCGTCAGGCACAGGAAACGTAACCAACACACCTTCTAAATCTTGTGTAAACCGGCCGCGGTTAAAGTTACTGACAATTTTAACTGCTTTGTAAACATAACTGTGTCTTGCGTCTCCAGCTCGTCCAATACTGCGATTTGCATTGTAGTTCTGTGAACCTGGATCCATAATACCTGTGTTTAAATTATAGTCAACTGGCTTGTTAAACGAAACTTCAAACAATGCTTCTTGACTCTCTGTATTGATAGTTCCATCAGCCAGGAAAGGTCCGTAGTTAAATCTTAGGCCGGCAACACCTGACCACAATTCTCCTTGTTGAATCCATGCTGGGTCTCCAACAATGGTTAATCGTGCTCTGCTTAGGTCAGCTGGACTATACAGGTAATCGGCAGCGTTGGCGCCTGGTTCATTCACACGACCTTCAATGCCTTGATCAGTCTGATTGCTTCGAGGCTGAAATGCACGTTTTTCGTATTCACGATAATCAACTAATCTAGTAGGTGGTTTTTGTTTAGTGTTAGAAACAATGTAATAGAGATAGTTGTAGTCTTGATTAAAATCTAGTATTTCGTTGTTCTCACCAGTGAACCAATAGCTGTATTTTTTGTGTGTTCCTTTAAATGCACTAGTTGGAAAGTAATCACTTTTAACATCAGACACAGCATAAGGGCTCAGTTGGTAGGTAATTTTATAAGCATAGTCTCGGCGTTTTTCGTCGTACTTGATTGGTGTGGCTTCAAGGCCAATGCGATACCATCCCATGATCTTACCAGGTACACCTTGTGGTTTTTCTTTGTCTGTAACTGGATCAATGATCTTGGTCTGTTGGTCAGTGATGTAACTGCTAGTTCTTGCCACTTCATCTATAAACTGCACAATGCTTTTACCTGCTAGAATACTGGTTGTTTTTCCAGTGGTATTCATACTTTGTTTTTCGCCCAGTGCTTGTTGATCAGCAGTGGTTGCTTGTACCATTGGAGTATTCTTTTTATTGGTTTGACCGGGCGGGATAACTTTAGCACTTTCTAGAATTGAATTAGTGATTATAATTTCGTATTGGTCAGGAACATCAAAAATTCCTTTTTTAACTTTTTCTTGTTCGTATTTGTTTAATGCATTAACTAGCCCGGACACAATAGTTGGGTTAGGAGCGGCGCTGGCTTTTGGCGGAGCTGAATTTTGAGTTGAGCTAGTTCCTGCATTTACTGTGCTGGTTCCTTCAACTCCGTTTTCTCCAACAACCATTACACCTTCTTCGGGTTGTGCTTGTGGTAGACCAGCTGTGCTTCCGCGGCCTGCCCCTGCAGAATATTGAGGGCCAGTATCAGAGTTTGGCTCACGACCATTGGTGCCGCCTGTTTGATTTATGGTTGAGTAGCTGGCATTGCCGACTAACAGTTCTTTTAAAGACGTTGATGTTAATTCAACATTATAAGGTATTACTCCACGAGCCTGGCCAGAAGCAATTAAATTTTGTGGGCAAACTGCTTCGCATTCGTACTCGGTTAATTTGTTGGCAATACGAAATTTAATTCCGGTAAACTGAAAAGGAATAAACTTTTCAATGATGGCATTAGAATCAGTATATCCATCTGGACTCTTGTTACCTGATCCTTTGACTAGTGTTCCGTTACTGTCATAACCATAAAAACGAATTACCATTAAAAAGTTCTGTGCTGAATAGTTTTGTTTGCCGCCGGTCTTTTTTCCAACATACTGTTGAGTTGCCGCATATAAATTGTCTAGTAAACTGATACCATTGGGTTCAAGAATTTTAAACATCATCTTGGTGGTATTGTGTGCAGAGTTGGTGCCTTTGCCATTTAACACGCCCTCAAGCTTTACGTCTTCAATATAAAAATCCAAAGGAAAAAATTGATTTCTGCCCAGCGATGCCTGTTGAGGATTTAACAATGCACTGGTCATTTCTTCAACGTCAAAAGACAGTGGGACACTTGATGTGGTAGTAAGGCCTGATGACACAGGTGCTCCTCCACTTTGTATCAGCAGTTGGTGACCGGGAACTGTTTTACGCTTGGTGCGCACCATATTTTTAAACTCGTCAGGACCCAGAAGATACATGCTGATACTATAAGTATAAGAAACAAACTTACTGAGTTCGTTGGGCTTGGGTGTAATTTTATTGGCGCCAAATAAATTGTTTAGTGTTGCTCGTGTTGGGTTTGTTTGGTCGTCACCGGCAGCAAATGGTCCTAATGATCTTGACGGTACTGGACGGCCTGCTATGTCTTCAGCAAGTGTGCCATTGGCTGCTTCCTCGTTGTTTTCTCCTTGTAACCCTTCTTCAGGCATGGAAGGTTCAGCAGTGGGAGGAGGTATAGTCTGGGTGTCGCTTATTTCTCTGGTGTTAGCATCAGTGCCAAAGTCTGCGTCATCATTGTAACTGTCAGCATTGGTATCTGTTAGATCTTCTGGCCCTGGAACAATTTCCCCTTCATTGTTTAGGTAACTGACAGTTGTGTTAGGTTGAGTAAAGTTGGCGCCGTCGTCTTGTGCGACTTGTGCATTAATAATAATTTGTCCGGCGCTATCCGGACCATCGTCTGGTGGTATAGTTGCCATTTAAAATCCTAGTGCGGCACGTAAGGTAGTAATTTTAGGAACGTAAATCTTTTTTCCTGCTTCAAAGTCCCAGGGTGGGGCTTGTAGTGTGTTTGGGTTACGTTGATAGAAAACCCACCAAAGGCCAGCGTTTTCATACAAGTCAAAGGCCAGCAAATCTGGTCTGTACTGATATGTTTGATTTATGCGAAATAGTTTGTCGTCATTTTCTTTTGGCAATGATCTATTAGCCATCATGTCCAGATAGAATTGCGTATACTTTGTGTTAAAGTACGGACTGGTTGCGTCGTAAACAGCCATTACCAGAATCCTCCTTTTAGTAAATCGCCATTGGCAAATTGCTTGAGACTAAACTGTTTACTGACTTGTTCTCTACTCTGCATTGGCAATAGCGTGAGGCTTAGATCAATTTTGGTTGGAACATACGTTGGTCTATCTGTGCCCAGAGTTGCTGGTGCCGGAGGACTAAACAATCCGCCTTTGCTCAATCCAGCAGTGGTCAATCTCTGCCAGGCTGATGAAAATGGGTTTGTTGGCAGGTTTTGTCTGTCTCTGCGAAACTGTAAATCAGTGCCGTTGATGTTTGTGCTGCCTGCGCGAATGTAGTCAACATCAGTGGGTAAATTATATGTAAACTGACTGACCACACAAGGTGCCAGGTTAAATTGGTATTGGCCCAGACCTTGTAGATATACCAGTGGAGGAGGTGCCCCTCGTTCAGCATCTTGACCATAGAACATTTTGGTAACGCTACGGAAAAAATGTATCACTGCCAGCAGGTAATTTGCTTCGTAAGTGTCTTGTGCTGTGAAAGTTGCTTGTATAGCAATCTCGCCAACGTAGCTGTTTTGATAAAAGTATCCGCGATAGTTGCTGTGTGTTAAATCGTAAGTTGAATAGTTGGCCTGGTAGTTGGTGTTGATCTGTGGAGTGTAAGGAAACACCACTCCATCTGTGACTGCCAGTGGTTGTAGGATTCCTGGCTCTTCTGCTTTGTACAAATAACTGGCACTTGGTGCTAGTCTGAGTTTTACACGCCAATCACCATCATTGGCCTGTTTTCTCTGGGCTTGTAGTGTTGCTTGTTTTTGCGCAAGAGATCGTGTGGCATACTCACGCTCGCCATCAAAATCATTGGGGTCAACATTTGGAAATTCAAGGTCACCTGCGGCCGCGGCAGCATCTAGTTCAGCATCAACTTCTTCTGGTGACAGCAATGGTGGTTCTTCGAGTGCGTTTTCATTTGCACGAATTTGTTCGTCGATACCATCAAATTCATCCACAGCGTCCGGTTCTGCGTTTTCAACTTCTTCATTGTTGACTGTGGCAAGGTACTCTTCGACTTCATCTGGAGACAACTGATCGGGTTCTTGTAGTGCATTTTCGTTTGCGGCAATTTGTGTATCAATTCCATCAAATTCGTCTACGTCTTGAGGATCAAAGTTCTCTGGTTCTGCGTTGGCATCAATAAAATTTTGATCTACTGCTGCCGGGTCCCCTGATTCAAATAGTGCCGCAGTTTCAGCCTCAGTTAGTTCTGTAAACTCTGAGTTTACTTGTCCCAAAGGAGGAGGGATCAAAGGATCTGCTTCGCTGGCCGTATCGTCAATTGTACTAGCAGAGGATATTGTAAAATCTGCAGGAACACCCGCATTTGCTCTGAGAGTGTCTTCGGTCAGCTGAATGTTAGTATCTAGTTTTTCGCCGTTAAAAGTCATCTGAGTTAGTTCAGCTTCTAACTGCGCAACTTCCTTGTTTATCACAACCGATTGTTCTCTAAAAGTAGCAGCCTGTTTTAAATAATCTTCACGGTCAACTAATAGTTGGGCTTTTTCTTCTGTTGTAAACGAATTCCATACTGCTGGGTCTGCTTTTGCGTTGTCAATTGCGTTAGCTAGACCTTGTGGAATCGTGGCAAACTCATTGCTACTTTGTGCCAGCACTTTTGTAGAGGCAAGAAGCAACCCGGCCTGTTGAGCATTTAAAGAGTTGGTATCTTTAGCCTGTTGTTGTGCGGCCAACTGTGCTTTGTTAGAGGCATTAATGAGATTGTCAGACATATTGTTATCCTATAAACATATTTACCGTAAATAAAAACGGCGTAGTTAAAGATAATGGTTGACAACTGTTGTATTTGTGCTACAATTAAATACATTCTTAGGAGTATACCAACAAAATGACTTTAATTGTTAAACCCCCTGCAAAGGTTAACTATCTCAACAACAGAGATATTTTAAAAGAAATCCATTTAAGCAAAAACACTTACTGTAGTTATTTAGATCCAGTAACCGACCATCAGTATGATGTTATCTTGCCCAGCGTAGACAAGATCAATCAGCGCACCATAGTCGATGCACGTAAAAATCGTGCAGATCGTATCAAACGTGAAACAGGTGAGGTCATTGACCAAAAGAAAATTCCCAATACTGATCTTGTGTTCAGAATCACCTGTTGGGATCACATACCAATGGCTCCCAAGAAGATTCCAAAAAGCCAGCAAAAAAAACGCAAGCTTGAAGATATTTTAGATTTACAAGAAGACATAGTTGACTCTGTGCCTGATGAAATTGCAGAAGTTGAGCCTGTGGGTGATCCAACACATGTTCGTGTTAATTTTCCACCGTTTTGGCATTATCGACTCACAGATCAAAAAATACCTTACGTTGTGGGTCGAAGCCACTGGAAGGGGGATTTTGAAACTGGAGAATACAGTCGTGATCACGGTACTATGACTCGTAAGCTGGCCACAATGTTTATGAAGTTATGTGAAAGATATGCAACAAGGAGCAACTGGCGTGGGTACACCTACAACGAAGAAATGCGGGGACAAGCCCTGTTACAACTCAGTCAAATTGGACTGCAATTTGATGAATCAAAATCGCAGAACCCTTTTGCGTATTATACTGCCGCTATCACTAATAGCTTTACTCGTGTCTTGAACATTGAGAAAAAAATGCAGAACATCCGTGATGATATTTTAGAAATCAACGGACTAAACCCAAGTTGGACTCGACAAAATTCTGGCAAGGCTGGCATGGCTGCATTGTCCGGTCCGGTTGTATCTAGTCTAGATGAAGCTGGCACGGCTGCATTGTCCGAACTGGTTGTATCTAGCCAAGATGAGTAGTATAATCAATAGATGACTAATCTATTTCGTAAAACGGCTATTTGTACTGATATTCATTTTGGACTAAAGTCAAATAGTCTGGCTCACAACCAAGACTGTGAAAATTTTATTGACTGGTTTATTGCCAAAGCCAAGGAACAAGGTTGTGAAACTGGCATGTTCCTTGGAGATTGGCATCATCACAGAGCCAGTATTAATCTACAGACCCTAAACTTTAGTCTACGAGCGTTGGAAAAACTATCCAAAGCATTTGATCAGTTTTATTTTATTCCAGGCAATCACGACCTATACTACAGAGACAAGCGAGACATTCACGGCGCTGAATGGGCCAAGCATCTACCCAACATACAGATTGTCAACGATTGGTTCAAGCAAGGCGATGTAGTTATTGCTCCGTGGTTGGTGGGAGACGATCACAAGCGCATTTCAAAACTGTCAGCTAAATATGTTTTCGGACATTTTGAATTACCACATTTTAAAATGAATGCCATGGTAGAGATGCCTGATCATGGCGAACTACAGGCAGAACACTTTACAGGTGTTGAAGAAGTATACAGCGGTCATTTTCACCTAAGACAAAAAAGACAAAACATCAATTACATCGGCAACTGTTTCCCACATAATTTTGCCGATGCAGGCGATGACAAACGTGGATGTGCTATTTTAGAATGGGGCAAACCTGTAGAATATCATGCATGGAGTAATCAACCAAGGTATCGTGTTTACAAACTCAGTGAACTGCTGGATGAAAATAACACCTTGCTTGGTGATAACATGCATGTGCGTATTCAGCTTGACATTGATATCAGCTACGAAGAAGCTAACTTCATCAAAGAAACGTTCATGCAAAAACATGCCATTAGAGAAATTGGCCTAATCTCAGTTAAAAATCAAGATTTAACTCTGGACCTTGCGCCTGGTGAAATTAAGTTTGAAAGTGTTGATCAAATTGTCACACAGCAGATCACTGACATTGAATCTGAATTTTACGATTCCAAGTTACTGCTGAACATTTACCAGAGTCTTTAATATGAACCATATCGATTTAATTACCAGAAGTTTTATTCACCCCAATATCCAATTTGCAGAATTGCATTCTAAAGAATTAACAAGTTATGACTTTAATAAGTTCAATGATGCTATTAATTTTTGGAAAATTGTTTTATATGAAGGTTATGGATTGCGTTCCGGAAATACAATGTGCATCTATGATTCAACTGTGGGGTTCTTATATTCTAGTCTTTTTTTTGCGGCTGCAGAACTTGGAATAGAAATGATAACACCTCCAGAAAAAGCATACAACAACACTGGATATGTTGAACATCTTGAAGTTATGACTAAAGAGTCTGGGTTATTTGATCTTGCGATATTTGATGATATCAATATGGAGCAACCAAAAATAGTTGCAATGGGCAAGCGTTACTGTAAAAAAATTCTAAACGAAAAGATATTTTTTGATTACAAAATTAAAGATCACGAATTATACAAGCACCTGTCAACAAACATTCTTGCCACGCCCGATTCTGTTCTTGTTCAAACAACTACTAGCGGTACCACAGGCGAACCAAAAATATTAAAGTATACGCATAAACAACTTTATCGCATTTCTGTTCGAAATATTGATGTAATGGAGTATCGTAACAATTCTGTTTGTCATACTAGAAACCTACATCATTCTTTTATTTTATTGACTCATTTTCTTCCAGCAATGATAGGATCATCAAAGCATTATAGCTTTCCTTTAGGAAGATGGGATAATATTGATGAGTTTATTGATCTGGTTAGACAAGAAAAAATTAGCAAAATTGCATTGTCATACAAAGGACTATTGGATGAAATTTTATTATCTATGACTAATAAAAATATTCAGTTTGATCACAATGTTGATTTTATTGTGGGAGGGTTTCACGTAAAGCCTGAGTATATTACACTGGCCAACAAAACAAACATTCAAAATATTGTAAGTTTATTTGGAACTAACGAAACATTTGGGCCGTTATTTGTCAAGCACATTAAAAAAGATCAAGATCTTTCCAACTATCGCCCTGATTGGTATCCACCGACAGATGGAGATTTTTTTACAATCTCCAGTGTAGAGAATAGGATTTCTGTCACTGCTAAGTCAATTGATATCAAAGATATAGTTGTCGAAGATACGCTAATTGGAGATAACATCACAGGTTACATACACAAGGGTCGAGAAAATTTATTTAGAATCAACGAAATATATTTTACAATCCCTGAACTACATGAAACTGTTGTTCCTTATTGTGATGGAGACTTTGATATTTGCGTTGATGCATCAAATCAAAAATTGTATCTTGCTGTCTGGAGCGGCGATGTTGAATTTGAAAAACTAAATTTAACAATGAGACAGAAGTTTCGACATTTACAGTTTAACAACTATGCTAAATTGCACAAAGATAATTATAGCGGATTTAAAGTTAATATGTCGGTGTTACGAAATTATTTTAGGAATTTAAAAAAATGAAAAACATATTAGGAACTATTCTTTTATCCATTGGATTAGTATTTAACTCTGCACATGCTCAAAACGATCCTCCACGGGCACCCTTTAAGATTATTGTGGCTGTGCCAGCAGGATCAGGTCCAGACAAGGTTGTTAGAGAATATGCTGAAGAATTGTCAGCTCTTTGGAAAACTTCAGTCCTGGTTGACAACCGACCAGGTGGCAACGGTATTGTGGCCGCTAATGCACACTTCCATGATAAAGAAAACAGTATTGCACTATTACCAATTGACAACTATCTTTCTTTTCCACATCTGAGTAAAAATACTGCTGTGGTCGATCAGTTATTTCCATTATCATTTGACGGACTAAGCGAGTTAGTATTGTTTAGTTCTCCAAAATACGAAACATTTGCTGATCTACAATCCGCAATTAAACAAAATCCAACATTTGGAAGTTGGAGCATTGGTTCTCCGCCACAAATTGCAGGCATGGAACTTGTAACTAGCGTTGGCAGTAAATCTATTCATGCACCATATGTACAATACGGAAATTGGTTTGTTGATGTATCTACCCAAACATTAACATTTTCTTTTGCCACATTTGGATCAACAAAAGAACTTGAAAAAGGTGGTAAAATTAAATACCATGCTGTGTTGTCAAATAAAAGAAATTCCGATTATCCAAACTTACCAACACTAAAAGAGCTAACTGGTAAGGATGTAGTTGGTAATCACACCGCATGGGTTGGGTTTTTTATTGACCGGTCGATATCACAGTCAAGGATTAATACCATTCAACAGGATTTAATTAAGGTTTATAACACCAGTAGCAAGGTAAAAACTGCTCGTTCTTTTTTATTGTATAGTACCGTTGAGGATTTAAATGCCGAGAAGGTTGCTAGATTTATGCGCGGTGAACAAACAAGGATTCACCAGGGCATTGACAACTTTAAACTTGAAGTCAAATAATTTTGCCAATCAACATGCCACTGGTTATTAGATCATTGGCTTTTCTCTTAAAATACTGTATAATACAACTGTGATTAATATTAAAACTTTGACTGTTAAAAACTTTATGAGCGTGGGTAATTCTACTCAGGATGTTGATTTTGATCGTAAAGATCTTACACTTGTGCTAGGTGAGAATCTTGATCTAGGTGGTGACGGCAGTCGTAATGGCACAGGCAAAACTACTATTATCAATGCTCTCAGCTATTCTCTATATGGGCAAGCATTAACTAATATTCGCAAAGACAATCTTGTAAACAAGACCAATGGCAAAAATATGTTGGTTAGTTTAGATTTTGAAGTGAGTGGTAAAGATTATCGAATTGAGCGCGGACGAAAACCCAACGTATTGAAGTTTTATGTAAACAGCCAAGAACAAGAAATCACCGACGACAGTCAAGGAGACAGCAGAGAAACACAGGATGCCATTGAACACATACTTGGTATGAGTCACGATATGTTTAGACATATTCTAGCACTTAACACTTATACTGAACCTTTTTTAAGTCTCAAAGCCAACGATCAGCGAACCTTGATTGAACAGTTGTTGGGAATAACGTTGCTGAGTGAAAAGGCTGAACGCATTAAAGAATTAAACAGAGAAACCAAGGACTCTATCAGTCAGGAAGAGTTTAGAATACGTGCAGTTCAAGAAGCAAACAAAAGGATTGAAGAACAAATTGACAGTTTGAAGCGTAGACAAACATTGTGGATTACCAAGCGAGCTGAAGAACTTACTAAACTACAAACGGCATTGGAAGCACTACAAGAGATTGACATCGATGCAGAAATTACTGCACATCGTGAACATACTGCCTGGGATAACAGAAGAAAAACATTCAACGACTTACAGTCTAAGTTAAGTCGAGCAAAACTAGAAGTTCAACGCGAAGAAAAAACAATTAAAAAATTGTCTGATGAGATTGTATCATTAGAAGCACATACCTGTCACACCTGCGGACAGGCATTTCATGATGAGAAACACGAGCAAGTGTTGACTAATAAACGCACTGACTTAGCTGATGCAAGAACACGATGCACCGAGCAAACTACCGAAGTTAGTGAAATTCAAAACGAGTTAAATGACATTGGCGCAGTTGGCAAACCTCCGACCATGTTCTATGACAACGAAGAAGATGCTATTCATCATCGTGCTACATTGGCCAACCTACAAACACAGATTGATAGCAAGCAACAAGAACAAGATCCGTATGCTGAACAAATTACCGACATGCAAGAACAAGCATTGCAGGTTGTTGACTATGTTGGATTAAATGATCTAACTAGAATGCAAGAACATCAAGACTTCTTGTTGAAGTTGTTGACTTCAAAAGATAGTTTTATTCGTAAAAAGATTATTGAGCAAAATTTAAGTTATTTAAATGCTCGACTCACACACTATCTAGATAAAATTGGATTGCCGCATCAGGTTGTATTTCAAAATGATCTCAGTGTTGAGATTACCGAACTGGGTCGTGATCTAGACTTTGATAATTTGTCGCGTGGTGAGCGCAATCGACTTATATTGTCCATGTCGTGGGCATTCCGAGACGTTTGGGAAAGTTTATATCATCCAATCAATGTATTATTCATTGACGAACTTGTTGATTCAGGTATGGATACCCAGGGTGTTGAAAACAGTCTTGCACTACTTAAAAAGATGAGTAGAGAACGTCATAAAAGTATTTGGTTAGTAAGTCACAGAGATGAGCTTGCTGGTCGTGTAGAGAATATTTTACGTGTTGTAAAAGAAAACGGATTTACATCCTACAACAATGACACAGAGCTAGAATAACAGTATGCTTGAATTTGAATTGGAACTAGCATCATCGCAAGGTCGCACGCCAGGGTACCTACAGGTTGACGACCAGAAGACACACCTGTTAGATCCATTGATGTATGTTAAATTTATTATTCAAGACCTAGGACAATTAAAACTTGTGTTTGGCGGCAAGACAGAAAACGATACGGTAATAGACAGTGATGGTAATATTGTTGCTGATACAGAATTTAGAATCCTTAATATTAGATGCAATCAAATCAAACTAGAACCTTGGATACTAACTGATTTTGTTTATTACCCTGATTACTTTAGCGGGTATCTACAACAGTTTCCAGACTCTCCGATAACTATTACTAGCCCATATCAATATAATTTTCCCGGAACAATAGAATTTAATTGGGTTTCTAATTTTTGGGATTGGTATTTTGAAGAAAAAAATAAACGAGAAGTCATTGGTTTCTTAGAAAAAGATCCTGATCGTGTTTGGAAGTTTCGTGGCAGTTTAGATCCCTGTGAGGATCTAGTAGAAAAAATAAAAGAACTAATACAGCTATGAAACGATTTGCATTCATCAACGTACCAAGTCAAGAGTTAGAAAGACCACCAGCCGCCGCCGCGGCCATAAGTGCTTGTGTACGTAGTGCTGGTTGGGAATGTAACGTGTATGATTTTAATTTGTTTTTACACAGCAATGTAAGCACAGATGTGTGGGTTGAACTTGAACAATACTGGCGTTGCAAAAAATATACACTAGAACCTGCAACTCAACAAATATTAAATGATACAATTGATCAATTTTTAACAACTGTAGACAAGTTTAATCCTGACATGGTTGGGATTTCTGTGTTTACTAGATTTAGTGTTATTCCTGCCAGTGTGATGTTGCAGAAGGTACGAGATCAATTAAACTGTAAAATTGTCATAGGCGGAGCAGGTAGCTATGCTTGGCCAGGAAGTTTGCCAAATTTAACCGAGAACCCGCTGGCATTGGATTCTACAACGTTTGCTGACTATGCACTAAAGACCGGATTGGTTGATTACTATATCCAAGGAGAAGGTGAACAGGCCATCATTGAATTATTAAATGGTAACGATAATTCTAACGGAGTTAACGGAAACCCAGCAGTTCAAATTCGTAAATTAGACAAGCTGCCGCATCCTGAATATGAAGGCATTGACCCATCAAATTACTATTACACATCTGAGCCAGGAATTTATATCACTGCATCAAGAGGGTGTGTTAGGAATTGTAAATTTTGTAGTATTTCTGACATGTGGCCAACATATACTTCTCGTAGTGCCGATGATATTGTAAAAGAAATTATCAACGGAAAGAAAAAATATAATGTTAATCTCTTTCACTTTACCGACAGTCTAATCAACGGTAATATGAAAATGTGGAGAGAAGTAAATCGTCAATTGGTAGAGGCTAAAAAACAAGATGCAAGTTTAGAACCAATAAAATATCTTGGACAGTTTATTTGTAGAACAAGATTTGATCAAACTGAAAAAGACTGGGAGTTAATGGCCAAGGCCGGTTGTAATATGCTGGTCACTGGATTTGAATCTTACAGTCCACATGTTAGAAAACACATGGGTAAAAATCATAGCAATGCAGATATTGATTTCCATTTTGCACAGTCTGCATACTATGGAATTAAAAATGTTTGTTTAATGTTTGTTGGGTATCCTGTTGAGACATTGGAAGATCACAACTACAACATTGAGTTTTTACACCGGTATCAAAAATATGCTCGAGCAGGAGTGATTCACATGGTACGTTGGGGGTACACCGGTATGTTCCGAGAAGAAGGCAAGCTAGCCGGTGATTCAAAAGTAAAACTAATCACTGATCCAGACTTTGCCAAACGGTTTCACAATCTACCACAGGGTCTTCGTGACATTGCACTAGGATTTGGATGGGTAAATGAATTGAACCCAACACTAACACTAAAAGAACGCATACGTCGTCGATTAGAATTACACGAAGTAAGTGTAAAACTAGGATGGCCACAGACTCGTAACAGAGAAGAGTTACAAATTTTATATAATATTTTACAAAACCTTGACAAGAATGTCATCAATACTCAGGATTTTGAAAACTTAGAAACCTTATTAGATTTCCACTAAATTTTTACACTAAGATCAACGGAGATGATAACTATACAGCAAGGATAAATCACATACAACATATGACATGGCTATTTCAAGACACCCCAGTTGAGACATTGCCCGAAGAGTGTGTTGGATTTGTTTACTTGATCACATGTAATCTCACTGGTCGCAAGTACATAGGCAAAAAACTCGCAAAATTTTCAAAAACCACATACAAAACAGTAACACAAAAAAACGGCATTAAAAAGCGGAAGAAGATACGATCAAAGGTCGACTCAGATTGGAGAGAGTACTACGGGTCAAGCCCAGAATTAACCGCAGACGTAATCAAACTAGGCACCGAAAACTTCACCAGAGAAATACTTTATTATTGCAACTCCAAATCGGAATGTAGTTACATTGAGGCAAGAGAACAATTCAGTAGACGAGTATTAGAATCAAAAGATTATTACAATGGCCACATACAAGTTAGAGTACACGGCTCCCATATTTTAAACAAAATTTAAGTAGTTACGACTTGCACAGGTCAATTTCATGTGCCCTAGACCTGGATCTCGGATCGCAGGGACGGAAGTCTTGCCGCTCTAGCAAGCACTCAATCACTATCCTTGACAGGACGACGATCGCTAATTGCCGCGGTTTGATTGTTTGAAAAGAATTTAAAGGCTAAAAAGACGCTACAGTGATGTAGCAGGTTAATATAGTATGTTAGCGTATATTATATTAATTGCCGTTGTATAAAGACACAACTCGAGGTACCGGACAACCGCCTCTGTAATGTTGTAACGCTATGTGGCTATTCGAACTCGGATAATGCTTTCAATCTTTGCCCTGTGCGGGCAAAGTGTGACCAAAGAATCTGGATAATAACTGTAATCTCACTTCGTTCGATGTTTATAATAATATTGATGAGCGATAGCGAAATCAATAGAACTTCAACGAAGTTCTCATAAAGCCGTTATAAGTTAGTATCTGGCCAATCTCTAAACAATGCGTGTTGAATAGTGCCACTAACAAACTGATTAAAACTTCTATGTTTCTCTTCGAGTTCTCCTTTGAGTGGTGCTACTCGTTTGAAAGCATTGTCCATTTGTCCCATGTCTCGGAACTCCATAAGTATCATCCATTCTGGCATATCGGCAATACTACGGAATCCCATTTTACAACGAGTAATTCTATAGCTCTCCATTTTACCTTCTGTAATCAAATGATCAAAAAAACTCTTCATTCCGTTGACCCAGTCTAGGTCTGAGATGTCGCCTTCTTTATCTGCCCAAATTGTATACAAATCCATTTTATATTTTCTCTCTGTGAAGATCGCTAGTTACACAATGTAGACCATTGTCCCAAAAACACTTGTGTCTAAATTGTGAAACATGCGGAGTAACTTGATGCCTTTTGAGTGCATCAAATATTTGTTGATTGTAGCCACTGATCACTGCATTTTTATCGTCAATGATCAACATGTTTAATTCAAACACAGTTTCTGCTACATAACCCAACGAATTTTTAAAGTAACAATCAACAAACTCAATAAGTTTGATATTGCTTTCTTGCCCTGGCAACCACCAAGATCCAGTATGCCTTGCTTGCCAATTTTTAAATGATGGTAATTTTTCTAAGCTAGGTCTGATATAAACTATTTCCCAGTTATTGAAATACATTTTAAAAAATAATTCTAGCAGTTCATGATTTACCGGATCATCATTGGCTATAATCAATCCTGGCGTTACTGGACAAAACCATCCATCTATGTGTCCTTCCTGATGAAAAGCTGTTAGTTTTTTATTGTTGATTTTATTGTGTAAAAACTCATGAGCTGATTTATTATTAGAAAAAAATACGCGATCGGTCAATTGATAAACAGTGGCACCACACACTGATGGCAGATTAACTTCTATTTCTTGATTACCCTGATCAATCACATGATCTGAAATGTTTTTATAAAAATCTGGATTTGTGTTATTGTAAAATGATTTAACAAGTTTATTCCCCAGCATCAACAAATGATCTCTAGGAGCCAACGGCGCTTTTGGTAGATTGTTAACATCAACATCAACAACATCTGCTGTTGGCCTAAGCGTGTGTACTCCAAAGGCATTCAGATTAACTGCCAGTGTATCTAGGTCTTGATTGGTTTCACTGGCAATTGTTTCAAAATAATTTCGAATCTCAACGTTTTTGACCCAACTATAAAACTCAGGACTCCAACTACGTCCAACCACACAGGTTTTTAGTCTATGCCATTCGCTGTTAATCTGATACATTACACCAACGGACCTAATATCTCAAAGCCATCAATATCTTGTTTGTATAAATGTGCTTGCTCTAAGTATAAAAATTTAAAACCACGCTGTTTATAGATAGCACATTCTGTTTTCATTGTTTCAATTCCCAGGCGCATTTTGGGTCGATGATAGGTCCAAGCAAATTGGTCACATTGTGCGTTATACTGATCAAATCTACGTATCAGGCTAAATGCAACCAGTTCAGCGTTGTCGTAGTAGCCAATGATGTCAGCCATTGGATCTTGATAGCGACTGTGAAATATAGGCATTACTGATGAAAAATGTTTGTAGGTACAGTAGTACTTGTATATTTCATCTAGCTTGTTGAGTGTGGTTTCATCACGATCAGTGATGTAATTCCAACCAACAGTGGGTAGGTAATTGGTTTTATCTAGGTCAATTCTGGCAAATTGATAAGTCATATTCTATCCGGAAAAAAATCTTGCTGGATACCTTTTCGGTCCAGGTCCAAGGTAACACAATGTACACCACCGTCCCAGAAGTATCTGTGTCTTAAAGGGCAAATGTGAGGAGTTATATTGTGACGTTCAAAAGCATCAAATGCTTTTTCATTGTAGCTGTTGACAATCACGTTTTGTTGATTGATCACAAGGATATTTACATCAAACACACTTTCCTCAACATACCCTACCCAATCTTGTAACCATGTTTCTACATATTCAATCAGTTCGTCATCGTATTCACTACCCTTGATCCACCAACGCCCTTGATTTTTTTCTTTAAGGTCCAAAAATGATCTCACTTTGTTCCAGCCTTCTCCGCTTAGGTATACAACTTCCCATCCAGGAAATGTATCTGCATAGGTAGGCATATCTTCTATACTCACAATAAGACCAGGCTTAACAGGAGTAAAACAACCGTCGATATGTCCACCAGTGGTCACAATATGATTTCTAAAGTCTGGAAAAAAATGTTCAGTTAGTTTTTTGATTTTGTCGATATCGGCAGATTCAGATATCCCAAAAAATAAATCTTTTCCAATACGGGTGATTCCATTAGTTGGAATTTGATTTAATATATCATGATATTGATTTTCAATTATTGGATTACCGGCTGACTTCACAAGATTGGTAACTGGTTCCCACCAGTCGAACTCACTGGCTTTGGATATAATTTCGTCAGAATTGTCACCAGGCTTGAACTCAAACTGAAAAAAGTTTTTACATTCTTCTTGTATCCAAACTGGCAGCTGATCAAATGGAGTAAATTCTTGTGGCCAATCTGGCCCTTTGAAATTGTTGTAATTTTTTTTAGTCCAATTACTAGGAGGCATGATACTTCGACCGGACGATTTTATGCTGATGTTGTCGTATGGAAACACAAAAAAGTCAGATCCAATCATGATCATTTGATCTCTTGGAATCATACTAACAGGACCGGGTATCCGTCGGTTTTGTGTCAGTAACCGATCTAGTTGTACTGTGGGTACATTTGGTCTTACAACCTTTACATTGAACTTTTCAAGCAATGTCACAAGATTTACAAAGTCTTCTTCGGTTTCGGTAGCAATACGTTCAAACAAACTGCGTAATCGTGTATTTTTTATAAAGCTATAAAACTCAGGAGGATAACTTTTGCCCACTACACAAACTTGCAACGGATCCCAGGGTTGATGTACACTATACATTATGGGTTCCTTGGATCTTGTCTGTGGTGAAACAGGCCTTGTAGATAGTCTTCGGGCCAGTTGTGATAAAATCCTTTGTCAGCCATTTGCTTGGCTTTGATGTTTAAATCACTTAGACTTTGTACCAATGCTAATGCATACGTGCCTTGATTCATGCACACACCATTGATCATTTCAACATCATCTGGGTGATCTTCTAGTGCCAGCATGTCTCTAGGTAACAGTACTTCCTTGTTAACCAATTCAATACTACCAGCAAGCATATCGTGTGACCATTCTGTTGGATCGTACACATAGATAATAACTTCTCGGTTGCCCATGCCTTGACGCCCACAATTTTTAAGATCGTAGTAAGGATCGGCTCCAAGATAAACTGCATAGCTGTTCTTTACTCGTGCTGACCGTGCATAAGGACAAGGAGAAAATCCCCCTAATGCAGGATGTGGAACTTCTAAGAAGTTTGTAATCCACAGTTCTATATCTTGTCTGACTTGTTCTAGTTCCATTAGAAGAAAGGTAATCCAGATTTTTTAGTAGTGTCTAAATTATCTTTAATCAAATTATTGATAATTTTTCTTTCGTTTGGTGCCAACGACATGGCATCCTCATAGGACAGGCCGCCGCGCATGTACCATGCAAACTTTATGGACTCTTCACGTATTTGATCACACTCTTTTTCCATCCGGTCAACAAGCTTGATGACGCGGTCAGAGTCCAGGCTCAAGAGTTGGAATCGAAAAAATTTGACATATCCAATGTAAAGTTTTGATCATACTCATTACTACAATTGGTACATTTAATTTTAATTGGTTTTAGTTCAGCTTCTTGTTTGAGTTGAATTGCACGGTCACGTATTGCACCAAACGCAGATTTTTCACAGTTGTTCAAAAACTCAACAATAAATTCTTGTTCGTTGACCTGAGCACCTGGTGTTTTAATTACGCCAATACTCTGAGCAATGCTTCTAATTGTAAGACTGGTAATTTTTAAAAATGCTTCGCCCAACTGCTTTAGTTTTTCTTCTTCGGGTATTTCTGCATTCTGAAACATTGCTACTAGTTTTTGATCTTCAAATTGAATCTGACTATTTGAATTTAATTCCTGATAGGTCATTGGTTTAAAATACACTTCTAAGTCTCCAATTTTGACTGGAACATCATAGTCAGGAGAATTAATATTTTCAAGTACTACTCGAAGATCAATTTGATATTCATCTTCGTTTTCACAACTGGGGCATTTGGTACCTATGTCCATGCCATGACCGTAAGTGGCAATACGTATTGCTACCAATAACGTATCAACGTCTAGACTAGGTACCTGCCATGCATCTTTAATGTTTGGACAACAACTTTCAAAAATCTTAACCATGGCAGACCCGTTGAACAAAGCATCGGGTGTTCTGGTAGTGATTTCATCAACTGCGGTCATTGGGTAAATGGGAATTTCCTGATTGGGCGGAATAGTAATTGCTTCACTATTCCAGAATTTACCTTTTGATGGCAATCTAATATAGATTGCCGGTTGTCTAAAGTATTGCTTTAGTGGGTTAGCTGTTTGTGTCATGTTTGGGTACCATAAATATATCAGTACTTATACACCTACATTATGGACGAACAAGAATTACAAGCCCTCTTTGACAAACTTAGATCTGGTGCCCAGCTCACCGATGAAGAGTTGAAAAAATTAAACACGGCTCTAAACGGATCTAGTAAAAATTTAGATCAATTTAAATTGGCGCTGAAAGAAGGTTCAAAAGAAGTAACCAAATCACTGGGCCGATTCACCGCTGATATAGGAGATGGATCAAAAGGATTTACACAGTTAAATCCCTTAATTGATTCGGTTAGTAATGCACTGGGAGGTATGGCCAAAGCCATACCGTTTGCTGGCGAAGCAATGAGCGCGGCTGTAAAAGTCACCGCTGAAAGTACAAAATTTGTCATTGAGCAGTTACAGAAAACTACTCAAACATTCCAAGATTTAAGTGACGTAGGTGCAGTAACTGCCAAAGGCATGTCCGGCGTTCAGGAGCAGTTCCTACGTTCTGGCATGAGCCTAAACGGCTTCCAAAAATCAATCAAAGAAAATTCAGCTTCCTTAGCCAGATTCCGTGGGCTAACTGCTGATGGTGCTGATGAATTTAGCAAGATTGTTGGTGGTATTGTTGACAGCAAAGCCGGCGACGAACTACGTAGAATTGGTTTTAGTGCAGATACAATAGGCGAAGCATCGGCTGCTTATGTTGCACAGCAAACACGACTTGGTCTAGCACAGAACAAGACACAAAAGCAACTATCACAAGGTGCTGTAGAATACGCCAAAGAACTAGATCAGTTGACCAAGTTAACTGGCATGAGCAGAAAAGAAATTCAAGCTCAACAGGATGCGGCACTCAGCGAAGGTAGATTCCGTGCTCAGTATGACGAAATGGTGGCCAATGGTCAAGAAGACGCTGCCAAAGAACTGTTAGACTTCCAAACTCAGATTAGTAAAATTGCTCCTGAACTAGGGCAGGCAATTCGTGACCAATCAACGGGCATGACAAATAGCGATGCCGCAATAAAAGGATTTAACAGCACCGCAGGTCAACTGCCAGATATCATTGAACGACTAAAAGCTGGGGAAATCACTAGAGATCAAGCTATACAAGAGTTACAGAATGCCACACGAGACAACGTTCAAACTCAGCGAGATTATTCCAAGGCATTAGGTGACGGCACAGGCACGTTCTTAAAATATTCAGAACTCAGTGACCTAAACAATGCCACAATGGCTGACGGTGTATTAAAAGCTAAAAAAGCGCAGGATGCACAGGTTGCTGGACAAGACGAGTTAACTAACAAAACAGTTGAAGCTCAGAAAAACATGGAGCAGATGAGTCGGCAGATTCAAAATCTAGGCTTCACACTGATGCCGGCAGCGGCCACTGCTATTTCTGGATTTACAACTTCATTAAATGAATTCTTAAAATTTGTTTCTAAGACCACAGGAATAGAAATTCCGGGAATTGCTGGTGGTGCTGGTGGTGCATCTGACGGCGCAGGACCTGGACGAACAGCGGCTGATACCGCGGTGTCCGCGGCGGACCTAGCAGTGAATCCTGACAAATTGTTAGCTGATCAAAAATCACGAGCAGAACTAGTTGCAAAGCAAGACGATGCCAATTGGGAAAAAGCCAAACTAACAGAAAAAGCTAGTATTGCCACTGCAAAAGCAATTGAAAATCTTGGCGATGCACTGGGTGATGTAGTTAGTTTGGTTGGGGTTAAAAGCGTAGGTTCACGTATTAAAGGCATTGCCGGAGCAGCCAAAGAAGAACGTGTTGCATCAGATACTGCAGAACTAGAAAAAACTGGGCGTGGCGATGCCGGTACTAAGAAATATTTAGGCGGTGGTCAGGCAGCACCTGCTGGTCCTCCAGGAACTAGCACCGCCGGTGCAGGCCGCGGCAGTGGTTATAGTGGTGGAGAACCAGTAGGGCCAGGGGCACAAGGTAAGCCTGGCGGAGGCACCGGACCTGAAACCAGATCAATGGGTGGCAAAGCTACTACAGACAAACCTATTAAAGCAGTAACAGGATCAGGTCCAGGATTCACAGAAGTACAAGCCACAGACGACGAAAAGCAACGCAGAGAAGGTGTACGTAACTGGAGAAACAATAATCCTGGCAACCTAGAAATGGGTGCATTTGCACGGTCGTTTGGCGCAGTTGGGTCTGACGGACGCTTTGCAGTATTTCCAACACTAGCCGATGGAACCAAAGCCAAAGAAGAGTTGCTGTTTGGATTAAAATCAAAATATGCTAATTTAAGCATTACTGATGCCCTTAGCAGATATGCACCTCCCAATGAAAACAACACAGCGGCTTATATTAAATCTGTAGCGGGTGCAGTTGGCGTTGATCCTAGTACTATATTAAATCAACTTGATTCAGGTCAGCGTCAACAGATGCTAGAAGCCATCAGCAGAGTTGAAGGATTTAAAACTGGAAAAATTGTATCTGCGGCAGATGGTGGTGTATTTTCAGGACCAACAAAAGGATATCCTGCAACATTGCACGGCACAGAAGCAGTTATTCCAATGTCAGATGGTAAGAGCATACCAGTTAAATTTGACAAGCCGGATAGACAGCAGTTGATTGAAGCATACAAAGACATGTTCAAAACTTTGAACCCGTCAAAATCAGACAGCATTGACATATCTAATATTGTTGATGAAATGACTACATCACTGGCACCTGACAGAAACACCATTGGTGATCAAATTACCAGTGCAATCAGGGACATGTCCAAGTCGTTGTCAATTGAACCAGTTAAATTTGAACCGCCTAGCATACAACAATTAGTCGAAACATACGGAGATGCATTTAGAACATTAATCCCCGGAATGACTGTAGACAAGCAAAGCGGTGGCCTTGCTATTGAATTAGGAAGTGTTGCTGATAAGCTCAGTATGGCAGTAGACGAAATGTTTGCTGCCATGCCAGAGATGAAAAAACAGTTCAACTATGGCAAAATGGAACCTGGCGATTTCATGCGGGCCATGTTGGCAACACCGGAAGGAAAAGTATTTTCAGCACAAAACGACATTGGTGTGCAAGGACTAAACGGCCCACAAACCGAAGAATCAAAAGCACTGAGAGGCCAGTACGATCTAATCAGAGAAATGATTAGACAACAGGATAGTGCCGCAATCAAGGCTGGAAAAATGGCCGGCGGCAGTATTGAAGACCCGTTGTCTAGAATGGAAGTGTTAGCTGAAGATTATGTCAAACGGCAACAGATTAGAACAGGCTGGGGCACTGGAGATTGGCAAACAGGCGAAGTTGGCAAGCAAAACTTATTTGATGAAAATTCAAAAGTAATCACAGAACTAGTCAAAGGTCTGCAGGAAAATACACAGACTGCCACAGAAGATAAAGTTACAGGAATACTAGAAAAGTTTACAAATTCTTTTAAAGAAATGTTCACCCAACAGTCTACTCAAGGCAATGCAGTGACACCTGAGTTGATTGGTGCCATCCAAGAAATGGTACAGGCTCAACGAGACAATGTTAATATCAGTAGTAAAATACTTCAAGTAAGTCAAAACTAACGGTAAATATAACACTATGTCTTGGAAAAAATATTTTAAAGTTGCTAACTCAAATGGTGAACTAAGTCCTCTATCAGGAAAAGGTTCAGATGGACTTCCTGGCTACGGTCGTAACAATGGTCAAGATCCCATGAAAGGACATGCTGACATTGTTTATAGAAACTATGCCAGCAGATTACCAGAAGTCTACACTGGCCATCCAAATCGTGTTGAGCGTTATAACCAATACGAAAACATGGACAGTGACAGTGAAATCAATGCTTGTCTTGATATTCTGGCAGAATTTTCTACTCAAAAGAACGAAAACAACTCAACTCCTTTTGAAGTACAGTACAACGAAACTCCCACAGACAATGAAATTAGTATTATCAAGCAACAGCTTCAGCAATGGGTCAAGCTCAATAAGTTAGATCAGCGCATGTTCCGTATTTTCCGTAACACATTAAAATACGGAGATCAAGTGTTTGTGCGCGATCCAGAAACATTTGAAATGTACTGGGTAGACATGACCAAAGTGGCTCGTGTGATTGTGAACGAAAGCGAAGGCAAACGACCCGAACAGTATGTAATTCGCGACATCAATCCCAACTTTCAAAATCTTTCAATAGCAGTTAAAACCACAACAGATTTTCAGAGTAATCCACCGTCAACTGGATACACAGCACCTTACAACTATTCAGCACCCAATGCTGGTGCGGGCGGGTCGGGCGGTAATAGATTTAGTGCCGCAATGAACGAAACAGTTATTGATGCAAAACATGTAGTACACCTGAGTTTAAGTGAAGGCCTAGACTTTTATTGGCCGTTTGGTATGAGTGTACTGGAAACAATTTTCCGTGTGTTCAAGCAAAAAGAACTGCTAGAAGATTCAGTGCTGATCTATCGTGTGAGTCGTGCACCAGAACGTAGAATTTTTAAAATTGATGTGGGTAACATGCCAAGTCACATGGCTATGGCCTTTGTTGAACGAGTTAAAAACGAAATTCACCAACGTAGAATTCCTAGTCATACCGGTGGCGGACAAAATGTCATGGATTCGAGCTATAACCCGTTGAGTATCAACGAAGATTACTTCTTTCCACAAACAGCAGACGGTCGTGGCAGTAGCGTAGATACATTACCTGGTGGTTCAAATCTTGGCGAAATTGACGATTTAAAGTATTTTAACAACAAGATGTGTCGTGGGTTGCGTGTGCCCAGCAGTTACTTACCCACTGGTCCTGACGACAGCGACCGTCCAATGAATGATGGTCGTGTGGGTACTGCGCTCATACAAGAATACCGTTTTAACCAGTACTGTGAACGACTACAGCGTTTAGTTGTAGAAAAACTTGACGATGAATTCAAAATGTTCATGCGTTGGAGAGGATTTAATATTGACTCAGGGCTATTCAGTATTGAGTTTAATCCGCCACAGAACTTTGCCAGTTACCGCGAAGCTGAATTAGATACCACAAGAGTCAGCACGTTTGGTGCATTAGAACAAGTTCCTTATCTAGCAAAACGTTTCTTATTAAAACGTTACCTTGGCTTGTCCGAAGAAGAAATTGCAGAAAATGAAGAACTCTGGCATCAAGAGCGAGCACAACCTGATGCTCCGGGCTCAACTGGTCAGGATCTACGTAGTGTGGGCGTTACACCAGCTGATTTTGAAACTGATATTCAAACCGGTGAAGAAATGGCTGATGCGCAAGCAACTCCAGATCTTGGTGCAGAAGCTGGCCTGGCCCCTGGATCTCAGCCTGCCGCAGGTATCACACCACCTGGTCCTACACCAGCAGGATAAATATCATTATGATATTAAATGAAGTTTATCAACGTAGCCCAGACGCTTATCAAGACCTTGCACAAGACAACTCCCAACCCAAATTAGGAGACCTTCGCAAGACTAAGTTAACTCTACGACAGATTAATAAGCTTCGACGTATGAACGATGTTCGTACCTATGAGTTCAAAGAAAAACTTAAAAAAGTTCAGCAACAATATGCCCCTCCGGCGCAACCAATGGCATAATTGACAAAATTTTAATATTTCTGTCAAAAAGTGCAAAAATTTACTATATAACTGCCCAGTTTATTGCATCTGTCTTAAATAAAGCACAGAGCCATTTACATTGGAGGATCTTATGAGTAAATTTGAACAATTAATTGAATACGTCATTAATGACGAAACTGACAAAGCTCGCGAGCTTTTCCACAACATTGTTGTAGAAAAAAGTCGTGCCATCTATGAAGAAATGATGGAAGAAGAGGACCTTGAAGAAGCTAAAGACGAAGAGTCCGATGGCGAAGAATTAGATGAATCAGAAGAAGAACTTGACGAAGCCGACATGGGCGGTGATCAAGCCGACGATCTGATTGATGATATTGAAGTTGAAGAAGAAGGTTTAAGCTTTGAAGGCGAAGACGACGGCGAAGAAGGCATGGAAGACGAAGAGTCTGCAGAAAATCTTGAAGACCGTGTGGTTAACCTTGAAGACAAACTAGACGAACTAATGGCCGAATTTGAAAGCCTAATGGGTGACGACGAAGGCAGTGATGACATGGATGACATGGATGACATGGGCGGAATGGACGACATGGGTGACGACGGCATGAGCGACGAAGAAGTTGTTGATGACGAGTTTGAAACTGAAGGTATGTTCCAGGAAGCTGTTACTTTAAAAGCTGTTGCAAAACCAAACAACAGTGAAGAAGCTAACAACAAGAAAAGTGTAGTAGCTGCCAACAGTGGCGCACGTGGTGCAATGGCCAAGCCAGTGCATGCCGGTGCTAACGAAGGTGGTCATCACGACACAGCCGCATACAAAAACGCCACTAAAGACTTGATTGGTAAAGTTGGTAACACACCAGCACAATCAACTCAAAGACCAACTCCAGCTACAAAGCCACAATTAGGCCAAGCCGCTGGTGTTAATACTAAGCCAGTAATTGGCAAGTAAGGACAACAGGTAATGGCTCTTTACCTTAGAGAAAATCTTACCTTTAACCAGGCCAACATTATTGTTGAAGGCTCGGGTGAAGGTAAGGATCTCCACATGGTAGGAATCTGCATTCAGGGCGGAGTTAAAAACGCCAACGAACGTGTGTACCCAGTTAACGAAATTGAACGTGCTGTTGGCACGTTAAATGAACAGATTACCAATGGCTATTCTGTTATGGGTGAAGTAGATCACCCAGACGATCTTAAAATTAATCTTGACCGAGTTAGCCATATGATCACATCTATGTGGATGGATGGTCCAAACGGATTCGGAAAGTTAAAAATTTTACCAACACCAATGGGTCAACTAGTTAAAACTATGTTGGAAAGTGGTGTTAAATTAGGAGTTTCGAGCCGCGGTTCCGGAAACGTAAACGAGGCCAACGGACATGTCAGTGACTTTGAAATAGTTACTGTAGATGTGGTTGCCCAACCCAGTGCGCCTAACGCATATCCAAAAGCCATCTATGAAGGCTTGATGAATATGAAATACGGACATCGTGTGCTAGAAATAGCACGTGACGCTGGCCAGGACAACAAAGTACAGAGATATTTGAAGGGCGAAATTACTAAGCTCATCAAAGATCTCAAGATTTGAGGAGAATCGCATGCTAGATGCTATTAAACCGTTATTAGATAGCGACCTGATCAACGAGGAAACTCGTAGCGAGATCTCTGAAGCTTGGGAAGCCAAGCTAAATGAGACACGTGAGATGGTACGTGCAGAACTACGTGAAGAGTTTGCACAACGCTATGAGCATGATAAGACTGTAATGGTAGAAGCTCTAGATCGCATGGTAACAGAAGGTCTCAAAGTAGAACTTGAGCAAGTGTCCGCTGAAAAGCGTAGTCTTGCTGAAGATCGCGTTAAGTTCCAAGGTAAGATGAAAGAAAGCGCCACAAAGTTCAACAACTTTATGGTTTCTAAACTTGCTGAAGAAATTGGCGAACTACGTAAAGACCGTAAAGCACACAATGAAGGACTAGAAAAACTAGAAAAATTCATTGTTATGGCTCTTGCAGAAGAGATCCAGGAGTTTGCAAAAGATAAACAGGACGTTGTGGAAACAAAAGTTCGGTTGGTCCGCGAAGCTCGTGCAAAATTGGAAAGCTTAAAGTCACGTTTCGTAAAAGAAAGTGCCGCTAAGATGAGCCAAGCTGTTAGTCATCATCTAAAAGCTGAACTATCACAGTTAAATGAAGATATCAAAGTTGCTCGCGAGAATAACTTTGGACGTAAAATCTTTGAAGCGTATGCAGCCGAATTCAGCAACACTCATTTAAATGAGAAAGTTGAAATGCGTAAACTGCACAATGTAATCGCAGAAAAAGAACGTCAACTGGCGGAAGCCACAAGAATCGCCAAGGATGCTAAAGTTTTAGTTGAATCCAAAGAGCGTGAAGTTCGAATGATCAAAGAATCCAATGTACGTCAAGGTACTATGGAGGAATTGCTTTCTCCTCTAAACGAAGAGAAGCGTGAAGTCATGAAAAACTTACTGGAAAGCGTCCAAACTAACCGTTTGACAAACGCCTACGAAAAGTACTTACCAGCTGTACTAGCTAATTCTACACCAAAAGCTAAAAAGGTGATTAGTGAGAGTGTTAGTGTTGTAACTGGTGATAAAACAGTCAGAACAATTGAACAAGATAAAAACAATGTTATCGATATCAAGCGTTTAGCAGGACTGAATTAAGAAAATTAAGGAGACTTAAATGTCACAAGAATTATTAGAAGGTCGTTGGGACGAGACTAAAGAAGCCCTGCTCGAAGGTCTAAAAGGTAATCGTCGCAACTCGATGAACGTGATCCTAGAGAATACACGTAAGTACCTGAAAGAAAACGCAAGTGCTGGTTCAACATCAGCAGGTAACATTGCCACACTTAACCGTGTGATTCTTCCAGTTATCCGTCGTGTCATGCCAACAGTTATTGCTAACGAGTTGGTTGGTGTACAACCAATGACAGGACCAGTTGGTCAAATCCACACTCTGCGTGTACGCTATGCGTCTACAATGACTGACCAATCAGCAGCCGCTACTTCTGTAGTTGCTGGTGAAGAAGCATTATCACCATTCAAGATTGCTGTTGCATACTCTGCAGGCGCTCGCGGTGCTGATAACGCCGCAACAACACAAACAGCCGCTCAAGGTTATGCTGGTGCTCCAACATCAACCCTTGAAGGCAACGGTGGTCGTCAGATCAGCGTTCAGATCTTGAAACAAGCCGTTGAAGCCAAAACACGTAAATTGCAAGCTCGTTGGACATTTGAGGCAGCTCAAGATGCACAAGCTATGCACGGTATTGATGTTGAAGCCGAAATTATGGCAGCTCTTGCACAAGAAATTACAGCTGAGATTGACCAAGAGATCCTATTGAGCTTGCGCTCACTGGCTTCTACTGAGTTCACATACAACCAAGCTACTGTATCAGGTACAGCTACATTCGTTGGTGACGAGCATGCCGCATTGGCAGTTCTGATCAACCGTGTTGCTAACTTGATCGCTCAACGCACACGTCGTGGTGCTGGTAACTGGGCTGTTGTATCTCCAGCTAGTTTGACTGTTCTTCAGTCTGCTACAACTAGTGCGTTTGCTCGTACTACAGAAGGCACATTTTAAGCACCTACAAACACCAAGTTTGTTGGTACATTGAACGGCGCAATGCGTGTGTTCGTTGACTCTTATGCATCTGACTCAACACCTGTGTTGGTTGGTTACAAAGGTTCTTCAGAAGCTGACGCAGCCGCATTCTACTGCCCATACATTCCGTTGATGAGCAGTGGTGTTGTGCTTGATCCATCAACATTCGAACCAGTCGTGTCATTCATGACACGTTACGGTTACATTGAACTTACTAACACAGCAAGTTCTTTCGGTAACGCTGGTGACTATGTTGGCGAGATTGCTGTATCAAACCTATCATTCTCCTAATCAGAGAACTACCCAGGGATGGGAAGAAGGAAAAGGGCCGAAAGGCCCTTTTTCTTTACTACTAAAAATTCTAGCACATATTGTTGGTCAAACAGTAGAGGCCTAGACAATAATTAAATTTAACGACCTATCACCCTTTGGCACTATATCTGTGTTTTATTGCAAGAGATAAAATTACTGCTGTTTCACTGGTGCCGTCGGGCATGGCATATAGGTCACAAACGCCAGCACAATCCTGTGCAATCAACTGAGCAAACTTTTCAAGTCTAGAATCCCACATGTCTCTTTTTGCTCCAATACTGTATATGTCAAGTCCACTGTCTTTTTCAAATTTTTGAAGTCTTGTCTTGAGCAATGATTGATTGCGTATCTTTACAAAATTCTCATATTCTTCTTGTGTGCCTTCTGAATAGTCACCGTCACCTGCGTGAATATCACTGCCTGCTTTAATATTTTTGTTCATACATCAATCTTTAAAATTTTTTTAACTTTGACCAGATCCAGACTGGGATTACAAGCAGGTATTGCATTGTATTTCTTGTAAAATTCTACTAACAAATCTAATTCTATTTCTTTACAATAGCTGGGATGCATAGGAAGATAAGATTGATAAACGTGATCAATTTTATCTAGACTAAATTTTTCTTTAAACACCGTACCACAACCATATGGACTGAGTCTTGGATTTCTTACTGTTCCTTTAAAGTCTGTACGCCTACCGAGCATGCTGTTTCTGCTGGTAGCTCTGCTTTCTCCAATATAAATCACTGCTGGATCTAGTAGATCAGCTGAACCAACCGGCGCACCATTTTCAAAAATTCCGTATATGTAACAGCCCGGATGAGATTTGTCAAACCCCCAAGACTCACTCCAGGATTCGTCAATTTGATGCCAGGTTGTAAATTCTGTTAGGCAGGGCTTTGATGTTGCAGTTACCTGTGCAGTAAATGCAGACTTGCCGCTGATCTCAGCACACTTAAACAAACTGTAGGCCAGTTGATTTACGTTATCACAGTGAGTAAAAACTTGATATAATTGTTCTTCAGTAAGGCCATGATTTCCTGAACCAGTACGTATATTTTGTGCAAGTATTCTTGCAAGGTCTTGCATTTAAAATCCTTTTGTTTAGTGTAAACTATTTAGGCAATATTGTCAATAATTTTGGTTAAATAGTGTTGTGGCCAAAATATTTTATACACCCCCGGGATACTCAGGTACTGCCCAACTAACAGCATCAAACGGTCTTGCAATTGAAAATCAAGCTCGCTGGCGTTTCAGTGAACAAGGATACAACGACGGAGCAACTTTTGGTGTTAGCCTTAGTTGGCCCGATAAAGCTGTGGGAGAATTCAGCTACGGTCAACCAGCACAAAAGATCAAACCTGAATCTTCAGGGATATTACATGTTAAAGGAATAAACTGGCCTATAGCAGTAATTGGTAATTCTCTACAGTCATACACCAATCCAGACACCAGCCAAACATATCCAGCCAGCCAATGTAGAATTCTAGTAACAGGACACTGGCAAGTCAATCGTCAACCAAACAGCAACTCATGGAACTCAATAGGAGTTTTTTATAAAGGCTTAACCACTACCGATCTCGGAGACAGGGATATGGATCCGTACTTGTTGAACTATAACTCCCCAGATGCAACTTATGTAATTCAAGGAGCCAATGTCACCGGCGGTGCCCAAGACACATTTACCACTCGCGAATTTTCCTGCAGATGCGAACACAGCACAACCAGCAATAATTCCAATAGAGAATATCAATCTAATGCAATTGCTCAACCTATATTTGTGTACACATATAGCATGAGTTGGGAAATAGAAGTTTAACATAAATATTAGACACAACGCAATTCTGCGTTTTATGCTGATGATTAATACCCAACAGCGTAGCGGCTAGAACCCGCATCGGACTTCTTTAAGGAGAAAACAAAATGGGTCGTCCTCTAAAAACTAAAAAATCAACAACCAAAGATATTGGTTTTAACATGTGGTCAGCGTTGACTGATCCTGTGTACTCATCTACTTTTAACAGTGACCAGTTCTTGGGTGTTGTTGGCGGTTCAAGTGATGTATCGTCGGCAGCATACCCTGTTGTTAAATGTACAGCTTATATCCCTGGTGACAGCCAATATCGTAGCGCATTTATTATTCGTCAAAAGGGCAACACAAAGTACATGGTGGCTGCTCCTACAGCAATTCAAGATGAAGATATTGTTGCTGGTAACACTTACTACATCAACTCAGCTGGTAACACCAATTGGCGAGCTCTTGGTGGTCCAGCAAATGCACAAAGTGGCGATGTTTTTACAGCCACAGTGAGTGGCGCCGGCCTAGGAACTACTGGTGTTGTATACCTTGTTGGTATTTGTGTGTTGGTTGATGATGCAACTCCAGCCTCTGGTTTTATGAGCATTGCTCTAGAATACGGAGATAGCACGTCAGTAACCATTGCAAAATTAACAAACAAGTTTGCATTGGATTACAGTGATAATCGATATGCAGTTAACTTCTTCACCGACGAAGGCAGTCAGATCAAGTCTGGTACAATTGGCGTAACTCTTCCGCTTGGTGTTGTTGAGAATTACACACCTTAATTTGTTAACCGTTCAGAATCCTCCCAGCTACATAGTTAGGAGGATTTTTTTATGGCCGCATTTGTTTTAGGCAATGGTGTAAGTAGACGCCCGATTGATGTAAAGTATCTAACAACGCTGGGTCCTGTCTACGGATGCAATGCATTGTATCGCACAGATACACCCACAGTTTTGGTTGCTACAGACACACCAATCAGTCAGCTAATACAAGAATCGGGTTATAGTGCCAAACATAGATTTTATACACGTAAACCAATTCCCAGCCTTGGTGCAATTCAAATTCAGAAAAAATATTACGGATTTAGCTCAGGGCCCATTGCCATGTCCATAGCGGCAGAAGATTTTAATAATCCAATATATTTGCTGGGATTTGACATGGGTCCGTCTGAAGCAGGCAAGTTTAATAACCTGTATGCTAACACTGAGTTTTATAAGAAATCTGACGGGTATCCAACGTTTACAGGCAATTGGGCCAAGCAAATGGCATCCATAATGAGAGAGTATAAAAATGTAACCTTTTACAGAGTTCAAGGAGATACAACTTCGCCGATCAAGGAGTTTGATAACTTGCCAAACCTGACTCATCTACCGTTTACAGACTTTGTAACCCGAATAAATAATCCAAAGGATCTCTAAATGTCTACTTACAAACGCTCAGATGGTGATTATTACATTGTTACTGTAAACTCAGATGACAATGTACATATTCAAACTAACACAGTTAAAATACAAGGTAACCTTGATGTTGTGGGTAATATTACCTACATTGATACCACTGAACTTGACATTACAGATCCATTCATTACACTAGCGGCCAACAACAGTGGAGCATATTCCAATATTGGTATCATTGCCCAAAAAACATCAAACACCTACGCTGGCCTACGCTGGAACACTACTTCTGGAACCTGGCAGACATCTCCAGATAACACTACCTGGACCAACATTGCCACAGGTAATGTTGTAAGCACGGCAGCTGGTTCAAACACTCAGATACAGTTCAATGACAATAATAATTTTGGTGCCAATGTAAAACTTACCTATGATTATGCAACATCAAAGTTGACAATTCAAGGACATCAAATTTATGGCAATATTGGCACAAGCCCATCATCGGTGGCCAATTCAGTAGCTGTTTATAACAAAGCCGAAGGTGGCGGCGGTACTGGGTTGTATGTCAAAAGCTCAACTGTTGATGACGAACTAGTCAGCAAAGGCAAAGCCATTGTATATGCTATTATATTTTAAGGAATCAAAATGACAATCTCAACATCACTAGTTGGAAACACAGTTGGCAATGTGTATGCCAGCTCAGGAAATACTGCTATCACCTGGTTAACTATCAACAACTATACGTCTGGCAATGCACTGGCCAATGTACACGTTGTTCCGTCAGGCGGCACAGCCAATACACAAAATCAAATTTTAACAAATTTAGAAATCACAGCCAGAGACACTTACCAGTTGTATACCGGCGGTGAAAAACTGCTGTTAAACACAGGCGATACTGTTCAGGCTGTTGCCAATCTTAACACAACGTTAAACATTGTAGTAAGTTACACAACAATTTAATGGGAACATTTGTTAAAAATCGTCAACTACAGTCAGGTAGTTCAGGTGTTGTATTACCAACAGGTAGTACTATTAATAGACCTCTAACTCCGGTATTTGGATTGATTAGATACAATACCGACCTGGCCTCAATTGAATTTTTTAACGGAACACAGTTTATTAATTTAACAGCTCCTGGAGAAGTTGACTACGTGGTAGATTCTTTTGTTGGCGACGGAACAACTTCAATCTTTACCATGAGCATTGAAGAAAGCTCAGCTTCGCAGATTATTGTTTTTGTTGGCAGCATTTATCAAGATTCTACCAGTGCATACACAGTAAATGGTGGATATGATATTATGTTCACGTCACCTCCTCCAGACGGTGAACCAATTTCTGTAATTCACAGTACTACAATATAATATGTCTATCAATAAGATTTCTGGTAATATACTTCAAGACAACCTACAGAGAGGCTCAAATCTTTCTGTACAGGGGAACTTGGTATTTTTTGACATTACCAACACTCGCCTGGGCATCAACACCAATGCACCAACTGCCACATTGAATGTTGTTGGTAATACTGACATAGCTGGCAATATCAGTGTTGGCAATTTAAATTTTGGCAACGGTATTATCACCGGTACTGGTAATATCACCGGAAACGGTGTGACTTTATCAGCAAATGCCATCTCGGCCCAATCAGGATTATTAACTTTAGGGTCCAATGCCAATATAAAAATTACTGGTGGTGCCGCAAATTATTTGTTTACAACCGACGGTACAGGAAATGTTTTTTGGAGTGACCCAGGAAACTTAACAGGTGTGATAGGCAATACCATTGATTTGGGCACACCTAGTCTTGGTAATCTGACCAGTAATGCAGTGACAATGACTACAACCACAACAGTGACCGACGGCATTGCACAACTCAACACAGTACTAGGCAAACTAGTACCAGCATCTCCAAGTAATTTTCCTGGCAGCCAGACACTTTCAATATCAAGCTTGTCCACATATCGCATGGCCAACATCACTCAGGTGGACAATACGCCAGGCGCCAATAAATCTGTAGCCGCTGGTGCAACAGTGACATCAGTGCGTAGAGCTGCCACATATGCTACCAACACTATCAGCACAGTTGGGCCAGGCGACACTGGCATAATCACTGCTGTTCGTAACGGTGCAAATGTGGGCACAGTGACACTGAACGCAGGAGCCAGCCCAACTGCCAACGGCACCTACGGCGGCAACTTGGTTATTACCAACAACTTTGATTATAATTCTGCCAATGCCAACATTGCGGCTGGATTTTGGTATGTGTTCTCGTCAGCAATTTCAGGCACAGTTGCTCCAGCAGGCTGGAACGAAATATACATAGCAGACTCTGCTACAGGAAACACAAACACCCCCAGCTGGTACTATGACAACTCAAGTCCTGCAACCCCAAGTTTTAGTGTAGCCACAATGACTCCTCCGGGGTCAACTACTTTGTTGTACAGTAGTACTATTCCTCACTTTACCAATGCAAATCAATTTGCAATTTCTGCAAATGTGGCCAATGTCAGTGGCAACACTTATCCAACATCAAATGTGTTGGCCACAGGATCATCAGGCGGCGCTTTTGCGGCACCTGCATCAGTCAACTACAATGCCAGCAACATTGGCAGCAATGTTCTAAACTCATTTGCATCAGCTTCATTCTCAACCACTGCCACAGTGACCACTGGGTTTGGTGCCAGTTCAACTGGCCCAAGTATTACAGTTAACAACAGCTACAGCTCGGGCACACTGACTTTGACTTCGGCGCTGGGCAATATAGTTCTGTACAAGTCAGGCTCTGCCACTGCCATTGACGAAGGAAATGTCATTGTTACCAGTGTTGGCACCGGATCAGGTAATGCATATAGAATTATCAATCCTGGATCAGTGAATAATCCAACATACACCGGCAGTGAGGCAGCATTTAACAGCCAATCAAGTACTTTACAAACATATGATGCCACGGTAGTTGGATCAGGATCAGCCGGTGTTCTCAAGCACGATCAAACCAATTATTCAACAGGATACCTGCCTGCAGGTCCTAATCTAAGTGCTGGACGCACAGGCACACAATACTTTACAATTAAATTTGTGCGTACCAACGTATCAAAATTTGATATTACCTATGCTGGTAATGTTGCTGGTATGTGGGTAGCACTACCAGGATCGGTTATTGATTCAAGTTCTAGTGCCAACGGATGGATTAGTATGACCACTGCTTATGCTGGTGCTGGCTACCCTGGTGTTAATAGTCCAGGTAACGGATCAAACGGCTGTGCCCTTGGAGGCGTGGTTGTTCCCAACGTAAACACCGCAAGCACAAACAAGACTTGCACGTTTGGAACAGTATCAAGTTCAAGCACAGCAACAAACGAAATCTATGTGAGAATTGCTCTTGCATCTGGACAGTCAGTAACTGGCCTATCACTTAACGCGGCGAGTAATTAATGGCAGTCTCAATTGCACAATACGTTGACTTACTCTTTAAGAAACTGCAAGGCGTTGCAAAAACTGCCAACTCCGCAACCAAGAGTGCGTCAAACGAAAGTATTGCTAGTCCACCTTTGTTGCGTGGCGATATTGTATGGGTGCAGTCTGATCAAATTGGAAATACTGCCCAGGCAATTGCCGGAATTACCACTGCCTATAGAAATAGCGGAGCAATTGAATGTACTCCAGATACCACAGTCCCGCCTATTGGTGCCATCAGACCCACTTGGTTAACCAACAAAACGTACTGGATTCCACAAGAATTTGGCGCTACCTGGCTGCCAAAAGTATTTGTTGGACCCAGCGCCGCTGCCAATATTGAATCAACTGGTACACAGATATTTTCTGCTGGTATTGGTGGTGTGGGTGAATATTACCTTGATACACAATCCGGAGTGTTAAACTTCATAGGCGAAACTATTCCCACAGTACTCACAGCAGGAAATGTGGTTTATGTAGCGGGTTATCAATATTCAGGATTACTTGGAACTACAAATCTACCAGGAAATACCACAATTGGCAATATATTAATTGCAAATACCACTATAACTACCAATCAGATTAATGGTAATATTATTCTAGAACCAACAGGAAACGGCTTTGCAATTATTGATACCACAACAGGCCTGGTGTTACCGACTGGAAATACCTCTCAACGCCCAGCAAGCCCTGTTCAAGGTACAATACGATACAACACCGGATCAACAGATGTAGAAGTTTGGGACGGTGCTCAATGGGCAGGAATTGGTGGTGCTGTTTCAGAAATCACCAATCAATATATCACAGGGGATGGTACTACCACAGTTTTTACACTGGACCAAAGTACCACTGCCGCTGCCGTTATTGTCAGCACCAACGGTGTGGTACAGTTTCCTGACATTGCATACACAGTTGCTGGAAACTCAATCACATTTGCTGAGCCTCCAATAGCGTCTGACGTGATTGACGTTAGATTCACAGCAATGCTGACCACAATCAATGCTGTTACCAACGCATCAGGTCAAGAGCTCACAATAACTGTGCCCGGTGTGGTAAATATAACAAACACACACAGTCTACAGTTGCCCACATACACAGTTTCACAGGCCAACAGTCTAGGTAATGTTGCTAATGGTCAATTGATTTATGTCAGCAATGGTGACAGCGGCAGTCCTTGTCTAGCTGTTTATGCCAACAGCGCCTGGAAACGTGTGTCTTTTGGCGCAAACATTAGTTCATAATCCAACTATACTCAGTTAATTTTTCATGGTGTACCATAAATAGGTATAGTAAAACCTATTGGCGCTTCAATAGGTAGCGAAGAAGCCCAATTGGAGACCAAAAATGGCCGTAACCAGAATTAAAAATAATCAGATTACTGATTCAACCATTGATGCTAACGTTAAGCTGGTTAGCTATTCAATAACCTCACAAAAACTTGCCAATAATATTACCTATGGTAGTGATCTTACTGTTTCGGGCAACTTAACAGTTAACGGTACAACTACCACAATTGACACAGTTAATGTCAGTATTCAAGATCCAATATTACTATTGGCAGACAATCAAACTGGTGCTCCTTCACTGGATATTGGTTTTATTGGCAAACGCGGTAATAGTACAAATATTGCATTTGTCTGGAAAGAATCAGCTGGTCAGTTTGAAACTGTTTACACCAGCAGTGAAGTAACCAATACCACTGTCACTGTCGCAAGTTATGCCAGTTTGAAAACATTCAATTTTACCGGTGCGGGCAATGCCAACATTGGCGCTAACTTGATTGTAATCGGAACATCAGAATTTCAAGGCAACATCGTTGGCAATGTAACAAACTTCACAGGTAACATAGTTGCTGCCAACATTTCAACTCCAGGTAATGTAACTGGTGGTAACGTAACCACAACAGGTACAGCCAATATTGGCACACTGGCCGTGACAGGTAATGGTACTGTTGCAGGCACACTGGGTGTAACTGGCAACATCACCGGTGGCAATTTGACCACAACAGGCACAGCCAATGTTGGCAATCTGGCAGTTACTGGATCAACTACACTAACTGGAAATTTATCAGCTGGAAACTTATCAACTACCGGGCAAATCAATGCTACAGGTAATATTACCGGCGGCAACTTGGTCAGCAATGCCGCAGTAGTAGGTGTAACTTTAAGTGTATCAGGCAATGCCAACGTTGGCAACCTAGGCACTAGTGGCTTTATCACAGCCACAGGTAATGTAACTGGTGGTAACTTGACCACAGCAGGCATAGCCAACGTTGGCACACTAGCAGTGACTGGTGCAGCCACAGTTACCACAACATTAGGCGTAACAGGCAACATCACCGGTGGTAATATATCAGCAGGTGCTGGTGTTATTTCCACAACTGGCAATGTCAACGGTGGTAACGTAAACACAGCAGTGGTACGTGGAGCATCAGGCATTACTGTTAGCACAGCCACTGGCGACATAAACTTGTCTCCAACATCAGGCAACATTGTTCTCAATAGCACATACATCAATGGATTGAGTCAGCCTGTTCAAGCCAACGATGCCGCATCCAAAGTCTATGTTGACAACATGGTGTCAACTCAGTTGGCATATCACGCCGCTGTAGTGGCAGCCACAACAGGTAACCTGGCCGCAGCCACAGGTGGCACCATTACCTACAACAACGGTACAGCTGGTGTTGGTGCAACATTAACCACAACAGGTACATTTACCTTAATTGATACTGCCAACGTTGCCACAGCTGGCACACGTATCCTGGTCAAGGACCAGGCTGACGCCACACAAAATGGTATATATCAATACACCAGCGCAACTGTTATCACTAGAACAACAGACGCAGACACATATGGTCCTAACAGCACAACAGACTTGAGCATCAACGACTACTTCTTTGTACAGAGTGGTGATGTCAATAAAGGTTCTGCATATATTGTTGACGCACCTCCAGGAGTTATTACTTTTGGTACAAGCAATATTACTTTTGCTCAGTTCTCAAGTTCACAGACCTACACAGCCAACACCAGTGCTGGTTTGGTATTAAACAGCACAACATTCAGCGCCAAGGTTGATCAAAATACCACAGCATTTGATGGCAGCGGCAATATCATTGTCAAGGCCAGTGCAAACTTAACAACACCAAACATTGGTGTTGCAACTGGCACAAGCTTGGACGTAACTGGAAACCTCAAAGGCGGTAACGTAAACACAGTAGGCACAGCCAACATTGGCACACTAGAAGTCACAGGAACAGCATCAGTAACTGGTAACATTACAGGTGGTAACGTAACCACAGCAGGTATTGCCAACATTGGCACACTGGCAGTAACCGGCAATGGTACTGTTGTAGGCACACTGGGTGTAACAGGCAATGCCAATGTGGGTAACCTAGGCACAGCTGGTTTGATTGTGGCCACAGGCAACATCACTGGTGGTAACGTAACCACAGCAGGTATTGCCAACATTGGCACACTGGCAGTAACCGGCAATGGTACTGTTGTAGGCACACTGGGTGTAACTGGTAACATCACTGGTGGTAACGTAACCACAGCAGGTATTGCCAATATTGCTACACTGGCAGTAACCGGCAACGGTACTGTTGTAGGTACACTGGGTGTAACTGGTAACATCACTGGCGGTAACATTACCACAGCTGGCCAAGCCAACATAGGCAACATTCAAATCAGTGGTGATAACATTACTGACACAAATGGACGAGTAAACTTTAACACAGCCCTGGGCGACGTTGACTTTGCAGTGAATGGTGGTGCCGCCAATGTATTTTATGTGGATGCCGGAGCAAACACAGCCAGCTTTGGAAATGCAACTCAAACAGTTAATGCCTTAGTGGCATTTAATTCTGCAACTAGTATTGTTATGCCAGTGGGTAATACACTACAGCGTCCAGGTAGTGGTGTAACTGGTATGATGCGTTTTAACACATCATCTAACAGTTTAGAGTACTATGACAACTCCAAGTGGACGTCAGCAGGTACAACATTTACTGTTGTTGTTTCTGATCAATTCAACGGGACTAACAGCCAAACAGCGTTTGTACTCAGTGAAAATTCCACAACTGCCAGTACTATTGTTGCAATCAACGGCGTTGTACAGATTCCAACCAGTGCTTATTCTGTAACAGGCAATGTGCTGACATTCACTGAAGCTCCGTTGACAACAGACGTGATTGATGCACGTATTTTAACAACTACAACCACAGTTACAGCACTTCAAAATGCCACAGGTTCTGCAATTCTTGAGGCAGTTGACGGCCAGGGAACACTTTCAGCCACAGGTAATATTTTGCCAACAGCCAATGCAACGTTCTCATTGGGCAATGCAACAAGCTGGTGGAATAGCTTGTATGTGTCTGGTAGCACAATTTACCTAGGCAACCTACAGCTCAAAGCAGTGAATGGACAAATGGCATTCTATGCCGCAGATGGTACAACTCCTGCAACCATTGCTAGCTCAAGCGTTGACACAACAACCATTGCCAACGGTACCAGTGCAGTATCTGTGCTTACTTCAGGTGGTAACGTTCGTGCCAATATTGCAGGTGCAACAGTACAAACTCTAAGCTCAGGCGGTGCCAACGTCACAGGTTATATCACTGCAACAGGCAACATCACTGGTAACTACGTACTAGGTAATGGTAGTCTGTTGACTGGTATTGACGCCACAAGTATACAGAATGGTACAAGTAATGTTAGAGCATTTGCCAGTGGCAACGTCACTGTTAGCTCAGCTGGCACAGCCAACGTTGCGGTTGTGACTAGTACAGGTGCCAATGTCACAGGTTATATCACTGCAACAGGCAACATCACTGGTAACTACGTACTAGGTAATGGTAGTCAACTAACCGGTATTGATGCAACTAGTATTCAAAGTGGCACAAGTAATGTTAAAGTTGTGAGCTCGGGCGGCAATGCCACAGTTAGTATTGGTGCTACATCAAATGTGGCAGTATTTGCCTCCACAGGAGCCAATATTACTGGTACACTAGGTGTATCTGGCAACATCACAGGTGGTAACCTATCGGGTACCAACATTGTGGGAACATTAACCACTGCAAGTCAGACAAATATTACTGCCGTGGGTACTTTAGGTTCATTGACAGTTACTGGTAATATTACACCAGGAGGCATTGCCATGTCAACAGGTAATGCCACAATTGGTAACTTGTATGTGTCTGGTACAACAACCATTGCGGGTAACATCCAACAGATATCTGGTAACTCAGGTCAATTCTTTGGTAATGCATCCACTGGTTTCAATGCCTTGTACGCTGGTCTGCCAGCTGGATTTAGTATACTACCACAGTCTGTGGTCAACTTTGTATCACAGTACGATGACTACGCTCAGATTAACAATCAGAACCAAAGTGCAGGAAACACAGCCACAAGTGACTGGGTGTTGACTTCAAACAACGGTAATGACGCCACATATTATGCTGACTTTGGTATTGCCAGTAGCACATATAACGGTGCCACAGCAGTTCTCAACAACGCCATGGGTACCTCAGTTACTCCTAATGATGCGTATTTGTACGTTACAGGTAATGTGGCCGCAGGTAATCCAAGTGATCTAGTACTTGGCGCTGTTGACATTGGTGGACAAATTAGATTTGCAGTTGCTGGCAGTATGGCAGCCAACGTGGCAATGAAGCTGAATGCACCCAACACAACTTCTACTACAACCGCTACAGGTACTGCTATTATCATAGGTGGACTTGGTGTATCTGGCAACGTCACTGGTGGTAACCTATCGGGTACCAACATTGTGGGAACATTGACCACTGCGGCACAAACCAACATTACTTCAGTTGGTACACTGGGATCATTGACAGTTACTGGCAACATCACTGGTGGTAACCTGAGTGTCAGTACAGGAACCATTACTGGTGGCAACATTGTAAATAGCAACGCCAACGGTGTTGGTAATATTGGTTCAAGTACAACATACTTTAATACTGTGTTTGCCAAAGCAACATCAGCTCAGTACGCTGACTTGGCAGAGTACTACGAATCAGACGCTACGTATGAACCGGGTACTGTTATGATGTTTGGCGGATCAAAAGAAGTTACCATAGCTGGCACTGGCGCAAGTAGTGTGGCAGGTGTTATTTCTACAAATCCAAGTTACATCATGAACTCAGGATTAGAAGCTGAATACACAGCAATTGTTGCGTTGACCGGTCGTGTTCCAACCAAAGTAGTTGGCACAGTACGTAAAGGTGACATGATGATTTCTGCAGGTGACGGTCGTGCTTGTGCTTGCACAAGTCCACAGATTGGTACAGTTATTGGTAAGGCATTATCCGACTTTAATGGCACAGAAGGCGTTATTGAAGTTGTGGTAGGTCGACTATAATCAACTAAAGGACAAAATAGGGCCGTAACGGCCCTATTTTTTTGACTAAATATCTGATCAAATGGTGGGCACATGGGTTTAACACGGATATCGGCACAACAAATTTCAAACATTGATTACAAGCAAGCGGTGCGTGTAATCACGACTTCAAATGTCACATTAAGTGGCGGCGCCCCTGCCTTAGTTGACGGTGTTTCTTTGTCAACAAATAATAGGATTCTTGTTGCTGGACAAACAACTGGTAGTCAAAATGGATTGTATATAGTACAAACTGTGGGCAGTGGATCATCAGGTACTTGGATCAGAGCCACAGACAGTGATGTGACTGGAGAACTAGAAGCTGGTACTATTGTAATGGTGACCGAAGGTACTGTTTACAAAGACACTCAATGGAAGCTTACTACCAATAATCCCATTGTTGTTGGAACCACTGCACTTACATTTGAACAAAATTCAGCGTTTGCATTTGGCAATATCTATGCCAACAGTACCGCGGTGCTGGCAAACACAGTTGGTGATACACTGACTCTGACTGCTGGTAATAACATTTCTATTATAGGAAATGCCGCGGCAAGGTCAGTTTCTATTGGAGTCACTGGCATCAGTTTAAATTCCATCAGCAACGGTACAAGTAATGTCAATGTTGTAAGCTCTGATGGCAATGTCACAGTTGGTGTGGCTGGAACTAGCAATGTTGCAATATTTGCTTCGTCGGGACTATATGTTCCTGGGCTATTAGCAACCACAGGTAATGTCACCGGCGGCAATCTAGTAACCACTGGTGTATTAAGTGTGACTGGCAATGCCAATGTGGGTAACATTGGTGCTACCAATGCTAATGTTACAGCAATTACAGCATCAGGAAATATCAACAGTGGCAATGTAGTCACCAGCGGCCGTGTGATTGCCACTGGCAATGTTACCGGAGGCAATATTACCAGCGCAGGCCTAGTTGATGTCACTGGAGGCCTGAGCGTACAAGGCAATGCAAATTTTGGTAATCTATATGCCAATGGATCTTTTTCTTCAAGATATGTAAACTCTAATCTTATCCCTGTAACTGACGTTACCTATAGTTTAGGAAATGCAACTAATCGTTGGAGTAATTTATATCTAGCTGGCAATACCATTTACCTTGGAAATAGTATTATTACTGAAAATGCAAACGGCGATGTTGTTATTGATAACACAGGTAGTTTTGCAGTTCCTGTTGGAACAACTCAACAGCGTAGTGCAGTTACTGGCGCTATACGTTACAATACCACTGCTGGCGCATTTGAAACTTACGATGGCGTGGGTTGGAATACTCTGGCTTATGGAACAGCCACTGACCTCCCGTTTGGTGATTACGGTAGTGTGAGTGATATAGCCACAACTGATGCGTTTGGCGTATCTATAGCGTCAACATTTGATTGTGGCGCCGAAGGACCAATGAGCTACAACGATTTAGCCACAGGCGAAGCCTACGTTGGCGCATAATAGCGCATAAATATAACAGTATATAAGGATAATTCATGCCAACAGTAGTCCAATTTAGACGAGGAACAACCGTACAAAATAATAACTTTCTTGGAGCCAACGGGGAAATTTCCGTTGATACAGATCTTCATGTGTTGCGCATTGCTGATGGTGCTACCCTTGGTGGGTTTGCTTTAGTTGGACAAAATTGTGTTCAAACTATAGCCAACAAAACATATACCGGAACAAGTTTAAGTGTAACTGGCAACGTGTCGGGAAACTATATTTTAGGCAACGGTAGTCAGCTAACAGGCATTGATGCAACCAGCATCCAGAGTGGTACAAGTAATGTTAGAGTGGTCAGCTCAGGCGGCAACGTCACTGTAGGCGTGGCAGGCACCAGCAACGTAGTTGTTGTAGCATCCACAGGTGCCAACATTGCCGGTACCCTTGGTGTAACAGGTAACATCACAGGCAGTTACATCTTGGGCAATGGTAGTCAACTGACTGGCATTGATGCAACCAGTATTCAAAGTGGTACAAGTAATGTCAGAGTTGTAAGCTCGGGTGGCAATGTCACAGTTGGCATTGCTAATACCAGCAACGTGGTTGTTGTATCAACAACTGGTGCAAATATCACTGGAACACTCAATGCTAGCGGCAATGCCAATGTAGGCAATATTGGTGCTACTGCTGTTGTTGCAACGAACTTAACAGGTACTTTACAGACAGCCGCACAAACAAATATCACATCAGTGGGCACATTGACGTCATTGGCAGTAACAGGCAATATCACTTCAGGTAATCTAAGCGGCACAAGCATTGTGGGAACATTGACCACTGCGTCACAGACCAACATTACTGGTGTTGGTACACTGGGATCATTGGCAGTAACAGGCAATATCACTTCAGGTAATCTAAGCGGCACAAGCATTGTGGGAACATTGACCACTGCGTCACAGACCAACATTACTGGTGTTGGTACGTTGACTAGCGGAACTTGGACTGCATCTAGTATCAGTACCACGTACACTGATGCCAAAGTAACGTCGGTTGCCAGTCGCACCGGTGCAGTGACGCTGGCACAAGCAGACATTTCAGGATTAACAACTGGCAGTACTCCAACCTTTGCTGGATTAACAGTAGGAACTGGCACAATAACTGGTGGCAATATTGTGAATAGCAACGCCAACGGCGTCGGTAATGTTGGTAGCTCAAGTGTATATTACAACACAGTATTTGCCAAGGCCACATCTGCACAGTATGCTGACGTTGCAGAAAAATATGTAGCTGATAAAATTTATCCACCAGGTACAGTTGTTGAATTTGGTGGCAAAGCTGAAGTAACAATTACCACTGTTTCTAGCAGTCCAGCCGTTGCCGGCATTATTTCCACAAATCCTGCATTTATAATGAATGCCGGAGAAAATAATGCTAATGCAGTTTTGGTTGCTTTGCTAGGACGAGTTCCTTGTCGTGTTGTTGGCGACATCAAAAAAGGAGATCGACTAGTTTCTAGCGATATTCCAGGAGTTGCCAAAAAATTAAATCTGGCTGAGTATCAACCAGGGTGCATCATTGGTAAAGCATTGGAAAACTATTCAAGTTCGGAACCAGGGGTAATTGAAGTTATAGGAGGACGTTTGTGAACATTATTAATAGATACCGTGCAGATTACACTGGGGAATTTGTAGTTACAAATTTAGTCTGGTCAGGAAATCAAAAAAACCAAACAAAAGAATGGTTACCCAATCCAATTGAAAACCAACATATTTCAGGTCGAGCCGCAGTCATTGGCAGCGCACTTGATCAGGACCAATTTAATTTTAAAAAATTAGAAAAACACAAAGGTGGATTACTTGGAAAGAAAAAATTACAGACATACGGATCAGGAGACTTGTGGAAGTCAATGAAGTTTGATTTTTATGTCACTTCAGAAGATAGTCATCTACAAGAAATTGATGCAACTGGATATTCTGACCAGAATATTGTTTATACAACAGCAAGAAATGTTTCTAAGTACCCTGGTAAACTTTATCTAGTGCCACACATTGGGCGGCTTGATGAATTGGCAGCGGCAGTTTATATTGCGGCATTTGATGGCCACAACGAGGTATTCTTACTTGGATATAACAATGACACTGATAATCAAGCTGGTAGAATTGCCTGGAAAGAACATGTTAACTCAGTGTTTACGGCTTATAAAACAACTCAGTTCATATTAGTTGGCACAGAAACAAATATGCCAGACATGTGGAAGAACAATCGAAATGTAAGTTGTTACGATTTTAGAAAATTTGTTAGTTACTGTGACGTGTAACGGTTTTTTTTAATGTATCAATTTTATTTTGTACTGCTTCAAAATTAACCGTTGACCATAATCCAGGGTGCATAGGCTTAGGCCACGTACCCGTGTCTATCCAGGCATATCCTATGTGTTCATAATTGAGAGTTGGTTTAAACTCTCCAGCAACACAGCAGAAAAATGTATGATAGCAAAATAATCCATCGGCACTGGTAAATTGTTCTAAAGGAATTAATTTAACATGAAACGGAAAAAAACCAAGTTCCTCGGCACATTCTCTGTGTATTGTATCTAGTAGAGTTTCTTTAGGTTCTGTTTTGCCGCCAGGCAATCCCCAGGTATTTGGATGTTTAGGATCGTTCCTTAACAGATACAAATACCTTTGGGTGTCTAAACTATAAAACCAAACACCAACAGCATTGATCATAGCACAAGGCTCCAGGTGCCTCCAGAATATATACCTTCATAACTTTTAACCCATTCACTGCCAGTCCATCGATATTGTAACCCTGTGGTTAGGTTTGTACAAAATTGCAAGTTTTCAGTGCTGTCAACAGCTCTGAACACTACGTCCCAGATGCCATCAATGTACTGAACAATATCATTAGCGTTGGCCACCAACGGACCCCAGGCTTCAGCAGGCTTAATATTTCCAATAGCCCCCACAGCATTTAATAACAAATATCTTGTGCCATCCACAGCTGATGGAAGACCCACACCTGGACCACTGATCAAGGGGTCGATAACAGAATCAATTGGGGCCAGCGTATTCTGAGGAATGGTATCTATGTCTACATCAAACAACATAAATCGCTCATCTGTAGGATCGTAAGACACAGTACCAATAACATTTCCTGTTCCGTCCCATTGATCCTCAAGTCGAATCTGACTAATGCCTGGTCTCAGTACACCATACATTCCAACCACTGCTGGCCATAGTTCGTTACTAGGAGGACTATCCGGCAAGTTTGTGTTTGAATTTGATTGATCTACTGTTGTTCTTTCTTTAAGAATCTGTATTTTATTACCAATTAACAAAGTTTGGTAACCATATGGTGTAATCTGTTGTCTAGTTCCTAGTAATAAGTCATTGTTGGTGATAGCGTCGCTGGCATCACCTAAACTGTTAAACACAGAATAAATGATTTTATCAACAACACCAAGCTTTTTAACTTTAGCAGGACTACTGATCCAAATTGGAATACCAAATCTCATGTTCATAATGTCTATGGGATTTTCTGTATTCTGCGGAATAGTCCGACTAGTCCAAGTGACAGACTCTAACTCGACTACGCTTAAACTGGTCCAATCAATGAAGTTATCGGTTCCCTGAAGTTCAAGAGCAGGATTAAACAATGTTGCTATTTGCTCAAACAACTGCATTTTTTGATTGGTGTTTGAAGTCCATATATCTAATCCAATAGTCATTTTATAAGGAACAGGCATCAATCGTTCAATGGTAAATGCATTGCCTTGTGTGGTTTCGTAGGAATCAGTACTGGTATCGTAATATCGTTGTCGAACCTGCATTTTATTAACATGATAAGGATCTTGCATCCTTGGTCGATCGTAGTCCATACCAGTTATGTAAAATGTCATTAATGGAGTAGAAGGCAAACTGTTAGCAGAGTTCTCCTGCAAGATAGTCTGTGCTTGTCGTGTGGCATCACCATAGCGAACTGGCACACGTATCAATGTTGCGTTTGCGCTTTCGTCTCTACCATATTCAATTGCAAAGTTAGAAAAAATTCTTGTAAATTGTAACAAAAATCTTCGTATCTGTTCATCATAAAAAAACTGTTGCATGTGTTATCCGCCGTTATCTGCTCTGGGTTTAAGAATCTCACTGAGGCTTTGTCTGCTTGGAATTGCGCCTCTGTCGTTGGTTTCTACTTCGTTGGTATTATTTACAAAGCTTGAACGTAAAGTTTTATTGAGAGGACCATTTGTCAAATCAGTTCTGACCTTGTCCTCAATCCTGAGCCAAACGTTGCCGTTGAATCTAAACAGTCTATTTGGAAAATAATCTAACCGTAGTGCATAGTCGCCTTCGGCTGGATTTGTAGGAAACGATACTCCGGGAGTCACTGGTAAACCGTTTGGTGCAATACCATCTCCGGTGAGATAGCCCATTGTGTAGCCATCTCCTATGGGCGTCTGTGACGCATCCGACAAGTTTGGTTCAAGGCCGTCGGCAGTATTAAGTGTTTCGTCAGCAGTTGGTCCACTAGGATCACCGGGTGTTCCATCAGGATTAGTTGGATAGATATAAAACTTAACAGTATCGTAACCACTGAGCGGTACTTCAATCTCAGCCTGTGCAAGAATAGCATCATTGATTGCAAGATCTTTTGGTCTTGTGCTCATTACATCGCTGGTAGTTGGCGGATCAACCTCTGTCCAGTATGCAGTATCTGTAATTTCAGTACCCACGAGAACGTTCTGCGCGGCCCGATAATATGTGTTGCCGTTGTTGACAATGGTACCAGCTGGATAAAAATTTCCTGGATCCCAGATGTTTTCTGTAACAAAAGGCTTGTTGACAATTTCTTGATATTCTTGTGCATTGACCATAGGTGTGGCTTTGACACGCCACAAGTGTGGTAACCAAGTTTGACTAAAACCCTCACTGGCAAAAGCTGAATCCTGAATCACATAATATTTGGGCAATGCACGTGGAATTGCATCGTTTAATGGATTGTAGTCTTTTAAATTTGGCACTTCCAACACATCACCACTCATGAGCTTTCTTCCAATGGTATCGAGCATATCGTTGTAGTGGAATGTAAGAAACAAAGTGTCATTGTTAAGGAATAGACCAAACTGTGTTAAATCAAAATCAATGTCCTGTGTTCGGTAAACGCCACGTAATCGGTAAATGTCTGGATCATATGCACGATCTCTGTTTTCTAACAATAACAAATCCTGAATAAACAACGGATTGGTTGAATCGTATTTTGGTTGAGTAACGTCAGGATTGCTGTCTGACCCATCTAAGACCTTGGGCCCAAGGTATTTGTGTATGAATATATCAAGTCCACCAACGGTGTACATTTCCGCAATAGTGCGGTCCAAGAACCGGTAGTCACTGGTTTTATTAGGGCGATAAAGGCTTAAACGTGGCATAGTGTACTATTTATGGGTGGCATTGTAGTTTAGTTTAAAGCTAGTGTGTTCTAAAAACAACAACTAGCAGTTGACAGTTAATCAATATAATGTTATAATTACAACTCAACTAAAAGGTTTAAACAAATGGAATGTACACATTGCAGAAAATGGCATTTTAAAGGAATCGAATCCTGTGACACCGCACCCAAACGGCCCACACCTCCCAAAACAACAACGCCGTTGACTACATAATCTGAGTCTGCTATAATATACACTTGTACAACAAAGGAGTGTATATGCAAGCCACAAACTTTTTAACAAAGTACACAGGCCCAAAAGGCAAGGGATTTATACAGTCTTACGACAAAATAAAAGCCACAGAAAAATGGGTAGAGTACGCTCTTGACATTGTGGACATGAGCCGTATAATAATGACAGTGGACTTTAACACTAAATGGAAACTGGCAGAGGCCCTGGAAACAGCAGAACGCAAAAAAGCCTGGATGTACAAGCACAAGAATTTTGACGTTACCCGTGCCGCTAAACTTTTTGATGCTGTAAAACACTTGCCCAGAACTAAGTAAGGACTAACATGATTACCCAAACTAAAATTAAACCACCCAAGCCACTGAACCCACGTAGTGCAGATACCAATGCCATGGGCATGGAACCCATTTGGGCACACCAACCATCTGACTATCGCATCAGTGCATTGAGCAAGGCATTTGGATGGTACAATTACTTTTACGGCAAAAAAGATGCCAAGGACATGATTGCATCCTATTTGGATCGTCATGAGCGTACCCGAGATGCCAAACAGATTCGCAGTCTCAGCGACAGTCAAATTCGTCTGACCACAGGCTGGTTGTGCCGCATGAGTGACATGGGGCTTGAGTTAAACGAACATGAACAAATTAAATTAGATAATCTCATTAAAGAATTACTAGAGATCAAAGAAGAAATGAAAGAAGAAGTAGTGGCTGAGGATGCATCGGCGGCCAAAATAACCATTCAGGACCGATTGCGTGAAAAGGTATCCGAGTGTGCTGGCGAAATCGAAGGCCTGTTTGATGACTTTGTTACCGAGGGTGCCAAAATGTCAGCCAATGTCAAACCTATTGCCACAATACGCGGCATGAATGTAGCGCCACAAATGATCAGTACCATTTCTGACATTTGGAAAAAACGACTAGAAGAATTTGAGGAAGTTGCCAAAGGCAAAGACTCACAATTGGTTGAAGCGTACAGTTGCTATAGCAAAATTGACATTCGTAATATGATCAAGTTCTGCGAGACAGTGATCAACGACTGTGGTGCCTATGTGCAAATTAAAAAGGTCGAGCGCAAGCCACGCAAGTCAAAACCCATTGATCCTGCCAAACTCACAGCCAAATTCAAGTATCTCAAAGAGTTTGCAGAACTCAAACTCAAGTCAGTGCCTGTCACGGGCCTGGTGGGTGCCACAGAAGCCTGGTTGTACGACACCAAAAAACGCAAGTTGATCCATGTCACAGCAGACAGTCACATTGGCTCTCTTACTGTAAAAAGCAGTTCTATCATTGGGTTTGACGCCGCTACCAGTGTGCAAAAAACCCTACGTAAGCCTGCTGAACAGATCAAAGCGTTGCTGTCAGTAGGAGCACCACAGGCTCGTAAGGTATTCAAGGACATCAAGGCAACAGATACCAAGTTTAACGGACGTGGCAATGAGAACTTGATACTGTTGAAGGTGCGCTAAATATAGGGCAAGGAGCCCTACATGGCAGATCAAACACTAGACCCGCTGAAGAAACAACTGATAGAATATGTGCAGTTACAACTAGCCAGTCAAATAATTGACATTGAGCTAGACCCAGCACACTTCGAAGCCGCTTATCAGAAAACTATAGGCACTTATCGCCAACGTGCGCAAAATGCCTATGAAGAAAGCTACAGCTTTATGGAATTACTTAACGATGTAAATGAATACACGTTGCCACAAGAAGTTACACAAGTCAGACAAATTTTCAGACGCACAATTGGCCTCAGCACCGGAGGCGGTGGCACAAGTTTTGACCCGTTTGGCGCCGCAACATTAAACACTTATCTATTAAACTTTAATCAACAGCAAGGCGGACTTGCAACCTACGACTTTTATCAACAGTATGTGGAACTGGCCGCACGTATGTTTGGTGGCTATATCAACTTTACCTGGAATCCTGTTACAAAAAAACTACAGCTAATACGTGACCCAAAAGGCACTGGCGAAGTAGTGTTGTTATGGACCTACAATCTCAAACCTGAAATTACTTTGTTAAGCGACTTTCAAATTAGTCAATGGATACGTGATTACATGGTTGCCGCTTCTAAAATGATCATTGGTGAAGCACGTGAAAAGTTTGGCACCATTGCTGGACCTCAAGGTGGTGGCACCCTAAATGGATCAGCAATGAAGAGCGAAGCACAAACTCAGATGGATAGATGCATAGAAGATCTAAAACTCTATGTAGATGGATCACAGCCGCTGACATTGGTCATTGGTTAATAGATATCAATTTGAAAATATAACAGTTGACAGGTACAAGTGTATCTGTTACACTTGTTGGAATTGCCCGTAGACAACTAAAAATGAATTTTACAAGCCTTAATAATATAAACAACGAAACCAAAGATATGGTTGCTATTTCTATTCCCTGGACGGAAACTAATTTTGCATTAATGGCCCCAGCCTCATTAAAACCAGTAATAGAAAAAGCCGGACTATCATGTCTAGCAGTGGACTTAAATGGAGACATAGTTAAACTTGTTAACGAACACCCAAACAAAAATGAAATCATATCTTTTTTCTTTAATGGGCATGTGGACAAAGAGGTTAAAGATTGGTTATCGGACTTGTTTATCAGCATTGCAGAACAGATAGTGTCATATAATCCAAAGTATGTGGGCATTAGCGTTTTTAGTTATTTGTGTCAGAATAGTCTTAGATGGATTGTGTATTTTATAAAAAAAATCAATCCTAACATCAAGATCATTGTGGGCGGTCCAGGATGTTCTGAACACGGTTTTATGGGCCCACTTCCATTGGCTGAAGAGTTGGTTAATATTGGATTGGTTGATTACATTATTCGTGGCGACGGCGAGCACTCTTTGTATGAACTTCTTACAGGAAATAATGAATATCCAGGTATCAATACTTCTGACTGGAAAGAGTTAAACAGAGAAGAATTGTCTCTGTTGCCCACGCCTGATTATTCTGACTACAATTTTTCTGTTTACGGGAAAAAGATTCTTGGCATAATGGGTAGTAGAGGATGTGTTAGGAAATGTAAGTTTTGTGATTACATTGAAAATTGGAAAAACTTCACCTGGAGAACAGCAGACAACATTTTCAACGAGATGATAGAGCAAAATAAAAAATATAATATTCGTACTTTTAAATTTCAAGATGCGTTAACCAACGGAAATCTTAAAGAATTTAATCGTTTTATTACGCTACTCAGCGAGTACAATCGTAACAACCCAGATAATTCTTTTAGCTGGTCGGGTTATTATATTTTTAGAGAGAAAACAGCCAGCTCAGAAACTGACTGGGAACTGGTAGCCAGTAGCGGCGCTGAAATTTTAATTGTTGGTCTTGAGAATTTAAATGAACATATTAGATATCATATTGGTAAAAAATTCTCAAATAGTTCAATTGAATTCCATCTAGAGCAAGCACAAAAATACGGAATTAAGATTAACCTTTTAGCACTGGTTGGTTGGATCACAGAAGTAAGAAAAGACATTGATTATGCAAAACAATGGTTGATTGATAATACTAGATTCAAGGATGTGATTTCAGTTAACTGGGGTGGTAGCCTTGCTGTTTTTACTAACACATACCTAGATCGGCATAAAGATGAGTTGGGTATAAAGATGATTGGCCCAAGTCCTCAATCTTGGGTCAACGAAGAAATTAATAGTACTCCTGCCTTAAGAGCCGAATGGGTAAATGAGCTAGCCGAATTTAGTAAATCACTAGGATACACCGTGCACCAGAGTATGGATAACCATTTTGTCCTTGAAACGTTGATGAATGAAAAAACTTAACCATTGCTATATTGAAATTGAGTTTGAATTTGGTTGTGTCAATGATAAACTCATGACTGTTGTATTGTCTTCGGGTGATAACGTAACCCAGGTCCAGCCAGAATTAGTTGACGGGCAGTATCTGTCTAAACCAAAAATTTATTTAGATCTACCAGCAGTGGTAAAGTTACGTTTCAGTGGCAAAGACCACAATACTGATGTGATTTTTGATCAGGATGGAAAAATTACACAAGATTTATATGTTAAAATACTCGGAGTTAATCTTGATGGGTTTAATCTAAATGAAAAATTTATCCATCAAGGATTAACTATCAATACAACAGATGGACAAACATGGACCACAAGCTACATTGGTTTTAATGGTGAAATATTGTTAGATCTGTCAGAGCCAAACGTTTTCCTTCAATACTATTCAATTCTAAATAGGTAAACATGAAATTTTTAATCGGGGGCGACAGCTGGAGCCAAGGTGAATGGGATCCATACCCTATACATTCTGGCGTCCAGCAATACCTTGAAGAATTAAATCATGTGGTGATAAACGTGGGACTAGGTGGAGCCAGTAACCAAACGGCTATAACCAGAATTCAACATTTTATAAAGTCAGCTACAGATAGTTACGATTTTTTAGTATTCTTTTTCACCGACCCCTTAAGAGATGCAACCAAACAAGAATTGAATAGCAAAATGCCGTTTGATTTAATAGAGAAATTAAGTAATGAATCTCTTGCACAATTATTTGAAATACAACAATCATTTCGACTTAAAGTGATTCTAATTGGGGGGTATTCGTCACTTGAAGAGTGCAATACATCAAATCTTAATTATGTTATTCCTAGCTTTTCTAAGTTGTTAGTTCCAGAATTTAAGGAGAGTAAGCATTCAGTCAGTCCGGGATGGAAACAGTTGATTAGCTTGCCGGTGATTGGTAATGTTAAACAAAAAGAACAGTACTTACAAATTCTTCTTAATGGAGAAACTAAATTTAAAGAATACAAAAATTACCCTGAATACTTTTATCCAGACGGGGCACATCCTAACAGGCACAGCCACAGATTATTAACGGATAAAATTTTACAAATGATAACTTAATTAAATAGGTGATTAAATGGATCTCATGATTGATATTGAGACTGTGGGCACAGGCCCAGAAGCTTGCATTCTAACCATTGCCGCCCAGGCGTTTGATCCGTTTACTCGCGGATATTACAATCAGCAGTACTATGCCAGAATTGATATTGAAAGCCAGGAAGGTCGCAATATTGAACAAGGTACTATAGATTGGTGGGCAACTCAACCAACTGCGGCCAGAGAAGAAGCATTTGCCGAAGACGGGCGAATACCACTAAAACAATCACTGGAAGAACTAGGCAAGCTTGTTTGGCACAGTAAGCGATTATGGGCCAACGGCCCTACATTTGACATGAATATCCTAGAGCATGCCTACAAAAGTTATAACATTCCATTGCCCTGGAAATTTTATGTTGTTCGAGATGCTAGAACAGTCTATGGGTTATGCCCTGGACTCAATAAATATCCAGCCAGTCATCATGCCCTTGAAGATTGTCGTCGACAGATTGACTTGTTACACGACAGTTTGGAAACCCTTAACATTAAGGAACTGGCCTGATGCCCAGCATATTACAACAATAACTATTAGTATGAAAAAAGTTTTAGTATCGGGCTGTAGTTACACAGTCAGGCAATCCTGGCCAGAACATCTATTTCAAGGATGCTCAGTCACAAATAAAGCACGTGGTGCCGCGGGCAACGACTTTATAAGTTTTAGTATATTTGATGAGATTCGATTAAATGGCAAGCCAGATTTTGTTTTTATTTTATGGACAGGAGTTCGTCGAAGAGAAGCATACTTTCCGAAGGAAACTAAAGATCTGGTATTTAAAGAAGATTTACACGGTCCAACTAACGATGGGATTGCAGTCTTTTCCGGCGGGAATTTTTTTAAGTATAAAGGTAAAATTACCCCGTCTTATCATCCAGACGTCGAAAAGTTTTTTAAATTACAATATTCAAGTAACAATGAAAAGTTTCTAGTAGAACAATCAACACAAAAAATTGTAGCTTGCCACTCATTTTTAGAATCACAGGGCATTGACTATAGGTTTAGTTTTGTATACAATATCTTTAGCAACGATTTTGATTGGGCACCAGCATTGGGATCCGCTATACCTAAATCTGGTGGATATCTGGATTTCTTAAATTGGGACAAATACATTGATATTACTCCTTTTGAATATGGAATTAAAAACAATCTGATTGCCGCCGATAACATGCATTTGACACATGACGGAATGAACTCCTGGGCAGATGAGATTTCTATCCAATTACCTAAATTTTAACAAGGATTTTTTAATGATTATTGGCATTTGTGGGTTTATTGGCAGTGGCAAAGACACCATTGCAGATTACCTTGTTAATATACATGAATTCAGACGAGAAAGCTTTGCAAATTCTCTTAAAGATGCTGTGGCACATGTGTTTGGGTGGGATCGAACCATGCTGGAAGGTCGAACTCGAGAAGCACGAGAATGGCGTGAACAAGTTGATCCATGGTGGGCCTCCCGCCTAAACATGCCTGAACTAACTCCGCGTTTGATGCTACAACTGTGGGGTACTGAAGTATGCCGCAAAGGATTTCATGACGATATCTGGATTGCCAGTCTAGAAGCACGTTTACGCAACAGCAAAGACAGTATTGTTATAAGTGATTGTCGTTTTGCAAATGAAATTAAAGCTATCAAAGAAGTCAACGGCAAAGTAATCTGGGTACAACGAGGTGAGTTACCCAGCTGGCATATCATGGCCGGAAAAGCAAACAATGGTGACGCATTTGCCAAAGAGAAGCTCAAGCACCTAGGTGTACATGCTAGTGAAACAGCCTGGGTTGGTACAGACTTTGATGCTGTGGTTGATAATAATGGAACTATGGACCATTTGTATAAGCAGATCAATGATCTGGTGGCAGGTCTCCTGGTTTCCACGGAAGATCGAGCCGGTTAATTTCGGCAATGCAATTAAGACAAATAGTTTTTAAATTTCTTAGCTCGGTGCTGTTTAAATTACCATCAACGTGATACACTAGCAACTGACTTGGATGTCTAGCTTTAAAGCCGCAACGATCACATGCGGCTTTTTTCTTGTAACCATTTAACTGCCATCTTGGGGTCTGCGATTTAAGTTTTTTCTTTTTGCGTATACAAGCATTACATCGTTTACGATAATAAATCTTGTTATTGTGGTAACCGTTCACAGCAGAAAAGTTCTTTTTACATACTTCACATAATGGTCTCATACAGGTATTTATATGGCGAACCTTAATTAAGGCACCGGTTACCGGCTGAGTTTTGCCACAATTGCTAAATATTGATAACCATTTTAAAAGGATGAAATTATGGCACTAGTATCCCCAGGCGTACAAGTCACAGTTATTGACGAGTCTAATTATATACCTTCCGCGACAAATTCGGTACCGTATATCCTTCTTGCCACTGCGCAGAATAAAGTTTCCGGAACAGGAACTGGTGTTGCCGCTGGAACATTAAAAGTTAACGCAGGCAAAGTGTATTTAATCACCAGCCAGCGAGATCTTGCCGCAACGTTTGGCAATCCGTTCTTCTACAAAACCACAGCCGGCACACCGATCAACGGCTACGAGCTCAACGAGTATGGCTTACTTGCCGCGCACTCGGTGTTGGGTATCAGTAATCGTGCTTATGTTCAACGTGCTGACGTTGACTTGTCTGAATTAACTGCCAGCTTGGTTCGCCCAACTGGTGCGCCAGCCAATGGCACATACTGGTTGGATACAACTTCAAGCATTTGGGGTATCCTACAATGGAATGCAACCACTGGTGCGTTTAGTTCACAAACTCCAATGGTAATCACAGACACAGCAGACTTAACTTCAGGTGTGCCTAAAGCAAGTATTGGATCAATTGGTGACTACGCCGTAGTTGCAACAAACAACAAAAACCCAGTTTACTATAAGTCAACTGACAATGCATGGTACCTGGTTGGTAGTATGGATTGGCAACAGCAGTGGCCAACAATACAGGGCACTAACTCTGTTACATTCCAAATGACTGCAACGCAGACAATTATTATTAACGGAGTTGCAGTTTCAACAAGATCGTCACCAAATGCCACACTGGCAAACTTGGTAACTGACATTAACGCTGCCGCAATTCCTGGTGTTGTTGCATCTGCCAACAGCAGTAGTCGACTTATTTTAGCCGCCAATTCGGATGCAGAAAGCGATGGCTCTTCAGCAGACGGCGGCATTATCAACATTGACCCTGACAGCTCAGACGTTATGCTGTCTGAGTTGGGCATACAAGATGGCATTTATTACGCCCCAGTATTACAACAAAGTCCTAACTACACAGTTCCTCGCTGGAGAAGTACAGATACTCAACCACGTCCAACTGGATCAGTTTGGAATATGGTAACTGCTGTAAATGCAGGTGCAAGTATTATTGTTAAAGAGTACAGTACTGTATTGGCTAGCTTTGTTACAAAAACTGCTCCAATCTACCAAGATGATGCAGCCGCTAACAAAGGACTTGACCCATCGGGCGGCGGCAAAAATATCACTGCCGGCTCACTTTATGTGCAATATAACGTAGCACCTGAGCTACCAAACAACAACAATACATTTACTCTGGAAATTTTTGAGAGAATGTCCACAGGTGCTACAACCATCACCGGCGATACAACTACTCCAACATTTACTACTAGTAGTCAATTTACTATTTCTGCCAGTGCACCAAATAGTAGCACAATGAGTACTCCGGTTGAAGTAACTATTAGTGGAACTACATCGGCAGCATTTGTTGCCGCAGTTTCAAGTGCAAATGTTCCGTATGTTTCTGCAAATATAAACTCCGACGGATCAATTTCTATGGTTCATAGTCGTGGCGGCGTAATTGAATTACTCAGCACAACTAACGATCCAGTGGGAGATGCTGGCATTAATACAACCGTAACTGGCGTTCGTTACTCAAACGCAGATGACATTACCAGTGCATTAGTTCTTTCAAGCTGGGTGGCATTAGATTATACTGCCAGTGCAAATGCTCCAAGCCAAGATCCTGCAAACGGTCGCAACTGGTATTACTCATCGGCTACACAAGTTGACATTATGATTCAAGACGGAAACGGCTGGGCTGGTTATAGAACAGTTGACAATGATGTCCGCGGCTATGACCTAACAGTAACTGATCCAAATGGACCTATTATCAGCGCATCACAGCCAACTACACAAACAGACGGTACTTCTCTTGTGTATGGAGATTTGTGGATTGACACAGCTGACTTAGAAAATTACCCATTGATTTATCGCTATGAAGAAATTGACGGCGCTGATACCTGGGTTGCTATCAACAACACAGACCAAACTAGCCAAAACGGTGTATTGTTTGCTGATGCACGTTGGGCACCAAATGGCACAACTGATCCAGTGTCTGATGCATATCCAACAATTATAAGTTTGCTAACCAGCAACTATCTAGACTTAGATGCGCCCGAAGCTGACTTATATCCAGCAGGTATGTTGTTATTTAATACTCGTCGTAGTGGATATAACGTTAAACAGTTCAGCGTTGATTATTTCAATGCACAAGACTTCAGCGTTGATCCATACTCGTCTCAGACTGCCTACCTAGTAGGAAATAAAACTCTGTACAACGGTGTAATTTATGTATGCGTTGCCAACAGCACAGGTAACGTGCCTACTGACAGCGATTATTGGGCATTGCTTGAAACTAATGCCTGGGTAACTGTTAGTGGTAACAAGAGTGACGGCAGTCCATACATGGGACGTAAAGCACAGCGTGAAATCATTGTTGCCGCATTGAAATCAGCAATTGATACACAGGATACGCTACGTGAAGAGCAACAACAATTTAACCTGATTGCTTGCCCACAGTATCCAGAGTTAATGATCAACATGGTGGCTCTAAACAATGAGCGCAATAATACTGCGTTTGTCATTGGTGACACACCATTACGCCTTGGCCCTAGCGGCAATAGCTTGGTTGACTGGGCCACAAACCAAGGCGGTTTGGGCATTGGTGGCGAAGATGGTATTACTACCAGCGATCCATACCTTGGTGTGTTCTACCCACAATGTCAAACCACTGACTTGAGCGGTGGACAGGTTGTTCAACCATCGAGTCACATGATGTTACGTACAATTGTTCGCAGTGACGAAGTGGCATTTCCCTGGTTAGCACCAGCTGGTGTACGTCGTGGTATTGTTGACAATGCTGAACGTATTGGTTACATCAACAGTTTAACTGGTGAATTTGTAACTATTGCAACAGGTCAAAGTGTAAGAGATATCTTGTATGAACACAAGATCAACCCAATTACATTCATTCCAGGTGTGGGCATCACAAACTATGGTAACAAGACCGAGAGTGCAATGACTAGTGCTATGGATCGTATTAACGTGGCTCGTTTAGTTGCATTCATCCGTGGACGTTTAATGGAGATTGGTAAGCAGTTTGTGTTCGAACCAAACGATCAGATCACTCGTAATGAGATCAGCAATGCCATTGACGGGTTAATGATTGACCTTGTGGCAAAACGAGGCATCTACGATTACTTGGTTGTGTGTGACGAAAGTAACAACACACCAGCTCGTATTGATCGTAATGAATTGTATGTTGATATTGCAATTGAGCCTGTCAAGGCAGTTGAATTTATCTACATTCCGGTTCGTATTCAGAACACTGGCACTATTTCTGGTGGTGGCGCAGCCGCTGCCTAATAGGCTGGTTATATGGCATTACAATGCAGAAAAATGGGGCTTATGCCCCATTTTTTTAGTCATCACTTGCCATAAATAATTACATATAGGAGATTTTAATATGGCCGTAGCATCTATTAGCAGAATGACAGTTCCTTTGGCAAGTGATCAAAGTAATCCCAACCAAGGTTTGTTAATGCCAAAACTTAAATATCGCTTTCGTGCGATATTCGAAAACTTCGGTATCATGACACCGCGTACTGAATTGACCAAGCAAGTGATTGACTTTACTCGCCCGTCGGTAACATTTGAAGAAATTCCAATTGACATCTATAACAGCAAGTTATATGTTGCTGGTAAACACAGTTGGGAGCAGGTCACTGTTAACCTACGTGATGACGCCAGCGGTCAAGTTGCTCGTTTAGTTGGTGAACAACTACAAAAGCAATTGGACTTCTATGAGCAGGCCAGTGCCGCTTCAGGTATTGACTACAAGTTCACTACCAAGTGTGAAATTCTAGACGGCGGTAATGGCGCATATACTCCAGTGGTTCTTGAAACTTGGGAATTGTATGGTTGCTACTTGTCCAACGTTAACTACAATGACTTGAACTATTCATCAAGTGAAGCTGTAACTATTACAATGCAGATTCGTTTCGACAACGCTCTCCAGACTCCACTTGGTTCTGGTGTTGGTGCCACTGTTGCACGTACTGTAAACAACGTAGTCAGCGGTTAATTAGCACATGGCATTTGGGCAGGACTTTCTTAAAACATTCTTTGGGAACGATTATCTCAAAGATTATACACATGCGAGTAAAACATTTCGTACCAATGGTTACGAAAACCTGCCCAGATTCAAGTTTCTTTTCCACGTTTATTTTAACATAAACACCACTGAAATACCTGCTCTGAGACAGGTCTTTCAAGCAGGGTCGCAATCAACAGTTGGACTGTTAGTAAAAAATATTCAACTACCGCAGTTTAATATCGAAGTAGAAACTTTAAATCAGTACAACAGAAAACGGTTGGTTCAGAAAAAAATTAACTATCAACCTTGTCAGGTTGATTTTCATGATGATGGCGGTGATTTAATTCGTACAATGTGGTATAACTATTACAGCTATTACTACAAAGATCCTAGTCAACCTTACCGAGGACAAACATCCACAAACGGCTCTATGGGCGCAAATGCAAACAGAACAGCCGGCTTTGGGTATAACACCAGAGACATCTATGCCAATGATAGATTTATCAACGACTGGGGTTATATTGGAGAGGCCTATGCTGATGGTACCAATGCCGCAGGCGGAAAGCCAGCGTTCTTTAGAGACATTTCAATTTACGGATTCAATCAACACAAGTTTGTTGAGTATGTGTTGATCAACCCAATGATCTCAGATTGGTCTCATGATACATATGATTACAGTCAAGGGGATGGTGTTATGCAAAACTCAATGACTATCAATTATGAAACCGTGAAATACTATAGTGGCGCAATTGGTGCAGTTAGACCTGACACAAATGTTCAAGGATTCGCTGATCCAAATTACTATGATCAGGAACCAAGCCCACTAAGCCGCCCTGGCGGCACTTCCAGCATTATTGGACAAGGCGGATTATTGGATGCCGGTATTGGTATCTATGAAGACCTACAAAGTGGATCTGTTGCAGGTATTATCGGTGCAGTACAAAAAGCAGGCACAGCTTATGGTACGTTTAAAGGAAAGAATCTTCAGAGTATTATCAAAGAAGAAGCCAATGCTGGACTCAAAGATGTACTACGTACAACTATTCCTGCCGCCGTAAGAGCACAGCCTGGCGGCCAGACCAGCATCCAGCAACGTTTACAAGCACCACTATTTCCAACCCCACCTAGGAACTAAAAATGGCACGTTCTATCAATGAAATCAATCCCAAGATTGATCTAACTGTACGGATTTTTGACACTTTTTACAACTACTCTGAAGAAGTAGATACCAACGAATACGATAGTGTTTATAGTTTTTTCTTTCAGGCAATGAAAGACAAAGTAGCAGCTCAAAACTTTACAACTACGTTGTTTAGAATTGCTAGCAAAACACAAACATCAGTAATGACAATCTTGGCTGCAATCAGTGACCAAGATCAACTACAACTGAACAGCACACTGGCCTACTACCTAAATGGCATGCGTAGTCCAGCAACGCTACTGGGAATTAACTCATCGGTTGTTCCTAATTACTATGCCGCCCGTAATGTATTGATATGAGCAAGTTTGCACAAGGTGTTTATAAAGTAGAAAACACACAAAAGTATGTAGGCAATAGTAGCCCTCGTTATCGCAGTGGCTGGGAATTAGCATTTATGCGATTTTGCGACAGCAACGACAATATACTTCAATGGGCCAGCGAGTCTATTGTTATTCCTTATCGTCATCCACTAACCGGTAAAATTTCTAATTACATCCCAGACTTTTTAGTCACATACAGAACAAAAAATAACAAAACCTTTGCTGAAGTAATTGAAATCAAACCCAAAAAGCAAAGTGTAATAGAAGGCAAAATGAGTGAACGTGATCGTGCTGTGGTTGCTGTAAATTATGCCAAATGGGATAGTGCTCAAAAATGGTGTCAGCGCCAGGGCCTGGTTTTTAGAGTAATTACCGAAGACGACATATTCCAGAACGGCAACAAATAATGCGGTAAATACCGCATGACTCGTAAACTTGAATCTTTATTTGATCTTCCATCTTCAGACTCTGAAGATACTGTTGTGACACCTGAGTCACAGCCCACTTTCCCAGTACTACCAGAAACCCTAGATGCCTTAGATAAGATTGAGGCAGCATTACCTGCGGTTCGAGGGCTAGAAGCCAGTGATCAGGAAATGGACGAACTGGCTGCCAAGGCCACTAAAGAATTTGACAATCTTATGGACCTGGGCATGCAAGTAGACAGCCGTTTTGCTAGCGAAATTTTCAGTGTTGCCAGCCAGATGCTAGGCCATGCTATCACAGCAAAAACTGCCAAGATGAATAAAAAGCTAAAGATGATTGATCTACAGTTAAAGAAAGCAAAACTAGATAAAGATGATGTTAACAATAACAACATGCCAACTGGTCAAGGTGCTGTTATTGACCGTAATGAATTACTCAGTAGACTAGTTGATCGAACCAACACAAAGACGTCTGATCGATAAATATAATATAGGATCCTAAATATGAAAACATTTGCACAATACTTGATTGAAAGTGCTCAAACCTTTGATTACCGTATTAAAATCATTGGTGATTTGCCAGGTGGTTTTATGAAAGCTTTTAACGAAAAGTTAAAAAAATTCGACCCAATCAAAATCTCTGAGCCAAAGAAAACCCCAATTTTATCTAAACCAGTTGGGTTCCCAGACCATGCTAATCAGTCTGTAAACATCATTGATGTTAGTTTTAAATATCCGGCTACACCACCACAGGTGGTTCAGATTGCTGAACTGCTGGGTCTTGATGCAAACAGCATTGTGATGGATCAACGTGACTGGGCCGAAGGCATGGACAAAGAGTTATTGGGCATTGAAAATCAAAAGGATCTGCTAACCACAGATTTGCCACCCACAGATGCTGAACAAAAGAAATTAAAAGCTGACTATGCCGCTGAACCCAGTGAGCACGAAGTTGTTAAAAATTCTGCCGCTGATGCTAAATGGACTGTGGCTGGTGGCAAAACTGCACCTGCACAGACAACAAATCAACTGCCAATGGGAGTCAAAAGCCCATTGACAACAATTAAAAGACCACCCAAGCCTGCAACCGGCTTTATGAAATAAGGAAAACAACATGACATTTTTTTACGACTTAAACAAAAAGCTGAGTGACCTGGCTGATAAACAAACACTAAAAGAAGGCAAAGGCGACGGCAACTTGGCCAACAATGCCAAGCCCTATGACAAGGTCACACGTGGCGATGTCATTGCTGGACGACTGGGCAAAGATGCCAAAGGCGGTAAAGCTAAAGAAGTTGATGAAGGCATAATTGGAACTGGTATCGGTGCTGGACTAGGTGCACTGGCTCTGGGACCACTCGGAGCAGTAGGTGGCGCAATTGCCGGAGATAAAGTAGGCGATGCATTTGATGAAGACATGGGCGATGTAGTTAAAAAAATTGGCAGTGGTGTTAAGAAAGTTGGTCAGAAGGCCCTCGACACATTGGGCCATGGCAGCGACGAAGACATGATTCGTGACCTACAACGCAAAGCAGGCTTGCCACAGACAGGCAAAAAGCCCGTTGGTGAAGCTGTAGGCGCAGTTAACTTTGACAAAGTACTAGATTCAATTGCCGCATTGTATGGCGACGATATATGGGACAACGATGCAATGCAGGACCTGGCTCACGATCTAGAACAAGCAGGCCCAACAGACCAGGAATTAGATTTTATCATTGCTAAAGGTCGATTACCAAAGCGTTTGGCCAACACACAATTCTCAGCAGGGGACAATGTGCAATTTGGTGAAGGTAGTTCTCCAATGACTGCCAAGCAAAAATCATTTGCCGCACTAGCCGAACCCAAAGACAAAATTACTTTTGCTGACAAAATTGCTGGCGCAAAACAAGAAGTTGATGAAATGTTGGGCGATGTTGCTGCTGAAGCAATGAAAAGTGCCATTGGTAAAATGGGTGCAAAAAGTCACCAGGCCAAAACAACAATGAAGCATGTTAATGCCAGCAATGCCTCGCCAAAGGTAAAAGCCGCAATTGGAAAAGCATCCAAAGACATCAAGCCCGGAACTAAAGGCTACCCAGACAGAGCAGCCGCACTCAAAGCCGCTGGTATCAAAGGTGCACCAGGAGAAGTTGACGAAGATGACAACAATCCATTTACATCATGGAAGAAGCCACGTCCAGAGAAACCCAAAGTTGGTTCTATCGAGCGTGGTGCATTGCATGATATTGAACACACAGCAACTGGTCGAAAAGTAACACGCCGTGTTGATCCCAATACTGGCCACAGCGTGGGCACAGATGATACACCAGCCGCAGGAGACAAGCGCGGCAAAGGTCGTCCAAAAGGCACAGGCAAGAGTATTGGTGCCAAAGGACCAAGCGGTACTTCAAAGTTAATGACCAAAGAAGGCTCTGACTCAGGACAGGCTCAAGAAATTTATAATGAACTTGCTGAACTACGTGCAATTGCCAAAAAAGCTCAGGGCGGAGGACAAATGCCACCAGGCTTTGCTAGTCGTCTTGAAAGCTCACTATGGGCCGCAATGACCATGATTAAAAACAATCAGCCAGGTAATGCGCAGGTCAATGAAAAAGAACTTGACGAAAAAGCAACAAGCAAGAAGCAACAAAAGTTCATGGGCATGGTTCATGCCGCACAAAAAGGCGGGAAGCCAGCCAGCAAAGAAGTTGGCAAAGTGGCCAAAACTATGAAAAAGAAAGATGCTGAAGACTTTGCTGCCACCAAGCACAAAGGCTTGCCTGAAAAGAAAGCCAAGAAAAAAGAAGTTGAAGAAACGTCTGACAGCACTCCAAGCAAAAGCGGAATGCAGTACGGTAAAGGTGTATACGAAGCAAAACTAGCTGAAAGTTTCAACGCTAGAATGACTGAAGTGTTAAACGAAAGCATGAATATCAATGCCACTGTTGATTCAGAAGGACATAATAGTCTTAACGTGTCTGCCACAGATGAAGATGCAGGAAAACTAGCACAGATTCTAAAGTTGGCCGGTATGGGCGGTAGCAGTGAAGGTTACTCGGAAGTTTGCCCATCCTGCGGTTCTAGAGAATGTGGTTGCGAACAAGTGGACGAAGAGTTGGCTAACAGCGCAGACAACACAGAGTATGCTGGCATTGACACAATGACTAAAACACTCAGCGGTGGTTTAAACGGACCAAAGACAACAGGACAAACCACTACTCCGGTTCTTAATCGTGATCCAGCTCGTGGATCAGTTGGACCAATGGCTGAAAGCCAGGAAGCCCGGCTGTGGGAATTATATCAACGTTATTCTAGAAAATGAAAACATTAAAAGATTATCTAACTGAAGCCGAAGAGTGGTCCGCCACTCCTGCTGTTGGCGATACATTTGCCTTTGACTACGGAGAACAATGCCTGGTAGAAACACACATTGTTGACGTGGTTGGAAACGATATTATCCTTCATGCCGATGCTCGTGCAATTGAACTATTAGAATCTCACGGATTTACTTCTGAAGAAATTCGTCGTTATGGTGCAGTAGGAAACAGTTCTGGCATGGGATACAGCATTGGCGAAGATCAATCAGCTGGTGTGTTAACGGCAAAAGAATTGGAAACAGATGTTACTAACCCAATGCCAGGTGTACACGAAAGTTTAGACGATGAACCAGCCCCAGCCGAACGTGCAATCCTACATCGTATTTTAATGCAACACCCAGGATTACTGAGCCGTCATGGTCCGCAGGCAGTAATGGATGCGGTAAAAGATGTTGCCGAGTGGGTAGGGGATGTAGAAGAAATTGGATCCAGCGATGTTAGTGGTTGGGTACGAGATGTTATTCGTACACTAGACAATTCTTCAGATCAAGTAAAAGAATCTAACATTGATGTTGTAGACAGCGGAGAATATGACCAAGAAGGTGACATGGCCAAGGATGATCTTGAAACTATTGTTCGTGCCGCCCGACGTTTAACAGGCATGCTGGACGACAACGAAAACATGCCAGAGTGGGTGCAATCAAAAATTACCAAAGCCGCTGACTATGTTGACACAGCCGCTGACTATATTGAAAGTAATCAAGACGAGTCTGATGAAGTTGAAATGTCCGAAGCTGAGTATCACGGACGTAATGTGCCGCTGAGCAAACCCATGCGTGGTGATGTCAAAAAGTTTAAAGTCTATGTTAAAGATCCCAGCACTGGCAACATTAAAAAAGTAAACTTTGGACATGGCGGAACAAGTGCAAAACGTGCTGGCCAAAAGACAATGAAGATCAAGAAATCAAATCCTGCACGTCGTAAGAGTTTTAGAGCAAGACATCATTGCGAGAACCCTGGTCCAAAGACATCGGCTCGCTATTGGTCTTGCCGAGCATGGTAAAAAGGAAAATAAGAACATGAGTCAAGCCAACGTTTATACATCTGCTAGTAGCCAGACATGGTACACAGATAAAGCCAGAATATCCACAGGTACAAATACTGTTACCTACAATGTAAATTTAGTATACGGTCCGTCTACTGGTAATTTATATTCAAATCCTGTTGTGATTCCCGCAAACAATCGTGTGACTGTTTGGGTAGGAGTTGGCAATCAACTCACAATCACTGGATCTAACGCTACTATACAAGAAGTTGGTACTGCAAGCTCAGGGCAAGTTGGCGTTTGGCAACCATAATGAGAGCACACGAATTTATTGTTGAATCTAAAAAAGGCAAGATGCATAAAGATCATGCCTCTGTTTCTCGCGGCGCATATAAATTCAAGGATGATGGTACAGATAGAATATATCACTTGAATCAGGTAATGAAGGCAACTGCTATGGCCGATGGTAAAAGTACTAAAGCATTGGACATGGAAGATGAAAGTTTTGCTGGAAAGAATAATATGGCATATCCGTATACCGAAACAGAACATAATATGATGAGACAGGCATTTAACACAGTTTCAGGAACCGATGCACATGAGTTAATTCGTGATCATTCTAGTAAAGAACCCAACGACACACACAAAGTCAGTCCTGTTACTGGATTCAAAGGCTACCCAAGATGAGAGCCCGCGAGTTTATCACTGAACAATCCGCCCAGTTGCCGGCTGAGCAAGCTGACCCTATGCGCTACACCTATGTGATTCCCGGCCTCAGTGCCGCAGACCCGTATAAAAATTATAGATTTGGTGTAGCAATTGCTCGTGCAAGAAGTGACGCTGTTAAGGATGAGGTTAATCCTAACATGCCCGAGTGGCATGATGAAACAACATTTGGTGAGCACGGCATTGTAGTCGGAATGAACAATAGCGTTGCGCAGATAATTGACTCTGCTCTTAAAATGACCAACACTCCTGGCGGCAAAAAGATGGTGTCAACTGGTCCTAGCAAAGAACCTCCATTTATTGATAACAAAAGTCCAATTAACGCATTCAAAGGTTACCCACGCTAAATCTGGGTAACTAAATACCAGATGAAAAAACTGTTATTTGCCGTATTGCTAGCGGCATCAAGTCTAGCTCAAGCATGGGAACAACGTGCTCCATTACCCCCACAAGCATGTCAAATACACAGCCCATACGGCTTTGCAAAAACAAAGCGACCAGCACAACCTATATGTCGCGAAGCGTACTTCGTTGCGTATGATGCACCAGTCAAGATTCCTGTTTATGTTGCCTATACCCTAACACCACCTAATGCATTAGGATGCTGGCCAAGAACAAATGCATTTGTTGCTGATCGTTCAGTACCAAATGGTGCCAAGCCAGATGACTATGCTGGCACAGGCTACGACAAAGGCCATGCCGCGCCCGACGGTGATTTATCCTGGAGCGAGCAAGTTGAGTACGAATCATTCCTAATGACCAACATGTATCCACAACACGGGTCACTTAATCGTGGAATTTGGAAACTGTTAGAAACATCAGTACGTGGATGGGTAGTACAACGCAATCAAGCATACACAATCTATGTGGGTGCGTTATATGGCGCCGGCGATGAAACAATTGGTAACGGTGTTATTGTGCCACATGCTTACTATAAAATTGTAATCAACAATGTCACTCATGAAATAGCTGGCTGGGCATTCCCACATACAAAACCTTATGTTAACCTGGGTAACGATCTAACTCAATTCCGTGCAATGATTTCTACTATTCAAAGTCAAGCAGGTGTACAGTTTAAATTTCCTGCTAATGCAAAAGAAATTACACCTGACACCGAATGGGCTGTAGATTTTGGCACATTGACCAACGCTAAACGTGCCAAGTGTGGCAAAGCTGATTAATTAAAACTCTGGCTTAACTGCCGTTTTACCATATATATTGATATGAGTAAGTCTTTAGAAGGCGTTTTAATTAAGCCACCCCATTTACGTATTAACTATACCGAGCAACAGCTTGATGAGTTTATTGCCTGTGCCGATCCTGCTAGTGGTCCACTTTATTTTATGGACCATTTTTTCTATATACAGCACCCAACTCGTGGTCGAATGTTGTATCATCCGTTTGAATATCAACGTAGACTAATTCATACCTACCATAATTATAGATATTCAATTTCAATGATGCCTCGACAAACAGGTAAGTCAACATCAGCTGCCGGATATCTACTTTGGTATGCTATGTTTATTCCTGACAGTACTATACTAGTTGCCGCACACAAATACACAGGAGCACAAGAGATCATGCAACGGGTACGATACGCCTATGAATCGGTACCTGATCATATTCGTGCTGGCGTCACAAGTTACAACAAAGGTAGTTTAGAATTTGACAACGGCTCGCGTATTGTGTCAGCAACAACCACAGAAAACACCGGTCGTGGTATGAGTATATCATTACTGTACGCAGACGAGTTTGCATTTGTCCGACCTACAATTGCCACAGAATTTTGGACTTCTATCAGTCCCACACTAGCCACTGGTGGTAAAGCAATTATTACATCAACTCCCAACAGTGACGAAGACCAGTTTGCTCTGTTATGGAAAGGCGCCAATCGTTGTGAAGATGAATTTGGTAATCCTACTGAAATTGGTGTCAATGGCTTCAAAGCCTATCGTAGCTTTTGGAATGAGCATCCGGACCGTGATGAATCTTGGGCAACACAACAACGTGCGGCCCTGGGCACTGATCGTTTCCGACGTGAAATGGATTGCGAATTCATCATCAATGATGAAACGCTGATTGCTCCAACAACATTGATTGATCTAGAAGGTGTAGACCCAGCTTATAAAACTGGTGAAGTACGATGGTATTGTCGAATAGATCCTGAAAAAATTTATGTTGTTGCACTTGACCCTAGTCTGGGCACCGGCGGCGACCCGGCAGCAATTCAGATATTTGATGCAAACTCCACACTACAAGTTGGAGAATGGAGACATAATAAAACTGACATTCCTGGCCAAGTTAGAATACTAGCCGACATTATACGACACATCAATGAAACTGTGCGTGACCCAAAAAGTATCTATTTTTCAGTGGAAAATAACACCATTGGGGAAGCCGCACTAATTTCTATTGCTGAATACGGAGAAGAAAACATACAAGGCTATTTCCTCAGCGAACCCGGAGTTAGTGTTAGTCGTAGATTCCGTAAAGGATTTAACACAACCAACAAGTCAAAGCTATCTGCTTGCGCCAAGTTAAAACACCTGGTTGAGTCAAAGCGTATGAAAATCAACAGCAAAAGCCTGATCAGTGAACTTAAAAACTTTGTTGCGTCAGGCGCAAGCTATGCGGCAAAAATGGGAGAAACAGACGATCTGGTAATGTCAACTTTACTGGTAGTTAGAATGATGCAGTTATTGCAGAGTTATCACCAGAATCTTGACGAACAAATGCGCGATCACCAGGATGTGGTAATTGAACCACTGCCGTTTGTTATGACAATGATGTAATAAATATAAGATATGAATCAGAACACGCCAGCAACCGAACTCAACGACTTACTAGTCACACGCGACCTTGATCCTGAATTACTGGATAATTCAGGCAAGCCTGTTTCTGACCCTAATCAAACAGAGATCTTTAGCTTTGATTGGAAAACAGAAAATAAAAACTACGGAACTGTGGTTGTTTTGCTAGGCCCTAACAATACACTACAGGTGTTCTTTGGGGACAATGTTGGCCGTACCATGGAAGGTGATGATAAATCAGATTGGTACAAGTTCCTAGAACAGCTTAAAAATTTTGCAACTAGAAATTTATTAAGTTTTGAGTTGAACAATCTAAGTAGATTAAAGTACACCATGCAAGGTATGGCAGCCATCAAAGAAGGTTTGTTTGAAGGCTACTATGGTAAAAAGAACATAAGCTACAGTGACCAGCCCATGGAAGCACGATTAATGATCAAGCACAATCGTGACATTGCAGAAGGCGAAGCACGATTCCGGGCCATTGAAAGTTTGTTTGTGGAAACAGCAGACGGCAGTCGATATAAGTTACCACACAAAAATCTCATGTGTGGCAAGGTCATGGCTAGACATTGTTCCGAAGGCGGCCATCCTTACGATGCACTTGGACAGCACATCAACGAGATGGTAGTAGAACTAAACACTTTAGGTAGATTTATTCGTGCCGCACGACACAAAAACCTAAACAATGATGCCATTGGTATGGTCGAGTCGGCAGTAAGACATTATACTGAACTCAAGAACAAAGCCAAACACATGATCAGCCGTCGTGGATATTTGGAAACACGTGACACGTTTGACCCTGCTGAAATTAGCGAAAAAGATCATGCAGTAGAATCCATACGTGACCTGTTTGTTGAACAATCAATAGACCAGCGCATAGAAGAAGCGTTACCAATTCTGGCAAAATTAGCCAATAAGGAAGATAAAATGAAAGAAGTAGATCAATTTGAATCATGGGCCGACCATGTCATGGAGGGCACCTGGGCATTACCTGACACGCCTGAATCAGACGCAAAACTTAAAGAATTAATGAGTAAGCCATTGATTGTGGGTGCTGATGCAACCAATGCAACAGAACAATTGTATGACCTAGTGGGCGATGACATCTTGTTTGATCGGTTGAATGACCTAGCTGACCGCGATCCCAATGCTGACTGCTGGGAAGATCCTGAAGTTATCAATCGTCTAGGTGAGCTTGGTATCGATATTAATTCTACTGTAGGGCCTGACTCTGGTGAGCAAGGCATGACAGAAGGTGCCAGACAAGGTATCATGCTCAATGGTAAAGAAGTTGACATGCGTAGCTTAGAAATTGAAAACGTTGATTCTAGAGACTATCCAGACTTCAGTGATGCATATATTGGCCGTGCTTCATTTACTGACGGAACAGATCTAAGTGATCAAGAATTGGACCAACTAAACGACGAGCACGGCGACCTTGTACATGAGTTGGCCTACGACAGTTTGCATGAATCAGATCTTGGCGAGGACCTTGACACCGATGGCGTAATGATGACCAAGTCCAGCAACATGAGCAGTGAAAGCGTTGAACGTATGCGCCAGTTGTCAGGATTGAACGAAGGTTGGAAAGGCGAACTTGCTGGCGGAACAGCCGGTGGTGTTGGCGGAACAGTTGCTGGATCAGCATTGGGTGCATTAGCAGGTGGACCAGTTGGTGCCGCAATTGGCGGTGTGATTGGTGGGGCCGCTGGCGGAACTGCTGGACAAATGGCCGGTAGAGAACTAAGCAAAGAAAATAAACTATCCGAAGCACAGCTTAATGAGATTGCTCCTATTATTCCTGCATTGGCTGCTGGAGCAAGAATGTTATTGCCAATATTATCTCGTGTTGGACCTGCATTGGGACGCATGGCAACCAAAACAGGCAAAGCTGGCGCCGAAGTGGCCGGAAAGGCAGCCACAGGAATTGGTAAAGGTGCTGTAGAAGTTGGTAAATCAGCCGCACAATCAACAGCTCAAAATGCAGGCAAGGTTGGTCTTGGTGCTGGTGTATATTCCATAGCAGATGAAATTGCTAAGTCAATCCCACAAGGAATGAACAAAGTTTACACAGATGCAAAGGATGCCGCAGGAGCATTAACCAGTATTGTTGGCAACGCAATTGATAGTAAAACTATTGGTGAGCTGGCAATTGCCGCTGCCAAGTATGCAATACCATTGGGTTTGTTATTGGCTGTACTATACGGTGGCAAAAAACTTATTGATCAAGTAATGAGCGAAGGTGCCGATGACACCAATATGGGCGCTCTTGGTAAAATGGTTGGCGCCGGTACACCAAATCCAAGTGACTTTGTTCAAGGATTTAAGAAAACATTTGAAGAATCAACATCACTGCAAGGCCAATACGGACACTCTGGTAAACTACAAAAGTTTGATGATGTGGAACAAGATGTTCTAAGCCGATTGCGTCAGCTGTCTGGCATGATGAAATCATAAAATAGTTATTAGAGCAAATGCGTCATAAATATCATTGACGCTGACACTAAAAGCGTGTACACTACAACAGTGACACGCTTTTTTATTAGCATCACAGGCAACTTAGAAAACATTTTATAACACTTAGAAAGGCAACTTAAAATGGCATCATTATCAGAAATCCGCGCACGTCTCTCAGCCGCAGAGTCAAACAAAGGCGGTCAATCATCAGGCGGCGACAACGCAATCTACCCACACTGGAACATGGACGAAGGAGCAAATGCTACTATTCGATTCTTACCAGACGCAAACTCTAAAAACACATTCTTCTGGGCCGAACGAGCCATGATTCGACTGCCATTCAATGGCATCAAAGGAGAAATGGATTCTAAACAGGTTATGGTACAAGTACCCTGTGTTGAGATGTGGGGCGACGCTTGCCCAATCTTAGCAGAAGTACGCACATGGTTCAAGGACAAGAGTCTTGAAGACATGGGTCGTAAGTACTGGAAAAAACGCAGTTACATTTTCCAAGGCTTTGTTCGTGAGAACCCAATTGGTGACGACAAGACACCAGAAAATCCTATCCGTAGATTTATCATTGGTCCTCAAATCTTTAATATTATTAAAGGTGCATTGATGGATCCAGAACTGGAAGAAATCCCAACAGATTTAATGCGTGGACTGGACTTCCGTATTAGTAAAACCAGCAAAGGCGGTTACGCTGACTACAGTACGTCTAAGTGGGCACGTAAAGAATCTGCACTTACAGAAGCAGAACAAACTTCTCTCGAAACACACGGATTGTTTGATCTTGCCAGCTTCTTACCCAAGAAGCCCGGTGAAGTTGAACTCAAAGTAATGAAGGAAATGTTTGAAGCATCAGTAGATGGCAAGCCATACGACCTTGAACGTTGGGGTCAATACTTCCGTCCAGCAGGCGTACAAGCACCTGCAGGTAGTTCTACAGAAGTTGATGAGGATACACCTGCTCCAACCAACAAGCCTGTGTCTAAGCCAGTTGTAAGCAACAATAGTCCTTTCGAGTCTGACGACACACCAGCACCAACTGCTCCTGTGCAATCTGCCAAACCCAGCGGACAAAATGCACAAGACATTTTGGCAATGATTCGCTCACGTCAACAAAAGTAATAAATTCTTACCATGAGGGGCAATCTATCAATTGGTTGTACTGATACATCGTGTATCCCCTTAGTTAGTAAATTATTTGAGCTTGGGTATAGACCTGGAGAAATTCAGGTCTATCATCCTCCTAATCAGTTGCTGTTAACAAAATTTTGTGACCAATTGTTAATACAGCACACATCAATTTCCAATAACAACGACTTTAATAAGTATGTTACACAATCTGCAGAGTTGATGTTAAATATCAGTGGTATTCCTTTTTTAATATCTGAAGATAATATTAAAAAATTTCCAAACGGTATTATAAATTTACATACAGGGTTGCTTGAAGAATATCGAGGACGATGGATGTCAAGTTGGGCATTAATCAACAATGAAAAATTTACCGGCTATACCTGGCACTATGTTAACAGTCAATTTGATGCTGGCAATATTATACTTCAACAGAAGTTTTTAATTGACGAACAAGACACAGCATTTAGTTTAAATTTTAAAATACTAAACCATGCAATTGAATCAATCAAACATGTGTTAACAGGAGATTTGGGAACGCCTCCAAAAAAACTTGGACGTTATTTTAACAAAGAAAAACCATTCAACGGAATTATACAGGATGGCTGGTCTGACAATCAAATTAAACAATTTATCAAAGCAATGTACTATCCTCCATATAAATCGGCTATGTTGTTAAAAAATAATGTTGAACATTATGTAAGTACCTTTGATGAATACAAAAATATATGATATCATTGCCCCCTGTTGTTTATGATAAGATATTAGAAGACCCAAGTTGGGTACCTGATAAATTTCTATTCAACGACCACATAGGCGGATTTGATATTGATTTGCAAAATAAAATCCTAAAAAGATTAAATGATTTTGCTATTCAACGGAATAAGATTTTTGACATCACAGTTCATCAGATTTTCACCAACAACATAACAGCAAAATATCCAAATCTTAAAATTACATTTTTGATACAAGAGCAGGAAAGAATCAACACTGGTCATTTTTATAATTACAATATGCATCCAGAACTGGATTATAAAAATTTTGTTTGTAGTTTTAATGGATCGTTGCAAGTTGGTAGAACACTACTAGTTTCAATACTAGATAAGTTTAAATTTTTTGTTCCTGAATATTGCAGTAAGAATTTTCAATTTACATCTAATAATGTCGATGGACATCTATTAGATTATCTAACTCCTGGTCAAGCTCGTGTTAGTGGTAAATTTTTTGTAAACAGTAATAATTTTCAAGAAACTATACACAGCTTTGGACATGTTAGATTTGCACATGCAGACAACATATATAATCTTGAAAATAAGTTAACACAGAGTTTTTTACACATAGTAAGCGAAACGTTGGCCACAAGTTATTATCCATTTGTAACAGAAAAATTTTTATACAGCGTAGTAACCAGAGGATTGTTCCTAGCATATGCACAACCCGGTTGGCATGACTATGTGGAAAAATACTATGGATTCAAAAAATACACTAAATTGTTTGATTATCGATTCGACACAATTCAAAATCCAGTTATTAGATTACTAGAATTAGTATCAATGATATCAAAATTTAGTTTACTATCAACAGATGATTGGCAAGATTTATATCTATTAGAGCAAGATACCATTGAGTATAATTACAATCATTACTTTAGTAAAAATTATTTAAAAGTATCTCAATGACTGACTTTGAACCACATAATTTTGTAATTTTAAGATATCCTGCATTCACCGGCGGGAATTTTATTTGCAATTCTTTAACGCTGAGCCGACACACGCTGGTTAAGAATCCTAAATTTAATAAACATTTATTAAAATATCCCAATGACTACGAGTACAGATTAAATGCAGTACTCACAACATTGCCTCCAAACAAGAGTGAAATGACAAAGTGGGTGCCTAGCTATCCCCAGGATGGTTACGAATGGAAAAATAGTGATTTATTTTGTAGACAAGATATAGAAGATTGGATTATTAGAGGGCAACGGTCAATCACTGGTGATTTTATATGGGAACAATTGAACAGCGGACTTGATTTATTTTTGACATTCCATCCTTATCAGCTGAACCCTAGAACAAAAGTATTAACAGCCTGGCCAAATGCTAGAATTATCAATTTAGTAAATTTTGAAAAATTTTGGAGTATTGGATCAGCATTAAAACAAACCACCGGAGATCGTACGTTAGGGTATGGATACAATGAATCAAAAGAAAAATATTTGATTCTTGCCACTGAAAATTGGCCAAGTTGGAAAGATTTTGAATATTCAGGATTTGATATAAAAAAATTTTCAAATTTGCCCGATAACATTCGAGAAGAAATAACAGAATATTATCCACTGCATACAAATAAAATTTTATCATTTGACATTGATAATAATATTTTTGTCAAAGAAAACTATGTTAATGCAATGAAAGAATTGTATTTAAAAATGGGCTACGATGATTTTAACTCTGACATAGTTTCTGCGTTTTGGCAAAAATACATACAATTACACATTGACATTTGACTTAATTTTTAGTATAATTAACTTTACATTTTTAGGAAAACATTTATGGGAAAACCGTTTGACGTAAGCAAGTTCCGTAAGGAAATTACAAAAAGCATCGAAGGCCTAAGCATTGGCTTTAACGATCCCACAGATTGGATCAGCACAGGCAACTATGCACTGAACTATTTGATCAGCGGAGACTTTAACCGAGGTGTGCCATTGGGCAAGGTTACGGTGTTTGCCGGAGAGTCTGGCGCTGGCAAAAGCTACATCTGTTCCGGCAACATTATCAAGAACGCACAAGAACAAGGTATCTTTGTAGTGCTGATTGACTCTGAAAATGCACTAGATGAAAAATGGTTGCATGATCTTGGTGTTGACACTAGCGAAAGCAAACTACTCAAACTAGCAATGGCCATGATTGATGATGTGGCAAAAACTATTTCCACATTCATGAGTGATTACAAATCATTACCAGATGGCGAACGTCCCAAAGTGTTATTTGTCATTGATTCATTGGGCATGTTGCTTACACCAACTGATGTAAATCAGTTTGATGCTGGCGATATGAAAGGTGACATGGGACGTAAACCCAAAGCACTTACATCACTTGTTCGTAATTGTGTCAACATGTTTGGAAGTTACAATGTAGGCTTGGTATGTACCAATCACACATATGCCAGTCAAGACATGTTTGATCCAGATGACAAGATCAGCGGTGGACAAGGTTTTGTTTATGCAAGCTCAATTGTTGTTGCAATGAAGAAACTCAAACTTAAAGAAGATGAAGATGGCAACAAAATTACCGACGTCATGGGTATTCGTGCCGCATGCAAGGTAATGAAAACACGCTATGCTAAACCTTTCGAAGGTGTGCAGGTTAAAATTCCTTACGAATCTGGAATGAGTCCGTATTCGGGTCTCACTGATTTGATTGAGAAGAAAGGCCTACTCAAGAAAGAAGGCAACAGCCTAGTATTCACTACCAGTGCTGGAGAAATTATTAAAAAGTTCCGTAAGGGTTGGGAACGCAACGACGACGATTGCCTGGATATTGTGATGAAAGACTTTGTCAATCAAACAGAAACGGTAAGTACTGAAGAATCTGATCAGGGAGAATAATACAAATGCATTTAGATTTAGTAGCAGAAATTTGGAGCGAATTAAAACGTTATATTGGTACAATTGATCGCAGTGAAGCGGCGGATAGTTTTATCAGTATGCTAATCGATCACGATTATTCTCCAGAAGACATCCGGACAACATTTAAATCAGACAGCGATATTAAAAAAGCACTAGTCAACTATATTCAAGACGATTCTGAAGAACAGGATGAAGACGAAGAGTATGAAGAAGAAGAGGACTGGGACGGTGAAGATTATTAACTATGTACTATAGCAAGGTAGTAGCAAGCCTTTCGGCCATTCCGGATTTTATTGCACATTATGAACGAGAGCTAGGGTTAGCCAAGCGAGAATGTGCAATAGGCGGACTAGTTGAAAAAAATATCAAAGAATTGCCGGGTATTACTGAACATCGTTTTAATCAGCTTCAAGAAATAGAAGCAGTACTCAATCTTCTCAATATACAATTACGCAAAATCCGCCGCCGCCATTTCCAAAAATACCTAGAAGGATATGCCCGTGCATTAACATCACGAGATGCTGAAAAATACGTCGATGGCGAGGATGAGGTTATTGATTTTGAAACTATTATCAACGAAGTGGCTCTATTGCGTAATAAATGGCTGGGTATTATGAAAGGACTTGATACTAAACAATGGCAAATGGGTCATATTGTTAGATTACGAACGTCCGGCATGGAAGACATTCAAGTATGAACAAAACTTATTTTATTTCCCCTGAAGAGAGTCATCAACATAGTTTGCAAACATTAAATCAGTTTTATGCGTATGATGACTTTATGGAAAGTATTGCCACAGTAGTTGACATGGGTTGCGGACGTGGATTAGACATTGAATGGTGGGCTACCAGAACCACCAGAGATGAACGTGCCGACCCTTTAAATATTAAATGTTACGGAATTGATCAATTTGAACAGTTCCCAATGACTAAAAAATATCACAATACACAATATCAACGGCAAGACTTTGAAGATCCAATTGCAATACACAAAACATTGTTTGATGTAGTTTGGTCACATGACTCATTTCAGTATGTTATAAATCCGTTTCAAACACTGGCCAACTGGAAAAAGGCCATGCACCCAAATGCCACATTAGCCATAGTGTTACCACAGACTACCAATATGGAATTTAATGCACAGGCGTTTGATCAATTAGATTTCCAATACTATAATTGGACAATGGTCAGTTTAATACATACCCTGGCAGTTTCAGGATTTGATTGCAGAGATGGCTATTTTTTAAAACAGCCAGATAGTCCTTGGTTACATGCGGTTGTTTATAACAGCGATCAATCTCCAAAAAATCCAAAAACTACTACCTGGTATGAATTAGCCGAGGCAAAGTTATTGCCAGTGACTGCTGTTGATAGTATAAACAAATATGGACATGTAAAACAACGAGATCTAACACTACCTTGGATTGATAAATCGTTAACCTGGTTAGGTAAAGAATAAGAGGAAACAATGAAAAAAACTGCTTTTGTCACTGGAATGACTGGTCAAGATGGCCCGTACCTAGCAAAGTTATTGCTTGAAAAAGATTATCAAGTATACGGACTAGTTAAAAGATATAGCAATCCAAACCTTGACAATATCAAATGGCTTGGAATTGAAAATGATATTGAACTAGTAACAGGTGATATCACTGATGAAAATTCAATAAATCATCTACTTAGAAGTTTAAAACCAGTAGAGATATATAACCTTGCGGCTCAGAGCTTTGTTGGAATTAGCTGGGACTTGAATAAGTTAACTACAGAAGTCAACTCATTGGGTCCACTTAATATTCTTAATGCAATTAAAACACATAGTCCCAATAGTCGTTTTTATCAAGCAAGCACCAGCGAAATGTTTGGCAATGCCACAACACCTACACAAAATGAAACTACCCCATTTACTCCTCGTAGTCCGTATGGGGTTAGTAAACTGTATAGTCACTGGATGACTGTGAACTTTCGAGAAAGTTATAGTCTCTATGCTTGCTCAGGAGTGTTATTCAATCACGAAAGTCCATTGCGTGGAAAAGAATTTGTTACACGCAAAGTTACAGATGCTGTTGCACGTATTAAATTAGGATTGCAGGAAACAATTACATTGGGTAATATCGACAGCCGCCGAGATTGGGGATTTGCCGGGGACTTTGTTGAAGCAATGTGGCTAATGTTACAGCAAGATGAAGCCAAAGATTATGTTATTGCCACTGGCGAACAACATACTATTCGAGAACTTTTAGATGTTGCGTTTAATTATGTTAATATTCCCAACTGGGAATCCAAAGTACTAACTGATCCACGATTTAAAAGACCTGCTGAATTATATAGTCTATGCGGGGACAGCACCAGGGCTCGAAGTCTATTGGACTGGAAACCAAAAACAACATTTAAACAAATGATTGAAGATATGGTTAATGCAGATCTACAGAGATACCAACCTAGGCAGTAATCTTTGAATAGGATGACCACTCGCAATTTCGTCTAGTGTCCATTCAGAATGTGCTATTATATTCAACCAACTACTACGATCCGGCATTGCCGGATTTTCTATTTCTGCTAGATTAAATGTTGAAACCAATGATGCCAGACTATCTGTGCCAACAAATGCAGGTACACCATTTATAATTGATTGTGGTCCAGGACCACTGCTCCAGTTAACAACTGCCCATGCGTTTTCTAATGATTGATTAAAATCAAAACAATCGTACGAATTGGCAATCTTATTTGGGGAAATAGCTGTTGGTATTATTTTTTGTCTTGGGTGAGATCTAATAACAATTGGGCGATCTGTGTATTTTTTTAAACGATTGCACACATCATTAACCCATGCTTGTGTATCCGGTAGCCCAGACCATTGTTGACTATCCTGACGTTGTAGCGCAATCACAATGTGATCGCCAGCAGTTCTCCAGGGTGCCAATGTTAATCCAAGATCTATTGCCCTTGATGCTATCAGATCAGTGAAATTATAACAAGATACTCCGGTACCATTTAGTCCAATTTTCCATGTGTTTCCTCGATCTAACATTCCAACTTCGGCAACAATTATAGGTTTGTTTTGATATGTTTTCCAAACTTCTCGATTACTTTGCATACGACCGGTCCATAACATCGACCATATTACAGCGGCATCTGCGTCATATTCGTTGTGAACTACCTGATGGCCAAGAGATTTAAGACCTTGTTCTATGGCCGCAAATACCGGTGCAGAGTTTAACGCACCAAAGTTATTAAATAGACTAAATTTCATTTTGTTAAATAGTTATATATGTATAAAATTAACTCACTCTGGTATTCTCCTGAACCACTTGATGGTTTCTTCAGCGAGCGTTTACAAAATGTTGTAGATGTACATTACCAACAACGTTACCGGTACTATGTGTATAATAATATTCCACAAAAACGTACAATGATTGATATTGGTGCTAACATTGGTATATTTGCCAGACCAAGTGCTGAACAGTTTGAACATGTGGTATGTTTTGAACCAGTGCTTAAAAATTTTGAAGTCCTGCAAAAAAATCTAGAAAATTATAACAATGTAGAATTGCATAACTTGGGTCTTGGCGATAGAGATCAAACAGCAATATTTGAATTACAAACTCTCAAGTGTGGGCATACCAAACAAGTGGCAGAGTTTGTGCCCAACCCAGAGTTTGAACAACACACTGGAGAGTTGACCACGCTGGATCGATTCAATTTTCAATCTGTGGACTGGATCAAGATTGATGTTGAGGGTTTTGAAAATGCAGTACTTGAAGGAAGTCGTGACACTATACGCCGCAACAGACCTTGGTTGTTAATTGAGGACAACGGCCAGCAAGATCAACACAGGCAATGGCTCAATGATTTATGCGGCCCGTATGAAGCCGCACCAGTTAAAAGTAAGAGCAATACAATATGGACTCCATTATGATACATTTACCGTATGAACGACAAGGTTTTAGTCAACATGCCGAGACTGGGATTATTGAATACATGTTAGCTGGAATATCTGACCCAAAAAAAACTTTTGTAGAGATTGGTTTTGGCGATGGAACACAAAATATGACTTTGGACTTGCTACATCAAGGGTATTGCGGCGTTGGCATAGACGGCTGGGACTGGAATTCATCAGTGACCGAAAGGTGGCCTGATCAGTTGATTAAAATACAGAAAATGATTTCTCCAGACAACGTAACTCAGTATATCCCCGAGCAGTACCAGCAACCAGACTTTTTTAGTTTAGATATTGACAGTTTTGATTATGAAGTAGCGTCAGCCCTATTGCAATCGGGATTTCGTCCAGCCACCGTGTGTTGCGAGATTAACAAGAACTTTGGTAACGACTGGGCTAGTTTTCCTTATGTTGAAAATCCAATAAAAAAAGTTACATACAATAGAAAGTTTCATTATGGCTGTTCACTGTCAAAGTACAAAGATTTGTGGTCACAATATGGTTATGAGTTTTTTACATTTGACACAAGGGCAGTAAATGCATTTTGGTTCCATCCAGACCAGGTCAATCTAGATTTAGATGTTCCTAGAAAGCAAACACTTGATGAGATAGATACCTCTATTATAAAACAACAAATTACTGACCATCAGTATTGGAACAATAAAGAAAACAAAATATACAAAACAATATGAAATACGCAGTACTAACAACATTTCATGCTGCCGGTTATGAAAAATATGCCAGCCGCATGATTGATACATTTTTACAAAACTGGCCTCAAGAAGTTGACCTATATGTTTACACAGAAGATTGCACTATTACACAATCTGCACCCAACTTATATGTGAGAGACCTGCATGCCGCAAGTCCAGAAATTGTAGCATTTAAACAGCGTTGGTGTAACGATCCACGAGCCAACGGTTTAGTTGCCACAGGTCCTGTAGATCACAAAGGCAAGGCCCCTGGCCTGGGATTTAGATGGGATGCAATTCGTTTTAGCCATAAAATTTATTCAGTGTGTCATGCCGCAAAAAATACCAATGCTGATGTATTGTTTTGGATGGATGCTGACATGGTATGTCATACTCCTATCACAATAGATTTTATCAACAAACAAGTTACAGCAGATGTCGGCCTGGCGTTTTTAGGTCGTGAAAAGAAATTTACAGAATGTGGATTGTATGCAATGAATTTAAAAAATTCAACCACACAAGAATGGCTTAAAGAATTCCAGTTGGCATACGACTCGGACCGAGTTATGTCAATGGCAGAATACAACGACTGCTGGGTGTTTGATGAAACACGCAAAGAAGTACAGGTAAAGTATCCAGAATGGAAACAACTAAATTGGTCTAAGGGATTGATCAAAGGCGAAGGGCACCCATTGATTAATACACCCTGGGGCGCATATCTTGACCATCTTAAAGGCAAACGTAAAGACTCGGGACGCAGTAATCTTAAAGATTTGGTACGTCCTAGAAGTGAATCTTATTGGTCGTCGTCAAACTCAGTTTGACTGTAGTGTTCTTTACTGTGTTTAGCTTTGTGATGAGTCAGATATGGACCGAGAACAGTATGTCTCATGGGTGTTTTATAAGGTTTAGCAAAGTCAGCACATAGATCAGTGCAGTCGGCCTTGGACAATTTGATTGCCGCCCCAAATACATCATTGTCATAGAATCGTCTGAGATCTTTATGGTCTCTTTTCTTATACCTACGAGTGTATTCTGATTTAAATAATTTAAATTTTGGATGATGCGTATTAACAGCAAAAACTCCAGTTTCGGGCACTAGCCAACTGCCTGTATTACCTTGTTTATCTTCGGTATATGATACTCCCAAATACAAAGATAAATGCGACGGATTAAGAATTTTATTCCAAAAATCCCACGGCATGGTACTTTCCGTAATCACATCTGCGTCAATCCATAATATCCACTGTTGGTCAGTATTATTCATAGCATGGATAAAACTATATGCCTTCTTTGAAAATCTTTTAACGCTTCTATGAAAGTCTTCTTTTTGTAATGCGTAATAGTCCTGATCTAATTGATCGAACTGTATTTGTTTAATTCTGTAATTATTAGAAAATGAAAAGTCCTCAACATAACAAGTGAGTTTATAATACGGATTCCAATGTTTCAACCAGGAATTAACACAGTCTTTACCAATTAAATCATAATATCGTTGATCAAAACTAGTAATAATTTCTATCATTTGTTAGCCCATCGTTTCATGTGTCTCCAGCAATGCCCAGATTTAAGTTCTGAATGGCTCCAGTGGAATTGACTTATGCGTTTTATCCACGACTCTCGGTCGTATATAATAGGATTTTCTATATTTGCCAGATTGATATTGGCAATTTCTTTGCACTGACTTCGGTCCGGATCAGTAACAAATACCGGAATGCCCTGTAATGCAGATGCAACTGCAGGACTACTATTATGATTAACCATGGCCCAACATCGACCAAGGTCATCTTCTAATCTTTCATTGGTGCTGAAATGAACATTAAGCAATGCTCTTCCTCTACAAAGTTTTAGTAGACGATCGCAGTATTTTTTTGCTCGTTTATCGCCAGGGTGGGCTCTTATACGAATACTTCTTTGTGTAAACTTTCTTAATGTTGTTATGACATTTAGTGCCCAATCAACCACATTCCACCCTGCCATACTCCAACCACCATCTCGTTGAAGGCAAAGCAAAATATGGTCTCCATTTTTTCGCCAGGGACTTAGTTCAACACCAATGGCTTGTTTTATAATCTCCCATCTAACTGGATCAGGTTCATGATCGCAATATTCGCCAGTGGTTGGAAAAACTCCATCGTAGCTATAACGCAACCAGTATCCAGGATTGGTAGTATTTTTATACAAAAACAAATTGCTATCTGCAATAACAGTCCTACCACCAATGGCTTTTTGACGATCGATGATTTCTTGTCTGAACGCCAGGTGCGCACCAGTTTTACCGTTTTCGTGAACCCAGCCTAGTATCATTGCAACATCAGCTGGTTCGTATTGCATAGTTTCAATCACCTGTCCTTCATCGCCAGCGTTAATTACTCCGTCGATAAAATATCTTAGTGTATTTGCCTTATTATTTTGTTTTTGCAAAGACTCAGGTGTAGGCTCTTGTTTCTTAGGCAAGGTTGAGAGATAACTTATAACCTTCATGTTGTTAAAATCCTATATGCAGTACCATTTCGTAACTCATCCACATGAAACTGTCCGTATGCAAGATGATGAGCCCAGGCATGAAGTTTATCTGTATCGGGGTAGTAAGGTGTTTCGATCTTACTCAGATCTGTGTTGCCAACCGGCGTTGCCGCATTTGATGGAGCCAACACAAATGCTGGAATTCCCTGCATGACTGCTTCTGTGGCTGCAACGCTGTTAAATGTTACTAATGCATGTACATCTCTTGACAAAATAGCAGATAATGGATTCAATTGTACACGGTCTATTCTTTTTGGCTCACGTTGTCTGATAATAATTGGCCGGTCTGTGTATTTTTTTAAAGTTTCCACAGTTTCAATGAGCCAGGTTTCTAAATCAATTCCATAAAACTTGCAAGGTTTTTCATCGGGGGCCGCAACAATTATTGTTTTTCCATGTCTTCTTGGACCCAGGTCAATTCGAAGTTTTTTCCATCTATCACCGGGCCTAGGAACTATTTCGTTGTGTTGAAGATCATTCTTTACAATTCTGTGCCAAAGCTTCCATCCTTGGGGATTCTGGTGCCCGGGTTGATTACCAAAGTAGCCACTGTCCATGTAATAGAATGTTTTATTATCTTCCCAGCAACTGCGCATAATTTTATGTTTTAAAATTCCACGCAGTACTACGGGTCTATCATCAACTAATACATCATAATAATAATCAAAGTCGTCGGAGTTGGTTATCTCCCCACCACAACCCGCGGCAAACATATTGATATATTCATCCTTGCCATTCTTGCTAAGAAATAACCACTTACCCATTATAGTGTCCTTTGTAAACAATACTCAGTGAGTATGCGTTCTCTGTGCCACTCGTTGCCTTGTGGTGTGTCAGCAAACTCGTGGAAGCATGGAGTGCCCAAGGTATAGTGCAAGAGCTTGGCCGCGGGGTTTGGCCCGTATTCATCGGGCAACCAATTCCATTCAGGTGGCAGTTCACCAAGGCGTTTATCATCAATCCAGGTAAATCGATGCAGTTCGGCTCCTGTGGCTTTTTGTATAAATTCTGGTGTTAGTTTACGATTAGGAAAGCTATTACAGTTCCATAAAATAACACTACTCCAATTTTTTCTAGGATAGTCTTCATTCTTTGAACCAAGGTATTTCTCAGACATTTTTGTTTTATAATCATGCTTGACTACCAATACATCCTTATAGGGGTTTTGTAATTCCCACAATTTAGTAATGTCGTCACGCACAACCATATCACCGTCTATAAAAATAGCCCATCCATTGAATTGCATCAAGTGCGGCACAAGAAATCTACTATAGATAAATTGATTGCTGCCATCTGTGTGTGTTTCTTTGTAGTCTTTAAATAGGTTTAATGCCAATGGAATAATCTGCACTGGTTGTGTTGCATGTCTAATAATACTATTAGAACAGGTATGAAATGCAATTGCTTCTCTAGGGTCATACCCTATAAAAATTGGAATCATTTTCTTTCAATATCCTCTTCAATGCAGTTCTCACCGTACTGAATTTCAATTAATTTTAATGGCTGATTTGTTTCGTTGCATAGCATGTGCCATTGTCCTTTGTCAATAAACACATATTCATGCAGACCATATGTGCCAACTAAATCGTGATCACTACCAGAGTCTAGTGTATAAACAGCGGCTTCACCTTCGGCAACAAACCAAAACTCCGCACGTTGGTCATGACGTTGCATGCTCAAACATGTCTTGGGCGTAACAGTTAGCTCTTTGAGTTTGGTGTTTGCACCCACTTCGTGTAACACACGATAGTATCCCCAGGCGCGGGTGGTCCGGGGTTTCTTCCAATCCTCAAGGATCCATGAACTAGAGTTCATTTTGTTTTCACCGCCTACCCCAAACGCAAATTCAACATCGTCAAATATCATTTCGGGAATGTTGTCTCGGGTGCGATCGCCACCATTGGCAAACACAATTTGTTCACCGGGGTAGCGTTGTTTGATCAACTGAATTGCATTGCAACTGGAGTTATCATCATCGTTGTAAACCACAACTTCGTCTACAATGCTTAACGCACCAATTAGTGCAAAACGTTCACTCATGGGCATAAAAGGCCTACCTTTTTTACGAGTAAGCCATGCGTCTGAGTTAAGTCCGACAATTAGTTTGTCACCTAATTGTTTTGCCGACTGAAAGTAAGCAAGGTGCCCGGAGTGTATGGGATCAAACCCACCTGTAACAAGTACGATTTTCATAGAAATATTTATCTACGTATATTATGGTAAATATAATATGGACCACTTTTATCAAGGCATAGACGGATTTATGAGCGTTAGAAACACAGTCATGCTTGACCTTGTGTTAGAACAATTCCCTAAAAACGGCACCTGGGTTGAGCTAGGATCTTGGACAGGGCGTAGTGCGGCATATTGCGTGGTTGAGTTAATCAATCAAGACAAGTTAGGTGAATTTTATTGTGTAGACAGTTGGAAAGGTGAGTCTGATATAGCATACGATCAAGGTGTAGTGCAGAACATGGAAAATATTTTCCGTAAAAATATCGAACCAGTGATAGATTCAATCACTATGTTGACCATGATGAGTTGGAACGCAGCCAACCAATTTCAAGATCAATCTGTAGACTTTTGTTACGTGGATGCTGGCCACAGCTATGAAGCAGTAACAAAAGATCTCACTGCCTGGTGGCCAAAAATGCGCCCAGGTTCTATGTTTGCCGGTGATGACTACACAAAAGGTTACCCAGGAGTTCAACAGGCCGTTTGGGATTTTTTTGGACCAATGAATATAAAAGTACACAGATCAGGCCGTTGTTGGTTGGTTACAAAACCAACAGCTGATAACAATTTACTTTAAATAAAGAATGAAACAAGACTGGTTAGAGTTTTACCGAAAAAATTATTACAATTTATTAAATCCACGTGTTAGCGCAATAAAGCGAGGGTTAGTTGATGGACTATATCAACGAGCACACGGATTCAACATTATGTTTGCTGAACTAGTAAATCGTAGTCAAGATCAGTACCACATAATTGAAACTGGCACTCTACGAAATCCGGGCAACTGGAAAGACGGTCAGAGTGCAAAATTATTCACTGAATTTGTAGATATGCACAACGGGTCCGTGAGGTCAGTGGATATTGACCCGGGTGCCTGTGCCTCAGCATCAACAGCAATACTGTCAAAAAATTTCAAAGTCACATGCAGTGACAGCGTAACTTGGTTGAGCGAACAGTCTGATTTATCCATGGTTGATTTGTTTTACTTAGATTCGTGGGACGTCAAGTGGGAAAATGATAAGGACAGCGCCGAGCACCATTTAAACGAATTTAAAGTAATCGAATCTTACTTAAAATCAGGATGCATTGTGGCAATAGATGACAACAGCAGATTCAAAAACACAAATCTAAGAACTGGCAAAGGTCGTAGAATTGTTGAATATCTTGAATCAAAAGGTAAACATCCTGTGTACGATGAATATCAAATAATTTATAAGTTTTAAAATGGTCATTGACACCTTATTGTTTAACAACGAATTTGACATGCTAGACATACATCTAGCAATTACCGACCACTATGTAGATCGCTGGATAGTTTTAGAAGCAAGTAGAACATTTAGTGGTATTGAAAAGCCCTATTACTTGACTGACAATTTAAAAAAGTACAATGACAAATACTCAGACAGAATACAAGTAATTCGATTACCACTAACTGCTGATCAGACTAACCTGATTTGCGAAACGGCAATGAGACAGGGATTTAAAACTGCACTTGGCAGTTGCAATTCAGATGATATTGTTATTCACGGAGATCTCGACGAGGTCATTGATCCAACCAAGTGGAGTAAAATTGTTAATCAAATGGATCAACATAATAGGCCAGTAAGTTGTGGATTTGATATGTATATGTACCGAGTTGACCAACGTGCAGATCGTGGATGGAAAGGTAGTGTGGTTGCCAGGCGTGGTATGTTTGAAACACCGCATGACTTGTACAAAGGCAATCTAGCAGTAGTTAAAAGAAAAAACCGTAGTCATTGTGTTGGTCTAGATGAATCAGTTGGCTGGCACTGGACCTGGATGGGCAGTGATGATCTAATAAAAAATAAAGTGGTTAGTTGTATAGAAAGTCAACACAGAGATCCTGAGCAAGTATTGCATGCTTTTAAACAGTTAGACACAATATCAGCTATCAATCATAAGTGTACTACCCATGTTGTCTCAACTGTGTATCCTGCACTGGTACAACAGGTATTACAACAATATCCACACTTTTGGCATAACCCACCTTTATGACCACAATTGACTGCGCATGTTTGATACATGGAGACAAATATAACTGGTCCTATGTTGATACTTTATATCATATGATTTGTAGAAACGTCAGCATGGACGTGCGATTTCATGTTTACACAGAAGCTTTTCGTGGTGTACCGCCACCTTTTATCAAACACGAATTAATAGATTGGCCAGGAGTTTCTGGACCTAGACAAAGTTGGTGGTACAAGTTACAACTTTTTAACCCAGAACATTTTCAGGGCAGAATGTTGTACTTAGATCTTGACACGGTTATATTTGAAAACATAGACTGTTTATGGAGCGATAGTAGCAAGTATTTTTGGACAATTAAAGATTTTAAATACCTGTGGCGAGATTGGGCAGGAATTAACTCAAGTTTAATGCTTTGGGACACAGTTAAATTTAGCTATATCTGGGATGACTTTTTAAAGCAAAATCTGGCAGACTTAATAAGAAAATATCCAGGTGATCAGGACTATTTGTCAGCAACATTAAACCCAAAGGATATACGGTTCTTTGACAGTAATTTAATCAAAAGCTGGCGTTGGCAATTACTGGACGGAGGTCTTGACTTTAAAACAAGAAAATATCGTCGTCCTGGTGCAGGCACATTATTAGATCCCACAACACGTATTGCTATTTTTCACGGAAATCCCAAACCTCACGAAATTACCGATCCGGTTGTGCAGAAGTTTTGGATCCGGTATAAATAACTGCAATAGGAGATAACACAATGGCTACACGCACATTTAAATTTTATGGTAACGCATTCACTACAGTTGGACCTGTAATAGTAAGGTTAAATTTTAACAATCAAGCAGTATTTACAGGCGCAGTATCTGCATCAGCCGGGGCAACTCCTGGGACTAACAACGACGGCCTATCGGAACTGTTTACATTTGAAGCAGACACTTCTGTATATGGTGAAATTCCGTTGACTTTAACTGTGACCGGTGGTGATTTATTCTGGGGCAAAATTACCGCTAATTACGGTGGCGACGTATACACAGTAGATCCAAGTCGTTTGCCAGACAAAAACAATCCTGACTCTATTCCTGCTGGACCAATTTTTAGTGCTGACGATCCAGGAAGAACCTTTGTAATGGCATCTGTGGATAATTTTGTGACTGTGGATAATTTTGTTACTGGTGGCGATGGAAGAGAAAACGTTCAGATTAACGGAGTAACGGTTCCTGATAAAAATCCAACCGACCCTGCACAAGTTGGTAGATGGCAATATTTAATTACTAACGAAAGCACATTGACTTGCACACAGAAAGTTAACAGGGCACTACCTGTTGAATAAACGCTTAAAAATTAAGCAGTTTTCTTATCAAACCCTACTAGTAGTAGGGTTTTTCTTTTGTTGCACAAAAACAACATCCAAAAACTGCTTAAAAAATAGGCAAAAAATCCTGGTTGACCATTAAATAGGTTTTTGCTATAATTATAGAATAATAAGTAGCAAGGAATACAAGTTTTGTATTGTTTGCAACAAGATCAACTAATAGTTGACCGGTAATTCACAGTTTGCTATAATATAGCATAAGTTAACAAAACAGGAGCCTGATCAATGACGCAAGTACTCGTTCGTAGCGGTAACTATCGCAAACAAACTGTTCGTGGTGTTACTTTTACACTAGTTAAAGACTACACACAAGGTGCTCGAGGCGGCTTTGTAACAGTAGAAAGCAATGGCTACTTTGGCGCAGAACACGATGTGGTACGCATCAAAGTTGATGGTATTCAAGATATTGAAATTGTTGGAGATAATATGCCCAGTGTAAAAGAAAACAAGGTAGTGGAATTTAAACATACTGCTCCGGTGGAAACCGACGAGCAAGCAATGGACCGTATTCGTGAGAGATTTGACATCCTGCACGACATGACCAAAGCCTGTGTCAGTGGTGACATCCGTGCTATGATTGTGAGCGGTCCTCCAGGTGTGGGCAAGAGCTTTGGCGTGGAGCAAGAGATTGACAAGGCCTGCTTGTTTGACAAGCTTGCTAGTAAACGACTCCGTGCAGAGGTAGTCAAGGGAAGTGCCACACCAATTGGACTATATCAAGTCTTGTACAAGTTTTCTGACGCCAACTCTGTGGTGGTGTTTGATGACTGCGACAGCATCTTGTTAGATGACGTTGCCCTTAACTTGCTCAAGGGTGCCTTGGACTCCAGCAAGAAACGTGTTATCTCCTGGTTGTCAGAATCCAGTGCTCTGCGCCGTGAAGGTATCCCAGACCGTTTTGAGTTTAAAGGTAGTGTTATCTTTATTACAAATTTAAAATTTGACCAAATGAAGTCGCAAAAATTGCGGGATCACCTGGATGCGTTGCAGTCACGTTGTCACTACCTGGACTTGACCCTGGACACCATGCGTGACAAGTTGTTGCGCATCAAACAGATTGCCAAAGATGGCGTGTTGTTTGCAGACTACGACTTTAACGAGTATGCACAAGACGACATTATTGAGTTCATGCATGTCAACAAAGATCGTTTGCGTGAGGTATCCTTGCGTATGGCGCTCAAGATTGCAGACCTGCGCAAGAGCTTTCCTAATAACTGGAAGCGCATGAGTGAGACAACATGTATGAAGAGTGCCTAATTAGCAGTTAAAGTTACCGGATCATCATTTTAGTCTAGCTCCTAGATGATCCGTTTAAGGGGTACTTTAGGGTACCTCTTTTTTTATTTGTGGTAAGGAGTGCCGTAAATACAAGATCCTATGAATATCACGTTTGAAAAACATCCTAAAGTATGGCGACACCCAAATTGGGGTAGACTACAGCTACGACTATTTGCCGAGGAGTGCAAAATTCGTAGGGAAAAAAACATCGAGGACTATATCATTAACAATGGTATCATCAAAGTTCATGTGCTCAAAGATAACAAAATATTAGATAAGTTTTTTGATAAACACAATATTCAACTGGTGGCACCCAATGATGCTGAACTAGTTGTAATCACCGATCAACGATTTAGCAGGCTCACAGTAAAAAATATGATTACAGAACTAAATTTGTTATTGGATTTATGTCCTAGGATTTACTTTTGTTTGAATCGTTATTATTTAAATGCCGCAGAAACATTTGTTGATCATAATTTACCTGAACACTTTGATACAGCTATTGTCAAATGGTTAGAAAAGAATCTCAATGATACTGTTGTATTAAACCGTAGCGAAATATTTGTCGAAGACGGCAGTTGTTTTACCTGGGTAGTACCATCATGTGAGTTATTGTTATGTCGAAAGTAATTGGAAAATATGCAGACGCAGTTCTAAGAACAGACTTTAGAACCAGTTACACAAGATGGAAATTTAGCAAACCCAAGCATAACTATTTTGTAAGAAACCGACATTCAAAAGAAATCATACTTGACAACTACGACAAGTATATTATTGAACATCTTAATCCAGGTAAAACTGTTACCTATGATGGTGCTGGATATTATCTTGACCCTGCAATTGACAATTTAACAGTAATTGAACTAGTACCTTTGGTACTGTCCTGGTACCCAAAGGCTGTCATTGACACAGGAGAAGATTCTGTTAAACATTTGTACAACCAAGCTGACAATTTTATTGTTAACAACACTATTAGATTAAGGTGGAAAACATTTGATGAGTACACAGAGTATTGGCAATTTCAAACCAGGTTCTTAAAGACAGGCACACAAATATTTTTCTCTTTTAGAGATATCTTTATTTTCCATAATCGATTAAAGTACAATTTTAGCTTGTTACTGCAAGCATGGTTGTTAAGCATGGAACAACACGGATTTAAGTTGTTGCGAGTTAACTATGACATAATCAATATAAATGACACTCTTGTTGATTATACTTGGCTACCCGAAGTTGATGATATGATCAATGGCAATGTTAAAATACATTGGCAATACCAACCGTGAACATTGTTTGTTATACAGGCGGAACCTGCGGTCATGTGTTAGCGGCCATAATAGATTCCACCAACTGCGAATTATCAAAAACAGCAGTTAGGATGCCTGCAGAAAGATGTCGACTAAATAAACCTCACACCTTTTTAAATGATTTAGAAAAAACTCAGTATGTACAAAACATTAGTTTAGTGTATAATAGCTTACCCAGTCATGATTTAACCTATCATGTTAGTGCAGGTCAAGATTTTATTACTGTTACTGTAAATAAGTTTGACACAGCATTGTGGGCCGCAGAAAGATTCAAACAGTTACACAGACCAAATGTGTGGGAAGAGATGCAACAGTTCTGCGGTGCCAATGACGTTGCAGGATATGCAAAAACATTGATAGACTACTCTAATATGGTAAAGACACATACAAAAAAGATTGTTACACTTGAACGCATACTATCAGGGTATGCTGTTGAGGATCTTGCTAACTATGTAGAATCACCTGAACTGGATAATAACTTTTACCAAGAATGGCTGAAACTACAAAATTATGCAGGCTAAATTAATAATCAGAGACGAAGTAAATTTAAAGATTGAAGGACTTGATTTAACTGCTAGGCGTGCCTTAGTAAACAAATTTAAGTACGATGTTCCTTATGCACGATATCTTCCGGCGGTAAGACTGGGCAGATGGGATGGTAAGGTCAGCTTCTTCCAACTAGGCGGCAGTACCTATGTAAATCTACTGCCAGAGATCATTCCCATCCTAGAAGACTACAACTACGACATTGACGTAGAGGATTTGCGAGAATATCGTACCACCTTTGATTTTACGCTAGTCAAGGAAGATACATTTGCTGAAACAAATTGGCCCAAGAATCATCTGATGGAAGGCCAACCAATTATGTTGCGTGACTATCAGGTAGAGATAGTCAACAACTTTTTACAAAACCCACAATGCATACAAGAAGTAGCCACAGGCGCAGGCAAGACAATTATGACTGCGGCTATGAGTTATAGCATACAACAATACGGACGTAGCATTGTTATTGTTCCCAACAAAGACCTAGTGAGACAAACAGAAAAAGATTACATTAATCTTGGACTCGACGTTGGCGTGTATTTTGGTGACAGAAAAGAGTATAATAAAACACATACAATCTGTACCTGGCAGAGTCTCAACAACATGATGAAGAACACAAAGTCAGGTGAAGCTGAGGTCAGTATCGGGGACTTTATCGAAGGCGTTGTATGTGTTATTGTAGATGAAGTACACATGGCCAAAGCAGATGCGTTAAAAACTTTGCTGACCAGCGTGATGTCTGAAGTGCCGATTCGTTGGGGATTAACTGGTACTGTGCCAAAAGAACAGTTTGAATTTGAAGCATTGCATGTTAGCTTAGGACCGGTTATTAGCAAGTTAGCCGCTAGTGAATTACAAGACAGGGGTGTACTAGCACAATGCCATGTGAACATTGTACAGCTAGTTGATCATGTTGAGTACAGCAACTACCAAAGTGAGCTAAAATACTTACTAGAAGAATCAGGAAGACTGGATACAATTGCTAGCTTAATTAAACAGGTGAACGAAACTGGTAACACCTTGGTTCTTGTTGATAGGATTAGTGCAGGACAAGCACTGGCCCTGCGTCTTGGAGACAAGGCAGTATTTGTTTCGGGTGCAACCAAAGGCACAGAAAGACAAGAACACTATGATGAAATTGCAGAATCAACAGGTAAAATTATTGTTGCCACTTACGGTGTGGCAGCAGTTGGGATTAACATACCGAGAATTTTTAACTTGGTGTTGATCGAACCAGGCAAAAGCTTTGTCAGGGTTATTCAATCTATTGGTAGGGGCATTAGAAAAGCAGAAGATAAAGACCATGTTCAAATTTGGGATATAACTAGTACCTGCAAATTTGCAAAACGGCACATGACCAAACGAAAACAGTTTTACAAAGAAGCCAACTACCCATTCTCAGCTGAAAAATTAGAATGGATGACCATCAAGTAACCGTTGACTTTCTGCAATAATACTGTATAATACATACTATGAGAATACTAACACTAGATAATACCTGCTATGATTTAGATACATTGCCCGACGAAGTTGACGACATGCGTTTTGCAATACTTGATAACAGTGACCCATCAAACCCAGACTATCATTACATTCCGTTAATTTTTTTGGAAAGTTTTAATAGCCCAGCACTGGTATTACGTATTGGTGAAAATCAAATTCGTATGCCAGTTGATTGGCAAATCTTAATCGGGGAACCCGACGTGGGAGACCTTGAAGTACTGCCGTTGACGTCTATCAATGATCGAGGATTTAAAGCTTTCCAATTTAATCCTCTAACCAGTTTCAGACCCAGTTTTCCTGAGATTGAAATAATTGATGTTTATCATGAAGTTGCCTGGTATGCGCCTAAACTTAAAAATGGGCAAATGCTAGCAGTTCCTATTCAGGATGGGGACAATCCTGAGTGTGTATATTTTGTCAAAGATATTAGTCGCAACTGTGAAATTGTTGACTACAATAAGGCTTGGTAAATGAAACTGTTGATATTACAATTATTGACAAGTTTAACTGCAACCGGAATGATTACATTCACAGTTACTCACATGCACCAAGACTACTTTCACTTAGAAGCAATACTATGGGCAATACACTGGATAACAGCTTGGCCAATTGCTTTTGTAACCATTCGGTGGATTTCTCCAGTATACCAAAAATTTATTAATAGGTTTTATTAAATGGAACAATACAAAGACGATGCTGACCGACCTCGAGTGCCGGTTATTCTAAAAAAAGAAATTAACCCCCTTGACACTCGGATCACAGAACTAGAAGAAAAACTCAAACAACAGGCCAACGAAATTGAACGTATTCATCGAGAGCATGGCCGTATGAAAAACCATATTAATATATTGTCAAAGGCAATTGGTAATGTCAGATAAACTAAACATCAGTAACGAAATGCGCCAGCTTGATACCAAGAATCGTAATTTCTATGATAGTTTAACTCCGGAAGAATTAAAAAAGTTCAGTAACTATCTTATGATACGTTGGGGTAGTAGTGTTGAGGATAGTAGTGAAATACAAGCATACTATGTGCGTAGTTGTAATCATTACTTGAACAAACATTTTTTTGCTATAAACAAACATCCTAAACTTCAGTGGTTGTGTGCTACTGCTATTAGTCCTGACCTAGGAACACCACGACATCCCTGGATTGGTCTAAAGAAAAAAGAACCTGGTGCTGGCAGTATTAAGAAGCAGTTGGCAGAACTATATCCAACCAAAAAAATGGACGAGATAGAATTGCTTAGTAAGTTAATCACCAAAAAAGAACTAGATGAATACGTTAAAGATCACGGTCAGGAAAAATGACATACCAGTGCCAGTATTGTAAAAAAGACTTTTCTAGAGAAAATAGTTTAGCAGTACACGTCTGTGAACAAAAGAAGCGCAGACAAGATCAGAATGAACGCGGAGTCCAGCTTGGGTTCCAAGCATATTTAAAATTCTATGAAGTCACACAAGGGTCGGCCAAATTAAAAACATTTGATGACTTTGCCAACAGTTCGTATTATCGAGCATTTGCCAAGTTTGGTAGATACTGTGTGGATATTCGAGCAATTAATCCAGCTAGGTTTACTGAATGGGTGGTCAAACAAAATAAAAAACTTGATTATTGGTGTAAAGATACTATCTACACAGAGTATCTGTTGTGGTATCTTAAAATTGAGTCCGTCAATGATGCTTTGGCCAGGTCCATTGAACATAGTATTGACTGGGAAGAGAAGAATGGTCATGCATCAAAGGATTATCTTAGATACGGTAACATCAATATAATCTGTCATGCAATTACCACTGGCAAGATTAGTCCTTGGATAATTTACAACTGTGACAGTGGCCAGGAGTTCCTAAACAGCTTAGATGAAAATCAAATTGCAATGATATGGCCATACATTGACGCAGATGTTTGGCAACAAAAATTTAAAGATTACATGGCAGATCAAGAGTATGCTAAGGATATTTTAGCAAAGGCAGGATGGTAATGAGCGCAGATATTGATATTGATTTTGCTGACAGAGAAACAGTATTAAAATTAATACAGCATATTCCTGCACGACAGTCAATTAATGAACAAGTGCGTCGACACAACAGTGGTGTTTACGTTACTGATATTCCATTTGATCCAGTGAATCAGTGTGCGGCTATAAACTACGAAGAAGCCGAACAACGTGGATATTTTAAGATAGACTTTTTAAACATGAGCGTTTATCAGTTGGTTAAAAATCCTGAACACTATGATCAAATGATCAAAACCACACCCACATGGACAAGACTATGGACAGATAACGCCTGGGCTTCTCGGTTGGTACACGTTGGAAACTATACAGAATTGTTAAAGTCAATGCAACCAGATTCAATAACTAGGATGGCTGCGTTTATCAGTATTATTAGGCCAGGAAAAGCACACTTACAAAATAAAGATTGGAACACCGTCTTTGCTGATGTTTGGAACGGTGATGATAGTCGTGGATATACATTTAAAAAATCACATGCAATTAGCTATGCTGTGTTAGTGGCCCTGCACATGAATTTGTTAAACGAAGCAGATCAATTTGAAAAAATTAGTCAATCTTCCTGACTAATGTAATTGATTTACGTTTACTTTTTCGTCGAGAGATGTCACTTAAACTGCAAACAGGTCCGTGTAATATTTCAAGGTCTTTGTTGGCAAAAGTTCTTAAATATGGCTTAAATGGAGCCCACTCTGCTTTTAAGTATATGTTTATAGGTATACTATGGTTACTTTCCCACCACCAATCATTGGCCAGCTCAATAAACAGCTTTTTTAGTTCAGGGTCAGAAACATCACCAAAGTCGTAGATTGTTGTAATTGCGTCATCTTGATTTTGTATAATTCCTACGTATTCTATCCCTGCATATAAACACAGAGTTATAAACGGATACTTTTTAGTCAATTTTGTAAAGATATTATCACCCATAAATATTAGTTGGAGATCCAAATGTATTCAACCACTGCCTATTTATATCAGCAAATCCAACAGGTAATTCTGATTGACACGTCAGGCATTGGCTCAACTTTTGATAGAAGGTGGCAACCAGTGTACGCAAAAGACTTAAAATTAAATTTAGGAGTGGATAATGTTATTTTATTCCAATTTCTAAACCAGGACCAAAAACCTGTAAACATCACAGGCGCAACGTTTACGTTTCGTATGATTAGTCAAGACGGAGAAAATTTGTTATATGCCAAAGAGCTTGTAACACTTAATGCACCAACAGGTAGAGCTAAAGTAACTGTCACTGCCGAAGAGACAACATATTTTCAAGCACAGCCCGCTAGTTGGAGTTTAGAAATTACGTCCGGCGTTTTAAATCAAGCAGTATTCACAGACGACTATGCAGGCGCTCGTGGGAATATTGATATTGTAGACAGCGTATTTCCAGCTTTTGTTGCCAGCCAAGAATTAACTATCCCAAGCCAAGCCCCTGACAGCTCTATCCATTACACCAGTACAATTACCACAAATGGTACACGTATTACTACATTCCAAATTGATCCAGTGGACTTTACTGGCACACTTCAAGTACAAGGATCGTCAGATGCCACAGCCAATACTGTTGAATGGTACGATGTAGACTTTGAAGATTTAAAAACAAGTAATACTGTGTCAGAAATAAACTTTATTCATGCAGTTGAAAGATTAGGCATCAACGTTGAGGGGTATCATCCTTATCTAAGATTATCATTTGGTATATCTGACGGAAACATTGATTTAATACAGTACCGATGAAATTTAAAAAAATTGTTGGGTTTGGAGACAGTTGGTTCTGGGGCGACGAGTTAATTGACCCAGAGTTGTTAAAACACAATCCTGATGCACATCCAAGTCTAGTAGAGAATACGTCTTATCGTGAACGAAAATGCTTCCTGGGATTACTTGGTAGACATTATCAATTGCCCACAAAAAACTTTGGCATACCTGGTGGCAGTTTACAGAGCACTATGTGGACTTTTTTGTGGTGGTTACGCAACGAACCTAGACCTGAAGAATGTATTGTTCTAGTAGGATTAACCGAAGGTAGTCGAATGAGTTTTTATAACCCTAATCATGAAACTTACCCTAATGCTCCCACGTGGGATAGATTTGTTCACAGTTCGTGGGTACATGCTGGAGTCCAAGACGGTGCTGTGACTCGCGAATGGACCGATATGATTAAACGATACATGGTACTGAGTGAAAGTGACCCATTGTCAATGCTGAACTACGAACAAGCGTTGTACTTTTTTGATGGTGTGGCAGCTAGAAGAAATCTACCAATGTTGATCTGGGACATAAGCCCGCCACAAGAAGAAATCACAGTTCCTTCCAAAATATTGCCAGGATTTAATTTTGTACATTGGCTACGCCAACATCCAAACGAAATGGAATTAACGTTTCCGGGCGGACACCCCAATGAAAACGGACATATAATACTACAAAACATGTTGCAACAAGAGATAGATCGTGTTATAATGTCTAAGTGATAGACATAATCAATTATCTACCTGTTAAGAAAAAATCTAGCCCACAGGGCTGGACCAGTTTTAATGCTGTGTGTTGTACCCATAATGGTAATAGTGCGGACCGCCGTGGGCGTGGGGGCATCAAGATAACTGAACAAGGTTGGAGTTATCACTGTTTCAACTGTTCCTACACAGCCAGTTTTGTGTTAGGTCGCACAGTTAGCTTTAAAGCTAAACGACTTATGGGATGGATGGGTGTACCCGACAACGAAATTGAAATGCTCAATCTTGAAAGCCTAAGACATCGCAACATACACGGCATCTTGGAAGATAGACAACGGGTATCCAATGCCGTAAGTGCAATTGAGTTTGACGAGTCAGATGACTTTCCACCATACACTGAACAAGTCACGCCCGAACATCAGTACTACTGGAATTACCTAAGGCAACGATGTGTTCCTGAAGACTATCCAATCATGACTGCTGTCAAAAACGACAGTATACACTGGACCAGACTGCATGTCACTGTGCCATTCACATATGACGGCAAGATCATAGGCTGGTGTGCTAGATTCTTAGATAACAAAATTCCTAAATATATTAATCACTCACAACCAGGCTACGTATTTGGCACTGACTTACAGCACAACAACTGGCAGCATGTTTTAGTAATGGAAGGTATATTTGATGCACTAAGCATTGGCGGTATTGCACTAATGCATAATACTGTAAGCGATAGTCAAGCTAGATTAATACGTAGCCTGGGCAAAGAAATCACTGTGGTGCCCGATATGGACAAAGCTGGTGTTGAATTAATTGATCGTGCAGTAGAACTGGGATGGGCAGTAAGTATTCCTAGTTGGCCCAGTGACGTTAAAGATGTCAATGATGCTGTAATTAAATTTGGCAAGCTAGCAACATTGCAAAGTATATTTGCAAATAGAGAAACTAGTAAAATCAAAATAGAAATGAAGAAAAAACAACTTGTCAAAAAATTATCATGAAAAATAAATTTACATCTTTAGAAATACTAAAAAAAGATCTCCCCCAGCATGCTCCATTTTATACACAATCTTGGGTGTATGCAGGAATTAGTGCTTACTATAGTCAACAAAATCAGTTTGACAAACTTGAGTTTGGAAACTTTGAAAAAAATTTTGTAATTAAAGATTGGAAAGGATTCCTAGATTCTGAAGTTGATAACTATGGTTGTGTATTTGAAGGCCATCATGACTATTGGACATCTGATGAATGGTTCCCTCCAAATGCACTATTGATAACTGGTCATAAACATTTGAATAATTTTAAAAATTATACAACTGTTGGGTTTGACTATTGGGACCACCATATATTCAATGAGTTTACCAACACTACACTATACTACGAAATAAACAGAGAACCGTTGGGTAATGCAATATATGATGTGGTAATACCATTTGGTAGTCCTAGGCCACATAGAATACAATTCATGAAACTGTTTGATCAGCTTCGAGACAATTTAACCATAGTCACAGACAATTTGCAAGATATTTTAGAAACTGATCTTAGATTTCAGCAATTGGGAATTGAAGTTTACTTTAATAAAGTAAATTTAGAAAAGTATTCTTTACATACATGTTATCCTAGTTTCTATGATACCAATATGAGCAGATCTCTAGATCATTTGCCTCACAAAAAAATGCATGCAATTGCCAAAGTTAATGTGGCATTGGAAACCACTGTTAGAGACATAACGGAGCCATATTGTACAGAAAAAACATTTAAAATATTAGCGCACCGCCGCCCGTTTGTTATTTTAGGAGATACAAATATTCTAGCTAAATTAAAAACCCAGGGATTTAAAACATTTGCAAATTTCTGTGACGAATCGTATGATTCAGAAAAAAACCTAGATTTACGAATGCAAAAAGTTGTTCAGGCAATTAAACAATTGGTTGATAGTAGTAAAACCCATACAAATGAAATTGATGACATTTGCCAACACAATCAAAAATTATTTTTTGATCGACAACGACAGGCAAACAATTTAGCAGAATTTGGAAAAACAATTTTAGAGATTATTTAAATTATGCTTACTAACTATAGTGTTGATGTTCAACGATTATTCTTAGAAATGATGCTTGAGGACGCAAGTAGTTATGTGCGTGTTCAAAATATTTACAATCCGCAAAACTTTGATCGTAGTTTAAGACCGGCAGCCGAGTTCATTAAAGAACACACCGACAAACACAAAACTATGCCTGACAGGACACAGATCAGTGCCACCACAGGAATCAAACTTGCATCCGTACCAGATTTAAACGGAGGACACTTTGATTGGTTTATGGGAGAGTTTGAATCGTTTACCAAGCGTCAGGAACTTGAACGTGCTATTCTTAAAAGTGCAGACCTGTTGGAAAAAGGCGATTTTGAACCTGTAGAAAAACTGATCAAAGACGCTGTGCAAATCTCTCTCACCAAAGACATGGGCACAGATTACTTTGCTGATCCTGCGGCACGTATCAACAAATACTTTAACTCGGGTGGGCAAGTATCAACAGGTTGGCCGCAACTGGATAAGTTGTTGTATGGTGGATTTAGCAGGGGCGAACTCAACATCTTTGCAGGCGGATCAGGATCAGGCAAGAGTTTGGTCATGATGAACATTGCGCTTAACTGGTTACAACAAGGACTCAGTGGAGTGTACATTACACTGGAACTTAGTGAAGAGCTCACTAGTTTGCGCACAGATGCTATGCTAACCAGCATGAGTACCAAAGACATCCGCAAAGACATTGATACTACTACTCTGAAGGTTCGACTGGTCAGTAAAAAATCTGGACAATATCGAGTCAAGGCATTGCCAGCACAAAGCAACATTAATGACATTAGGAGTTATGTTAAAGAAGTACAGATCCAGACAGGAATCAAAGTAGACTTTATGATGATTGACTATTTGGACTTGTTGATGCCGGTAAGTGCCAAGGTTAGCCCCAATGACTTGTTTGTAAAAGACAAGTATGTGAGTGAGGAATTACGTAACTTGGCCAAGGAACTTGGCATGTTAATGGTTACAGCATCGCAGTTGAATCGATCAGCTGTGGAAGAAATTGAATTTGACCACAGTCATATTTCAGGTGGTATTTCTAAAATTAATACAGCTGACAACGTGTTTGGTATCTTTACAAGTCGCGCTATGAAAGAGCGTGGCAAGTATCAAATCCAGTGCATGAAGAGTCGGAGTTCAACAGGTGTAGGACAAAAGATTGATTTGGAATACAACATTGAAACTATGCGTATTACTGATCCAGGCATTGCAGATAATGATAATTTTCGAGGAGGTCCTAAGTTTAACATTATGGACTCAATCAAAACAAAAAGTAATGTGACTGACAACACAACTGTAACTCCAACGTCAACCAAATGGGAAAAGCCTACAGGAACACCAGCATGGGAACAACCACCGAAGGTGTCAGCTGATGTTCAAAGTGCTAAATTAAAGCAATTGCTAGGACAAATTAAAACAGGTTAACAAGTTCAGGCAAATAATCTTTAATTAAAATATTTTTTGAAGAGTCTTGTAATTTGATATTTTCCAACATTAAATTAAAATTTTGTTGGTCTTGATCTGTGTGTACTACTCCCACAAACATGTTATAATCCATTGGGCTGAGTTTTTCTTTAAGCACCTGTTTGATACTTGATGTCAACGATCTTGGCTGTAACCAAACTGGTTTATAAATTGGATTTACAGAATATACTATATGATTTTGATCAAACCATTGTTTTGTTTGATTATGGTACAATAAATTCAAATTACTTAATGTATAATTTGAACTAACATTCTCAGAAATTTCTTTAAAGAATTGAAGATTCTGAATCAACTGATCCCATTTTAACGGAAATCTAAGATATTCAAAAACTGGTCCAACTCCGTCAATACTGAGAGAAAAATTAAGATTTTTAAATTTTGACAGTATTCTTTTTTGTTTATCTGACAGTACAACACTTCCGTTTGTTATCATACTTACAAATAGTTGATCGTTGCCTGTATCGAGCAAATGTTCTAGCAGGTCAAAGTTTTTCTTTTCGTACAGTGGTTCACCGCCGAGCAAACTTAGCATTTTTAATTCTTTAAAATCTACACCTTGCTTGATTTTTTCTATGTCAATGAATTTGTATTTTTTAATTGGTATAGTTGGATCTGTGCGACGATCAAGTTGTGCCCAGCTACTGCTTGCACCAGCGCCACAGCTTACACAGGTAGCATTACAAGTATAACTGGTTGTTAATTTTAGTATGCGTGTAGGAGTAATACCGTGTGTGGCATCCTCCATGATTTTTGTTAAGTCTTTATCCCAATAAAAATCTAAAGATTCGTTTTTAACTTGACGATCACTTTTTAAACCTTGATCTTCCAATGACCAGCATTTTTGACAAGCAGATGATTGTTGACCAGATAATAAGTCTTTTTTAATTTCTTCAAGATTGTGATTCTTGGGCAATAAACAACACGGTGTTTCGTTGTGGTTATAGTCAATTTCTTTGCTAAACCACGGTAATACGCAAAATGTATCCATATTGTATTTACAGACAAACTATGTTATAATCAAATAAATAATATTAAAGGTCCTGAGCAAATTATGCAAAAGAAAACACGTAGTATTCTTGAAGAATTAGATGGTTTATACAATGATCGACATAAAGATCAGGATAAACGCTATATCATTGAAAGCCGCGCTGACCATGTTATAGCATCAGCTATAAGATTGATTGAACAAATTGAGTCATCATTTACGCCTGAGCAGTCAGAAAATCTAGTTCGCAAACTGTTCAATGCAATAAGGGACAAAGACCCAAGTAAATTTACTAGAACAGTGAGAAGAACAAATGCAGATTCATGAGCTAACAAAACTTACCGAAGCAGGTGTTATGGATTATTTAAAAGCGGCTGTGAGCCGAGATCCTGCATTGGCAAACATGAGCTACGATCAAAAAATCAAAGCCATGCAAAACGACGAGTCAATGAAAAAATTGGCACAGGTTGCCTCCCAAAATTGGATTAACAAGACCGTGAATCTGCAACGTGCTAATATGGGACAACCTATTAGTGATCAGGAATATACTGCTAACCTTTCAGATTTTGTTAACAAAGTTATGTTAGGTGGTCAAATGAGTCAACTTGACCCGACCAGCAAGGCTCGGGTAGATCAGGCTATTCAGTATGTTGCATCTAAGAAAAATGCTCCCAAGGAGTTACCTGCGGCATTTCAGTCGTTGGCTGTCAGAACTAGTGCCGCACGTATGCAACAAAGACAACCCAAAGGTCAACGCGGCGGAAATAATCCAGCAACGCCACCAGCTACTACTCCGGCTACTACTCCAGCAACGCCACCAGCAACAACACCACCGGCTACTACTCCAGCAACAACACCAACACCTGCTCAACCAACACCTGCACAAATTAGACAACAAAAGCAAGCGGCTGCTGCCACCACTGCACAGCAACAAATGGCGCCTAATCCAACTATTACACCAGCACAAACACCTGCACAAATTAGACAACAAAAGCAAACCGCTGCCGCTAATGCCGCACAGCAACAAATGGCAGGCGGCACAACTCCTGAACCTGCGTCTGCCCCGGCAGCACCAGTAAAACCAAATTCAAATGAGTTTGCAGAAAAGATTACCAAGATGTTTGATGAGTTTGCAGATGCTGATGGATCCACTGGCTCTCCAGCTGTGAGATCAGCCATACGAAATATGTGGATGCGCACAGGAGGTACTGACTTAAAAGAGAGTAGAGTCAAGAAAAAGAAAAAAATAGCAGTGGTTGAATCTAAAGGTAAAAAATGATCAACAGGTTGCTAGAAGGCGGCAACGTGTTTAAAGATGCACAGGGTCAGCCATTAACACAGCGTATCAGTCAAAGTGATGTTCCGGCAACCATTAAATGGTTAGAAGGAGTCACAGGTCTTGATCTAAGCGACGACAAAGATCCATCCACTGGATATCCGCGACGCTGGCTGGGCAGTACAGGAAAAAAACCCACATCTGGTGACCTGGACCTTGCAGTTGATAGCAACGAAATCAGTAAACCACAGTTAAAAGCAAATCTAGACCAGTTCATTATTAAAATGAAACAAGACCCAAAAGAATGGGTAAAATTAAGCGGCGAAGCAGTACATTTTAAAACTCCTATTGCAGGAGATCCAACAAAAGGATTTGTGCAAACGGACTTTATGTTAATGCCCAATCTCAATTGGGGTACTTTTTGGTTAGGTGGAGGCGCCGGTTCAGAATACAAAGGCATGTATAGAAATGTCTTGATGAGTAGCGTGGCCAAAGCATTGGGACTTAAGGCCAGTGCCAAAGGAATCATTAGTCGTGCCACAGAAAATGTGTTAACTCTGGATCCTGATCAAGCGGCAAAAATTTTACTTGGCCCTACAGCTACTATTAAAGATTTGTCCACAGTTGAAAACATCTATACCGCATTGTCCAAAGATCCTGACCGTGAAGCCAAGTTACAGGACTTTAGAGAATACCTAACCAGAGACGGCTTACAAGAGCCAGGGCAAGTGCAAGAAAGTGATGTGAGTTTTATTGCAAAACTTCGTGACAGAATTGTTAATCAAGGCATGCAACCCTTGGTTGAAGCCGACACAACAATGCCTGCCAAGAAAGATCCAAGAATTCCGCACCCCGAAGATGCTTTCTTTATGGGCAATAGCCAAGCCGCATCTCGAGCCATACAAGGCCTAGAAGCTGCCGCCAGCAATGACAAAAATATCACAATCAAATGGGACGGTAAACCTGCATTGGTCTTTGGTCGCTTGCCCAATGGACGTCTGTCTGTGATGGACAAGTACATGTTCGACGCTGGCTATGCCGCACAAAGCCCTGAAGATTGGATCAAATACGATCAACAAAAGAAAAGTGGCAATTTAAGAACAGATTTATACCCTAAGTTAAAAGCTATTTGGCCTGGCCTAGATGCGGCTACCAAAGGCTCAGGATTTTACTGGGGGGATTTGTTGTGGGCTGGCAAGCTAACACCCACCAGCGGTGAATACCAGTTCAGACCCAATTTGGTTCAATATTCTATCCCAGCCAACAGCCCCGAAGGACAAATTATCAATGGCAAGTCGGGAGGCATTGTTGTGCATCAACACTTTAACAAGCTGGGTGATAAAACAGCACAAGTATGGGATGGACAAGGATTAGAGAATGTACCGGGTGGTGTGGCTATATTAACACCAACTCTGGGCACAAAATTCAAACTGTCTAAGCCCAATCTTTCAGCGGCCAAAAAAGCAGTATCCACATACGGCACGGCAGTAGACGAATTGCTGAACTCGCTTCCTGGATCTGTCAGACAGAGAATTCAGACCTATTTCAATCAGCGCATCATTGGCGGCACAACGCTGAGCCTACACAACTGGCTCAAAGTCAATACCAGCGGCAAACAATATGCTGAGTTAGTGGCTGGCAATCCGGATGTTCAAGGACAATACAATGCTAAAACTGACAACCTGCCAGGCAAATTGTTCACTTTAGATCGAGCAGGTAAAATTGTTCCCAGTCCTGCATACACAGGCCTACAACAAATTTGGGACGGCATTTATAATGCCAAGCTTGGCATGGCGCAACAGCTTGAACAACAAGTGAATGGATTAAAACAAACCACAGCTGGTAAAGCCGAAGGCGAAGGGTTTGTGGTTAACACACCTCACGGCCTGGTTAAGCTGGTAAACCGCGGCGTTTTTTCAGCTGGTAACGCCCAACAAAACAATCCCAGATAAGCCATTTTTTCCGATTTGACATAAATAAAAGCAGGCCCAACAAGGCCACAAACATAAGGAGATTTTAAAATGGCATATTTTCCACCATTCAACGGTGATGCGCAACCGGTATTTGCGTTAGACATTAACAACGGTCCACAGACTGGTACAATTTCAGCTGATGCACTAGTGCAGATGCAAGGTCCAAAGCTAGACTTTTTCAAAGTTCTAGTTAAAGACGGCTCAGCTACAGCAATCGATCTGCGTCCACAACTGGGTAACTACAGTGGCGGCGGTACAGTATTCAATCCAGGTGTTGTTGTTCAACTCAACCAGTCGATCCAGACTACATCTACTATTGCTATCTACCAAGTAGAAGGCGACGCTTCAAACGGTCAAATCAGCTACGCTATTTACCCAAGTGGCGCTTATACTGCTGGCACATTGCAGACACAATTGCAAGCTCTTGGCAACATCCAGATCACAGCCAGCGATGGTACAGTGACTGGTGTTAACGTTAGCGGCACACTTGTTACTAACCCAGGCTTCAAGTTGGCCTAATCAACACTCACCGTGTAAAACTACCCTGGATTTATTCCAGGGTTTTTTTTGGCCGTTAAATACCATATGATAAGATTAAGATGTTATACGTATTTTGACATTACGCCAACTGGTATAAAAAGTCATTTTAAATCCTCACAGATACCGTTAACAACAAAAACAGGTACAACTGTTAATAATCAGACTGATTGGCATCATGCTAGAAATCAACAGAGAAACTGGGAAACAGTTAATCAAATCATTAGTCTTAGAACCTCTCCTGTAGACATTACTGATCCTGTGACAGTGATAGAAGATGGAAAAAAGATCTGGGAATTTGAATTCACAGTTGAACAACCAACTGCCTTACAATTAGGCAACGATAGTGTAGGCGCACTATACTACGACTGCAACGGTGTTCCTATGTTGGTTAACTTAGAAGAAACAGATAGATTTGATGGTGTGTTAATCCCTAGAACAAACATTGTTTTTGAGTCTGCACACAATAAATAACGTATTGGGGAAACAATCATGGATACAACTGATATTGAAAAGAAAAGTTTAGAAGCACACGTTGAACTGTGCGCAGAACGCTACAATGCATTGGAAATTCGTATAGACAGCATGATTGTTTGCATCGACGAAATTAAAAATGACATTAAAGAAATGCATGCCATGGTTCAGTCAATGGCAGAAAAACGAAACACTCAGTTGATCAATTGGGGCTTAGGAATTATTGGGACACTAACTGCCACAGTGGCTTGGTTAGTGACACAGTATATACTTAAATGAAAAAACAAACAATAAAAAACGCACTGGTTCGTCTTGAGCAACTAGTCCAGCCTGACCTGGATTCGTTGAAAACCAATATGATTATTCCATTAGAAGGAAACAATCAATACCAGGTGTTTGACAAATACTTTATCTTTAAAGAAAACAACGTATTTGTAGTTAAAATAAGAGATACTGTCTGTGGAGAATTTTCAGTAATGCGCCATGCTATTAGTTGGTGCATTTCAGACAAGTACAATCAGTATACCTTATCTAATACTATAAAAATGCTAGATGAAAAACTCACACATTTATCTAGAGATGTCGGCGTTCGTGAATTGCTGGCTCGAAGTTTTAAAGATCAAAATCATAGAGAAATTGCATATCTTAAAGTTCAAAGCAAAAAGATGCACATAGTATCTATAAAAGAACAGCTAGACAAATGTGTAAATCTGGCTAAATACTGGCAAATTAGAGGATTCAATAATGAAACTGCAAGAACTGGACGCACGTCGAATTTCAAAACAGACCGAAAAGGTACTTGAAAACCGTTTAGGTTATTCTGTACACTTTGACCGGTTAAACACTGGCCAAACACGCCAGATGCTCACACAGGTTAGAAACCTAATCAAAGAGCATCAACGCACTCCTGCTTTTCACAAGAGTGAAAGACAGCCTGCTTACCTAAAGCTAATCATGCTTGAGCAAGGACTTGCTAGTAGACTGTCAGAGGAAATTCCTCCAACACCAGGTACTGCACCTACTGCTCCAGGCGCTGTTCCTGGTCAGCCAGCAGTTAACCCTGCACAGCAGGCTGCTCAAATTGCCAAGCAGAAAAAAGCTCTACAAGATCAACTGAAGGCAGCGCAGGAACAGGTTCGTAATATTCAGAAGCAAATAAGCCAACCTAATTTAGGCATGGCAGAGACAACAAGAATTGCAAAACGTCGATTAAGAGAAAGCGAAATTCAACAAGCTCAAGTTGTGCTAGCCGCACAGGACATGGTTGACCAGATTCAAAAAATGCTTGAACAGATATCTGAAATGCAGTTCAAAGACTTACCAGCATTGACTGACAGCATTCGTAACGACATGGGGATTGATCAAGCCACCAAGTTCCAAGCTGATGCCACAGCCGCATTGAGCACATTGCTGGGTGCTGTGCAAGCAGGCAAAACTCAACTTGAAGGCGCCCAAGCCGTATTAACTGGACAAGCACCTGTTGTTCCTGGCGAAGAAGATTTAGCCGCTGACCCAGCTGCCGATCTTGATGCTGGTGCTGACCTAGATGGCGATGCCGCTGATCTTGACGCAGATGCTGCCGACCTAGATGTCGACGCTGCCGAAGATGATTTACCTCCAGCGTCGTCGTTGGGTCGTGATCGTCGATAATGCGACTAGACGAGATTGAACAAGGTGTTAACAATTCAGAACTCGAAGCGTTAACACAATTTTTAATTGGACGTGCGGGTGACACCAACGCCCAAAAACAAATATCAGTTGATGCCTTTTTAAGATTAGCCCAAAGTATGGGAATTAGTCTTAGTAAGGATCAATTGATAACAGCAATACAACAACCTCCCCTTAGTAATCTAATAGATAATATTCAGGGCAACGACATCGTTTTTGCAGGAGCACAAGTTCCAGACTCTACCATGTCCGTAGACAAGGCTAGAGACACAGTTGACAAAATGGCCAAACGAGCTTTGAACAAAAAAGGTTTATAAAAGACTTGACTTAATCAGTTAAATCCTGTAAACTAATAACAGTTCTAAGGCGTTATATTATAATACTTTCGGAGAAATGTTATGAAAAAATTATTCATCACCCTGGCATTAACCTGTGCAACATTGCCGGCATTGGCACAACATCATGGAAACGGCATTCGTTATAGTCACCATCATCATGGATATTATCGTGGTCCAGGTATCGGGTGGTGGGTTGCACCTGTTGTAACAGGTGTAATAGGTTATGAAATTGCCAAACAACAGCAGGTTATTGTTCAACCGCCTGTAATTGTACAAAATCCTCCAGTGGTTGTGCAACAAAATTGTACACCTTGGACAGAAACACAACACGCAGACGGAACAATCACACGCACACGGACTTGCACTCAATGACAACAAAGTTATTACAAAACAAGATCTTGTTGTTGCTAACAGGATTACTCAGCACATACTTATTGTATAAGATAAGTTTAGAGCTATGGTGCATAGCCCACGGAATAATGAATTAGGAAATCACATGGCATACTCAAACAAGGTAATTGATCATTACGAAAATCCCCGCAACGTGGGCTCCTTTGAAAAGGACGACGAAGATGTGGGCACCGGCATGGTGGGCGCACCTGCTTGCGGAGATGTAATGAAATTACAGATAAAGGTTGATCATGATACAGGTATTATTACAGATGCAAAATTCAAAACGTATGGTTGCGGATCGGCTATTGCAAGCTCGAGCCTTGTTACAGAATGGGTCAAAGGCATGCACATCAACCAAGCCAGCCAACTTAAAAATTCCGAAATTGCCGAAGAACTAGCCCTGCCCCCTGTTAAGATTCACTGCTCTATTCTTGCAGAAGACGCAATCAAAGCGGCTGTAGAAGATTATAAAAAAAGACATGCTAGATGATTTTAAGAAATATTCCAAATTTTTTAACAAAAGACGAATTAGATCTGGCCTGGACTGAAATTGAAAATATCCCAAAGTGGCAATATTCTAAGAGGTGTTCTTTTGATAACAGCGTAACTAAAAATGTATGGCGTTATCGAGTGTTTTCTAGTTACTCAGGTAAAATATTACAGTCAGACCCTAGTACCTGGTTTATAAATCAGCCTAATTGGCAGTCAACCATATCTCCAATCTGGGTTACAATTCTAAATAAAGTTATGCAGGCATATGGTCCAAATTTTCAAATATTTAATTTTGTAATTAACGGGCTAACAAAAGGACAGGATGATGTAATTCATAGAGACCTAGAAGATGATATTTCTAGCTACGAATCAACTGTGATTTATTTAAACCCAACCTGGGAACAAAGCTGGGGCGGCCCATTACTCTATTATGACACCAATTTAAATGTCACAGAGAGAATTTTGCCCGAGCCGGGCCAGCTAGTGGGGCATAACGGCTCTTGCCTGCATCAACCACTTGGCCCTGTAGTTGATGATATATTACGTGTTAGCTTTGCTTGCGGAGGTTATTTTAAAAATGATTAATATATCTGATGACGCCTCAGAAAAAATACAACAAGCACTAGTCAGTCGAGGCAAAGGTCTAGGAATACGAATAAGTGTGCATACCACTGGCTGTAGTGGATTAGCCTATCGAGTAGAATTTGTTGACAACCCACTGGATGATGTAGTAGACTATGAAGATCCAAGCGGCTTTAAAGTTTATGTTAGTCCAAAAGATATGCCTTATCTAAATGGACTAACCATGGTATGGAAAAGCGATGGTCTCAAACAAGGCATGGATTTTATCAATCCCAATGAAAGAGATCGTTGCGGTTGCGGAGAAAGTTTTAGAGTGTAATGAGTGTTGAGTACCTGGTTACATCTGCTGGCAGGACCGGCAGTATATTTTTAAGCAAACTTATTGGATGTTGTGTTGACTGGCACCAAGTTACACATACACATGATCTGGTATTACCAACTATCAATAAAAATTCAGTTTTAGTAATTTGCGACCGAAGAGACCTTCTTGCATCTATTTTGTCAATGTGCATTGCCAAACGAACCAACGAATATGTTGAATATTCAGGAAACACTATAGAACCATTTGATATTGATTGTGCTGGCTCTGATTCAGAATTTGCATATCAGTTTAATTGGCATCGGTGGTATCAACAAAGTTGCACAACTTCTGAAACTGCAAAATTATATAAGAACATAGAAATTTTTTATTTTGAAGATTTCATCAATAACTATCAACTGGTATTTGACAGACTAAACATTGTTCCAATTAGAAAAATAAAAGAAACTCAAAAATCCCCACATAATATTAAAACTTTAATTAAAAATTATAATCAGTGCAAAGACACGTTTGATTCAATGATGGAATCAGAAGTGTTTAGACCGCATACCGCATACGATCCACTTAAAGAAAACCAACTTGATAAAATTCACAATGACAAAATTAATTAACCGATATAACTACCAACCAATTCCTCGAGTCACCGTCGATGGTAAACGTTTTTATGCCACACCCGACGGCAAAAATCTTCCTAGCGTAACTACAATTTTGGATAAAACTAAACCACAAGAAAAAGTCGAAGCTTTAAATCGCTGGCGCCGAAGTGTAGGGGTAGAAAAAGCACAACAGATCACCACAGAAGCCGCCAACCGAGGAACACGTATGCACACATATCTTGAGCAGTATGTACGTGACGGCGAAATTAAAGATCCGGGCAGTAACCCTTATTCATGGCCCAGTCATGCCATGGCTAAAGTTGTAGCGGACAAAGGTTTAAAAAACGTCGATGAGTTTTGGGGTATTGAAGTTCCGCTGTATTTTCCTAATATCTATGCAGGTACCACAGATGGTGCAGGAATACACCTAAACCAAGAAGCTATCTTGGATTATAAACAAACTAATAAACCTAAAAAACGCGAATGGGTAGATGATTATTTTATGCAATTGTGTGCCTACGCCGAAGCGCACAACGAACTGCACGGAACAAATATTAAAAAAGGTGTTGTTTTAATGTGCGTTAAACCAGACTTAGACGACCAGTTTAACATCATTAAGCCCCCGGAATATCAAGAATTTGTGATTGAAGGCGCAGAGTTTGAGCACTATAGAGACCAGTGGTGGCGTAAAGTAGAGCAATTCTATCTACAACAGTAAGCTTGCAATCCTGAATAAATACTAGAACTAAACGGATCTCACAACATGGCTATAGTACAAGTATCAAGAATTACAAATCGGAAAGGTCTCCAGGAGAACCTTCCACAGCTTTCGGGAGCTGAATTCGGCTGGTGTATTGACAGTCGCCAACTTTTTATAGGCAACGGAACACCCGACGAAGGTGCTCCAGTCATCGGCAACACTGAAATTTTAACAGAATTTTCAGACATCACTGTTTTAAGCAATTACACTTATCAAGATATTGCTGTGGGGTATGCCGCACAGACCGGGCCAACTCCAGACGACCCAACTATTAGAACGCTTCAGGCCAAACTAGATGATATTGCCGATGTACGAGATTTTGGAGCAAAAGGTGATGGCCATGCTGACGATACCCAAGCCATTAATCGAGCATTATTCCAACTTTATTGTAGAGACACAAATAGTCAGATACGTCGAACTTTGTATTTTCCAGCCGGAACATATAAAATTACAGAATCACTTATTATTCCAACTTACGCAAAACTAGTCGGCGAAGGTGCAAACTGCTCTATCATCCAACTTGATATTTCTACTGATTTAAGTAGCTTATCTGCTTATGTTGCACGTTATGGTGATAGTCAACAACAAACTGGTGCAAATATTGGAAACAATGGAGCAGTTGCTCCTCGCAACATTGAAATTTCTTCAATGACTTTTGAAAGTACAGTGGTAACGGATATTTTCAATGTTGAAGATGCAACACAATGTTGGTTTGATAGTGTTAACTTTATTGGACCATTGTCGGACACTGACATTAGCACAAATCAAAGTATCGACGACGTTGCCGGTGTGAGATTTTATAGCACAACAAACTTGGTTTGCAATCAAATAGTATTTGATAAATGTCAGTTCCAAGGCCTAACATATGGTATAAACACAGATTATCAAATTGAAGGTATAACAGTTAGCAACAGTAAATTTGACACACTCTATAGAGGTATTGTACTTGGAGAAGGAACACCCATTAATGGAGGCCCGTCGGGATTCCGTGCCGTACACAACATATTTGATAGAATATATGCTGAAGGCATATATTATGACGAAGTCGGATTAAACGTTAGTGCATATAATGCATTCTTAGACGTTGGTAACAATTACACAACTAGCCCAGCTTGTTCAGTTGTTAAATTTGGCAATGATAATAATATTTCAGTCAGTGATTTGTTTGCAAGAACAGATGCTGACAACAACATCTACCCACGGATAGACATTGTTGGCGGGTCAGTGGACACTACCACATTGATTCAACTGGGCAGATATGCTAGAGAATCAGGAAAAACTTTTACTCTAGGTAATAATCAGTCCAACCAAACAATCTTTAGTGTCAATTCAGTTGACACCAAGGCCTTTAGACTTGATTATACCATCTCTCGTTCTAGTTCAATCAGACACGGCACAATGATTGTTACTGCGCAAGTCAGCGATGACAGTAGTTTAACATTATCTTACAGTGATGACTACACTGAAAACTTAACTGCTGGAGTCACACTTTCTGCCACACAGGTAGTTAATACTGTATCTGTAAAATATGCAACAACCAACACCGGGGACCCCGGAACACTAACCTATTCTATTGCTCACCTTGCTTAATTAATGTGGCCTGTAAAATTTGAGGACCGTTTAATACAATGGTCCATTCTTCGAGAAGAGGCTAAGAATCTTAGCCTCGAATCTTCTTTAAACAAAATAAACCGGTGGTGGCAACAAACACCCTGGACTCCTTATCATCTACACTGGGACGATCAGGAAACTTGGCCAAATCCCTGGGAACTTTTATCAGATAATCTGTTCTGTGATCTTGCAAGATCTCTAGGAATAGTGTATACTACTATAATGATAGATCATCCAGACATTAACAACATTGAATTGGCCAGTTGTGAAGAGACTAATTTAGTCCTAATCAACCAAGGGAAATATATATTGAATTGGTCCACGGAAGAGTTGTTAAATATTTCTACCGCAAACATTAAAATTAAAAAAACAGTCGACGGCGAACAAGTACGCCATTTAATAGGTTAAACAATGACACAAATACAAGTAACAAAAAGAGATGGTACTCGAGAACCACTCAATCTCGAAAAAATGCATAAAGTAGTTTTTTGGGCAACAGAAGGAATCACAGGAGTCAGTGCTAGTGAACTAGAAATCAAAAGCCATTTACAGTTTTATAATGGAATCCCAACTGCAAACATCCAAGAAACCCTGATCAAAAGCGCCGCTGATTTAATCAGTGAAGAAACACCAAATTACCAATATGTTGCTGGTCGTTTAATCAACTATCATCTGCGTAAAGAAGTCTATGGCAAATATGAACCATGCAATCTTTTCCAATTAGTGGAACAAAACGTAGCTCGTGGATTCTACGACCGTGAGTTGATAAATGATTATAGTTCCGAGGAGTGGGAACGTTTAAATGGATACATTAAACATGATCGTGATGACCAGTTGACCTATGCAGCCATGGAACAGTTCCGCGGCAAGTATCTTGTACAAAATCGTGTAACCAAAGAGATATTAGAAACACCCCAGATCGCATACCTGCTTATTGCGGCAACATTGTTTAGTAAATATCCTCGAGAAGCACGGATGATGTGGGTCAAAGATTACTACGATGCAATTAGCACACATCAAATTAGTTTGCCTACTCCGGTGATGGCTGGAGTTAGAACACCGCAACGTCAATTCAGTAGCTGTGTGCTAATTGAAACTGACGATAGTCTTGACAGCATCAATGCCACAACATCTAGTATTGTAAAATATGTAAGTCAAAAGGCTGGCATCGGCATAGGCGCCGGCCGTATTCGTGCCATTGGTAGTCCTATTCGTAACGGTGATGCATATCATACCGGTGTTATTCCTTTTTATAAGATGTTCCAGGCTGGCACACGCAGTTGTAGTCAAGGTGGGGTTCGCAATGGAGCGGCAACATTGTATTATCCAGTATGGCATCTAGAAGTTGAGGATCTGTTGGTTCTTAAAAACAATAAAGGCACTGAAGACAATCGTGTTCGTCACATGGACTACGGAGTACAGTTCAACAAGGTCATGTACGAACGATTACTCACTGGCGGCGACATCACTTTGTTTAGTCCACACGATGTTCCTGAAATGTTTGATGCATTTTATGCAGATGTAGATCGGTTCAGAGAACTATACGAAACAGCCGAGCGTAATACCAAGTTGCGTAAAAAGAAAGTCAAGGCAATTGATCTGTTTACTGCATTCATGCAAGAACGTAAAGACACAGGTCGTGTGTACTTGCAAAATGTTGATCATGCCAACAGTCACAGCAGTTTTAAACCTGAACTTGCACCAATTAAACAAAGCAATCTTTGCTGTGAAATTGATTTACCGACTAAACCCCTTAAAGATATCCATGACGCCGAAGGCGAAATTGCACTATGTACACTGAGTGCTATCAACTGGGGAGTGTTCAAGGACCCTGAAGACATGGAAAAAGCCTGCACACTTGCTGTTCGAGGACTAGACAATTTGTTATCCTATCAGAGTTATCCTGTTATTGCCGCTGAACTTGCTACACAGAATCGTAGACCGTTGGGCGTTGGTATTATCAATTTTGCCTACTGGTTAGCAAAAAATGATCTAACCTATACTGATCCACGGGCATTGCCGGTGGTTGACAAGTGGGCACAGTACTGGAGTTATTATCTAATCAAAGCCAGCGCAGATCTTGCCAAAGAAAGAGGAGCATGTCCTAAAAACAATGAAACCAAATACGGTGATGGCATTCTCCCCATTGACACATACAAACATGAAGTTGATGAATTAGTACCGCATGTTGACTATGTTAACTGGGAAGGTCTGCGTAGTCAACTGCGCGAGCATGGTATACGCAATTCTACATTAATGGCTCTAATGCCAGCAGAAACCAGTGCGCAGATTAGTAACAGTACCAACGGGGTTGAACCACCTCGTAGTTATGTTTCTATCAAACAAAGTAAAGATGGTGTGCTCAAGCAGGTTGTGCCAGAGTATCGTCGACTAAAAAACAAATATGAATTGCTATGGAGTCAAAAAAGCCCAGAGGGATATTTGAAAATTATGGCAGTTCTGCAAAAATATATTGATCAGGGTATTAGTGTTAACACAAGTTATAATCCACAATTCTTTGAAGATGAAAAGATTCCAATGAGCGAAATGCTCAAGCATCTTATCATGTTCTTCAAGTATGGTGGTAAACAGCTATACTATTTCAATACATACGATGGCAGCGGAGAAATTGACGCAGAAAGACTGTCGCAAGGAAAGTCAATACTGTTAGAAAGTATTGACTCTACTGTTGATCAATCCATGGATGATTGTGACAGTTGTAAGATTTAAAAGAGAAATAACATGTCGGTATTCAATCCAATAACAACAAAACACCACACGGAAAAACTAGCTTTTCTGGACCCTGCCGGACCGGTTAACGTACAACGATACGAAACACTAAAGTACAAACAATTTGACAAGTTGACTGACAAACAATTGGGTTTCTTTTGGAGACCAGAAGAAGTTGATGTATTACGAGATGCTAAAGACTTTAAAGACTTAACAACCTTTGAACAACATATTTTTACTAGCAATTTAAAACGACAGATCTTGTTAGATAGTGTACAAGGCCGCAGTCCTAATCTTGCTTTTTTACCATTGGTATCAATTCCTGAATTAGAAACTTGGATTGAGACCTGGGCATTTAGCGAAACTATTCACAGTCGCAGTTACACTCACATTATTCGAAATGTATTTTCTGATCCAAGTGTAGTATTTGATGAACTAACTAACATTGAAGAAATCATGGAATGTGCCAAGGACATCAGTAAATATTATGATGACTGCATCGAAGCAAGTACTGCATATCAATATCTGGGTGCAGGCAATCACGTCGTTAATGGCAAAGATATTGTAGTGAACGAATATGAACTTAAGAAAAAACTATGGTTAGCTATCAACAGCGTCAATGCACTTGAAGGCATTCGTTTTTATGTTAGTTTTGCTTGTAGTTGGGCATTTGCAGAACTCAAGAAAATGGAAGGCAATGCCAAGATTATTAAATTAATTGCTCGCGACGAAAATCTGCACCTGGCATCTACACAAACATTGATTAAAATCCTACCTAAAGATGATCCCGACTTTGCTTCTATCAGAGAAGAAACCAAAGTTGAATGTGAAAAAATGTTTTTGGCCGCTGCCTCACAAGAAAAATCCTGGGCACGGTATTTGTTTAAAGATGGATCAATGATTGGACTCAACGAAAAATTGTTATCTGACTACGTGGACTGGTTGACCTGTAAACGCATGACTGCAATAGGGTTAGACTGTGGAATGAAACTGGGCAGTAATCCATTACCGTGGACTGCTAAATGGATTGCTGGCGCAGAGGTACAGGTAGCGCCACAGGAAACAGAAATCTCTAGTTACATTGTCGGCGGCACAAAACAAGATGTTGATTCAAATACATTTACAGGATTAAGTTTATAAATTAATCTATATTAGGAAAACAATAATGATAACAGTATATTCAAAAAATCATTGCCCATTTTGCGATCAGGCAAAAGCACTACTAACAAAATGGGAAATACCATTTAATGAAGTTAAAATTGACCAAGACACCGGTGCCCGTGACTTTATTGTTGGTGAAGGACACCGCACAGTTCCACAAATTTACAACGGCAATAAATTATTTGTCGATGGTGGCTTTCAAGGTTTAAGTAAGCTTAACGCAGACGAAATTAGAACACGTTTGGGTATTAACTTAGGAACACTATGACACCAAAAATTAACGAAACTTATACATTTAAACTCATTACCGGAGAAGAACTAGTTGCAAAGATACTTGAAATTCATGCTGATTACATGATTATCAAAGAACCAATTAGTTGCATACTAAGCCCACAAGGTTTACAAATGATGCCAACTTTGTTTAGTGCAAACAAGGACAAAGATATGCGACTAAATAATTCTAGTTGGGCAATGATTGCCGAAGCTCGTGAGGATGTTCGTAACAGTTACATTCAGGCTACCACTGGAATTGCACCAATTAGCAAGCAAATTATCACGGGCTAATGCCGCATTGCTTTAAAATTATGGTTAACGGGAAAGTCAATACCTATCTAAGGTACGAAGACATTCCCGAAATTCTTGATCATGTTATTGAGTTTGACCCGGAGATTCCTCCGCTGCCACACAATGATAAAGATCACGATGAAATTGATCTTTGGAAAAGTAGATTTAAAGATCTTATGGAGAGAGAACGTGCCAGCAGTAGCAAGAATTGGTGATAAGTGTGTGGTTGATTGTAGTCCGCCTACGTTGATCTCTGGCAGTGGAGACGTAAAAGTAAACGGCGTTGGCGTTGTACGCCAAGGCGACAGTACTGATCCGCATAAACTTAAAAAGGGCAAATGCCCTATTCACGAATCAAAAGTCACTGGTGGGTCGGGATCTGTATTTGTGAATGGTAAACCCATTGCCAGAGTTGGTGACGCCCTTGGCCCACAATGCACACAAATTAGTCAAGGATCCGGCGATGTATTTGCAGGATAAAAAATGGGTCTGAGTCCTTCTCAATTGATTGCCAGCGCAGGCCTTACAGAAAATCAAGGCATCACTGTCAGTGGTAATCTAACTTTAAATATTACCAATTACAACAACGTTGCTGTTGTTAAGCAGTTCATGGGTGTGGTGGCCAATGCCATTGCTGGCAATATTGGCAATGCCACAATAGCCAATTTACAAACACTAGGAGCATCAAACTTTCCTGCTGTTACTAATGCTATCCCATCAACAGCGGCCAATGTATTAGGCAATACCTATACCACTGGGTTTACTGGCTATATCACCATGATCGCCAATACAGAAACAGGTAACAGTGATGTCAGCAAATTTACGCAAATCTTTTCTCAGTCAAAAGGATACATTTCACAGGCCAACGAATTCTTAAAGGCCAACGAAAAATCTAAAACACTTGCAACCACGTTTACCAACATGGATGATCTGACCACTGGTGGATTTTCCAGTGTTAATTCAAATTTGCAAAAGTTTGGTGAAGATCTGCAAAAGCTTGGCAGCCTGATCAATCTTAAAGACCTTAATAGTCTTGGTAGCCCAGCCGCATTACTAAAACAGTTTATAAATGTTGCCGGACTAACACCTGCTATACGTGCCATGGCCATTGCTGCCGGTGCCACTGACAGTCAATTAAACAGTATAGCCAAAGTTGAGTTTGCCGAAAACGTAAACAAGGCCTTGTATGAAGGCATGACAAAAATTACAGGTGATGCACTATCACAGGTCAATGCTATTATGAAAGTTACCACAAGTAATATTTCAACAATGGCTGATTTATTAAACCCTGTTAAGATTTTCCCTACCAGCTTTGGCGGATTTACTGCACCTACTGCCAACGGATTACAAAAAATTTATGTAGACCAGTCAGGCAGCGTTAATCAACAATTAGCAACAGTATTGCCACAAACATACATTGATCTTTATAACACGTTACAAAAAATTATCCCTCAAGACCAAGCCTTGGCTAACAAAGCACTGGTAGCATCTCTAATGCAGATCAAGGGAATTTTTAATTCCACGCTGGTATCAATGAGCAAAGCTGTTACTGGCATAGAAACCAACACAGGTCTTGGAGATATAAATGCGTTAACAACACCGGTGCCGGCTTCAGTTGGTTCTACACTACAATCTCAGCTGGGATCAGGAACTGGTCCAGGGAATACTCTTGTATTAAACGACGTAATCGGTACAGCCGCTGGCGCCACACAAAATGTTGAATTACCGATTGTGACAGCAACCATGTCAAACCTTGCAACAGCAAACGCATTTTACACTCTATCATTTGATAACGGAAATCCAAATAGTTCTGTCAAGCTTGGCGTTTTTACAGTGATGAATTACGTGTTAAGTGGATCCTACAATCAATCTAATCCAAATCCGTCGCCACCACCGGCAGAACTGGGAGAAATTATAATACCAGCACCACAGCCCGGTGCAGGAACGTATGGGCCAGCAAACTCTGCTCCAAGTTTGTATGCTAGTGTTTTTGATGTGCTAATCCCAATTGCGGCCAGCGATATTTCAAACATTGCCACAACAAATTCCACCAATGTTGCTATAACAACATCGGCATTTGGTAATATGGCAGCTCAGTTGGAAAGAGAAAAAACCAATCAGACTAAAGCACAGATTGACTTTGCTAACCTACAGCCAAATGCAACATCTTCTGTGCTGTCGTTTGCGTCAAGTCTGCACTCTTATGGTAAAGATGTAGAGCCCGGACAAGCCGCAGACTACATCAATAGTGTAGCTGATACCAGCAACCAGACAGGCCAGGCAATTATTGCGTCAATGCGTGAAGCTAGAAATATTGCCGCTTTGGGTGCTGTTGGTGTTCCTACAGATACCCAATTGTAAGCAGTTACTAACTTAGAGGTTGACACAAAATTGGAATTATTTTATAATTGCGTTATGTTTAAAACTTTAGAACACGGAGCCTATTAAATGAGTAGATTATCATTGCACGGTCGCCCCTGGGTTGTGTTTAACCCTTACAACAAAGAACATCGAAAGTGGTTTGCTGACTTTAACCAAAATGAAGCCTGGGGCAGATGCCCGGTACGTTTTGTTGTCAACGAAGACCACGGTGATTTGATCACACAAATTCAACGAGAACTAATCCAATTTTATGTTGACAAGGAGTTCAGAAATGGCCTGGGTAAAGTTTCAAAAGGATGACCGTTTTTTGCCCCGCAAAGGGCTAGAAGGTCCGTTTCATTATGTCAATGGCAGGGTTTTGTACTATGACCCCAAAGCCGGTGAGTACTACGATAGTACTACAGATTTCTATGTTCCTCGCGAAGAAATTGATGATCTGAATTCCCAATTATTTCGTTGCTTGTCAACCTAAATTTGTGGCTTTTTTACAACAAAAACCCTAGGAATTCCTGGGGTTTTCTTTTTGGTTGACCGATAATTGTTAATTTGCTATACTACTTGTATAGTAATTAAAAAGGAGTTAACAATGTCAGCATTAAAAACATACCTAGTTCGTAAAAACGCTTATGCCACAATCTTTGGCGCCAAAGAACTTACCCTGGACAATGCTACTGACCGTCAGAAGATTGCTGATTCAATCGACTCAGATCTGAGTCCTGAGAATCTCACATGCGATGGTGAATTGCCCCGTAGCCTGGTCCAATCACGTTACAAGGAATTGACTGCGGCGGCAAAAGAATTACAAAAGTTGGATGCCAGCGTTAAGTTTTACGAATTTTCGGAGTAAGATTATGATGCATAATGGTTGGGAAAATTGTAGACCGTATCTCACAACAATGAAAGCGGAGGCGCACGACCGCAATCCAAATCTTAGTCGTCGTAATGCCAATCCCAAGGTCCGACTACAGTTCGACCCTGAGGAAGATATTGGGTGTTTTCATTGTGGAACTTTCCGTAGTTATAATGTTGAATTTGACAGCAATTATTGTGACCCTTGCAACAAGTGGCTGGAAGGCGTTTGCAAGGATGCCGACTGTCCCTTCTGCCCTAAACGTCCCAAGTATCCAAAATATATCGATTGACCGATAATTCCCGTTTTGTTATAATACTTGTACTGCAATTAAAAAGGAAGCCACCAAAATGAAACACACTATCCTATTAGACAATGGTACCTACTTGCAGGTCAATGACATGGGCTGGACTGAGCGTAAGACGCCCAGGCAGTACAAGAATCTAGCAGAAGCCCAACATCATTTACAATGGGGAATTGACATGTGTCATACTAATGTTAAACTTAGGACAGACTACATTGCAACCTATCACAAAGACAAAACTAAATTTGAAAAGGCTGTGGCCAAAGAACAGTCCCTAATCAAAGAGCTAGAGACACAACCGTATAACAAGGTAGCAGATCAGATTAAGAAAGCTCACTTTAATATTGATGAACTCACTGTCAAGTTTTATCCCGAAAGCCGTCTTGCAGATTTTAAACGTGATACCAAATTTCTTGCAAGTGCCAAAAAGGTACTGGCCAACAATCCCAGGGTCATTCCTTTAGGTTGACCGATAATTCCCAATTTGCTATAATATACATATACTGAAACACAAAGGAGCTTGATATGGGTACTCGTAGTCGCATCGCAGTTATGCATGGTGATAAATGTAAATCAGTTTACTGTCACTGGGATGGCTATCTCGAACACAATGGTCTTATTCTACAGGAACACTATGACTCAGCAAAAGCAAACCACCTTGTGGCCCTTGGGGACCTCAGTAGCCTCCGCCCGAACATCGGCGAAAAACATGCCTTCAGTCACTTTGACCTCACGCCAGCGGAACGTGAGCAATACAAGTTGGACCACGGAGATTCATGCACGTTCTACGGTCGTGACCGTGGAGAAGAAGGCGTCGACTTTGCAGTGGATTTAACCTTTGCCAAGTTCTTTGAACGTGCCGACGGATGCTGTGCAGAATGGTATTATATTATGCAAGATGGTGTCTGGTATGTGGGTAACACTTACGAGAGTGATACAAAGTTTTATAACAAACTGGTATTGCTGTCAGAAGCCTTGGAAACTGTAAAGGAAACAGCATAATGATTAGAATTATGATTGGGTTATTGATTGCCTTTGGTGCAGTCGGTGGCATTGAGCACAGTCAAACAGATCTTGATTTATTTTACGCCGCATTGACAGCATCATTTGGTCTGATGATAATGGCATCAGGTGTGTCGTTTGTTAAGGAATAATTTATAATGAACTGTAGCCCTACAATCACTGCTGAAGAATTCAAGACTATACACAACGCCTTGTGGGAGTTGGATCAGGTCAGGGCACAGCTTGAAGAAGTACTCAAACCTGAACTGTACATCAAGCTGGCCCGTGCCGCAACAGACATTCGCAAAGGTCTTACCAGTGCATACGAACAAGACAGCAAGTCGTTTGAACTTAAACAAGAGCATTACAGTGATGTTCAAAATCAACTAGGATTGTCAGCTGTGTGGAGTGTCTACGACGCAAACAATCTCAGCGATCGTCATCCCTTTGAAGGTGTGAATCGTGTGTTATACAAAGATCATTGGGGCGACGACACAGTGATTTCTGAGATCAATGGACTGACCTGGTCGGCATTGTATGTTGCGGCCAATGCCTGTATCCGTGACAGCGGTGATGAACACCACATGTTTATTGAAGGTTTTAAAATTGCCAAAGATGATCCACGTACACTTATCCTTTCTACAGGAAGTTAAATACTATGCAAGATATTAATTTTAGCGACGAAAGGTTTGACAACACAATGGCCGCAGGCTGGATACGTGATTTAGAAAGTTCGGACAGTCGCATACACAAAGAAAAAACCATTGAAAAAGCACTAATGGCGGCAAGACTTGGTAGTGCCGATGCACAATGTTTTCTCTTTAATTGCTACCAGGCCTATAATCCTTTCTACACTTTTAACATCCGTCAGGTACCCGAGACCAACGGACTGACCGGTATGCCTAACCCCTGGACTACGTTTTGGGCCTTGTTAGAAAGTCTACGTACCAGAAGCGTCACCGGTAATCGTGCAAGAGAGGCAATTGAAACTTGCAGTCAAATGTTTGACTCAGACGAGTGGAATAACTTGGCTCGACGGGTGTTGATCAAGGACTTGAGATGCGGTATCTCAGAGAAAACTCTAAACAAAGTACTGGGCAAGACTGAATGGAAGATACCAATCTTCAGTTGCCAGCTAGCACAGGACTCTACAGACCAGCCCAAGAAACTAAAAGGCATCAAGCGCCTGGAAGTCAAGCTGGATGGTGTGCGTGTGTTGGCAGTTGTGAATGGATCTGCTTGTACATTGTACAGTCGTAATGGCAAAGAGTTTGAGAACTTCCCACAGATTGTTGACTTTGTTGAAGAACATCGCAAAGCATTTCAACGTAATTCTGCCTTTGGTGGACAGTTTGTGTTGGATGGCGAGATTGTGGGCAAGAATTTCCAGGACCTGATGAAACAGGCTCAACGCAAGAGCAATGCTCGAACAGACAACATGGTGTATCATGTGTTTGACATCTTGCCGTTGACAGAGTTCCGTGAAGGCTTTTGTAATTTGCAACAGCACAAGCGAATTGATCTCTTAAAACGTGCTCAAGCAATGTTACCAGAAAATGGGTGTGTGCAAATCATGCCTGGTATGGATGTGGACTTAGACACAGCAGAAGGGCATGATGTCATGCGTAGGTTTGCCGAAGCGTCAGTAGAAGAAGGCTACGAAGGCATTATGATCAAAACAATGGATGCACCTTACGAGTGCAAACGTTCAGACTTTTGGATGAAATGGAAACCTACTATCACTGTTGATCTCGATATTGTGGGTTTCGAAGAAGGAACCGGTCGCAATCTTGGCCGGTTGGGTGCTATAATTTGTGAAGGAGTCGATAATGACCGAAATATTAGGGTTAATGTTGGCAGTGGTTTGTCTGATAGCGATCGCGATGAGTATTGGACCGCTAGGGATAAACTTTTGGGGTGCGTGGTTGAAGTTGAAGCTGACGCAGTTACGCAAAACCAAGACGGATCGTACAGTCTGAGGTTTCCTCGATTTTTGCGATTCCGTGGATTTGAACAAGGAGAAAAATTATGACTATGCATGAAAATTTTATTAAAATTGCCGATAGTGCTTTTAAAGAAAAACTCAATGAGGAGGACTTTCTTGATGCATTTAAAGCAAATCCAAGTTTATTCTGTGCCTTGCGCCTGGATGAATTACAGTTATTTGCTGAAGGCATTGTTCGCGAATGTGCCACAGTATCTGGCAAGGAAAAAGCTTTACTCAAACATTTTGGATTAGAATAATATAGCCATTCTTCAATGAAGAAACTTTATTATTTTAAAGAAGGTCGCAGATAAAGATATGGATGGAAAATAAAGAATACCACAAGTTTTATTTTGCAATAAAAAACTCTCAGCAATGGTATAATGTCATGGCTGAGTGTCGCCGCTTGTTTGGTAAAGAATGGTGTTGTCAAGGAAAGGTACGGCGTAAACTTGATAAAGTTAAATGGTCAATTGACCCTCGAGTTGATGTTTGGTTTGAAGTGCCGGATTCTAAGTTTGGTGTATGGATTACGCTTAAAACAGGAGTTGAGTTGATCAAAGAAGAGATTAAAAAACCGGTAAATAACTAACTATGTTTTTGTCACTACTAACTTTGGCAATAGCCCTATCTTTATCTGCCATTGCCGCTTTCTATTCAATTGCAGGCCTAGCGGCTATATTTGCGGCGGCGGTGGTGCCCATCATGATTATGGGGTCCGTACTTGAGGTTGCTAAACTAGTTGTAACGGTCTGGCTACATGAATACTGGCACCGTTGCCGGTTAACCATGAAATTGTATCTAGTGCCAGCAGTTGGTATATTGATGATAATAACATCAATGGGTATTTTTGGATTCTTGTCAAAAGCACACAGTGACCAAAGCCTAGTATCAGGTGATGTGCAGGCCAAGATTGCAGTATACGATGAAAAAATTAAAACAGCCAAGGACAATATAGATGCAAATCGTAAGGCGCTTAAACAAATGGATGAGGCAGTGGACCAAGTCATGGGTCGAAGTACAACAGAAACGGGTGCAGATAAGTCCGTGGCTCTCCGTAGGAGTCAACAAAAGGAACGTGGGCGTCTCCTTGCTGAAATTGAAGCCGAACAGAAAAAAGTTAGCATACTTGCTGAACAGCGAGCGCCGATTGCGGCAGAAGTTCGTAAAGTAGAAGCCGAAGTTGGACCGATAAAATACATTGCCGCATTTGTCTACGGGGATAACCCCGATGCCAACTTGTTGGAAAAAGCAGTTACCTGGGTTATTATCATCATTGTTGCTGTGTTTGATCCGTTGGCTATCATGATGTTGTTGGCCGCAACTGAAAGTTTAAAGTGGCGTAAAGAAGATTTAGAAAAAACACCAGCATACGAAGAAGACGATGGGCCGTTAACCGAAGAACAGATTGCCCAACTTAAAAAATCAGTAGAAGCATTTGGATTGCCCGAAGGCGAAGTTGCAGTCAAAACAGAATTATTCCCTAAGGATCCAGAAACTTCTCCAGTTGAAATACTATCAATTGAACCAGATACTATACCTTGTGTAAAATGTGGCATACCATTAGTCGATGTGCCTAGCATAGGATTTGTTTGTGCTAACCCGGATTGTGACCCAGTTGAAGAAGAAGTTCAAGAAGAAGTTCAAGAAGAAGTTGATAACGATTCCGAAGCAGTCAAAGAAGCTAAACGTCGGTGGAAAGCAGATAATCCTAAAGAAACTTTAAAAAATCAACGGCGATTAGTTGACGCAGGTTTTATTGATCATTCGCCCTGGGAGGATTATTTAAACACCAGTGATGAAGATTCAGACATTCCTTATGGAGACCAATTGCCCGAGTCTTCTGCAAAAGGAGACATGTATCTTAACATAACATACCAACCAACCAAGTTATTTAAATATAATGGACAAAAATGGATTGAAGTTGATAAAAAATTAACCGACAGATATGTATACAATGACTCTTATATTGATTATTTAATTAGTAAAATAAGTTCAGGCGAGTACGACCCTGAACTGCTCAATGACAGTGAACGTTCTCAAATCGAAGAAAAACTTAAACAAGGACCAATTTAATGACTGCTGTACTGCAACAACACAAACACGCCTGTAGCTTCTGTGGTAAAGAAAAAGACGTAGTAAAAAAACTAATTGTCAGTGACGATGTTGCAATCTGCAACGAATGTGTTACATTATGCCAGGACTTGTTAGAAGACCAGCCCCCAGCAGAAATCATCAATGACGTAGAACGCATGGATCCCATGAAGCTTAAAGAATTTCTTGATCAATACGTTATTGGTCAAGATCGTGCAAAAGTTGTTCTTAGCGTTGCAATTGTTAATCATTACAAACGACTACAAAACATAGGAACAGAAATTGAACTATCCAAAGCCAACATTCTTATGCTTGGCCCAACTGGATCAGGTAAAACACTTCTTGCCAAGACAGTGGCAAGATATTTAGATGTTCCGTTTGTTATTGCAGATGCTACCAGTATTACTGAAGCAGGCTATGTTGGTGACGACGTTGAAATGTTGATTAGTCGATTATATGCGGCATCGGGTAATGACGTTGAAAAAGCACAGCATGGAATTGTATTTGTAGATGAAATTGATAAAATTGCACGTAAAAGTGAAAGCACTAGTATCACCAGGGACGTATCAGGAGAAGGTGTTCAACAAGCATTGCTAAAGCTAGTTGAAGGTACTGTATGTCGTATTCCAAACTCCGGTGGTAGAAAACATCCCGGAGGCGAAATGATCGAAATTGACACCAGTAAAATTTTGTTTATTACAGGTGGAGCATTTGTTGGCCTTAACAGCATTTTAAAAAATCGTATCAACGGATCAAATATTGGATTTAACACAGAAATGATTTCTAACAGAGATGTTGACCTGACCCAGGTTACTCCAGACGACCTGGTGCGTTTTGGAATGATTCCTGAATTTGTAGGACGTTTTCCTAGTGTAGTTACTTTGGAAGAATTAGATGAGTCATCAATGACTCGTGTACTGACTGAAGTAAAACACAATATCTTAGATCAATATCGTTGGATTTTCAAACAAGATCAAGTTGAACTAAATTTTGAATCTAGCAGTATTGACGCAATTGTAAAACGTGCAATTAATTCAGGAACTGGAGCAAGAGCTTTGCAATCCGAAGTTGAACGAGCACTAATGCCGCACATGTTTAAACTACGAGACTATGTCAAGCGAGAAATTAAATGCGTGAATATCAATGCCGACCTAATAAATAATCCTGATAACATATAAGGAAAATATTTTGGGGAAAGCAGTTCTATAAAGTCAAGAGCTCCCAAAAAAAACTTTATTAATGTACATTGAATTTGATATTTTAAACGCAATGGACAATTTTGATGACCTTGAAGATGCAGTTGATCTCTGGGCAAAAAAACACAACATACCTTATACAACTAAAGTAGCCAAGGGTTTAAAATATCGACTTGGATTAAATCAACCTGAGCACTTTACTTTGTTTTTTATTACTTGGGCAGACTGCGAATACAAGGTCAGGAATATCAAATAGAGGTATAGTAACCACAATTAATGTTGGGAGAATAATTAATGACCATTTGGAAAAAACCTATATCATTAGACTTGCTCAATGCATTGAGTAAAGGAAATAGTGGGGAACATGTAGGTATTGAATTTACAGACATTGGTGACAATTATGTGACTGCACGTATTCCTGTTGACCATAAAACCATGCAACCTTGGGGTTCTATAAACGGTGGCATGAATGTAGTCCTGGCAGAGACCGTAGCATCTTATGCTGCCTATTATGCAATTGAATCAGGATTTCGATGCGTGGGATTAGATATCAATGCCAATCATATTGCCCCAGTAAAAAGAGGATGGGTAACTGCAACAGCTTGTCCTATTCAATTAGGCAATTCTATTCATGTGTGGGCCATTGATTTAAAAAATGATGCTGGCAAATTGACTTGTGTAGCTCGCCTGACTCTTTCTATTCTTAAAGACAAACGACAACATAACTTACACAGCTAAGGTAGACAAAAACGCCAAACAGTATTGACTTATCTAGAAATTTCCTGTATAAATATACTTTGTAGCGCCGATGGTCGGGCTACATGTATAGTCAACTTGCTTAATAAAGGAGAAATGACATGACTAAAATCACATCTTTTGATATCACCCCCTTCTATCGTAACGCTATTGGCGTTGATAGACTATTTGATCGTATTGTTAATCAGATCGATCACGCCGCAACTAATTATCCTCCATATAACATTGTAGAAACAGGTGAAAACACCTACGAAGTACAGGTTGCCGTGGCCGGATTTAATCAAGGCGATCTTGAAATCACTGTTAAAGACGGTGAAATTATTATCACCGGCGAAAAAACAGAAACAACGCCCGAAGGATATATTTTCCGTCATCAGGGCATTAGTGCTCGCAAGTTTATTCGCACATTTAGTCTAGGTGATCATGTTGAAGTTAAGGATGCTGTGGCCAAAGACGGAATCTTATCTGTCAAGCTAGAGCGTGTAATTCCTGACTCAGCCAAGCCAAAAACTATTGCAATTAACTACGCTTCATAATATAATAGTTAATGTTAAATACTTGTAGGGCACGGTGCCCTACAAGTATCCGCAAAGGAAGATAATAACAATGGCCGACACCAAAAATAGAATTAAACCAAACGTAAGATTGGCAGAGCCTCCAATGTTTAAGGTTATCTATATCAACGACAATCAAACATCTATGGAATTTGTAATTGGAAGTTTAATTCAATATTTTGAATATACCACAGTTACCGCTGAAAAAATTACAACAGATATTCACGATGCAGGATCTGCCTGTGTTGCAGTTTTGCCGTATGAAATTGCCGAGCAAAAGGGAATTGAAATTACTGTTAGTGCCAGAACCGAAGGGTACCCACTGCAGATTAAATTAGAACCCGAGATTGCTTAAAAATCAACTTCAATTCGTAAAGGATGATAAACTGACTTCTTCCATTGTGTATCACCTCTTCCTTTACAGTTGTTAACATATCGTATTCCGTCAATTACTCGATCAACGCTGCCATGATAATGCCCAAAGCACCAATGACTAATCTTATTTTCTGAATCTTCGTGTAGTATTTGTTGAATAAAACTATTACCCATGGTATTGTATCTATGTGTTCCTATTAGTTCAACGTCGTGACTAATTAAATCTCTAGACGGTACTGTATGTGTGACAACAATAATTTTTTTAACATCGCTATGAGTTTGTAGCCGTTTAACTGACGAAGACAGATAATCAACATCATTAAATGCAATACTTTCAATAACCTCAGGAACCCAGGATTCACAGTTGAACTTATCTCTAAATGCTTGTTTGCTTTCGACCGGATCAAGATCAGCATCAAAGTCCCAGGTCCACCAACCATTGGTTGCAATGATTGCTACACCATTGACTACCACAGCGTTGTCTTGAAGATAAATGACATTTGGAAACTCATCAAGGATACCTTGAATTTCTTTGTAATTGCCCCCAATTTGATTGAGATTTTGTTTATGCTCGTCGTTGCCGTCGATATAAAAAACACCTTGGTAACAGTCACTAAGGTGACTGAGGGACTGTGAAAGGAGTTGGTGACTTTTTGAAACATCCCCAGCAACAATACAGAATTGGCTGGTGGCTTGGCCTTCCCAATTAAACTCGGGCCACGTTTCTAAATGAAGGTCTGAAATAAGATCAAATGAAAATTGCATGATACATATTTAAAAGGATTTAGACCATGAACATAATTTTAGGTGAAGAAAACGTCAAAGAAATTGATCAAAAATACACAATACTTGAATTAGATACATTATTGTTTTCAGGGTCTGCTACCCCAGTAACTGCATATTGCCTGGTTGAAAAGGTGGGTCTTGAAGAGTTTGTGACTCTGGATCGTTTTAGAGAATTGCACAATAACATGATGAAAAACTATCGTCTTAAAAATTGGAAGTACTGCGAAGATGCACTTGAGCATTTAATGGGCAAATGGCGAGGTGAACTCAACAGTTTTTATGACGATGTTGCTATACGCATTAAAGAATACAAACAAGCAGATCCGGGAGAACATTGGGCCGGAGTAATTGAAAAAAAGATTAGCTTTTAATTAGTTTAAAAAACTTAATAATATCAGCTTTGGATTTTTTGGGATTCTCGCTAAACAGATTTTCTTTTATTTCAGGATTGGTACAGTTAAGTTTGTTAACAAATTTCCAAGCTTGTCCAGTGCAATGCTGATTAGCAATGTCTCTGGCCAATTTATAATTTGTTTTAAATTCGTTGATTACCCGGTCACTAAATTCTTTACTAAAGAATCTTTGCTGATTGTATTTGATTATAGGAAGAAATTTTTTATTAAGTTCTTCTTTTTCATTTGGTGATAGCATTGATATTTTTGTCATTAACTGAATTATTGCTTCTAATCGTTGATACGGATCTGAGATCGAATCATAGCTTTCGTTGATGTAATCCCCGAATGTTTTAAAACCATAACTATGAAGATACTCAAGGCTTCCGTGTGTGGCTGTCAAAATAAATGGTTTGCCACAGGCAATTGGTCGTAGGGTTTTTTCTGTGATATGCAACCGTTGATCATCAAATAGTGTTTCAAGCACAACATCAAACCAACATTCTTTGTAGTCGTCCGCAGAATAATCTGCACTATAAGTCGATGACGCTGTTGGTTCAGGCAACATTGATAAATCATTGTTAGGTATAAATTTTGGATTTTTATAAAGATATTGTTGATAATGTTGTTGATCACAGGTAGTAGAAAATTTAATGTTTGAGTTATTAATCAAATTGTTTTCAACAAGCAGGTCTGTAAATTTTACACGATATTCTCTAGAACCAGACCATGCTCGATTGTAAATGTTAAAGTCTTTGTTAAATGAGTTTGTATAAATCAACAACGGATCAAGTTCGGCATAACGATACCAGTCTCTAGAAATAATTGCATGACTCCACCAATAAACCCCTACCATGTTATTTTCTTGGTACTTTTTTAAATTTTCAGATCTTTGCTCACTGTGACAAATTAGCGTTTTATCATAGATTGAACGACCGTAACAGACAAAGTTTAAGTTTTGTCTACTTAAAATATCTTTAGTTTCGGGCACCAATTCCATGGTTTTTGCAGTTAACTTGTCGTGTTTATCAAACCAAGGTAACATACTGTTTGTTAAATTATCCTCATCGTAATAGTCAAAATTCAAAGGTTCCTGATCGTGCATGACCATAAGCAAACTGGTGTTCCATTCAAACCAAGAACGATCTTTACTAGAAAACTGTGAAAGGTCTTCAATTTCTTTACTACCGTGTGGATAAAAGTGATAAATTAATACATCACAATCAACACAACTTTCGAGGTAGTGATACATTTTATCAATAGGAATTAACATGTCAAATAATATTGGGTTTATTGGCCTAGGTAAGCTAGGTTTGGATTGCGCAGAAGTCTTCGCTGAAAAATATACTGTACGTGGTTATGATATTTACCCACGAGAAAGCGAGTCGGTTAAAGTTTGTGACATCGAAGAGGTAGTCAACAAGAGTGACTGGATTTTCATTGCTGTACCAACACCGCATACCGAAGGGTATGACGGAAGTGTACCATCTAGTCATATGGAGCCAAAAGATTTTGGACACGACGCAGTTAAGGATGCCCTGGTTAAAGTAAACAAATTTGCCACCACACCAAAACGAGTAGTGTTGATTTCTACAGTACTTCCAGGAACTACACGTAGACATTTTGCCACGTTGTTAGATAACAAACATCAGTTTTTATACAACCCTTATTTGATTGCCATGGGAAGCGTAAAATGGGACATGGCCAATCCTGAAATGGTCATGATTGGTACAGAAACAGGCGATGCCAGCGAAATGCGAGATCTAATAGATATCTATCGTCCATTGATGAAAAACAATCCACGTTATGTGACTGGCACCTGGGACGAATGCGAAGCCATCAAAATCTTCTATAATACATTCATCAGTGCCAAGGTAGGACTGGTCAACATGATTCAAGACTTTGCACTAAAGATTGGTAACATCAACGTTGACGTTGTCACTGACGCACTGGCACAGTCAAACATGCGTATTATGGGACCCAAGTACATGACAGCTGGCATGGGCGATGCAGGAGCATGCCACCCACGTGACAACATTGCCTTGCGCTGGCTGGCTGAAGAGTATGACATTGGATATGACTTGTTTGATACAATCATGCATGCTCGAGAAGTTCAAGCAAAAAATCTAGCACTATTTCTTGTTGATATTGCTGAAAAGAAAAATTTACCAATTATCATTCATGGCAAAGCATACAAGCCTGATGTTCCTTATTGTATTGGTAGCTACAGCACTTTAATTGGGCACTACATTAAAGAAGCAGGCCGCACCGTTAAATATTTAGATCCATTGGCAGATGACAACAACGATGTAATTGCATCTGTCAAAGGCCCTGTGGTATTATTAATGGCACACAATCGACAAATTACCTATGGATACACTGGAGATGTACGAGACGATACATTCTATACTCCTATTGAAGCTGGCAGTATCATTGTAGATCCATGGCGCAAAATGGTTGATATGACAGGTTACAAAATTATCCACTATGGCAACACACGACAGTCGTAAGTACAACATTGATGTATTCTGGGATAATGAATACAAACATCTTGACTACATCAATGAACCGTTTAACGATCCAATAAGTGTTAACCATTGGATCAATCAAGGATATCAGAGCAAAATTACTGGTGACCTTTGTGACATGAGACATCAATTACCATCGTGGAATCAAAAATTTATTAATTTGTTTGAATCTCGGGGATGGAAAGATATTGGTACTGCTTATTACAGAATGCATACTGGAACAGTGATGCCAGCCCATAGTGATCTTTATGTTAGGTATGTTGATATTTTTAAATTAAAAGGTCAAGAGCACAAAATAAGACGAGCTATTGTTCTGGTAGAAGACTGGAAGTCAGGACATTATCTTGAAGTGTTAGGAGAACCTGTTGTTAATTGGCAAGCCGGCACCGTGGTTGAATGGTCATACGATACTCCACATATGGCAGCTAACATTGGACTTGAACCAAGGTACACTCTTCAAATTACTGGACATCTATGATTTATAGCCAAAACGAATGGGATAAACTTAAAACTTGTGTAGTTGGATCTGCCACAGATGCAAACTGGCCTGTGAACGATCCTGTGTTTAAATTGGAAAGTAACAAAACTTCCTGGAAAAAAACTCCTGTTCCACGTGGTCCTGTGCCTCAAAGGATCATTGACGAAGCCAATGAAGATCTGGATAAGTTGGCAACAACCCTGATCAGCCTAGGTGTAGAAGTTGTGCGTCCGGAACCACTTAACTTTCAAACACATGATGGAATGTACAACTATTGCCCACGTGACAGATTGCTAGTTTATAAAGACACCATTGTAGATACTGCCATGATGTATCCATGTCGAAACATGGAATTACAATGCTATCACAACATTGTTGACTTGTCACCAAATTATCTACACATGCCCAGGAATGAAGGTATGATTTTGGATGCGGCCAATCTACTGCGTCTAAACGATAAGATGCTATTTTTAGAGTCACCATCAGGCAATCGTGCCGCATATGATTGGCTACAACAACAGTTCCCGGATGTGGAGATTGAAATTTGTAATTTTTATAGTGGTGTGCATATTGACTCTACAATTACCGCATTGCGCGAAGGCCTTGTATTGTTGAATGGTAGCAGGGTTAATTCATCAAATTGCCCTAAAATTTTTGAAAAATGGGATAAAATTTATATAGATGAAGTTATTGAGCAAGACTTCTATAATTACCCGTATGCTAGCAAGTGGATTGCCTTAAATATGTTAGTGGTTGACCCAACAACAGTGATTGTTGACCAAAAGCAAACAGAGTTGATACGCATACTAGAGCAACGAGGTTTTACAGTAGTTCCGTTGGAATTACGACATAGTAGAACATTAGGCGGCGGTTTTCACTGTACGACATTAGATTTATGGAGAGAACATGCTTGACACCAAATCGGTAACAGAGTTAGTAGAACAACAAATAGCAAAAGCAGTTGCTGAACAAGTTGCTGCCGTCATGAGCAACGGCAAATGGCTCAATGCCATTGAAGAACAAATTACAAAACATGTACAAGATAGGATTACTGCAAAATTTAGCAATATATCAACAGTTCCTGATTTGGTATCCACTGTACAAAATAGTGTTACTAAATTATTTGAACAAGGGCATGTGCCTGGATTAGATTCATACATAGATGCTAGTAAAATATCAATGGCAGTTGATAATTCTGTGCAGACTTTTGTTGAGTCTACAATTGATAATCTAGTAGTTGATTCTACTTGGTTAAACAAAATTGAAAATACTATTCACAAGCAAATGTCACTAAAACTTTTGCAAAAGATCAGCGGAATAGATCTAAACAAAATGTTAGTTAATGAAATTGACAACGGTATTACTCGTTGGCAAGATCGACTAATTACCAATTTTAAAACTTCAGGCATTATTGATCAATCAACCAAATTAGAATTAATTGTCACTGACGATACTGTGATAGTAGAAAATAATCTTATTTCTAAAAATGCCATTGTTGATGACACATTAACAGTACAAAATCTTGTTGTAAAAGGACAAATCAACACCGATAACAATTCGTGGAATGAACTTGCTACAAAAATTGCGTCACTCACACTAGAACTATCCAACGATGAATGGAAAAATCATTTAGTTAATCAAGTATTGGATATTGCCAAGGCTGGGGGAATTGACTTCAGTGAAGTTACACTAAACGGAAAACCACTTATTGCAAATGACAGTATTAATCCAACAATTGTTGAATCAAATTTACAAAAAGTTGGCACTCTTAGAGAACTTGCTGTTTTGGGCCAGGCCAAAATCTTTGATACTCTAGCGGTTATCAATAAACGTGTGGGTATCAATACCAATCAACCAGAGATGGCTCTGAGTGTGTGGGACGAAGAAGTATCGTTGTTGTCGGGCAAAATTTCTAAAGATCAAGCATATTTTGGAACAGGTCGGAAACAAGGATTGTCGATCGGTGTTAATAGACAGGCCAGCATTGATATAGATGCCGAAGGTCAGACCACTGTCAAAAAAATTAGAATTGACAAACATCGTATTGCATTTGAACCAACAGTTCCTGGATATAGTGGCTCACGCGGAGACATTGTGTTTAACAGTGATCCAAAACCCAACACTCCGTTTGCCTGGGTATGTATTGGCGCATTTCGTTGGCAATCTTTAAAGGCTGTTGAATGAAAATAAATTGGGTATTTGCCGACAGCTATCAAATTGATCCAACAGTTAACCTTGATTCTATTAAAAGCATAGGTCCAACCTGGGGTTCATGGAAGACCTGGCGTGGATGCTCCACTGACAATGTTATATGTCACGACATGACAAAAGCACAAGAATTAATTCAACGTGCATTTCAAGCTGTTTGTAATTTTTATGTGCCTAAAGACTATTACCAATCTATAGGAAGACCAATGGGTGTTAAACTCTACGAAGGTACATTTACACAGGAAGTAGACTGCCCAGAAGATGTTGTGGCATTACACCTAGTTAGCAACATTTCGGATATTGTATTATTAGCTGGATTTGATTTATCTGAAAAAGAAAAAACCTCTGACAGATTTCAAGAGCATAAAAACTTCAATTATTTTGCCCTAATACATAGTATTATTATGGCTAGCCCAGATACGCAATGGGTTTTGGTTGATCATCCAAATTCTGTTGACAAATCCTTTAAAAAATTATCCAATCTCACTTGCGATGTAATGCCAAATGTGTTAAAATTACTAGTGTAAACAAACTCACTAGGATTTTATTGTGAATTCACTTGAACGCATCTGGTCCAGAGCCACTGGGCATTTGATGGGCCAGACAGATGAAGATCGACCCGATGTTCCCATTCTTTCTTTGCGTGAAGCTAGAATTGCGCTTTTCCTTAAGACATTTTGGGTTATCATACATATAATCACATGTTTCTTTATTTGTGTTAACGTTATTCATCAATGGTAGGAGCCACTATGGGACGAATTGGATTTTGTTGCAAATGGCTTAATGACCCCACAGAATGTGGCGGTATGAAAGTTAACGCAAAAGACCGTGACCTAAACGGCAGATCAACTACCATGAGGTGGCTTCGTGAGCATGCGGACGAAGCAGACCAACGCCAATGGGATATCATGAATCACAATACATCGGCGGCTGTGCGGATGATCGAACGTGTAGCCACACTACCCCCTGAACGTAGAATGGTTCGTCTCGGTAGCGAAATGCTCCAGGGCTATACTGAACCATCATGGATTGCCTGGTGGCAACGGCAAGAAATTCAAGATCACTGTGCAAAGATCTTTGCCCCCGTAGGCGAAGCCGCACGTAAATACGGTGTGCGTTTGAGTTTCCATCCTGGCCAGTTTTGTGTACTAGCAAGCGAAGCAGATGAAATTGTAGAACGTTCAATCCTGGAATTTGAATACCACGCTGATATGGCACGGTGGATGGGCTATGGTAACACATGGCATGACAACGGGTTCAAGATCAACGTACACTTGAGCGGTAAAGGTGGTGCCGCTAAATTCTTGCAGACTCTGAGTAGGCTCAGCCCCGAAGCAAGAAACTTAATTACCATCGAGAATGATGAGATGACAAATGGACTTGACACTACTTTGGCTGTGGCTCAGCATGTGGCTCTTGTATTGGACCTACACCACCACTGGATTAACTCGGGAGAGTACATTACCGCGCAGGACGATCGTGTCAAGCGGGTTATTGACTCTTGGCGCGGCGCTCGTCCTGCACTTCATTATAGTGTTAGTCGCGAGGACCTTTTGGTTGACCATGACCGAGGAACTAGACCCGATCTTGATAAACTTCTTGCTAGAGGTTATAAGAAACAGAAACTCCGGGCACACAGTGACTTCTATTGGAACGACGCTGTGACCGATTGGGCATTGACCTTTGCTGATACATTTGATATTCAATGCGAAGCCAAAGGCAAGAACCTGGCTAGTGAACAGGTTTATGAAAGACATGTAAATGTATAGTGTGTACCAACACTGGGACCCATTAAAAGTTTGTGTAGTAGGTCGTAGCTACCCACCTGAGTTCTATAACTGGATCAAAGTCCCACATGTGCGCAGACTGTTTGAGCGTATTGCCATTGAAACAGAAGAAGATCTGCAAAAAATTGCAACGGTGCTAGAAACTTTTGGTGTAGAGGTATTGCGTCCTGAGATTCCTGTAGAATGGTTTAATCAGACAAGGACTCCTTTTACACCTCCTCCTCTGCAACCCAGAGACATTATGGTTATGATTGGTGAGACATTTTATAGACCAAAAAATCAGTGGGAAGAATTCTATAACGTAGTTAAAGATCCAAGCTGGCCAGAAAAATCAGTAGACATCACTGATTTACCAAGTCATGTACAACAGGAATGCCTTGAAGTACACAATTGGCTTGATGCAAGCAAAGAAGAAGTATTTCGTCATCACTCCCCTTATAAAAAAATATTTGATCGTATTCGATCACAGGGTAATATAATAAAGACCAGTCCTCATCCCTGTGTGCAAGGAATGATGGCATCTCGAATTGGTAAAGACTTATACTTTGCCACAGAATCGTACACTGACGATCAGAACAAGATCAAACAAGTGGTCAACCAAGAGTTTCCAAATAATCGTACACATGTTATCAATACCGGTGGTCACGGAGATGCTGTTTACTGTCCGGTTTGTCCTGGACTAATTATTAGTTTAAAAGATGTACCAACTTATGCAGAAACTTTTCCAGGCTGGGAAGTTGTTTATCTCCCAGGACAGAGTTGGGACCACATTAAACCATTCAAAGATTTAAAAGCCAAAAACAACGGTAAATGGTGGATACCGGGTTTTGAATACGATCAGAATGTGGTTGATGTTGTAGAAAATTGGCTAGGACATTGGACCGGGTATGTTGAGGAAACTGTGTTTGACGTCAACATGCTGATTATTGATCCAAAAAATGTCATTGTGTTCAATTACAACGATCGCGTGTTTGAAGCACTAAGTAGATATGGAATTACTCCACACGTTATTAATTTTAGACACAGATATTTCTGGGACGGCGGCATCCACTGTGTAACACTTGATCTACACAGAGAAGGTGTGATGCAAGACTTTTTTCCAAATAAAAAATGAATGAACTACTAAAGCCCACACCTGAATGTATTCAAGATAACTTTAACAGTGAACAGGTTTATGAAAGACATGTAAATGTATAGTGTGTACCAACACTGGGATCCTTTGAAAGTTTGTGTAGTAGGTCGTAGCTACCCACCTGAATTTTATTCATGGATTAAGGTAACACATGTGCGTAAACTCATGGAAAAAATAGCCACCGAAACAGAAGAAGATTACCAGCACATAATCGAAAAATTGCAAGAATTTGGAGTAGAGATACTAAGGCCTAATTTTCCTACAGAAAAAATATTAGGCGAAAGATATATTCCACCACCAATGTGTCCGAGGGATATTATGATCATGGCTGGAGAAGATTTTTATACATCTAAGCCAGATTCAGAAATGTTTCTCGGTTCTAACACAAATATCAGCACGTGGAATAGCAGTCAGCTAACTGCCACCATGCAAGACTGTTATGGAGATATTGTAAAACATGTACAATCTCAGGGCAATCAAATTAAAATAAGTAATCACCCAACTATCAATGGTGCAATGATATCTAGGATAGGAAAAGATTTATATTTTGGAACAATGCCCAATATAGATCAAGTAAGAAATCTTGAAAAAGAAATTAATGAAAATTTTTTACATACAAGAAATCATATAGTTAAAACTGGTGGTCATGCCGATGGCGTATTCTGCCCTGTTTGTCCTGGATTGATTATTAGTTTGTGTGACATCCCCACTTATGAAAAAACTTTTCCTGGATGGGAAGTGGTGTATCTTCAAGACCAAAGTTGGAGCAAGGTTAAACCATTTTTAGATTTAAAACAAAAAAATCGCGGCAAGTGGTGGATCCCAGGTTTTGAATACGACAATGATGTAATTGAAACTATTGAAACCTGGCTGGGACATTGGACAGGATACGTAGAAGAAACTGTGTTTGATGTCAACATGTTGATTATTGATCCCAAGAATGTCATGGTGTTTAACTACAACAAACAAGTGTTTGATGCCTTGGATAGATATGGTATTACTCCTCACATTGTGCCGTTTAGACATAGATATTTTTGGGACGGTGGCATACATTGTGTAACACTTGACCTGCACAGAGAAGGTGTGATGCAGGATTTTTTCCCCAACAAATCATGAATGAACTTTTAAAACCTACATTTGATTGGATACAAGATGACTTTAAGTCTAATAGAATTCGTTTTGTTATTGAGTTGCTCGCTTGGGCTATTAGCATTGGCTGTTCCATTACTATGGCAACAACAGTCCCAACTCCGCCTCTACTTATTCTGTACCCTATTTGGATTGCTGGCTGCGCTCTCTATGCTTGGGCTGCTTATACTAGGAAATCATTTGGCATGTTGGCTAACTACCTATTGCTAACCACCATTGACAGTATTGGCCTGATTAGGATGCTTGCTTAGTCCCTTGTAGTAATAGTGCTATATGTAGCACTATTTTTGTCAGCTATATACTACATGATAGCACTAATATACACATTGACAGCGACACATATTACCATAGTATGTGTTACTTTATTTTTACATCGTGGCCAAGCGCATCGGGGAATAGAATTCAATCCGATACTTGAACATTTTATGCGAGCCTGGTTATGGTTGACAACAGGCATGGTTACCAAACAGTGGGTAGCAATACATCGCAAACATCACAGACATAGTGATGCAGAAGGCGATCCTCACTCTCCGCATGTTTATGGATTCTGGCATGTGTTATTCAAAGGAGCAGGATTATATCATTCAGCAAGCAAAGATACAAACATGGTCAATGCCTATGGTGTTGGAACCCCGGATGATTGGATAGAACACAACATATATTCCGCACACAGTCGTTTAGGAATTACTTTGCTATTGGGCATAAATTTACTTTGTTTCAGCTGGTGGGGATTTGTAGTGTGGGGAGTTCAGATGTTATGGATTCCATTCTGGGCCGCAGGTGTTGTCAACGGTGTTGGGCATTGGATAGGGTACAGAAATGGCGTAACCAAAGATCATAGTCGTAACTTCAGTCCTTGGGGAATTGTCATTGGTGGTGAAGAACTACACAATAACCATCACCTTGATCCAGGCAATCCTCGTCTGAGTCGACGCTGGTTTGAATTTGACGTTGGATGGATGTATCTTAAATTATTTGGCTTTTTAAAGTTGGCTAAAATATCAACAAGAGTATGATTTTGTAATAAAATTGTAATGATCTTTGTTAGTCTTTATCTTAAATAATAGATGAAGACATACCGCAGTATCTTTGTCAGCGATGTTCATCTTGGTACCAAAGACTGTCAAGCGGATAAGTTAAACAACTTTCTCAAACACAATTCCTGCGACACATTATATTTGGTAGGGGATATCATTGATGCCTGGCGCATACAACAAAACAAATGGCGTTGGAAGCAAAGCCACACCAATGTAGTACGAAGAGTTCTGGGTCATGCCAAGCGTGGCACCCGTGTTGTTTATATAGCAGGCAACCACGATGAGTTTCTAAGACCCATGATACCGTATGGTTTTAGTTTTGGTCATGTAGAAATACACAATCAAATCGAACATATAGGTGCCAACGGCAAGCACTATCTAGTCACACACGGTGACCTGTTTGATGGCATTACCAGACTGGCACCATGGCTAGCATTTTTAGGAGACAAAGCATATGACATTATTTTATCGCTTAATAGCAAATTCAATTGGATCCGTCATCGCATGGGTTTTGGGTACTTTAGTCTTAGTAAGTATCTTAAACACAAAGTAAAAAAAGCCGTAGACTTTATATTCAAATTTGAACAGAATCTTGCCGCTTACTGCAAGAAGCGTGGGTTTGACGGTGTGATCTGTGGACACATACATCACGCTGAAATAAAAACCATAGATGGTGTTGCGTATATGAATGATGGCGACTGGGTTGAAAGTTGTACAGCACTGGTAGAACACCACGATGGTACATGGGAAATAGTTACATGGACCAAGGAGAAAGACCGTGTGGATACTGATAATACTGGCAGTTCACGTAAACAATCCTCAGGACGTTCCGGGACGGATAGAATTGACTTTCCTGGATCAACACTCTTGCCTGCAGACATTAAATACAATTAAGTACAAACTGAAGTTTGACAATTTTAAGGTGGTAGCAGAATGCAAGAAACAATAAAATTCAGTGATAAAATTACTATTGTGATTCCTTGTAAGAATGAGGAAAACTATATTTCCTATCTTCTAACACATCTGCGCAATCAAATGATAGGTAGCACTAGAATTATTATTGCAGACTGCTCAACTGACAATACCCGTGAAGTTATCCAAGCAACAAAGGGCAATTTGAATGTAGAAATCATAGATGGTGGGCCTGTTTCCTTTGCTAAAAATTGTGGAGCACGACTGGTAACTACACCTTACATCTTGTTTATTGATGCTGATGTTCGCTTCTTTAAACCTACGGTTATACGTGATGCAGTTAATTTAATTGAGCGTAAAAATTTAGATCTTATTGGACTCAATATTAAATGCTATGACAAGGACCTACGTGCCAAGATTGGGTTCACAGCATTTAACCTAATCAATCATGTGTTGAAATACATTAGTCCATTTGCTGTGGGAGCATTCATGCTGACCCGCAGAGATCGTTTTGAGGAGTTTGGAGGATTTCCTGAACAGTTTTCAACGTCGGAAGATTACTTTTTATCTAGGAAATACAGCCCTAGAAAGTTTCGAATTGTTCGACACCACTTTGGCCAAGATTCGCGCAGGTTTAAGAAAATGGGATACATGGGCATGGCCAAGTATCTTGTCAAGAACTTTGCAAATCGCAACAATAAAAAATATTGGGATAGTTTGGACTCATCTAAATATTGGTCGTGATTTGTAACATCACTGTCACATAATATCTGTTAAATAATTATGTGTCATGGTGGCACACAAACTAACCCCACAAGGAGAAACCCATGAGATTAGATGATTTAGCTACAAGATTAGTAGCCGTAGAAGCCAAATTAGCAAATTTAACCGGTACAACAGTTAATACAGACGGTGCTACTAGTATTGAAGAACTAGACGCAAGATTATCCGTTGTTGAAGTTCAAGTAGAGCAATTAATTGCTGTAAAAACTCAAGAACACGTTGACGCTATTGTTGCGGCAGCGGCACAAGCAGTTGAAAGCATTCAAAGCGCAGTTGCAGAAGTAGTTGCACTTTCTCCAAGTGCTGACCACGCAGAAGCCGCTGACATTGTTGCTGACGTTATTACAGCACAAGTTGAATCAGAAGCAGTTGCTCATGAAGAAGTTGCTGACATCATTTCAGCCGCAGTTCAAGCAGTCGTCGCCGCCGACCCAGAGGTTGTAGTTGACCCGATTGCAATCACAGAAGCTATCATGCAAGCAGTGGCTGACATGCCAGCTCCGGCCGCCGAAGTAGCACAACAAGTTGCTGAAGCAGTTGCCGAAGTTATTGCTGCCGCAACAGGTGTTGAAGCTGTTGCTCCTGAAGTAGTTCAACAAGTTGTTGAAGCAGTTGCTATTCCTTCAAATTCAGCACTAGATGCTATTGAAGCACGTTTAGACGCCGCTGAAGCTAAAGTTGATACATTATTAGGAAAGTAATGACTAGCATTTAATGTTAGTTTTTAACCCTTTAAAACCGGGCACAAGATAGCGTGTCGCTGGATTTGCGTAACCAGTACCAAGAGCCCCAAAAAAGGCTCTTTTTTTATTCTTTAAATCAACAATTCTATTAGATACTGTTCGGCATAATGCAAGTATGTCCTGGACATTTGACTATAAATATAATTATGAAAAAACTACTATTATTACTATCCGTACTAGTTACCCTGTGGACTACCCCGGCAACGGGACAAGCACAGCTGGCTAACTCAACAGTACCACTACCTTCAGATATTGCCGCAATCAAGAAAGCTAATGTTCTTGTTGTGTCAATGACCAAAAAAGATGTTCCTCCTTTCTTCTCCGGAGAAGGGGATAACATTCATGGTCTTGACGTCGAGATAGCTCGACGAATTGGTGTCCTACTTGGAGTTCCTGTGCAGTTCAGACGCGATGCAGAAAGCTTTGCTGAAGTTGTTGAACAGATCAGAGAAGGCAAAGCAGACATTGCAGTTAGTAAACTGTCAGTAACTGGTCCTCGACTACAAGTAGTTAGATTCAGTGATCCTTATGTTAAGCTAAGACAAAGTTTAATTGTTAATCGTCTATGGCTAAGTCAAAACAGTCAAGGTAAAGAAACATATCAAGTTATCCGTGACTTCAATGGCAAGATAAGTTTTATCAAGAATTCCAGCTACGACACATTTGCTCGTATTAACTTTCCTAACGCAACATTTATTCCTGAAGAAAAATGGGATGTGATTATTGATAATGTTACCAAGGGCACTATTGCTGCCGCTTACCGTGACGAATTTGAAATTAAGAAAATTGCCTTCGAAAAGCCAGATGCCGCAATTAGTACCAAAACAATTGCAATTAGTGACAGCGTGGACTATATTGCAGTAGCAGTAAATCCCAAATCGATTCAATTGTTAAGCATTGTTAATTACGTTATTAAGAATGAATACAACAACATTGACACTAAAAAGTTAATGGATCGCTACAAAGCTGAAAAGAAATAAGGATTTAGCATGACAACAACACATTTAAAAAGTTTCCTGACTAGTCCTTGGACTATTTTAGGATCAATTATCGCAGGTATTTTAGGCGGCGTTTACGCACCTGAGTTTAGTATGGGTCTTGACAGTATTGGTAGTATCTATATTAGTTTGCTAAAGGTAGTTGTACTACCATTTTTGTTAGCAACTATTCTAGTTGGTATCATTGGGCTATTACAAAAAGAAGGTAGTCAGGAATTAATTCGCAAAATTATTGTGGGCTTTGTTGGCAGTATGTTCTTGGCTGCTGTTATTGGTGTAGGAACTGTACTAGTAACAGGTACAGAAATGACTCCTGAGAAGAAAACAGAATTTGGTGTACTAGTCAACAACAAAGATACCGGAACTGAATTAAACATTACCCTTCACGAACCAATGTCAACGGCACCCGCAGTCAGTGCTGGTAAAATGGCAGAGAAGTTTATCCCAGAAAACATTTTTGCCACACTGAACAATGGTGAAAGTTTGAAGATTGTTATCTTCTGTTTGATATTTGGAGTTGCACTGGGTCACTTGAAAACAGAAGGACAACGTATGTTGGTTGAAGTACTGAAGAGTGTTCAACAAGCAAGTATTAGTATTTTCAAATTCTTAAACTACTTCCTACCATTTGCATTGTTGGCAATGATCAGCAGTCAAGTTGGTAAAGTTGGAGTTGGTATTTTCTTAACAATGTTTGACTTTGTGTTCCAACAGTTCATTGGCGGACTATTAGTAGTTGCCGCAGGTACTGCTGTGATTTGGGCACGTAGTGGATTAAGCCTTGCCACTGTTATCCGTGAAACTAAAGAAACATTAATTGTTGCTATTAGTTCACGTAGTTCATTGGCTTGTATTCCATACGCACAAGAAGCCTTACATAAACTACATTTTGACAAAGGTGGAGTTGAACTAACAGTTCCACTAAGTTTCACTGTTAACCGTATTGGTAGCATTGTTTACTATGCTATTGCTACAGTATTCATTGCCAACATCTATGATGCTCCTCTAGGACTTACCGGTTTAGCAGTTGTATTGTTTGGTAGTATTTTAGCCGGATTAGCAAGTGCAGGTACAACAGGTATCTTAACAGTTGCTACTGTAGCAGTTGTTTGTGATTTGTTAAAACTACCAAGCGAAGCTGTATTGGTATTGTTGATAGCAGTTGATCCATTAATGGATATGATTCGCACAGCAAGTCATGTACACGGCAACGTAGCAGTCACAGCATTTGTATGCGACAAAGAGGTAACTGCCGGTGGACAAACTTAAAGAGTTACTGCTTGAACTGTTAAAGTTTATAGGCGAAAGTCCATTTCGCCTATTTACAGTTGTGTTCCTTTGCCTATTCACTTTTTTAGGATGGGTAGCCTATACTGAAAAAGATAACTTCATGGCAAGTTATCGTGCTCAACAGGCCTTGCCCAAGATGAACGGCAAATATGAACAAGCAGTCAATTTTATACTAAAGAATACAGATGCAGAGCTTGTGGCTGTATTCCAAGTTAACACATTACTGAACACCAGAAAATTAGTATATCTAACTACACGAGGCTCAGGACATGACACAGTCCATGATGGAACCAATGTGGGGTTGCTTACTAAGAATCACAGCAACAACGAAGATGTAATTGGATTAATGTCAGGCAAAATTCCATGCGGTCCGTATCTAACACCACAAAGTTATATTGGATTTACTTATAAAAACTATGGAGTAACATACATGTGTCGCATAAGCGTGCCAGCAGACCCTGGATTGTTTATAGGACAAATAAGTGTAGGTTGGAAAGAGCAACCAACAGAAGTAGAGTTAGCACAGACTGTACTAATTGTTGCGTCAAGTTTACTGTTTGATAAAAAATGAGACTACCAGGAGTCATTGCTGGCATCATAGTCATACTAATAGTATTAATTTTAATATGGTAAAAAAACTTGGCATACTAGGAGGCATGGGACCGGCAGCGTCAGCAGAGTTTGTAACTAGATTAATCAGGCAGTCGCCGGCCACTTGCGATCAAGAACACATACCTTTTGTGTTGTGGAATGAGCCAAGAATTCCTGATCGTAGTACAAGTATACAGGCCGGCGACAATCGGCCATTACTGTTGATGTTACAAGGTATACAGGCATTAAAAACACTAGGGTGTGACAGTATTGTTATTCCTTGTAACTCAGCACATTTTTGGTACAATGACATGGTCAAAATGGGTGTGCCCATCTTACACATAGTAGAAAGCATAGCCGACGAGCTCCGTAAATTACAGCTTGACAATACCACCATTGGCATCATGGGCACACAAGGCACAATAGAATATGGTTTATATCAAGAAAGACTAGAGCAACAAGGCTGGAGATGTATAGTTCCAGATCGTGCTGAAATGGACTTTTTTGTACAACCTGCTATTGACCTGGTCAAGGCCGGCAAGATTACAGAATCTCAGTTGTTGCTAATGAAAGTAATTCATAGCTTGATCGATCGTGGCGCACAAGCTGTGGTTCTAGGCTGTACCGAATTGCCCTTGAGTATCAACATTTCCATTGAGGATGGCATACCCATTGTTAACAGCCTAGACAGCCTTGTACAGTCGGTGATCGCCGCACATTATTTCTCCGGCGCAAAGACTTAGTGACCTTGTTTATTTTGCCGCAGGTTTTGTAGGTGTTCGCGGCGTTTTAGCAACTTTTGGTTTTGCGGGTCCTCTTTTAGCAGGTGTTTTTGTTGTAGCAACCATTACTGGTATGTCAGAAAAGCTCACGGGTATAATTTCGGTGTTTTCAACCACAACAGCTTTGGGTTTAACCGCTGGTGCAACTCCTTCAGACCCCACCGTCAGTGGTGTTACAACTGATGTCGGTGTCTCTACCTTATACGGTGCTTCTGTAACTGAGGGTTTTTCTAGCCCAAAAAGTTTTTTAATAAATGTAATCATTTGATTCTCCTATGTGTTATTTACTATGATCTTTAAGATAATGGTATTTTATTAGTACACTTCCATATAACACTATCAATTTATCCAAACATACCAAAATAACACGTAAAAATGTTGCAACGCAACAATTTATCATATATAATATAGACTAAGGACGCTGGATAGGCCGGGTCCTAAATCGTAAACTCGCTTAATTAAAGGAGAACACTATGTTCACAGCAGACGCACTAATCGACACCGTTCAAACCGGTAAAAAAACTTTTGTTAACACATTCATTCAAAACGAAACTGTTAAAGACTCAATGGTCAAGTTCATTGACGCCCAAGCAGACTACACCAAAAAAGCCGCCAAGGTCGGAGTAGATACGTTTACCACAGTGGCACAAGAAATGGTAAAAGCCAGCCAGGAAGCAATGAAATTTGACTACACCAAATTTGGTGAAGGCGTTATGAAAGCTTACCAAAATACCACAGCCAAGAAGTAATTTGGCTATCGGTCTAGTTGACCAATAAATCCTGTTTGTGTATAATAGCTACATGAACAGGATTTTTCTTTTATCCATTTTATTAATTACAGGGTGTACATCTACCCGGCCGCCTGTTGACGTCACACTCATTCCAGATGATTGTGCCAATCGACATGCCATAATCAGATGGTTAGAAACTCAGAGTACCCAAAATGATTCTGCAGAATTTCAACGCCAGGTTCGTAGCCGCATTTGGCGCATCCGTTATATTTGTCAGCCTGTTTAGTGGCTGTGCTGTACAACAGCCGATACATGCTATTGATTTGGAAAGCTTTCAAATTAATTGTCGTATTAAAGAACAGCAAATTAAGTTTCTGCAGAGCATGCGTTCTGGAAGAGATGAACGTATGCTAGCAGGTGTGGGAAATTTAACACAACCCTGGAGCCGTTGGACAGACAATGAAGAACACTATCAGCGACAAAGTATTCACAGTGGTCGCACAAACTGGTTGATTAATCAACATCTACTGCACTTGACAAGAGATTGCTCATGAAAAAAACATTAATACTTTTACTGATACCAGCGGCTGTTGGTGCTCAAGAATGTGTACTACAAGATCGTTCCGTTACCAAAACTTCTGTGGTTATTGCAGAACGCAGTCAGATCAGGAGAGATGTGGTTGCTACTGCAACTGGCAAAAAATGTCTAGTTGACTTTAGGGCCAGAGTAGGGGTAAATTGGCATACTGCTTTTGGAGAGTACAATTGGTCCGGCGACCGTCCCGAAAATGAAGCCTGTGCTATTGCAGTTTCTAGAGCCGACGATTCGGTTAGAGAACGTGTGGGCAAAAATCAAACCACTAGTGAAAAGACTCTGATCTGCAAGGACCAACCAACATTGTCCGTCCTGTCCAGCACACAAGTTGGTACAGTTGGTGATGTTGGTCAATTTAGGCCCCATCCAGAATACCCAAACCGTTTTTATCATAATGGAACCGAATGTAAATGGTTTGTGGAATCTAACTTTGTTGCTAGAGATATCCGAACATACCAGGGTGTTATTTGCCAAATCCGAGAAGGCAAATGGGTAGTTACAGACAAATTTTGACTTGACTAGATATTGCATTTTATGTATAATTGTGCTATGTTAATTAACGCCAGGAGGCTATAATGAAGATGTTTGTTATTGGAACCATTTTTGGTCTAATACTTGCTACTGTTGGATTCAGCGGTATTGCTCGTATGATTGACAAAGGAGTGGACTCGGTTAAAACTCAAAGTCAGGAGATGGCAAAATGAAAAAAGCAGTTGTTATTTTACTTGTCTCGATGCTCACAGCCTGTGGAACCATGGGCGGGGCAGTAGGTGGTGCCGGCGAAGATCTTAAAAAAGCCGGCGAATGGATTAAAACTCGTTAAGGAAAAATTATGAAAAAACTTATTTTATTGGCACCCATTGTGGTTATTTTGGCGGCATGTAGTTCGTCTCCCAAAGACCCTTACGAACGCAGGGCCTATGATGATGAACAGCGTAGAGAAAAAGCGGCTGAACAGGCCATTGACAAAGCACCCAAATGGATGACTAATCTACCAGTTTCTAAATCTGCTGTATATCAGAATGGTACGGCTGTGAGCCCAGACTATAGCATGGCAGTTACCAAGGCTAAAACTGTTGCATTTGGCAAAATTTGTATGAGTGCAGGCGGTCGTGTAGACCAGCAAAGCAAGATTTACCGAACAGACAGTGAGAATGCCAGTACTGAGTTCAGCGAACTGGCAATCAAAACCTATTGCCCAGGTGTTGATATTTCGGGCGTAGAAGTTGCCGCAGAAGGTATCAAGGTTATTTCTGAAAATGGGCGTTTTAGAGCTTATGTTTTAATTGCACTACCAATTGGGGAAGCAAACGGAATCCAGAAAGTGACCGATGCTCGTAACCAGCGTAGACTAGCCGAAACCCGTAGTCGTGAAAGCTTTAAAGAGATGGAACGGAAAGAAACTCAAAAGCCCGAGTAAGTTCACCATAAGTACTAGGGTTAGCTAAAAGTATATTATAACACACTTTTAGCTAGCCCTTTTCTTTTGAGCGAAATTACATGACACAAATTAAAGATGATGAAGATTACATTAGCCCTGGACAAAGCTTACTTGAAGCTGGTATGTATGCCTTTATGGGTCCAGTTGACACCGAAAGCGTTAAGCCAGTAGTCGAGTGGATTTTGCATGCCAACTATGTTGTTAAGAAAAAGAAAAAAGAATTGCTGTTGATGATTTGTAGCGAGGGTGGAGAAGTTGAATCTGCCTTTGCCCTAATTGATGTTATGCAAAGTAGCAATATCCCAATTAAAACAGTTGGGTTAGGACAAATTTCTTCAGCAGGTTTATTGATCTTTTTAGCTGGCTCACCTGGACGTAGACTTCTAACTCCAAATACCAGTATTCTAAGTCACCAGTTCAGCTGGGGATCCGAAGGCAAAGCGCATGAATTGTTTGCCACAATTAAAGAATTTGAGCTGTGCCAAAAACGCATGGTTAATCTTTATAAGCAGGCAACTGGACTTGATGAAGAAAAACTCAAGCAATGCTTGTTGCCACCACATGATGTTTGGCTCAGTGCAGAAGAAGCACTTGCATTTGGTATCTGCGATAGTATCAGCCGTCTAGCACGTTAACGGCCACCAGGGCGACGCTTACGACCCAATGCCTGGTCAGGGTGCTTTGGAGTGCCAACATCACCCGCCGCTTTGATATCACTGCGTGGTGGAATATAGTCTACCAACTCCCCGGCTTTGTTTGCGCCTGGCGCATTTGTAGTAGCTGACTTTTCTACGTTGAGTTCTACTCTAGGTTCTTTGTTGATATTAAACACCAGCTTGCCTCCTGAACTTGAAGTACTTGAATAACTCTTTTGTGCTTCTAATGTTACTTCGGTAAACAACTTGCTGGGCCATACTGTGGTAAACCCAGTGATGATAAATTCTTCTTTGCCTTTTTTAGCTTCAGTGTACATTTGAACAAACGCAGAGTTGTTGAGAATATCTGCACCTGCTTCACTGAAATTTGTTTTTAAATTAATTTCGTTACAGACTTTGTAGGCAATGCTAGATACCAGGTGATTTAACGGAACAATTTTAGATGGATCATCAGCTTTGCGTTCTTTGTAGATTGCTTTGAGATTGTCAGTAAGGTCGGTATTGTCAATATCAAAGCCCTTTACACCAGCGTACTGTTTTAAAGTCATTACCTGTTGTGCTTCAGTTTTGTCAATCATGTCAAGTTGTATGGCAAGGTTCAATGGTCCCGAGTCGTGATTGCCTTTGTTGATGGTTTCCAAGATATCAATTACATCTGCATACTGCTCAGTAAACTGTGTCATCCCTGCCGCTTCAAGTTCACGCACACTCTTGAGTAAGTTAACACTGGATGCCATTGCACCTTTTGCGCCCTTACTAGATAGTTTAATCTGTTTGCCATTTGGCGCTACTAATAAACTGTCATAGAGTTCTCCGCCCACACCTTCATTGAATGACACAACACAATCACTGTAGTTGCCACCCAGAAATAGTTCAGCGGCCTTACCGGCGTTGCCCTTGACTGGCATGCTATTCATCAGTGCAATAGGTTGTAACATCTCGCAGAAATAATCTCGAAAAGCCCCAAAGTCCATGTTACCTGCAGGAACCACAATTGGGAACTGTGTGGACTTGTTAAAAATTGCTGCCGCCTGATACTCAGTGCTGTCCGCGCCAAACTTGGATCGAATTTGTTCTAGTATGCCGGCCGCAGTTTGGCTCTTAAAATTAGTTAACACATCGCTGGGCTTGTATCCAACTTTTTCTTTGCTGCCTCTTGCACTAACTTGATTAAATCCGCCAGGGATATCTACTGTTTGAAAAAAGGTATTTTGGGTGCGTACTGGTTTAATGTCCGAGGCAAACTTGGCAAGATATCTACGACCAACAGCAGTATCAAATTGTGCAATTGCAAATGCCAGTGTACGTGCAGACGGTTGATTAATTTTTTCAATTGGGTGTTTGATTGATCGTTGTACTTGATCAAACGCCGCGATCATATCTTCGTAACTGGGATATTTTCCCGGATCTGGGTAAAATTGCATGCCTTGAAAAACAATTTTGTCCTTATCATCAGTGGATCCGGTACGTACAAACTCATCGCCGGGATTTCTGGCACTAAGACCACGTGCTTCAAACACAAAGTTATCTAGAATATTGATTAAGTCTCGCATCCTATATTTACCACGATAAGTAACAACAATGGAACAAAATAAATTGAATATCAACCAACAAACTTTTTGTATCAGTCCCTGGACTGAAGTCAGGATCAATTCTGACGGCACAATGAACTTTTGTCATTTTGCTGATCGTGCTGACTTACCGGGCAATGAGCATATTAATTTAATGACTGTGGATGAATATTTTTCAAATTCAAAATCAGTTCAATCAGCAAGAAAAAACATACTCAACGGAGACTCTGTTGCCCGATGTCATCGTTGTTATAAAGAAGATCAGCATAGTGAAGTAACATTTCGTAGTCGCAGAAATCTGCAGGCTGCTATATTTCCGGGACAGGATTTCCAACAAAGCGCCGAAGAAAGTCCTGTTTGGAAAATTATTAATGCTGATAAATCTAGTCCAAGATTTTATCATATCAGTTTTAGTAATATTTGCAATATGGCCTGCGTAATGTGTGATGGATTTAACAGCACACTCTTAGCCGCTGATTTGAATAAAATTGGTCTAAGAGATTCCAGTATTCCGATCAAACACGACTGGACCGATACACCCACCTGGGGAAAATTCTGTGATCACTTGTTAAACAACAATGATATTATTTGTCTGCATGTCATGGGCGGAGAACCGTTGTACCACAAGCGATTTAGAGATTTGATAACGTTCTTGTGCAATAACAATCACACAGATTTTCATCTGACTTTTGTAACCAATGGAACTATCTACGACCCTGAGTTGATGACACAATTAGAAAAATTTAAATCTGTGCAGATTGAAATCAGCATTGAAAACCTTGATATTAGCAATGATTATATTCGATACCCAGGAAAAACTAACAAGATTGTCGACAACATTCGACAATATCTGGCTTGCACCAATGAAAAATTTAGCACAGTATTACGCTCAGTTCCTCAACTGTTAAGTCTGATGCATTACGATAAACTTTTAGATTTTTGTCTAGAACATTCTATTATTATTGACAGTAATGTCCTGCATCGTCCAGAGTTTTTTAGACCCTGTTACCTTCCTAATTCAGCTAAGGAAATAATTAAATCAAGACTGTCAAGATTTATTCTTAAAGATAAAGATATACTGCACGATATTAATGTTAGAAATCAATCAAGAGTGGTAGAATCAATATCCCATCATGCACAAATGGTTATAGGATTGTTGTACCAGACTGGAGTCAATATAGAAACTGTTAGACAAGAGCTAACTGACTATTGTACTAAGTTTGATCAATTGCGAGAACATGACTTGCGTGAGTTTGTGCCAGAACTAGCAGAATTTTTAGATGAGTACGGTTATGCAAAAAAACGATATCAAAATTAATCTTTCAGTCAGTACAAGAATGGTAACAACTGTTCCTGAATATACTATCAAGCTTGATGATCATGTGTTATGGACAGTTACAGATTCACATAGCCAGGATTTTCTAATTGTACAGTCGGTGTATCCTGGACAGCATAGACTAAGCATTGAGTTTTTTAATAAAAATTATAAAGAAATACAGCCGCCAGAACTAGACATGGCAGTGATTATTGATTCTGTTAGATTTCAAAATATCAAATCAGATTTCAAAGTTTATTCTAAATATCAGCCAACATATCCTGACGATTGGCTAGGAAACAAGGATAAGATCGTACATGCCAATTACCTGGGCTGGAATGGCATTTGGTATATGGATTTTGAAACGCCAATTTATCCCTGGATACATCAGCGTCTAGATCTAGGTTGGTTGTTGTAACTTAAAACCAGCCAGTAAAGTCATCATCAATAACAGGATGTACTTCCCACCCTTGTTGCTTCCAGCGTAGCAACATTATTACGGTGTCTATAAAGTTCATTTTAATAGTAGTGTTTACTGGCATTACTGTTGCGATAAGCGGCAATAGTTTCGGCCCAGTTAATTAAGCCTTTGTAAAGTGTGTTGACGATTTTTTTCATAGATAGTTTTCCTTTTGAGAATTAAAATGTCGGATATAATTTTCCAACTGTGCGGCATCGGTAATGCCTTTGGTGCTTAGATATTGTTCCAAGCGGCTTTGGTAACTACTACCAGGGAACATTTCACTTAAACGTTCCAAGATAGACAGCATTTTGTTTGATAGATATGTCATTATATGTGTCCTTGTCAGTAGGTACTCGTGGTTTCTACGGAGTATTTATGTTGCGTTGCAATATCTCTAATGGTTTCTACTGAGAAAATAGTCAAAAAAAAGTTTGGGATTTTACCCCCAAACTTCCTGACGTTTTTTTAAGGCCAACATCCTGGCCAAGTACAATCTATTTAGGACATAATCGGAAAGGTCTTCGTCCTCGTGTATAACTTTTCCAAACTGTGAACTCCTGCGATTACGTCCAAATGTGACTTCGTCGTTGATCTCAAAGTCATCATCTTCTTCTAGATTATTTCGCGGCTGTCTTTGCGTCTGCTTTTGGTGCGTCCTTCTTAGCAGGCTCACTTTTTGCAGGCGTTGCTGGCGCAGTTGCGGCAGGTGCTGGCTTGGCCGGCGCTGTAACAGCAGGCTTGGCATCAGCTTTCTTTTCTTCTTTTTTGGCAGGTTCTGCGGCAAAAGCAGTGACAGCAAATGCTGAAGCGATTAATGTTGCGACTAATTTCATGGTAAATTTCCTTTAAAGTTAAAATATACAGAATTATCTCTGTATAATATAATAACGCCTGCGCTCACAAGATCGTTGACACAAAATGGGTAAATTTTATTAAATTCTTGTTGTTTTTTCACAACAAATTTTGGTTGACCAATAATTACCATTTTGCTATAATAATAACATGAAATTAGATACTAACGAAATACTACAGTGGGCTGGAGCCCTGTTTATTGTTGCAGGCCACAGCTTAAACGCCGTTGGACCTGCGGCATATCCTTACAATATCCTTACATTTTTTGTGGGAACTATCTTATTTTTAATATGGACAATCCGTGTTGCAAATAAACCACAGATGTTTGTTAACTTTGTAAGTGTAATTATTGGGCTCACAGGGCTAGTAAAAGCATTTGGTTGACCAATAATTGCCCTTTTGCTATAATTAGAACATGAAAACAAAAAAACAAAAGAAGATGACAAAAATCAAAAAGCCAACTCTGGGTGAACTGCTCCGTAAGAAGCTAGGACTCAAACCAACCCTGAATCAGTTGTTGATAAAACGGTTGACCAAATAATCCCAATTTGCTATAATATGAACATAGTAAGAAATAAGGAGCCACAAATGACTACAGAATTTAAATCTTGGGACGAGCTGTCAGAGCTAGAACAAGCCCGGGAACTTTACTGGGATATGTACAAGGACGCTTACGGTGTTCGCCCACGTGGTGTTGACACTTCAACTTGGACTTTGGAGCAGTTTGATGCTGAGTTTGAAGGACTTGGTGTAGCTATTGAGCAAGAAGAGATCGCTCGCAAGGCTTCTGAGGCCGAGGCCATCGACAAGTTTGAACGTCATGTTATCAACACCATCTGTATGGGTGCTGGTGACCGTGAGACTGCACTTCGCTGGATCATGCAATCTAGCTCAGCCAATGGTGATTGGGAATACTTGTGCTACGACCTGGGCCTGCCCTACCAATATTTTCGCAAGGTAGCGTAAAGGATTGCAAGTATGAATATCTCAAGAGCAGAACAAAGTGTTGTAAAACACAATCTAGAACAGTATCGAATTGATCAAAATCGGCTGGAAAAACAACGAACTGAAGACTATGCTAAAAAGATTGAAGAACGCAGAGTTGAACAAATCATTGCAGAGAGAGTAAGTAGAAACCTTCGTTTAGATCTAGACAAAGGTCGTAATATTGATATTGAATGTTAAGGAAACATATGACTACCATCCAAGAAATTAATAGTGCAATTATTGCCGGATCATTTACCAATGATGAGCTTGTTAGCATTGGTGATGCAATTCGATTTGCCCGTGTCCAACTCACGCAACAAAAGAAACGAAGTGTGACCATTGGTAGCACCGTAAAGTTCACCAGTGCCAAACGTGGAGTAACTGTTGTTGGTACTGTGGAAAAGATTGCTATCAAATACATTACAATTCGTGAATCTAATAATGGTCGATTGACCACTGGGTTGTGGAAAGTTCCTGCTAACATGTTAGAGGTAGTATGACTGCTAAACCGTTTCGTCAATGGCTCAATGATCTCTGGAGAGACAACTGCGACGAACACGATGGTTGGGGCCAGCCACGTATGACCATGAAAGAGTATTTTCACAAATACAAATATTGGCTTAAACGTGAATACCGTCATCAAATAAAAGGATAATTTTATGTCAAAACTTTTTCTTGCAATTCTATTCGTTGTATTTTTGGTCGTTATTGGCCCTGTTGCAACCATTTGGTCATTGAATACATTGTTTCCTTCACTGGCTATTCCTTACTCGTTTGAGACTTGGTTGGCCATAGTGGTAATAGGTGGCGTATTCAAATCTAGTGTAACGTTAAAATCATGAAAGCATTTCTTGAAGTGACCGAGTGGGCCGATAAGTTCCCAAACCATGTTTACTTTTTAAATGATTCCAAAAGCAAAATGTATGCCTATGTAAGGCATGGCACCGCCTCCCCATTTAGATTTAAAAAGCCCATTGGGTTCGATGTACGTGGTCGCAAATTTGTTGAAGTGCCAAATTCATGGAAATTCCAGGCTAAAGAGGAACAACCTGAAGGTCGTGTGTGGACTGTAAAAGGTAGTAAAGGTGATGAATACAAAGTGTCAGAACTTAACGGAACCTATTCTTGTACTTGTAGTGGTTTTAGATTTCGCGGCGACTGTAAACACGTTAAAATCACAGTATGACCAAACGCATTAGATTTCACCAACTTAACAATTTTGCTAGACTTCGCACCGAGTTGGATCAGAGATTTGGCGCAAGATTAGCCAACTTTGATCAGACCAAACGACTACAGGCCCGAGAAGAAGCTCTCAAGTTTTTGCAGATCAACGGATTCAATGTTGATGCCGAAATAGAATGGGTTACATGGTCAGATCCAAAAGATTACACTATATCGTTGTTGAAGTGGACATAAAATAAACATTGTCCATGTAATCGGCAAACTGTTTTAACTTAGTTTGCCAAACGCTATTGCATATCTACGCTAAACATATTATAATAAGCACATGATGCAAAAACAAAACATCATTATTTTAAATCTGAAAGGTAAAAACTATGAAACATTTTAACGAAACTACTAAAACTTACAAGGTCTTCCGCGCCTTGCAAAGCGGTGAAACACTCAGCCCAGCTGAGGCCAAGAAACGCTTTGGCGTTGGTAACTTGGGTGCTGAAGTAAGCCGCATCCGCCAAAACGGCTTTGCTGTTTATGCCAACAGCCGCACAGCCGGTAATGGCATTCGTGTTACCGAGTACGCACTCGGCAAGCCAAGCCGCAAGATTGTTGCCGCTGGTTACAAGGCTCTGGCCCTTGGTTTAGTCTAATCTAGAATCTAGATTCGCTGTCCAGCCCAAACTGGACACATTTGCCAAAAGCCCTACCAAGTAGGGCTTTTGCTTGACTGATTAATCAAGACTTGGATAGCCTTTGAACATCGGTGCCTGATAATCAGGATCATAATATGGAATGATTGAAAAAGTCACAGCTCCTGATGGAGTAGCAACCATGTGCTGTTTAACAGCCATCACTGATTCAATATTGTAATAGTTAAAGTTGGGGTCAATGGGCTCATCATATTTGTAAAAGGATCCCAATTGGCCATCATCATTGATCTTGTAGTTTGCATCCACACAACCTGAAAATGTATGCCAATCCTCACTGAATGCCAATGGATAATCTCCAACAATCAATCTCCATCCTGGAGCCATTTTTGCTCTCCAGGGTAATGCATTAAGGACTATTTTCCAAACATATTCACCAGAAGAATCTTTTTCGCACCACTTGGTACCATGTAACTGCTCAGGATGGAATACCACGGCGCCGCCAATGTATGGGTACTTTGGATCAATGATGGTCCATCCCACACTATTGATACCACGTAAGCCTAAACATACCCGGGCTGTGTTATTTTGCATATGACCTTGGGGCAAGTAATGTCTAACGTCAGCTTTAAGATTTTTGAACCAATCTGGATAATAGTTGCCTAATCTAAATGGTGGATCCAAAAAATTAACAGCATTAGAAGCACGTTGCCAAGTCAACCAATTAGTAGCGGAGAATTCCATAGTGCAATATTTAACTCTACATTAAACTTGACTAATAAATTATTTTAGTGTATAATACATATATGATTAAAACACTCATGCATCGACTAGGACGGTATCGATTGATTCTGGATCGACAAAGCAACGAACCATATCTGGAACGATACTATGTTTTTCTCAAAGATAGGAAATGGTTTCCATTTAACATCTTTATACACAAGTTTCTCAAATCAGATCCTGATGATGTGCATGACCATCCTTGGCCTTATGCCACTCTCATTTTAAAAGGTGGCTACTGGGAATGGATTCCACAGTTTAATAACCAAGGAGAGAAAGTTGGAGAAATTGCACATTGGCGGAAGCCTGGTCATTTTCGCACTTGTAGTGCTAATAGTTTTCATCGCATTGAACTAGACCCTAGTGTAGAATGTTGGACCATGTTCATGCCCGGTACACAGAAACGTGAATGGGGATTCTTGGTAAAAAATAAATGGATACAACACGAACAATATCTTAACAATCGTGCCAAATAAAAACTTGCGTAGAGGTATAATTTTCCCCAGGGGCGGCTGTGGCAATCATTTGAGATGGTTGCTGTCTCTTGATGACAAATGTAACTATGCTGATATTTTTGATATTGACATTGATAATACTGTTGATGCCAAACTTGAATTTATTCGCAGAGAAGTTTATAGCTCAAACCGTAGTCAAAAAAATTGGTTGAAAAGTGAATTTTTACATAGAGAAAAATTAGATTCTTTTATGCAGATATTACACACACATGATTGGCCAGCCTACGATTATGATAAACTATTGATATTGAATTTTGACGATGAAAAAAGTTGTTTAGCACATTACTTAAATGTTCATCCAACACTGGGTGGTAGACCGGTACAACAATACATAGATGATTTCAATGCCTTTAAGTCCAGCGTTCAAGGCAACGACTGGAGAGAATTCTATCAAGGAATCAAAGAAGAAAACTGGACCTGGTATGATTCTGCTAAAGAATTTTATGAAACAGCACCCACAACAGTAATTGCAGAAGCAGTAGAAGTTCATAATTTAATAAAACATGTTCGTCCTGTACCTGAAGAATATTGTGTTGTCGACGCAGAGTCCTTACACAATATTGATTTAAATAAAGGGCTATATACAAAATGTGTTGAGTACTTTGAATTTAAAAAACACTACGAGTCTGCCGCAGAGATTCATGAGTTGTATTGGAATTGTAGAAAGCGCAAGGAATAAAATGGAATTAGCTGATTTTTTATTAGGATTGTTGGTTGGAATTATTGTTTGTATATGGCTAGCATATATTGTGCTAGGGAGACTTGCAGACATGCTAATTGATGCAAACAGTCAAGAAACTCTTCGTATATCAGAATTAATTATCGGAGCACGAATAGAAGAAGTTGGCGGAATGTTTTACGTTTGGAACACCGCTACCAATGAATTTGTAGTACAAGGACGGTCAGTTAAAGAGATTCAGGACAAACTGTCGAGTAAGCAATTACAAATCAAGATCACCGACGGTGATGACGCTGTTATTCAGCGATTTAAGTCTACTGGTTAATCAGACAAATGATGGTATTTGATTCCTGGAGACTACTAGAAATTTCCAATTGGTTATCTAGTATTGGGTTTGAAACAGGTCAAGATTATTGTTGGGCTTGGTACAACGATTCCTGGGCTATTGAATTTAAAGACACAAAAAAGGAACTGGTAGCAATGTTAAAGTGGAAAGAAATAAAATGAAAGTTTATATCAGCGGATATCGAGATCATTGGATCTCACCTTATACCATGCTGGACTACATGTTCTTCTGGACTGACTGGTCAAAATGTGCTCGTTGGAAACTTCTGCAAACACTAGAAGACGAACGCCAAGAAAAGTCCACATACGTAGAGCGGCCCGAGTGGTGTGAAAAGTGGAGTGATCGTCTTGAGCCTATTAGCAAAGGTATCATGTGGGTGTTGGATCGAGTGCATCCAAAGATTGAATATGTTAAAATTGATCGCTACGATACTTGGAGCATGGATCATACCTTGGCTCATATTGTGTTGCCCATGTTGCGACAGCTCAAAGCAACCAAACATGGTAGCCCGCTAGTGGAAGATGAGGATGTGCCTGAACACCTACGTAGCACAGCCGCACCACCCAAAGAAAACGAGTGGGACATTGATGACAATCACTTCAAACGCTGGGATTGGGTCATGGACGAAATGATCTTTGCGTTTGAGTGCAAGATGGATGACTCCTGGCAGGATGCTTATCGTTCAGGTGATATTGATTGGATTAGTGTTCCTGTGGACAAGGATGGTAACGAAGTACCCAAGGGTGAGCACAAGTTCTTTCAAATGAAGGACGGTCCTAAAAATACATATAAATGTGATTATGAAGGCATGAAGGTAGTAGAAGCACGTATTCAAAACGGCTTCAGCTTATTTGGCAAGTACTACCAGGGTCTATGGGATTAATGGAAGACCAGCCAAACTCTGCCAAAGGCCGAACCAGTTTTGACGTTGCCACAGGCAACACACTGATTCATTTCTTTAATAGGAACGTAACTCCTTACGCAACTGAATCTGGTGGACCTAAATTTGATCTAGTACCTGTTACCAAACAAAAAGATATAATGATCAATCATGCTAGGATATATGCCCAGCAAGAATATGATAGAATCATGGAACTGGTTGCAGTATTAGAAAAACAAGCACAGGATATCAAACGTAGGCTAGATGTTACAGATGCTGTACATGCGGCTGAATATCAATTTCAAGTTGTAATGGGACAATGTTATTGGCTAGCATGGGACAAACGAAAAAAAAAGATGTTACTAACACATCACGGACCCAATGATTGGAATACCGGTGCACCAGTTGATTATGAGTATATTACTCAAGTAAAATACATGGGCGACCATACCTGGATGGAAATTGACAAATAATACAACTTGTGCTATAATGAATGACTGCAACTATGACTGATTTGATATTGGAAAATACTATGAATCTTTCTGAAAATAATGCGTTAACCGCACTTGAATCTCTGCTCAATCCAACTCTGCCCTGTATATCTTTTAAAGACGACCCAATTGCACTATCATGTGCAAGCTATCGACATTGGTTGAGTCATCCTGGTACACGCTGGCTTGACCTTGATGCTGTAACTGCCACCGTTGAGGACCGGAACACAGCCAGTAAAATTAGAGAATACTACAGAGGTCGTATCACTTGGGACCAACTCAAGTATGGCGGGACTCTAAGTGACTTTCGTGCCACACTTGGAAAATTAGTCTGCGGTGATTTAAATATTACTAAAAATGAGCTTGGCATGATTTACCGACTTCCTTATTTTTATGCCGAGGATTGTGCCATGGATCGTGTAATAGAACAAACTTCTGATGATGTAACTAAGAATAAAATTATTGGAATAAATCTAGGCCAAATAGATGGAACCTATCGATTGATTGAGCGTGTCTTTAAGAGTCGTCGATCCAAGGAGTCAATGGATTTTTGGCTCATGTCAGACCTCTGTAGATCTCCTTGCTTGATATCAGTAGATCATCAGAATCCATTGTTGTACATGCTTACTGGTGTATTGGCGCAAGATAATATACGTCTACGATCTTATTTGTTTCCCAAACAACATCGTGGATACCATCGAGCACGTGCCTACTACCAACTTGGTAATGCCGAGGTAATCTTTTGACTATTAAACAACCGTGGTTTCAACCACTAATCAAAGACATTAATCCAGTTGTTCGAGAAACGTTTCTAGAATCACAGCAATACGAGCAATTTAAAAAAGAATATACATTTGAGTCTTTGAAATATGGAACAAGATTGGGGCAGTCGTTCTGCAATTATTTTAACATAACAGATCATGTATTGTTTTACAAACCCTCCGCAGAAAGTGCAGACCAGTATATTCACAAGAACTATATAAAGGTCTAATGGGCACAATACAACTTACCCCTGTTCCGGAATACGAATCCTATGTCAGCAGAGCCGGGGACACCTTTCCTTATGTCAAGGAGATTTCCAAACCACACGGCGCAATTGATGATATAATTTCTTGGTCCAAATCTGAATTAATCAATGAGTGGCGCTGGCAATTGGTAGAGGTAAGCTCGGATCAGCGCCCGGGACGTTATCGATTTTATTTTGATTCTGACCGAGATTGCTGTGCGTTTCTGTTAAAATGGGCATAGTTATCAAATTAGTTGACACAATAAAGTATAGTTTATATAATATACATATCCCATATATAAACTTACGTCCTCGGAAATTTAGAGTATGGAAAATCAAGAGCTTTTGTATATTTTCAGGCTCTTGGTGCACAGGCAACTGCGCACTATAACCAAAGGAGAAACCAATGACAAAATATATCAAAATGACAGTTAATTTGTCAATATTTTTGATAATTGCCTTATTTGGCATAGGACTAGTTACTACAGTGGTCCAAAACAAACTCGATAGCCTGACCAATGTTAATTTTGGAGAAGTAGGCTCAATTGGGGCTTTTAAAACAGCTCTTAAAGAAAAAGAACGCAAACTACAATGTATGACACAGAATGTCTACTGGGAAGCTGCCAGCGAACCAGCAGAAGGAAAGCTGGCAGTAGCACAGGTGGTTATGAATCGTGTAGAAAGCGGAAAATTTCCTAGTGATCCGTGTCAGGTAGTTCACCAAAAGAACGTAATTTATGAACGAGTGCTTTGCCAATTCTCATGGTACTGTGAGCAGAATTTCAAAACCAAGCCTGTTCATAAAAAGCTATGGGATGAGAGTGCTGAAGCCGCCAAGATGGTCATGATTGATGGATTCCGACTGCCTGAACTTAAAGATGCACTTTACTATCATGCAGACTATGTAAACCCGCAGTGGAACAAAAAACGTGTAACAAAAATTGGACGTCATATCTTTTACAAGGACATTTAAATGAAAAACTTTGATATTGAAAAAACTGTGGCCTGGCTACAAGAATGGGTTGCTCCAATCTCGGCAGCCACGCTAAGTTGGTTGGCAGTTGTACTATTACACTCTGCTACATTGCCAACACTGATTGCTGTGTTAACTGGACTCAGTGATCGGATGCCCAGTGTAGACATGGTGTTGTTGACTTGGTCAGGACTAACTGCTATGTTTGCACAAGCAGTGGTACAACGCAACTTCCTCAACATTGTTACCATTGCACTTGGGTTTATTATTCAAAGTAGTCTAATGGTCTTGATCTTTTTTAAGTAAAAAGTACTAGGTTGACAAATAATTGACACTTTGTTATACTAACACTTGAACGGTATCAAACAGATCGAGCATGGTGCTTGTAACGATGATACTTTCATTAACACCGAAAGAAAGATACTATGTCTAAACGCCTCACACGTAAACTCACCGAAGTAGCATCAGAAGTTGAAGCTACAATCATCAAAGAATTAAATATCACCAAAGGACAGATTGATGCAATGCGCAATCGAGTCCAGGCTTTGGCTGTGCATTTTCCAACCAGCAACCAAGAAAAAATTGATATTTTATGGATTGACTATGAAGTCCAGCGTGATGTAATTCACAAGCACATTCTTAGCATCATGAAAAAATGGGATCCTCGCATCTGCTCCCCGGTGAGCGCATGTCGTGTGTTGGGTCGTGACAGGGTGGAAACATACGATGGACAGCACCGTACCCTGGCCGCGGCCATTCTGGGCTACACGGAAGTACCTTGTGCTGTGGTAGAAACAGACGACCCTAACTTCCCCAGCTATGCATTTGAAATGCTCAACGACACCGGAGTCAAACGCCTTAACCCTGGCGACCTTCATCGCAATGCGTTGGTGCGTTACAAAAATGGCAGTAGAGAAACCAAAACTGTTCGTGCCCGTAAAATGCAAGATCAATTTGATGCACTGGGTATTGACCTTGAAGATAAAAACACTCGTAAGAGCGTGGCCTTGCGTGGCGACAGTGACTACTTCTTCAGTCACTTTAAGTATGCACAAAAAGTAATTGACGCAGACCCAACGGGTCGAGTGTTGTTTAATGTACTTGATGCAATTCAACACACATGGCCTGATCAAGAAGAAATTGATCAAGGTTGCTTTATTGGCTTGTACGAGCTATTCCGCCTGGCTGGTAGTGCAGGATTGACCATGCCCGATGGCTGGATGCGTAAATTGTGTGTCAGCATTTCAGATGTATGGAATGACTCCGGTGTAGTGCATGCCAAAGGACGCCAACAATGGGCCTTTTACAAAGGTGATGGCGCCACTTGGACTGCGCCAACTGCAATGAGCAACTTCCTGCGAGAAGTACACATCATTGGTGGCGGCAAACTGGAACTACCATTCCACGGTGACGGTTCCAAGATGGGCGTTGAAGAAGGTGTTGTTGCTCCGGGACTAATGCAATGAACCACGCACTTGCACTAGGGTGTAGCCATACCGCAGGTGTGGGTGTAAATCCTGACGAATGCTATGTAAGCTTACTAAGCAAACATTATCAACTTTCTGTAAAAAATTTAGGAACACCCGGCGGTAATTGTTTTCATGTAGAAAAACATTTAGTTCATGAACTAAAAATAAATTTACCTGATTTTGTAATATGCCAGTGGCCTAATGTTTTTAGACGTACCACCTGGATCAATGGCTATGCCGCAAACGAAAACATTCAAAGTAATGGCGCTGTTTTTAAACAGCTATTGACATCAGGTGAAGAAAACTTTTATAATCCTTGGCTACAAACAATCATCACTTGTAATTTATTGTGTAATCTTGCCAAGGTTCCAATTGTTAACATCATGATTGAAAACATCAATCAACAATACCATACAGTATTAAACAATCAAAATATTATTTTGCATGTTGATGAAAAACTACCAGGACTATCTTGGATAGTAGATAGCAAAGGCAGTGATGGAATGCATCACAGCGCCAACTGTCATGCACAATGGGCCAAACGCTTGATAGGATTAATAGATGAATCAACAACTACTTGAAAACTTTGTTGCGCCAGTGTATTCAAAGACGCCCCGTAACCAAGAAGCATACCGAGCCACTTATCGCTACTGTCATGATCGTTTAGTTTCTGTGCTAGACATATATCGCAACAGTACCAATGACCAACAGACTCTGAGCCAGGTCAGAGATGACATGGACAATTTGCTAAGAAGGTGTCATGAGTACTGCATTAAACAACGTGACGGCATGGGTGCTCATTATCACGAAATTGGCGCCGACGTTGAAACAGACTTTGAACACTTGATTCCTGCCGCGAGAATTCGGGACTTAATGATTGTAGGACTAATTACTATTGATCAAGCCCTTAATTGTCCCACTGTAAAACTCAGCAGAGAAAAACATCATTTGCTTAAGGAATCGGGTTGGGGCAGTCATACTCCAAGTGTTTGGAATCCGTGGCAACGTTATACTGATATTTTTAATGCAAGATTTCGAACTCACGATGGCACCGACGTTGATCTAGCCGCCTGGACGTTAGACAAGCACTACGAGTATTATAACTATCTTATTCAACAACCTTAATGTACTTTTGCATCGCTGAACAAGAGCTCACAGAGTTCCCATATCGTCATCAACTAGCCCCTCATCTTTGGGTTAATGCCTACTATAATATTAATCAAGATAAATTTTTTGGTTATCGTTTAGGCGAGCACGGTGGAAACTTTGTTGAGTTTGAGTTTGGTGACGAAGAAGTCACAGTTGAGTTTAGTTTTTATAAAGATTTTAATCTTGGGTTTGGCAAAGGCATTATTCTTACCAATATTAACAAGTACATAGACACAGCAATATCTCCGTTGACGGTTAAATTTAATTGTCACGACGAGCTGGGAATCAATTGGTTACAGTATAAAAAAATCAAATCTGCTATTGTTCCTGAAATTAAAACTTGGGAACAGGTACTTGTTGACATTGAGCTAAGGTTGTTGTCTAATTTACAAACTTGCGCAAACATCAGTGATAAAACACAGATTGCATTCTCGGGCGGACTTGACTCCAGTACTCTTGCGTTTTTGGCATTGCATCATCAGGTTGAGTTTACTGGAGTTGTGGCCAATCACACAAGGTCTTATTTTAACAAACTTCCATTTGACGTGGTCTACAGTGACACTCAAGAAACAATAGATTATCCGTATAGTCAGATAGACAATGTCAAGCCGGCATTTTACAATATTAACAACTTGGTCACAGGATACTACGGCGATCTGGCACTCTTGCATCACGGTGAACTGTACGCACAATCTTCAAAATTAGTTGATCAAAAATTTGACTGTTACGATACTGCAACATATGGCCCTGAGCATACATTTGACAATGTTAATTTATTGAGATCAGCAATTGTTAAATTGCATTCGAGACCAACGTTCCAGCAATGGTTTGGTGATTTTCAAATACTAGATCCTTACAGAGACCCTGAATTGTTTTTGACGGTGATCAGTCTAGACACAGAGGATTTGATTAAACAACTGGCCACAGGACAGTTACAGAAGGATTTAATTGATCGCTGGAATCCCAGTTGGCTTTCTCATATCTGCAAACATAAAAATGAATACTGATTATACTTTTGTTTCCTACAACGGAGGCACCGCCGGTGATTTATTTGTGACCAGTTGCAATGGTATTTTGTTAACTCGCATGTCTGGTATCAGTGTTCCCTCTGACTATTCTTTAAAAAAGTTTGAAAGAAAAATACAAGACAACGAAATGTCTGTGGAAGATGCTGTTCAACAATTGCCAACACCCCCAAATGGATTTGTTAGCACACATTTATTTGAGCCAATTATCAACAGCAACTGGTCATTAATTAATATTATAGTCACTGATCCACAAGTGCAAGAACAAGTTGTTCTAAGACAAATGAAACTACAAAAACTTGCAATTAAAGTGGCACCTGGCGAATCTTGGTTTGAGATAGCTAAAACTCTTTGCCTCAATGGAAAGTTTGAAAAAGCCGCTTCGTATTGGTTTGAACAATCAAAAAGATTATGGATGCAGACCATGTACGATCGTGTTGCAAATACCTACGGTAAAAACATTAATTTTAATTTGTTGTTTAAAGAAAATTTTGTCAACAACCTACAGCAACAAGGTTGGACAAACAACATTGATGTGTTGGCAAAGAACCACCAACGTTGGATTAAAAAGAATTCAGAGTTTTCTAAAGAAGAAACACTGACTGCTATTGCAAAGAAATTGTCAACTATGGACTGGACTGCTGAATCTGGTTACATAGATTTTGTTGCGTAAAAACAACACCCAAAAACTGCTTAAAAATTAAGCAGAAATAGCTGGTTGACTGGAATTCCCTGGTTTGTTATAATAGAAGTTATAGCAACAAGGAGTAATGCATGGAATTTTATGTTGAAGGCACCACTAAATCTAGAAAATACGTAGAATCACTTCTACCTTCTATGATAGAGCAGTTGAAGCTCACAAAACATAAAAAACTCCTGCACATCATATTAGACCCTGATCTTGAAGACCTGGGTACCACAGTTCCTCTCAAAGGTCTGGACACCTATTTGGTTGTGCTCAAGCCTGTTAAAGATCTGCAGGCCATGGGCGCCACTCTAGCACACGAGCTCACCCATGTTGCACAATTTGCCAAAGGCACACTACAGTTAACTCCACGTGGCAAACTGTGGAAAGGCAAGTACTACGGACGCCGGGTTCCGTATCTGGAACAGCCTTGGGAAATCCAAGCATTTTCCAAGCAAGAAATCCTGTTCCGCAGAGCCATTGAGCTTTAAACTGTTGCGTAAAAACAACACTAAATCTGCTTAAAAAATAGACAGAAAGTGTTGTTTTTTCACAACACACAAAACGGTTGACCAAAAATACCCAATTTGTTATAATAACAGCATAGTAATTAAAAAGGAGTTTGAAATGAAGGCAATCGCAACAGTAGTAAATGTAGAAGCAGTCCAGGACGCTTGCAACGAAGCCGCAATGGCCGCCCGTACAGCCGCCAAGGCGTTTTATGCAAAACACGGTGATCGTGATGCCTGTGGGTTTGCCTGGGTCAACGTTTGGGGTGTTCGTTCTAACAGCAAGATTGGCAAAGCACTTCAGGCTCACGGCTTCCGTAAAGACTACACCGGCTCCTTGTGCATGTGGAATCCCAGCGGTTATCCTACCCAAAGCATCAGCATCTTGGAAGCGGGTGCAGAAGCCTATGCCGAAGTACTGAAGAACAAGCTGGGTCTGGATCGTGTTTACGCAGGTTCACGGTTAGATTGACCAATAAATTCCGATCTGTTATAATACTTGTATAGTAATTAAAAAGGAGTTAGATATGTCATACGTAATCGTCTCAAAAGGTACTGGTTTAATTGTTACTGACGGTCCCAACCGAACCCGTGCATACAAAACTTTTGGTGCCGCCAAAGCAACTCGCACCCGTCTTTGCAACAAAGCAGGTTGGAACGAAAGCCAATTGAACATTGTGAGCCGTGACACTTACACCGCACCCAAGATCACTGTTCGTAATTTAATGACAGGTGTTCCTGTGGAAATCGACGCTGATACACCTTGGGCTTGCCGAGTTGACAGCGAAGCATTTTGGAGCAATTGATATGCGATACGGTAACATGCCTTACAAATATCGAGTAGTAACTAAAGTATCATCCAAGGAAGATGCTGTCATAGATGTATTCGGGCGTCAAATTTTGTTGACAACAAATAACTATCAAACAGCTCGCAAAGAGTGCATTGAGTGGGCCGCTTATGATGACATCCTTGTGCATGTGATCAATCAGTTTGGCTCTAGCAAATTCTCATGTGACGGAGCCAGTGAGGCTTATGATCGTTTTCCTAAAACAGCGGAGGCAGTATGAAAGTCGTATATAATGCTTTGCTAGGTGGTTGGTACATTGTGCGTGGCGCACATCAAACGCCCATCTCAGGACGTTTTGAAACCAAGGAAGGGGCACTGGCCCACCTGCGTCGACGTAACCCTTTGCATACCGGAGTCTAAAATGATTCATCAGAACGTACAAAAACTCATTAATGATTACCAAGTGATTCTGGACCGAGACCCCATGGACCAGATGGAAGACACTCAGAGTATTCTTGCTCGCTTTGCACAATTATTAGCCACAGAGCTAGGCGAGATTGTGGTAGCGAGCCCTTTCAATGAAGGTACTCGCATGTACTTTGACGAGAAGATTGCTCGTTATGAGATTAAGAAAAGTGTAGGAATTGTAGAATGAACGACCGAATTCGACAATTGCACAGTCAATGCAAGGTTTGTGATAAAGGTACTGTACTATATTTTGATTATGAACAGTTTGCCGAGTTGATTGTGAGAGAATGCATGTCTAACTTGTATCTAAATGGCTATGACGATGCTATGATGCAGATCAAAGAACATTTTGGAGTCAAATAATGAAAAAAATAATCAGAGACGGTAAAGTAGCAGTATTATACTCACCCGGCTTTGGTGCTGGTTGGTCAACTTGGAATCAAGAGTTGCCCGAGCTGTTGTTTAATCCTGTGATTGTAGATTTTGTAGAAAAAGAACAATGGGATGAATTAGCAGTTTATGTTAGCCTCAAATATCCTGACATCTATGATGGTGGCATGAGAGATCTAGAAATTGCCTGGCTTGACGTAGGTGCTGAATTTAGAATACACGAGTACGACGGTAGCGAAAGCATTGAAGTCAAAGAAGAACTGTTGTGGTTGGTTGCGTAAGGAAATAAAATGACAGTAGAATACAGAACTTGTCCTGTGTGCAACGGCTCCGGTCGTGTGACACCGAGTCTCGAGCAACAAAAATACAAACACGTATACTCTGGATACGACAAAGACACAGACACCCTGGGCTGTTCTAATTGTGGCGGTCAGTACATGTTTGGCACTCCACGTGGCAAAGTCCGATTGAACTCACAAGGTGATCCATGCACCCACCATTATCAAAGCAGTAATGCCGGGCGATGTTTGACCAATTATGATTGTGTCCACTGTGGCGATCGTTATCAAATTGATTCAGGTGACTAATGAAAACCACACGAGTTGATGGCGGTAAAATTAGTTGGACCGATGATTGGAAGGTTGGTGCTGTGGCAACAGCCACCGAGATGTTTGGCCTCCCGGGTACCCAAGCAGGTCGACGTTGGTTTTATCGTGTGCAATTTCTCAACGAAGAATGGCGCAGAAAAGGCAGAAAATCAGAGTTAAAAGTTCTGTTGTATTTTCGCAACACAGTAGATGCCACGTTTTTCTGCTTAAAAAAGTCGCAGAAATAGCTGGTTGACCAGAATTGCCCATTTTGCTATAATACTTGTATAGTAAACAAAAAGGAGCTGGTATGTTAAAATTTGCAAAAATTGCCCGAGTTGGCGACACAATCCGTGCATATGACTTCAAACCCATGGTAGGCCGCGAAGATTGTTTTGTTGAAGGTGTTGTTCAAAAAATTGACAACCGTGGCTACGATTGTTTTGTGATTGTAGTAACCAAAGACAGCTGGAGCGATGCCGAAGATGCTGGCCGTGTTGGCAAAGAAGTATCGGTTCCATTTGAAGTCAGCTTCATGGAATTTGATGCCCGTGTTATGAATCTCAGCCGCTGAAAGGAAAGCAAAATGCGTCATGTATCTGGTTTTAGCAACAGCACCCGAATTCGTTTTATCATTGACGGATTTGGTATGTACGCAACCATCAACGATGTTTTTACAAAAACAGCCACAGTATCACATGGTGCGGCTCTGCGATATGCTGTGGAGTATCTGGCGGAAATTCGTCGTCGTAGTCCAGTTCTGGGCGAAGGCCGGCCAGTGGGCACCGTGATTACACACGAAGGTCACCAGGTCCAAATCAATTTGATGGCCAATTGATTTTGGTTGACCAATAATTCCCAATTTGCTATAATATACACATACACTAACAAAACAGGAGCAGAAAATGGCATACATCGGAGCACAAGAAGTCAAGTCAATTCGCGAAGCACTCAAAGCACAATTCCCCAAGTTTAAATTCAGTGCCCGTAAAGGCAGTGGTTCGCTCAGCGTTGAAGTCACTGTTAAATCTGGTCCTATTGATTTCTTTGAAAATCACAATCAGACCATAGATCACCGTCATGTTGACAGTCGTCTTGCAGAAGGTTACATGCAGATTAACCCCTACTGGTTCCAAGATCATTTTACTGGCGAAGCCAAGGACGCAATCGATCAGTTCTTGCGTATCATTAAAACTTCACCCGAGCGTCAGTGGTACGACCGCAGTGATGCAATGACAGATTATTTTGACACCGCTTTTTACATTCACTTGAATATTGGTGAGTGGAGCAAGCCCTACGTATTAGTTAAGTAAACAGGAGACACCGTGAATCCCAAGACTTATTTTACCCCAGCAAATGGTTACAATCCTCGTTATGGTGTTCGTCGCACCAAAGCCACAGTGAATTCATTTAAGTATTCTGTTGATGATGTTTGGGGTGCGGCTGTAGCGGCACAACGTGTCAACGGAGAATATCTCAAAGAAGATAAAATTAATATCACTGAAGATGGTACTCATGAAACTATCAAGAAGCGCAATCGTGACATTATGATGGACTTCCTGGCTGTACCCGGCTCCATCACCGACGAGGATCGTGTGATTGGGCAGGAGTGCCGTAGGTTCTTGCAAAATGACCTTACCTTCCGTGCGCTCAAAGGTCAGCTAAGTGCATTTGATGCAAGCGTCAGTAAAGTTGTAGCTGTTGAAGAAGAATTTGACTCAGTACAACATCGCCTGGAACTGGCTGTGGTTGCATGTTTGCCACAGAGCCACCAACGTGCATTGGTGCGCCAATCAATCCAGGATCGTGTACGCAATGCCAGCGGCGGCTATGTTGGCAATGTCAGCGACAAAGTAGCATTGGACGCAGAAGTTGTAAGTGCCAATTGGAGCAACACATACAACATTTTTTGGGTTACTGCAATTACTCAAGATAATCGAGCCTTGTTTTTCAGCTACAAATCTCAGCTGAATTCGGGCATCCAAATCAAATTGGTTGGTACTGTAAAAGCTCACCGTGACAACAAAACCCAACTCAATCGTGTCAAGGTGTTATAATGTTTGATAAAGATATTAATATTAGTAATCTCACTGGTCGTCAGGTTGAAATGCTGGACATAATGTGGAGCCTTGAACACTATGAGGACATAGAAGCTTGGCAGGCAACTTTGGATCTTGAAGAACGAGAAATGAGCGAAACACTCATGCGCCTAATTCTACTAGAACTAGTTGATGAAACCATCAATACCATTAACAAAGAAGATTTGACCTTGGCCAAAAACTATTTGAAAAAGTTTCATCTATGAATCCCAAAGATCATCAATTTCTAGCCATGTGGGACTGTTATGGTCTTGAAACTTTGATTGACATTACGGAAACACAAGGCGCTAAAGTTTGGGCCGCACTAAAAGGTGAACCCGATACTGTAAGGATTCCCAATCTAATGCACCTTGAACTCAGAGCACGTTATAATAGTCAACGACACTACGAAATTTATATTTTTAATGCTCAAGAAGGCATTACCAAAGATGACGTTCAGGATATGTTTGATGCTGATCCGCAGATGGCCGCAGATACCATTCGCAGAATCGGTCATCGTTATTACAGCAATCGACGTGACGAAAATGCAATTGCAATTAGATAAGGAGCACCAGCATGGGACTTGATATGTACGCATACGTGGCCGCAAGGGCTGGCCAACAAAGTGAGTTTTACGAGGGTGCCGAATTTGACCAAGATTCTAGGGATTTTGTCAACAAGGTGGTATCTAAACCACGTGAACTTGCCTACTGGCGCAAGCACCCTAACCTGCATGGTTGGATGGAACAGTTATGGAATCAACGCAACGGTGGCAATCAGGATGGCAACACCTTTAATGGTATTGAACTTGAGTTAACTTATGATGATTTAGAACGACTTGAGCTTGATGTCATTGCAGGTACATTACCGGGTACATCAGGATTCTTTTTTGGCAACGACGCAGATGACCACTATCAAGATCTTGATCTTGAATTTATACGGAACGCTCGAGCTGAGTTGTTCATGGGACTCAAAGTATTTTATAATTCTAGTTGGTAACATATTATGAAAATTGGACTTAGTTATAGTCGTTGTGTTCGAGATATTGTAGACGGTCGAGTAGACATCAACGACGTTTTGATTATCATCAGTCGCACGGATTTTGATCCTCATGATGATGAACAATGGACAGGTATTTGGTCAGGATACCATTTGAGAAGTGGGTGGAGCAATCCTGAATGGGCGCACTATTCAGACGAAGATGAAGCTAAATTTCGTAGTGTTAGCATTGAACTTTGGGAACAAGGCAAGTTACACCAACCTCGCAAGTTTGGTGCGCATCCAAGCCGTCGCCCAGAGATTTGGTTAGAAGCAGTACTTCCCAGCAGTGAACTAACCCGTAACCCTGCGGCCCAGGATGCCTGGGATCGTTTCCAAACCATTGCAGGTTTAACCAATGTCAAATTGGACAAAGACTACCAATAAAATGGTTGACCAATTAATTGATTCGTGCTATAATACATACATGGACAAAAAATTAACCAGTTTTGAGCGGGTAAATGTGTTGCAAAAAAACAACACATTTACTTGCTCAAATGTAGCAGAAAAGGTTGACACAAAAACCCTTTTTTGCTATACTAATGATATGCTGATAAAACAGCATACAAACTTTAACTTAACAGGCAACTCCGAAAGGCAACACAATGTCAGAATCTAAACTTTTTACAGTAGCAGGTACCGCAACTAACGCAGACGGTACCACAAAGGCTCGCTTTGCTAACGACTTGGTCGCTCGCATCAAGATCCTCAACAAGGCAGGATGCACTAACATCAATTTGATGGAACTGCCCTTGCCCATGACAAAACTGCAAGCTCTGCAGTTCTTGCAAGACACGCAAGGCTATACTGGTGATGCCAGCTATGCTGTAGCTAACAAGCTGTCTGAGAAGACCAAGCTTGCCAAGAAAGGCGAGATCAAGGTAACTGCAAAGTCTGCAAAGACTGTGGCAACCAAGGCTCCTGTTGCAAAAACAGAAGCAAAGGCTCCTGAAGCCCAAGTATAAGCGCAATGCTTGTATTAACAAGCGGCCCTAGAGGCCGCTTTTTTATGGCCTCTTAATCTTAAACCATAAATTATTAGAGTGCCAAAAACGCCATATCTTTGTTTCAATCATAATTAAAAATATGCTAGATGACAAAGTCTCTGAGGACACAATAAAATTATTACTTCTTGATTTATGCAAAGTAATGCACTCATATGGTTATAAAAAAATACGCATGGGAAACATAATGCGTCTTTTAGGAATGGATTCTAAGTCTGCTAGTAAATATGATGAAGACTACATAGAACTTAACCATGCGTTTGAAGAGTTGATTCACGAAACTGATCAATCTCTGTTGAACGATATAACAATACCAATCGGTACAACCATACATTAAAATGAGTATAAGTAATTTCAGAGCTCAAGAAGCTCTGTACATAGTTATTCTGCGAGATAAGAATGCAGAGCAACTGCTCAAACAATGGGCCAAAGATTCAAATGTTCAGGTCTCCATAGAAAACAATCGTATGAAAATATTTGAGCAAAGAGGATTATCTGTATTCCATCTTAATTGGTCTCATGATTGGGACAATGTCACAATCTGGGATTGCTGGAACAAAAGACATATAGACTAAGAGTGCCAAAAACTATTGACATTGGTGGCATTTAATCATAAAATACTAAAGTCAACTTAAGGAGATTACAATGACACAACATGAACAAATCGTAGCCGCTTACGAAAGCTACCTGGCAGAAAATGAGAAGTTTACCCAAAAGGGTGTTAAGGCAGCCGCCGCCCGTGCTCGCAAGGCCTTGCAAGAAATGAGCAAAGGCATCAAAGAGCGCCGTAAAGAAATCACAGCAGAAAAAGAAGCTTTGGCAACAAAATAAAATGACTCAGTCCTGGACTCTCACAGTTGAAGAAGACCCAGAAACCGGTGATGCTATTCTTAAGTTCCCTGAGGAATTGTTAGAAGCTGCCGGTTGGCAAGAAGGTGATGTACTTAATTGGACAGACTTAAAGGATGGATCATGGGAATTAAAAAAGATTATACAGAACAATTAGATTTGTTTAATAGTATGTCCTCTATACATGATACACTAAGTTTAGATCTGACAGATTCAACAGTTGACAATTCGTGGCTTGATCAAAATACCATGGCGTCCTCTGCTACTGTGGATACAATCACACTGGGGTCAGGATACGGATCAATGACAATAACAGGTGGAAGTCCAGTATATACAATTGGGCCAATAACAACCAGCGGCTCTGGACCAGGATTTAACTGGAGTAATATCAATACCACTCAACAGCCATCTGCTGTGAATATTAACTCCAATCAAGGCAGTGGTGTTATTGATGTCAAGGGTGAAAACGCTGATATCAAAATCAACGGAGTCAGTCTCTGTGACACACTAAAAGTAATTCAAGACCGTCTTAATTTACTTCAACCCAATCCTGAATTAGAAGCTGAATGGGACCAACTACGTGAAGTAGGCGACCAGTATAGAAAACTTGAAGCTGAGTTTAAAGAAAAAACCAAAATGTGGGATACACTCAAGAGCATGCCACCACCGGAGATCGAATGACACCCAAGCAACGCATTAAACACATTACCAAGTGGATCAAAGACTACGCTCGTAGTGCCAAAGTTGATACTTTAGTTGTTGGTATTTCAGGAGGCATTGACAGCTCAGTTGTCAGCGCACTTTGTGCCAACACCGGACTCCGAACCATTGTGGTACAAATGCCAATTAGGCAAAACAAGAAACTAGATAATTGTAGCTCAATGCAGGCAGATTGGTTGCTGGAACGCCACAAGGAAACAGTCACACACATGAGCATGGACTTGACCAAAGTTTTTGATTCATTTGAAAAAAATCTCATACCCTACTGTAGAGAAAATGTAGATGAACAAAGGGTTAATCTTGCATTTGCCAACTCACGTGCTAGACTGCGCATGATGACCTTGTACCAAATTGCACAAAGCCATGGTGGTATTGTAGTGGGCACAGGTAATCGTGTAGAAGACTTTGGTGTGGGATTCTTTACCAAATACGGCGATGGTGGAGTGGATATCAGCCCAATTGGTGACTGCATGAAAACTGCGGTGTGGGACATGGGTCGTGAATTTGGTTTGCCTCAGGAAATTATTGATGCGGCACCCACAGACGGATTATGGACAGATGGCCGCACAGATGAAGATCAATTGGGCATGACTTATCCGGAATTAGAGTTGGCTATGACACAGGCAGAAACCAATTCAGGTGTTGATAATACACAAGAAAAGAAAAAGCTCAAAGCATACCGTGCTATACGTGCCCGAAATTTGCACAAAATGGAACCAATTCCGGTTTGTAAAATACCAGTTGACCAGTAATTTTACTCGTGCTATAATACTAGCATGAAACTTGTACATTCTCACTGTAATGTTGTTGTGGACACTGGTCCATGGGTACAGGATCTCATGGACATACTTGAAGGCCGGCACAAAATAGGCGACTTCCTTGAAGCTCGCAACGAACTGTCCGCCCGTCGAGAACGTTGGATCCGGTGGCTAGCACAACATGGTTACCAAGCAGGGCGACACTACTGGCCCTGCAAACAAGGCTTTCGTTTTTTGTCAGGCGGTATTGCCACTGCATTTGTATTAGGAATAAAAAAATGAGCATGCACTTACATCACCCTAGCTTGAGCCTCAACGGCAAGAAGCGTGGCAAGGTCAAATTCCGTAATGCCGCTGAAGCACAACGTGCCCGCGAACTTGAAGAGTCCTGGCGAGAGCTGTTGAAGTCTCAAGGTATTGAGCAGGAAGAACGACGTCGTCGTCGTGCTATGTCAGCTGAGACTTTGGTTTATAAATTAGACCCACCCCCAGGTAGGTCTACTTCTAATATTCCTTCTCTTAATACAGGAGAAGTTGGTGTTGCAACGTACAAGGCGTCGCCACAATATACTGGTACCAAAGTCAAAGGCATTGGTACCATGCATAAAAGCAATGCTGTCCCCATCTTCAGTGATGAGGAGGCCATTGCAATTTCAACAATGAGACGATAAATGAACAAAGAAATTGTAGAAAAATTAATTAAAAAAGTAGGAACAGATGTCAGTGGACGTTGGATGAGCACTATGGATGTAGAAAAACTAATCGAACTCACAGTTAGAGAATGTATCGAATCTATTAATCAAACTCCAACACATTGTGCATATACTACCTATGACCTGAGCATTGTAAAATGTACTTTGGAAAAATCAATTGACAAATTACACATGGATTTTGAACTAAAAAAACATCACAGCAAGGACTTTGATTATGACAGAATTAGTTAACGCAATAAATTTGTTCTTGGCAGGATTTATTCTTGGATTATTTGGTCCATTATTTTATAAGTTAATTCTAAAAATAATTGAAGAATTTAAACTAGCCAAAAAACAATGGCGGGGCGATGGGCAATCTCACTGACTATTTTGAGCGTAATGCTTATAAGCCAACTTGGTTTATTGGCGATCGTGTAACGGGCAAATGGAACCGAATTCCCTTTGTTGGCACAGTTGGCAATGATACTGTGATTAACCTGGTTGAAGGTCCCAGGGTGAGCGTACACTTGGACTTACCAATCAAATATAAAGATACTGTGCATAATATTATAATTGTTAAGCCAGCTGAATTAAAGGCATTCAAATGAAAATTTATGTAACCAGCGATATTCATCTTGAGTTTGGTGATTGTATGATCAAGAATGAGCACAATGCTGAAGTTCTGATCCTCGGTGGCGACATCATGTTAGCGCAGGATCTACATGATCATCCCGAAGATAGTATCAATCCACTAGTGTCACTGGGAAGCAGGCAAGTGGCCGCACAACGGTTTCGTGACTTCTTAAAGCGTTGCAGTTTTCAGTTTCCGCATGTGGTCTACATTGCAGGTAACCACGAATTCTATCATGGCAAGTGGCCCATTGGTCTACAATACCTACGAGAAGAATGTGCCAAGTTTCCCAATGTGTACTTTATGGAAAACGACTGCAAAACCATCAACGATGTTACCTTTATTGGTGCCACATTGTGGACTGACATGAACAACGGAGATCCTCTTACCTTGCATGCTGTAGCTGACATGATGAACGATTTTAAGATCATTCGCAACAGTGATCTTGGATTTACTACCTTGCGCCCTGCACACGTGGCACAGGCACACAAAAAAAGTGTGGGCTACATTAGATCAGTTGTGGCAGAAAAACATGACACAAAATTTGTAGTTGTGGGACACATGGCACCCAGTCGCATGAGCACACATGAAAAATACGCTGATCAGACTCTCATGAATGGAGCCTATAGCAGTAGTCTAGATGAGTTTATCCTGGATCATCCGCAGATTAAACTGTGGACACATGGGCATACTCATGAAGATTTTGACTACATGATTGGGTCTACTAGAGTTGTGTGTAACCCACGTGGATATATTGACTACGAAGATAGAGCTGAGCATTGGAAACCAATGCTGGTGGAAATTTGAATAAGTAATTGTTTACTAAAAAGGAAATATTTCAAAAAGTGGCTAAAGAAGAAGGTTTTAAAATAGATGGGCAAGTGATCGACGTGTTGCCCAATGCAATGTTTAGAGTAAAACTTGCACACATGGAACAGCCTGTAACAGGCGTAATTTCAGGAAAAATGCGACAACATAACATTAAAATTCTACTAGGCGACACAGTAGAAGTAGAGTTTAGTCCATATGATCTCACACGTGGGCGTATCACTCGACGCCGGTAAATACATATATGGAATTACGTGATCACATCAATCTTGTGGAAGCCAGCACCCGTCCGGCCAAGCTGGAAACTACTCCTTTACCTTACGGCGAAAAAGACCTTGAGCCAGTGCTGAGTAAAGAAAGCTTAGAATACCATTATGGACACCTGGCCCGAGGCTACGCCAAGCGTTACAACGCAGGAGAAGGTAATGCGGATTTTAATCGTGCTGGCAGTTTTTTACACAACAAGTTTTTCCCTCAGCTTCGAGCTCCAAAAGGTGCCAACCGCCCTCGTGGCGCTGTGCTTGCGCTGATAGAAGAAAAGTTTAAAACCTATGAAGATTTTCGAGAAGCTTTTAAGGAAACTGCAATGAAGATTCAAGGATCTGGTTGGGTCTACTTGAGCACTGGGGGAGATATCAAGACCATTGCCAATCATGCAGTACGCACAGACATCTGTGTGTTGGTGGATTGGTGGGAGCATGTTTGGGCTCTGGACTATCAAAGTGATAAAGAAAAGTACCTAGACAATATCTGGAAGATCATTGACTGGGACGTTTGCAACCAACGCCTATAATATACATACATTATGAACATATCAGAATCAGCAGTTACTCGGCTCAAAGAGTTAAAACTAGAAGAAAACAATCCCAACCTCAAATTCCGTGTGTTTGTGCAAGGTGGAGGATGCTCGGGTTTTCAATACGGATTTACCTTTGATGAAGAACAAAATGAAGACGATTTTGATTTCAAGTTTGACGATTTAACTATTGTGGTTGACTCTATGTCAATGACCTACATGCAAGAATGCGAAATTCGCTTTGATGAAAACGAATGGGGCAGTAGTTTTGTGATCAATAACCCACAGGCCGCTACAACCTGTGGATGCGGGTCAAGTTTTAGCGTTTAACTGTAACTCTAACATGCGCAGGTTTGCGGTAAATACTTCAAACCAAAAGGATCTAGGCGCATGTCCCAAGAAATTATCAATTACGGAGCCGCACCCAACGACGGCACAGGTGATCCGTTACGTGTAGCATTCATAAAAACCGACAATAATTTTGACCAAATCTGGGCCACCGGTCCTGTTGGCTCAAACATTACCATACTCAACAACACCATACAAGTTACCAATACCAACGGTAATTTAGAGTTGGCCACCAACGGCACAGGTGTAATTTCTACTAGAAATCATGTTCGCCCTGGTGTGTCACAGGTGTATGACATTGGCAGCGCAAATCTACGATATCGTACAGGTTATTTTACCGGCCTAAACATTGACGGCAACGTGACAATTACAGGAAACTTGTCAGCAGGAAATATCAGTTACACCAGCAACGTTTTTGTTGGGGATTTAAAAGGTAGTGTGTTTGCAGATGACAGCACCATAATGGTTGATGCCATTGACAATGTACTACGAGCCGGGGCAATTTATACAGATGACTATTTCTATGCCAATGGTAGTCCGTATGGAGTTCCTACTGGAAACAACGGAGCAGTACAGATAAACTGGCTGGAGGGGTTTAGTAACCAAGGCGGCACACCGGGCGATACCTATAGCACTATGCAATTTGACAGTGATGGTTTATTGAACGTCAACGGCACCACAGCTTATCAACCAAGAGTTGACTACACGTCTTATGTGACAGTCAACACACCAAGAGTGGAAAGTACAGATTTTGATATCGTTGCCGGACCGGGTATAACAGTGGTTGGCTATGATGACAACTACAACACACCCCGTAGTGCTTACATGTCAGTTCAGGACCAAGCAAATGCAACCCAACAATGGGACTTTGGTATCCTAGGCAATGGCAGCAACGACTTCAGTGTCCGGAACAGAACAGCAAGTACTATTCCTTTGGTAATCAGCACAGATGGTACCGTTACTGCATCCACTATCATTACCAATAACATCAGCAGTGATGACAGTTCGTTTGTGACCATCCAAGACGGACTCAATGTGATCGGGGACATAGAGACTCGAGGCAACGTCACTGCGGATTATTTCCTTGGCAACGGTAGTCAACTCACTGGCATCTCAACTGCCGACACCGGCAATGTGACCTTTGATGACGTCAACATCATTGGTGATGGTAACTTGCGTTTACAGCCAGATCCTGCTAATGCCAGTGCTTATTTAGATATCTTCTTAACGGGTGGTGCAGGCCCAGACATTCATATTGCCGGCAACGGTGAAAATGTCATCATTGGCCGTGATACAGGTGCCAATGTCGCTGTCAATGTTGATGGCAAGGTTTCTATACAATCTGATGCGGGAACCCCTTATACTTGGACGTTTGAATACGACGGTAATTTAACTCTACCACGGGGTGGCATAGTTTATGAAACCAATATTCCTGGAGGTGTATTGTCTGGCAATACCATTGCCTTAACACCACAGGGCGGAACCAGTACTGATCAACAGTTGTTGATTTATCCAACGGCTGATCCTACCGCTGATGCCAATCACTTGCACTTGACCTCGGGTAACTTGTACAACACTGAACTGTTCCTGGGCAACGATAACTTGTATGTCAAGCTGGCCAACACCGGCAATGTTGTGATCAACAGCAATGATAATGTGGGCAACTCAGCGCAGTGGACATTTGACACCACTGGCAGGGTAGTCAACCTAGAAGGATTGACCTTAACAGCCGGTGGACAATTCAACATCTGCACCATACTGACCGGTGGCAGTGGTTATGGTGGTGGTGGCAGTTTTTCAGCCACCACTGGCGGTTCGGGTACAGGACTCACAGTGGCGTATGGTTATGGCCTAAGTGGTCAGGTGGTCAATGCTTCAGTTATCAATCCAGGTGATGGAAACTATCAGGACGGTGATGTGATCACCATGACTGCTGGCAATGGTGCGGCAACATTTAGACTGACCCAATATAATGTACTGGGCAATCAAGGCAACAACAACTTTGTAGAGTCCAACTGGACATTTGGTGCGGCTGGTGAAACCATATTCCCAACATTAACTACACAGCGCGGTGACAATCCAAGTGGCACAATTAGCGGCCAAACATTATTGTTTGGCAATGCCACACAAGAAGCAATCATTTCAACACCGGATGGTGTACTCGGTATTAATGGTGATAGTAGTCAGCGACTAGTAATTAATCCAGGCGAAGGTTATCAAGGTGGTGAAGGTGGTGACATCTACTTATGGGCCGGACGTGGTGGCAATGCTAGTGGTTCAGGCGGAGACATTAAAATTCGTGGTGGTCAAGGTGGTGCAAACACAGTAGGTGGTGCAGGTGGTTCAGGCGGATACATTCGTATGGAAGCAGGCGATGCAGCCACTACCGGTGGCAACCCAGGTTATATTGATATCACCGGCGGTTACAGTAATACTGTGGGTGGATATGTTAATGTAACCGGCGGTCAAGGTAACACCATAGGTGGCGATGTAAAAATATACGGTGGGTATGGTACCGCAACCGGTGGCAATGTCAATATCTGGGGCGGTGCTTCAGGCAATGGTCAAGCCAACGAAGGCCATGTCAATATTGAAACCGGTGGCAACACTTGGGTGTTTGGTGCTAGTGGTAACTTGGCAGCGCCTGGCAACATCAGTGCTACAGGCAATGTCACCGGTGCTTACATTAAAGGCAACGGCAGTGAATTGACTAACTTGCCGGCTCCTGTAGTCACACAAGATATCACCTCCAACGGTGCCATGAGTATAATGACCTATGATGGCGTCATAAAGTATGTAAACTATGCCACTGTTGAGCCCTCCTCTGGCAACATCACTGGTGGTAACATATTAACAAATGGTTTGATCTCGGCCACAGGCAACGTCACTGGCAACTACTTTATTGGTAACGGCAGTCAACTTACTGGATTACCAGCCACATATGGCAATGCTAATGTGGTAGCCAACTTGGCTGCACTTGGCTCAAATCCAATCAGCTCAACTGGTAATATTACAACAACCGCCAATGTTTCTGGTAACTTTTTTATTGGTAACGGATCACAACTAACTGGTATAGCCGCAAGTTACGGCAATGCCAATGTGGCCACATTCTTGGCTGCATATGGTAGCAATACTATTAGTACTACAGGCAACATCACAGCCGGCAACTTGATTGGTAATATTAGTATCACAGGCAATGTTCAAGGAACCAGCGCCAATGTGACCCTAGTAGCCGGTTCATACAATTGGACATTTAACAACACCGGCAACTTGACTTTGCCCGGCAACACATTTGCCGTAAACTATGCCAACAACACACCAGTGGATGCGGTCACAAGGTTTTCAAGCACTTGGACTGTGCCTACAGGCAACAGCACTCAAAGTTTCACTGTGGGTATCAACGAGACCTATCAAATGTGGGTTGATTGCAATATTCCCAATGGTATCTTGGTTTGGAACGCCACGGCTACTGTTACTAATACCAATGTGCCTGTTGTGGGTTATCAGTATGCCTGGGTCTACAACGGCGGCGGCACACCCATTGACTTTACCAGCATACCCAATCAGTTTGTAGGTACAGCAAATGCCATAGTTCGCAGTAATACCGCGCCAAGTGCAACAACCAATAGATTTGACTTTGGTATCAATAACACCAGCGGTAGTGCTCAAACTGTGCGTTACGGTTGGATCGCAATCAGTTAATGTATCGATCAATGATTGAAAGATTGATCTAATGATTATATCAAAATAACACAAAAAACAAAGGAACAGTTATGGGATTTTTAAAAGGCACAGATGGCATAGCAAGAACAATACGCAATCCATTAGAGGGCTCTATTGGTGATGTAGCACTTGACGATATCAAAACAAACACGCTGACAGCCACAGGCAATATCACTGGTGGAAATTTATCAGCAGTTAATCTTGTAATTAACAATATTGTTAGTGATGATTCATCTTATGTGAACATAGAAGATGGGTTAGCAGTCACTGGTGAAATTTTAGCGTCAGGAAATGTCACAGGTGACAACTTGGTTACTGGTGGCAACGTGACTGGCAATGTCAGCGGCTTTTCTCTGGGTTATCGAGACATACCGCAGGTGGCATTCACAGGCAATGCCACTGTAGCTACTGCTGACGCTGGCAAGCATTTCTATTCTACACAGAGCATCAACTACATACTGACCATTGCCAACAATGCCAGTCAAGCATTTCAGACTGGATCGGCAGTGACTGTTATCAATCAAGGTACCGGTAATATCACAGTGGCACAAGGGTCCGGCGTTACACTATATCTAGCTGGCAATGCCACTGCTGGCAACAGAACCGTATCCACATTTGGCATGGCCACTCTGATAAAAGTTGCCACCAATACTTGGTTCATTAACGGCACTGGAGTGGCATAATGAGTGGAGCAATGATGGCCCTGATCAATAATAATGTTGCGGTCACTGTTCCATTTGATCCTGTGCCAGTGACATCGGGATTACAACTGTATCTAGATGCGGCCAGTTCCTCAAGTTATTCCGGTTCGGGTACTACCTGGTATGATTTAAGCGGCAACAGCAACGATGTTGCGATGCAAAACTCGGGCAGTATCTCATTTACCAGGTCGAACGGAGCATACTTTACTACTGGATCCAGCGGTTGGTTTACCAATGCTACCGGAACAAATCTTCCGACTGGCAACAGTAACTATACACTAAGCGTGTGGATACAACTAGGCTCAAGTTGGGGCAGTAGTGGCATGATAAGCGTTGGACCATTTGGTTCTAGCAATCAATCAAATGCTTTTAGAGCTAGCGGTACTAATGTTTTGTTAAATTATTGGTGGGCCAATGATTTTTCTGCAACTGCAACACTATCACCTGCTACTCAGTGGTTTAATGCTGTGGCACAGTATGATGGAACTAATAGAAGTATTTGGGTCAACGGAGTACAAATTGGTACACAAACTACAAGTGGGCACAATGTAACATCTAGTGCAATACAAATAGCAAAAACATCTGGTGCTGAATATTTAAATGGTAAAATTGGGCAGGCATTGATATACAACCGTGCCTTGACATCAACTGAAATACAAGACAACTACACAACAATACGAACAAGGTACGGAGTCTAAATGATCATACAAGGTGTAACATTAACAGGAATATCAGCGTACGATGCATCGTTTAACAGCAACGGTGCCCTGCTATACCTAGACGCTGGTAACAGCGCCAGTTATTCAGGTTCAGGAACTACCTGGACAGACCTTAGCATTTATCAAAACAATGCTACCCTGACTGGCAGTCCAACCTTTACCAATGCTGGCACAGCCAGTTACTTCAGTTTCAATGGTACTAGTCAGTATGCTCCTGTGACAACATCTAAAATGAATGTGGTCTATACAGGTAAAACCACAATGTTTGCAATTAGAACTGTTAGTGCCAACACCGGCAATGCCATTTATCGTAACTTGTTTGGTGGCAGCGGTAACGCTCGTAACTTCAATACCTACATGTATCACGTGTCGGGAAGCACTTGGCAAATGCAGTTTAGCACCGGTCCCAATAGTCCATGGGCAGGCCCAATATCTTCATCTTTCACAGTGACAGATAACCAGTGGATAGTGGTAGCTGTTACACAAACCACCGGTGGAGTAGTGACTTATTACGTCAACGGACAACAGATAGGCACACCAGCAACCGGCATAACATTTACTCAATTTATAAACAGTGGAATAGAAGCAGTGGCTCGGTCAGACAACTACTGGCGTGGTGACATGGGTGTATGTGCCATTTATGGACGAGCCTTAAATGCTGACCAAATAAAACAAAACTACAATGCTCTAGCACTGGACTACGGATTGTAAAACGCCATAAATATTGAGAACAAGGATTAGCATGTCAAGAGAAATTATCAACGTAGGAACCTCGCCAAACGATGGCACTGGCGATCCTCTACGCACAGCATACACAAAATGTAACAATAATTTTGGCGAATTATATAGTCGTGTACAAGATATTCCTCCAGGAACGTCCGTGGGCACCACTGGCGATCTAGCTGGAATGATTGCCTACGATGATCAATATTTTTATTACTGCTATCAAGACTACGACGGCAGCAGTAATGTTTGGAAAAGAGTAGCCGGATCAACTTTCTAATATGTCAATCCAACCAACTTGGATCACCGCGGCTGGCAACTTAGGTACTATACCCGAGGGTATATTTTACCAAGTTCCAATTTTGGCTGAAACATACGGCGAAGACGTTTATTACCGAATGATTGCCGGACAACTGCCCGATGGAATCCAATGTCGTAAAACTGGTATTATTGAAGGCGTCCCAAAAGCAATTGCCAGTCTACAAGGTGTTCCTGCAGAGGTTTCTAGAGATGTTACCTATAGATTTGCAGTCCGAGCATACACTGAAAAATTAGTCAACGGAAAAGAAGTTGTAGACCGCCTGACTGACCGCACCTTTGAGCTAACAGTTACAGGGCAAGATGCTCCTGACTTTATTACTCCACCAGGCAACATTGGCACATTCTATGACGGTACAGAAGTACACATCCAGATTCAGTACATAGACACTGATCCTGGTGATACTGTAAAAGTCAGTTACTTGTCGGGCACACTTCCTCCTGGATTAATTGTTACTTCTTCAGGATTAATAACTGGAATTATTAAACCATTGACTGGGGTGCCAGGCACAGCCGAACCCGGCTACGATATGTCTCAGTATGAACAATATCCTTTTGATTTTTCAACACGTAGTACCAGTAAAAATTATCAATTTAGCCTAGAACTCAGTGATGGCAAAGACAGTAACATACGCACTTTTGAAATATTTGTATACAGCAAAGATTCAATGAGTGCCGACACCACAGATTTCACAGCAGACAACACATTTATCACTGCCGACGTTGTTCCTATACGTACTCCAGTGATGATTACCCCTCCTGGCGACCTAGGCAGGATCAGAGCTGACAATTTCTTTGCATTTAAATTTGACGCCATAGACTTTGACGGGGATCCAATTGAATACAGTTTAACTGTGGGCGCCGGCATTGGATTTGACGCCAGCGGAACAGTATACGACGAAGACGGTGTTGGTTTTGACCGTGGAACATTTAGTCTCCCACCTGGTCTTTCACTAAATCCCACAACTGGTTGGTTCTATGGGTATATTCCAGCAATTGGAGCAACAGAAAATACCTACAAGTTTGCAATCCGTGTATTAAAAGCCAACGACCCCACAATCATTTCTGAGTTTTACTATTACACAATGACCATCATTGGCAATGTGGAAACAGATGTTATTTGGTTGACTGACCCAGATTTAGGCATTATAGATAATGGTGCTATTAGTCTCTACTCTGTGGAAGCATACAACACCGGGGGTCGTCCTTTGGAATATCAACTGGTGTCAGGTTCCGACAGCAAACTTCCGCAGGGTCTTAGATTATTGCCTTCGGGGAATATAGTAGGTAAAGTCAGTTTTAATACATTTGCCTTGGACAGCGGAACAACCACGTTTGATACAGATCCTAGTACCCGAGTTGTTGCTGATCCAACCACATTTGACTTAAAGTTTGATTTTACTGTCAATGCATATAGTCCCCAGACAGCAGTTTCGGGTTATAGAGTTTCGGCAATTCAGATTACCAACGGCGGATCAGGATATGTATCCGCCCCAACTGTGACTATTTCCGCTCCCCCAAGCACTTCAAAGTCAGAACGTGCAAGTGCTGGCGTAGTGACCATAGTTGGCGGAGTTATTACTAGTATTGCTCTGGGCAACGGCGGATTTGGATACGTAACTCCGCCAACTGTTACCATCACTGGCGGTGGCGGCGTTGGAGCAACAGCCACAGTACAAGTTGAAGATACAGCAAATATAAATCTCGTGTCTGTGTTCCGTAGATTTTCTATCACAGTGAATCGTGCATACAACGAGCCTTACGAAAGATTATATATCAAGGCCATGCCACCGCTTAATGACCGTGCAATCATTGGACAATTGGTACAAAATCAGGATATTATTCCTGCAGAGTTGATATATCGCTCGGATGATGCTAATTTTGGAATATCACAGAATGTGGTATATGATCACGCATATGGATTAACTGCATCAAGTTTAGAAAAATATATTTCTAGCTTAGACATCAACCACTATTGGAAAAATCTAACACTTGGCGACATTAAAACTGCACAAGCACTTGACAACAATGGCAAGGTTATCTATGAAGTTGTCTACAGTGAAGTCATTGACAATTTGGTCAACAACGAAGGACAAAGCGTTGGCAAGTCTGTAACCCTTGCTTACCCTGTTAATGCTGGTGATTCAACTGAGATATCAGTAGTGTATCCAAATAGTTTAGTTGACATGCGAGATCAAGTGATTGACGTTGTTGGACAAATTAGTCCAGTATTACCATTGTGGATGACATCAAAACAATCAAATGGGAAAATTTTAGGATTTACAACCGCCTGGGTAATTGCGTATGTTAACCCAGGCAGTTCTGGCAGAATTGCCTATAACATCAAAGAACTGTTTGGTCAAGAGCTTAATATCATTGACTTTGAAGTTGATAGATATGAACTAGACCGCTCGCTGACTTATAACTGGTTCCCTTATGAAGATAGTGTATTTGGTGGCAAGTGGATTCCGTATCCACCAGCGGCCACCACATTTGATACTGTAGAACGCCCGCTGGGATTAAGATACATTGGACAAGTTGGGTATGCTACTACACTAGCGTACTCACAAATTAATAATCAAACGTTAGATTACATTAGAACTCTAGGTGGTATAGATGGAGCATCAGGACGTTATTTGAACGGCGAAACTCTTATCTTAAAGAAGCAAGAAAACTTTGGTGGAATGACTATAGATGAAGCCTTTAGCAATTATCTAGGGGGGTACGATCCCACACAACCGGCTATAGTTCCCTACGATGATGACACCTATGATGAGTCAGTGATAATACCTCCACTTGAACGTTTGAGTGTTTATAGAATCTCTATCACTGCTGAAAATGTGGTATTTTTAACTGAAGTATTGCCTGTAATGGCCGATGACTATGTTAAAATTGTACATGGAAATACCTACAGGGGACAAGAGCTGTATGTTCCTTACGCGGCGCCACCCGGATTAACCTACCGAGCCTGGACTTATATTCCAGAAAGACCAACAACTCCTACCATCTTTGATGGTAATAGTACTAGATTTATATCACCAGTTAATATATTAACAAACACCGATGTGTACGATAAATATCTGGTATTTCCAAAGAGGACAATTTTAGGATAAAATATGGCAAGTAATATCAACCCAAACAACATCGACGGCACCTACCCAGTTGCTGGTCAGGACAACGACAGTCAAGGTTTTCGTGACAACTTTACCAACACAAAAACCAATTTTGCTTATGCGTCGGCTGAAATCAGCGACCTACAGAGCAAGGTAATTTTAAAAGCGGCGCTAACCGGATCAACCTTGGATAATAACATGGGAGGCAGCATATTGCAAAATGCCCAGTTACAAGACATGAGTGAAACTCGTGTTGCACTAGGAACAGTTACTGGATCACAAACAATTAACTATGCCGCCGGACCATACTATACACTGACAACATCTGGCGCTATTACTCTTTCTTTTACTAATTTTCCAGCCGCAGGATCAGTGGCACGTTTACGTTTGCAAATAACAGTGGCCAGTACCGGCCACACGCTGACGTTGCCTGCTGCCGTTAGCCTGGGCATTAGTAACATTCAAGGCCTTGCCAGCAATATTATTACATTTAACAAAACAGGTACCTATGAATTTGAATTTGAAACTGGTGATGGTGGAAGTACAATTACCATCATTGACCAAAACAGAAACTTAGATCCAATTTACTTGCCAAGTTCAGAAGACTTGGCATCTGGTGGCGCCGCAAACATATTGTTGACTACATCATATTTCAGCACGTCAGCTGCCGAAACTGCTACCCTGGCAGCCGGTTACACTGGTCAGGTCAAGGTATTTGCCATGTACGCTGACGCCGGGGATATGGTTATCACTGTAACCAATGCAGGATGGAAGTCATCAGGCACAGGCACAATTACATTCAACGACATTGGCGATGCATGTACACTGATGTATATTAACTCAAAATGGTTTGCAATTGGTGCAAACGGTGTGACATTTGCTTAACCAAAACACTTGACCTCACAGGCCCTTATTGCTATAATAGCATCAAGGGCTTTTTTATTCATGGAACATCCACTAATAAACAACATTGACGGACTGAGCTTAGAAGAATTACAATCTAAGATATCCGACTTGAACAAAAAATTAAGTTTTGCACATCGTACAGGAAATGCATTTTTGTCTGGTCAAATAAGAATGGCCATAGAAACATACACCAACAAATATCGAGAAAAAACACAAAAAATGTATGATGCAAATAAAAAATCAGGTCCTGATTTTTCAGATAAAATAGATATATCATGAATGTTAAATTAAGAAAAACATTTGACTTTGCCGCAGGCATGGTCTATCAAAAAAAGTTTTTAATTAACTTGTATTCCATAGAATTAAAAATGATTACAGCAACCAGTGACCCCGATGAGCAAAATATTGCCTACGAAAGAATACGTTACTGGATTGATTCAGTATTGAATGACGGTGTATTGATTGCTGATGACAGCGAAATAATCACAGCTTATAGGGAAACTGGACAACGATTAATTGCCCTACCAAGTGAACCTGTTGACCAAGTGATTGGATTTGTGTTATTTTCAAAATTTAATGCAATCACAGAGTCTAGACTGATTATTACAGACCTAGAAATATCCAGTGGACACGGCGACAGTATGATTTATGCACACAACGAAAATGAATCTATCAATGGATTTGAATACACAGGTTGGTGGAACGACTCTAAACCTTGTTGGGCAAATAACTCCAAAAAGAAACGTGGAACTAGCAAAGTCATTACATTGGATAGAATGCCTGAATGGAAAGAGTTAGATCTAGACTGGGGAAATACCGAGTTGACAAACGACAAAGATCATAGTACTGTGTTATTTGCAGATTTTTTAAAAGATGAAAAAAAATAAATTTGGAGAATTAATATTCTCCGACCATGATCTATGTGACCTTACCATGCAAGGGTATAATGTTTGTTCAATGCCTGGAATCATAGTTGACGAATCTGTAAACATTGAACAATTGGTATCAATCTTAGAGGAAGCGCCGGAGTCGTTGACCACCTGGACATTTCCGGATAACAGTGATGTTTCTATTCCAGATTGGGACAGATTTAAACAAGACACTTGGTATATGCCCGATGCTTATAAAAATTTAGATATTGCTGAACATGTGTTAACTCTTTGTAAAACTGATACAGAACTACAAAGAGTAGGGCAAGAATTATTATTATTTCAAGCACGTAATTTATTTGGACTACTGCGTTATCTGAAATACTTAGTAGATGTAATGAAGGAAAATCGTGTAATTTGGGGAGTGGGTCGAGGATCTAGCGTGGCCAGTTATGTGTTGTACTTGTTAGAAGTACATCAAGTAGACAGTCTACACTATGATTTAGACCCTACCGAGTTTTTACGTTAAATAAAATTTTAAGAGGATAGACAATGACACGCAAAATTTATAAAACTGCCAACGGAAAAACCGTTGACCTTGGGGCACTACAACTTCAGAACGAAGAAGTACGTGCTGTAGGTAATATGGGCGTAAATGCTCGTGGTGATTTAATTGACAGTATGAATCGTCCTATTGATTCTCGAAACAATCGAGTAAACAAACAATATGGACGTCAAACAAATGTACAAGATACAAAGATTTATTCTAGTGCCAAATCAGCAGAAGCATCAACTCCTGTGGTTGACATACCTGATGCACCGGAAGACTTCAACGATGATTTTGTTAAACCAATTGATGTGCCCGAGGCTCAGGAAGTTGTTGGTTTAGCCGCGGCCATTGCCAGAGCAAGACAGGTCAAACAAGAACCATTAAAAACAGCACGTCAGATGGCACAGGAAGAAAACAGGAAAATTTAAGATGAAATTAGCTTTTGCACCGCATAGAATTTCCAAACTAAGACCACTAGGTGACACAGTGATTGTTGCCGAAATGGAGTTTTCAGGCCGCAAACTACAAAGCGGTATTTTACTACTAAACGACAATGGTACCACAGCCGGAATAAGACCACGCTGGGGTGAAGTTTATGCCGTTGGTCCAGAACAAAAAGATGTCACTGTTGGACAATGGATTTGCGTGGCACATGGTCGTTGGACACGTGGTGTTGAAATTGAAGATGACGTTGGAGCAAAAACAATCCGAAAAGTTGACCCAAAAGACATTTTATTGATATCTAAAACACAGCCGTCCGATGACACTCTGTCAGACGCTATTCAAGCATCCTCACGCCGTTAATGGGTTTTAAACAAAACTGGGACATTGCTGATATCTTTCAGCAACTGCGTTCTATTGCCAGCCAAGTTCGTTCTCCGTACAATGACGGTTTTACCTCTTCCTGTTGCAAACAAGACTTATATCGTGTAAAATGTTTTATAGAAGATTTGTATGCAGACTTGCCCAAATTCACTGATGAAGATCGGTGGGAACAAGACAGAATGATTGAGGTATTAAAAAGAAATGAAAACAATCGTAATTACTAAAACGCAATTTCAAAAACTCAAAGAAGTTTTTGAAATGTATGATATTGATACAGTAACGTGGTCTGAAGAATCTACCAGCGGCATTGGACCCAATGTTAGCATTGAGTTTGATCCTAAGTCAACAATTAAATTAGATATAACAGACGTGGAGAGTTGGTAACATGAAAGAACTTTGGACAGAAAAATACCGCCCTATAGATTTGGATGGTTATGTATTTAGAGACAATGCACAAAAGGAACAGGTAGCAGGATGGGTCAAGTCGGCTTCAATACCTCACTTGTTGTTTAGTGGAGCTCCGGGTGTGGGCAAAACTACCTTGGCCAAAATCCTGATACATCAATTGGGCATTGACGAATATGATGTGTTAGAAATTAACGCATCGAGAGAAAACTCTGTAGAAACAATCAGAGATAAGATCACTGGCTTTGTGCAAACAATGCCGTTTGGTGAATTTAAAGTTGTACTGTTAGACGAAGCAGACTATATCACTCCAAATGGGCAGGCTGCATTGCGCGGTGTCATGGAAACATATCATGCCAGTGCTCGTTTCATTCTTACTTGTAACTACCCTAACCGTATTATTCCTGCGCTACATTCTAGGTGCCAGGGTTTTCACATTGAACGTGTGGACGTCACTGAGTTTACTGCTCGTGTTGCCACTGTGTTGGTCACAGAAGGCATGGAGTTTGACTTGGATACCTTGGATACTTATGTAAAAGCAACGTATCCTGATCTGCGTAAATGTCTTAACATGTGTCAGATGAATTCCACTAGTGGACAACTTACTTCTCCTAGGGGCGACGAAGGCGGTGCAATCAAAGACTGGAAATTGGATGTAGTCAATTTATTCAAAGCTGGTCGAGTTAAAGAAGCACGTATTTTGCTATGTTCAAGTGTGCGTCCAGAAGAAATGGAAGAAGTGTATCGTTGGATGTATGATAATCTTGATTTATGGAGTGATAATCCTGCAAAGCAAGATCAGGCCATTGTTATCATTAGACAAGGAATTGTAAACATTCCAATGATGGCAGACCAAGAAATTAATTTGTCAGCGACACTAGTAGAGTTAAGTCAGCTATGAGATACATGCTTATTACATACTTTAGAAAAGCTGATGGCAAAATTGACGAAGTCATGACTGTATCTAAAAATGTCAAAACCAAAGACATCCAGACCTGTAGTGTTATCTTAGACTTTAAAAAACTTGAGGTGGTAAAATGCACCCTGGAAGGTCAAAATTTACCCAAGGACTGGGACAAAATTATCACTTATTTTTATCAGTACTACGAGTCAACCATTACACGATTACTTAAAGAAAACGGGTACGAAATTAAAAAAGAAGAAAAGCCAATGAACAAACAATCGGCAACGCTGTTGCCCTAACAACTTAGATCAATGGGTTATTTTAATTTATTAGCTGAAATACACAACAATCTTTCATCTCCAGCAAGATCGTGGTATCATGAATCACTACACAACAAAGATACTTTGTTGATCACAGCTGGGGACAGCTGGACCTGGGGAGATAGTCTTCTTGATATTGATGCTGAAGCTGGTAAGCATGACCATCCCAACAGAGTCAACAAAATATATGGTGCATTGCTGGCAAAAAAACTAGATGCTGATTTTATCAATCTTGCCAAGTGTGGTGGTGCCAATATAGAGTTTTGTGATTGGGTAAAAAGTCTTTTACCTATAGTTGAGACAAAATATAAAAAGATTATTGTGACAATTACTCTAACTGAAAACTGCCGAGAATCATATTGGGACAGAGTTTGGGTTCCTGAAGAACAACCCAGTCTTGAAGAATATTTGTGTGAATACGAAAAAAATATGTTTGAGAATCTTGCTCAAACATGCAAGCAACATAGTTTGGTTCAATTTGTAATTTCTAGAAACTTTACCTACAGTTTTGATAGTAATATTTCAGTGCTTGAAGATTATCTAACTAAAAAAATCTGGGTCGATTGTTTGGCTGAGTATCAGAGTAATCAAGATTATCCTACAGATGTTAGATTTCTTTCTGGCATTGCGCTGGTACCATTGCACAAGCTACTCAAAGATATTGACCTGTATAAAAAATATAAATTCCAATTTATGAGTCTATATGCCAGCAGTGAATTGGCAATCTCATGGTTAGAAAAAAGCAAGTTAAATTACCAAAAAGCCACAAAACATCCAACTGAACTTGGTCATGAGATTTGGGCTGATTATCTATACAATACAATCACTGCTCGTTTACATTGACTTAATATTATATTGACCATTACACGATTATTTAAAGAAAACGGATATGAAATTACTAAACAAGAACCGATCTCTCAGCCAGGTGAACAGTCAGGTAATCCTAGTTGACTGTGACGGAGTACTGCTTAATTGGGAGTACGCCTTTGCTATCTGGATGGACGAACATGGATTTACAAAGGTACCCGGCGGCGAGTTAAACTACGATATTGGGGAACGTTACAATATCTCTTACGAACAAGGTCGCAAACTGATCAAGATGTTCAATGAAAGCGCCGCAATTGGATTCTTGCCACCCCTGCGTGATGCCATGTACTATGTAAAACGTCTTCATGAAGAACATGGCTATGTGTTTCATTGTATTACTAGCCTTAGTACAGATCCCAACGCACAAAAATTACGCAGAATGAATCTTGACAAATTGTTTGGCGATACAGTATTTGAAGAGATTGTTTGTTTGCCTACAGGTGCTGACAAACACGAAGCACTTGAGCCTTATAGAAACTCAGGGTGCTGGTGGGTAGAAGACAAACCCGAAAATGCCAAAGTTGGGTTTGATATTGGACTCAAATCAATTCTCATTGAACACGGGCATAACATGAACCATTACCATGAATCAATTCCAATAGTAAAAAATTGGAAAGAACTCTACAATATTATCATTGGTGAATAGAAAAGTGTTAGTGTCCGCAGGCACTAACACACGTATACAACTTACCCTGTGCCACACTGGGTAAAGTCCAGGTTTTTTCTACCTGGTCAAACCAATCAATGCAATGCTCTAGACTGTATTCTAATGCATTGTTTTCTTTGACAAGATCTTTAAATTGACTGTTTCCTGGTTGATGCATTGTCTTTGGAAAATATCCCAGATAACAACAAGGATACACAGATCCGTCGGCAGCTATATAAATCTCTTTTTGTTTTATATGGCCACAATCTATTTGTGCATTATCATTAACCCAGGGAATTTTCTTTTTATAATCAAACCAGGTCAAATGATCTTCAATTAAAGCATTAGAATCGGGTATGTCAGATTGTGCATCGCCAAGCCAATGACTAAACTCGCCGTTTCTTGTAAATACCGGTCCTTGATTACGTCCCTGATCTCGTACTGTAAAATCTGAAAATCCCAACTGACGGCTCAGTGTCTGACAACTATTAAATTGATGTTGGTTATGTTTAAACGGAATAAATTTCCAAACAGCATTTCCGCCTGATTGGATTAACGCCACAGCATTATCTATTATTTTTTCCCAATCAGTGTTCTGACGGTACAGATTGTGTGTGTCTTTGAGTCCGTCTAATGCAAATAATACTTTAATTCGATGGTTGTTTAATTTCTGCCACCAGGCAGTAGAACGTGTACTACCATTTGTTTCAATCTGTATTTGAGCAGTACTATTAGATAAAAAGTAGTCAACTATTTCCAACGCATCGCTGGCCAGACTAAAATCTCCAAGATTTCCGTTAAAGTTAATACGGTTAATTTGTTTTAAAAAGTGTGAAGGGAATATGTGTTGAATATCACTGAGTGACAACTCAGTCAACGGATACCCTCCATTAAAATCCACGCCCCGGTAGTTACGCATACACATGGGACATCGTGCATTGCAACGAGAACTAAGTTCAATGTGTAATGCACGGATTTGGTCTATTTTAATCATTCAAATATTTATAGTCTGCCCTTTGTTGTTAAATGTTTATTGATATAATTGTAGTACCTCTCCAATTATTGGGTGTCTTTGTATATCTCGGCCGGTCATTCTGCACACAGCCATTCCGTTGATGGGTCTTGCTTCTAATTTTAAGCATAGATCCAACAACCCATTGTTATCCTGTTGTCGATCTGCTTGTTCCACATCTCCGGTGACCACAATACGACTGCCTGTGCCTATACGGCTTAATAGCATTTTCATCTGTGCAGGAGTAGCGTTTTGCATTTCATCTGCAATAATCCAGGAATGCTTGAACGTGCGTCCACGCATGTAGGCTAAGGGTGAAATTTCAATAGTACCATCTTCAATCATTGCAGTGATCTCAGTGGGTCGGTAGTATTCACGCAGTACATCAAGCAGGGGTCTTGTCCAGGGTTCCATTTTGGCCACTAGATTGCCGGGTAAAAAGCCATGTTGTTCATCCTCCACGCCAATGGCGGGACGAGTTAGAACGATACGCTTGGCTTCTCCACTTCTAAATGCTTTGACCGCTGCCAGCATGGCTAGATAAGTTTTACCAGTTCCTGCTGGCCCTGCTGTTACTATGATGTGCTGATCTACGTCGAGTAGATTTAATATAAGGTTTTCTTGGTTTTTAGTTTTGGGTATAAGTTCTATTGCTCGTTGTTTTAAGTTGGGTTGTAAGTTAAATTGAATGGTATTTTCAGTAACTGTTTGGATGCGTTTTTGCGCCTTGGCGCCTCGGTTTCTACTCAAGTTCGGTTCTCCTTTGAACATAGTTAACTCCCTTTCCTGGGCACAGGTATTTAGGCATTATAAAAATAAGTTTAGTGTATCTGTATTTCGGTAAATTATGTCATAAGTATTAGGCTGTCCGGATCCTGACAATAAAGCAAAAACCAACTAGTTTCTAAAGAACAATAAATAATAGTATGAGCAATAAACTTGATAAAGATATCTTCAAAGACCACAGTGATTACTGGCTGGTAGCCGACAATATTAAAAACATCTACATGTCTGAAGGTAGTCTGTTGAGCCTGTTGGACTTTGAACGTGTGCTGGATGAGCTAGATATCTATGCATTTAAAAATTGGATTTTGGGTGAACTAGTACAAGGTCCAACTATCGGAAAATACAAAGTTGGCTGTATTTTTATGTGGCCTGAAAAACTCATGCCCGACCCACGTGGGGCTCGTCGTTTACTTCCCTTTGACTGCGAAGTAAAATACATGAAGAAAAACATAAAGATTCCAATTAAAATTGAGGATCCCGATGATTTCATTCCTGGTACACACAAAGCACGATTAATCGATAAAAAAGTATGGCTGGTTGAAATAGTCATGCCCAAGACATTGATGTCTGATATTCGCACAGGCTCCATTGAGATGGAAGGCGAACAAATTGACCTAGAAGATCTAGACAGCGCCTACGAAGAAGATCTAGACCAAGAAGAATTCCGGCAAGACGACGTACAACAACCAGCAATTGGAGGACAAGATGCACAACAACCAGCCGCTGTTTGAAGGCCTTGAGTACAAGGACCTAGAGGGCATGATGAAGCCCACAATTCACGTGGACGAATTTGCTAGTAAAATGGGCGACGACGACGAAATTATTGTACTAAGCTTTTTTGTTCGCAGTAAACAAGCCGCAAAGGATCTTGTGAATTGGTTTGAAAAAGGCTATGACTTTGTGTTGGATTCAGACACCAGTCCAGGAGAAATCAAAGCCGGTAGATATCTGGTCTACGTAGAAATGCGTAGACGTAGTACTTCTGGCAAGCACACAGCAGAGTTAGTTGACGATTTAAGTACACTCACCGAGTTTGGCCCTGACGACTGGACCATGCGCTACGAAGGAAAAGAGCACCCTTTTACTGAAGAAATATTTGATAGCTTAGTTCCGCTAAGTCCTAAACTGTATCGTAAAGAAAAAGAGTCAGGACTAAACGAAATGCGCATAGCCGCAGGTATTCAACCAAAACAAATTTTTGAACGCGAAAAAGATATTCGCAGTCTACAGGCCGCCGCTGGTATATAACTATACCTATGAAACTCAAAAGCTTTGGGTGCAGTTTCATTTTTGGAACAGATTTATCTGACGACGGAAATGGTGCTCTTTGGGCCACACCCAGTAAACTAACCTGGCCCGCACATCTTGCTAATCATTTAGATTACCAATATATTTGTTATGCCCGCCCAGGCATTGGCAATCTCAGCATACTTGACCGTGTGCTAAATCAAGCAGGCTGCAATGAACACAGCTTGTTTGTGATCGGATGGACCTGGATTGATCGATTTGATCACACTGATCACAAAGATGATTGGCTAACACTACGCCCTATTGAAAAAGATACCAATTCTACTTTTTATTTTAAAAACCTACACTCTGAGTACAGAGATAAACTCAATACTCTAATGTGTATGCGCTTGGCCATAGACACACTTAAAGAAAAGAACTGTCCATTTATAATGACCTACATGGACGACTTAACCTTTGACAGTAAATATCATGCACCGCCAGGAATTATGGACCTACAAAACTATGTACGTCCTTACATGACCAAGTTTGAAGATAAGAATTTCTTAGAGTGGAGCCAGGTCAAAGGATATCCTATTAGCAACACACTACACCCTTTAGAACAAGCTCATTTGGCTGCCTTTGATTTAATCAAAGATATCAAGGTTTAGAATACACAAAGTACAGTCTATCGTTGTTGTCTTTTTTAAACTCTAACAACTTTAACTTGTACTTGTCAGCAAACTCTTTGACTATTTCAAAACTCCAGGGGAATATGTCAACATATGGTCCTGTTTTGTGTGTGATTCCAGGGTTTGCTCGTAGATAAAATTTGCCGCCTGATTCTAATAGATCAACACACTTAGCAAAGCGTGATTCAATCTCATCACGACTATTAAAGTTAATTGATCCCAAAGCAATAATAACATCGTGACTACCAGCATAGTCCAGAATGTCAACCATGTAATCGGCGCAGTTGTTATAGGGATCAATACCAACAACGTTGTTAATACGACCTTTAAAAGGATGATATCCACAACCAACATCTAGTACACTATGTGGATTGAGTTGATTAATTTCTTCAGCCAACTGCCAGCCTGTGTAGTCATAGTCGCCAGTTCTGGGTTTCCAGATTTCGCCAAAAAAGTGATTGATATAACGTTCGCTGAGATCAGCTGTTATGTTCTTTAATGTACCAACATAATCGCAGGACAACTGCAATTCAGCATCCACAGCGTCTTTGAATTTACGATATCTAGCCGGAGTCCAAGGAAGTTTGTCAACTTCTGTGTCCGGCCCAATGGTGTCAAGAATTCTCTGATACTTGGGTAAATTAAAGGCGGCCTGCAAATTTTTAGTTAATAAGTCAAAAATTTTGGTATTCATATAAAATTTTACCTTTGAGATAAATAATTTTACAAGACCTGTAAAAATTTTACTGGTCTTGTTTTTTTAATTAAGTATATTTAAGGAGATAATATGAGTACATTAAAAAAGTTTGTTGCTTTATTGCTTGTTACTGCAAGCACACTAGTTCACGCATGGGAACCAACTAAGCCTGTCACTGTGTATATTGGTAACACACCCGGTGCTGGCAATGAAATGGCCTTTCGTAAACTGGCGGATATTGTACAGAAACAAAACCCTAAATTTGTTTATGTTGTGCAAAACATTCCCGGAGCCGATTCGGTTATTGCCAACAACCGGTTTTTGGAAGCAGTCAATGACGGCCATACTATTAACTTGCCCAGCCACATGAGCAGTTATGTAACAAATGATATTTGGGAAAAGAATATAAAGAAATACAATTACGACTCATTCATTGATGTGTTGACCATGGGCAAATCACCATTGGTATTAGTGGCCGGTGTCAAGAGCGGTGTTAATACTCCACAGGAGTTTGTGAAGTATATTCAGTCAGGCAGAACAATTAATATTGCAGTCGGCGGTGGAGCACATCGCACAGCATATGAATACTTGATGGACAAAGGAAAAGGCAATAGAGACATGGTTAATCCTGTAAGGTTCAACGGCCCTATGCCAGCAGTAACCAGTGCCGCAAGTTATGACGGCAAAACAGGTACTGAATTTGCTATTATACCGATTACAGTGGCCAAATCTCTGGTTGACGCAGGCAAGGTAAAGCCTATTGGGTTCACAGGCACACAAAAGATGGCACAGTTTCCTGGTGTCCCGTTGTTGAACACCATTGCCCCTGGCATCAATGTATATGCGGCCTGGAGTATACAATTGCCTCCTGGGACAGATCGAGAAATTGTTGCCTGGTATCAACAACAATTTAGTGCCGCGGTTCGTAGCCGAGAATATGCAGAATACAGAGAAGCCAATGTTATTTTCTATGCTGAAGATGAGTTGACTCCTGCAGGGCTTCGAAAGCAAATGGACGAATTACGTGCGGCATTTATTCCTGTGTTGAGTCGAATTGATTTAAGTAAAGAATGAAATATATCTTTGTAGCCGGTGCTCCGGGCTCAAAATGGAGTAGTGTAGTCAAAAACATCTACTATAGTCCTGACATTGATCGTTCGGACTATAGAGATGAATGGACTTACTATCATGATGCATCGGGCAAAATGGAACTCATGCATCTGGGTGCGTACTTTGATCCAGGCATGATTAGCCCACTGCCTGAGGATTTGACAACATTAAACAGACAGCAACTAGAAGAAATATTTGCTGAGCCATTTCAATTTAAAGAATCCAAGGGTGTGCGTATTATCAAAAGTCATGTGTTCTCAAATCACATTGACTATTTGCGCGACCTATTCCCCGAAACACCCATTGTAATTGTGCATCGAAATGATGACGCATGCCTGGGCTGGTGGGTCAAATGCGGGCATTTTGATATAACATATCCTGACTATCATGAGTATTTTCGAGACTTAAAGAACATGGCACAGATCATTTGCAGCCAGAATCGAGACATATTGGCCGCATGGTGGAAATACAATGATAAACCTGTAATGGACAACAATCTACGACTGGCTGCGGCCCTGGGCATAGATGCACCTCCCGCAGAATACACACAAGAGTACGCAGTAAACGACATAAGGGTAAAAGTAATATGATAACAGACGAATTTAAAAGCAGTTGGGATTTCACCAAAAGCACCAGCACATACCATTTTGATAGTAAAAGATTGGATCGTTTTGAAGATGTAATTGCACATCTAGGACACATTGAACCCACGTGGTCAGCTGATGTTGCTGACATAGTGGCCAATTCCAAGCCGGCCACCTGGGAAACACGTGGTTACAAAGGCGAGGGTGTGTTGCCTCCACGTGAGGACCTGGTGGCAGAAGAATATGATCTAGAGCGTGTGGGTGTAGACCCCAAAATAATTATCACTCATTTAAACTGGAACATGCCCGAGTCGCTCAAAAAGATTTCCAACCAGTTTGCGCTAGACGACTGCATGGAACGTATTCATGTGCAACAGCCTGGGGAAGTTTGGAACCTACACATGGATAAATTACAGAAATGGAATCCTGAAGATCCCTCACGTGTGATGCGTATATTTGTTCAGCTCACAGACTGGCAACCTGGACAGTTCTGGGAATATGGTAACCATCACTGGAATCAATGGCGTTCCGGTGATGTCAGCACATTTGACTGGGTCAACATGCCACACTCGACTGCTAATGCTGGGCACCATCCCCGAGTAACGCTACAATTAACAGGCGTTATAACTGATCGCACACAAGAATTTCTAGCTCATTTGCCAAGATGAAAACTCTGTTAATCCTGACAGGACCGCAGGGTTCGGGAAATCATTTATGGAGCAAGATCTTTGCCTTACACCCTGATGTGTATGCATGGCATGCCTTGTTACACGAATACTGGATAGGGCATGATCAAGAACCCTTTGCGGCCTGTTGGGAGAACCCCGATCTATTAAAAGAGTTTGTCTGGGGTGAATGCAAGTACTTTGTGACCAGTGTAAGTACACCGTACATGATGAACGGTGAGCGTACTGTGCCCAATATTGTGCGTTTTGCTGCCACTGCAATGGGTCTGGGCATACAGGTAAAGATTGCTATCATTGGTAGAGATCGTAATGTATTAAACTGTCAAGAAACTCGTGTGCGCGGCGAACCCACATTTGATATAGCACTGGCAGAATATGAAAAATTAACAACATGGAGTCCTGTATTCCTAAGTTATGAGTTACTGCATCTTTATAAAGAAAATTATTTGCGGCAAATTTCAAAGCAATTGGAATTCCCAATAGATTTTAAAGACCCAGTATTAAATAAAATTTTACAAGATGATACCAATCGTAAATACTTTCAACCTGTGGATTATCATCCCACAGATGATTTAGCAAAACACTCTTCAAGGAAATGGAAATGAGCACACAACGTATTTTAATAATGGGCTTGCCCGGTGCAGGCAAAACATATCTAGCACAGGCACTAAAACAATATATTGAAACCAATGGGGATTTAATGAAAATTAATCCCAGTCGAGTAATGAATTATGAAGGAATACCCGGTCCCAACTTTATGAATGTAGGTGTTGATTGGTTCAATGCCGACGACATTCGTAAAAAGTATAACGATTGGGATTTTTCTGATGCTGGACGTATTCGTCAAAGTTTGCGTATGTTCCAATTTGCCATAGAGTGCTCAGGAGAATATGTGATCTGTGACTTTGTTGCACCATTGGTAGAGATGCGCAACAATTTCAAAGCTGATTGGACCATCTGGGTTGACACCATTGATAAAGGCCGTTACGAAGATACCAACAAGGCCTTTGTTCCGCCTGAAGTATATGACTTTAGAATTACAGAACAAAATGCTGAAAAATGGGCTGAGTTTATTGGATCGCATATATTAGAAAATCGCCGTCGGCCAGTGTTTGATTGGCAAAAAGAAACTGTACAAATGTTAGGTCGTTGGCAGCCCTGGCATGCTGGCCATCGAGCTTTGTTTGAACGTGCTATTGCCAAGACAGGGCAAGTGGTAATTCAAATACGTGACTGTCAAGGGTGGCAAGGCTCTAACCCATTTGAAATTGAAAAAGTCAAATCTTTCATACGGCGTGACTTAGATACTTTGTATCAAGGACAGTATGAAATACAGGTTGTACCTAACATTGTAAACATTACCTATGGTAGAGATGTTGGCTATAAGATTGAACAAGAGTCATTTGACTCATCAATAACTGATATCAGCGCAACTAAAATTCGTAAGAGCATGGGTCTTGAGTGATTTTACCTGATTTTATTTTACCTAGTAGGATAAATCAACGTTGGGAATACAGTGGCATTGACAACATTAAATTGGCACTAGATAAAAATCATTTTACTAGATATAAATTTGTTGTAGATTACAAACACAACAGTCGAGGCTTCAGAGATTCTGAATGGCCAGTAGATTTAAAAAGATCAATTTGGTGCATTGGTGATAGCTTTACTGTGGGCATTGGAAGCCCGTTATCTCACACTTGGCCAAATATACTACAGTCTCAGTTGAAACAAAGAATTGTAAATGTAAGCATGGACGGTGGTAGTAATTCATGGATTACAAGAAAAGCATTAACAGTTATTGAAGAAATTGTTCCTGAAATGGTGATCATACACTGGAGTTATCTGCATCGTAGAGAAAATGAATATCAAACAGTCTTAAATAAAAAGTGGAAGGACTTTTATAACAATGTAAAAGATTCTTCCTGGCCCGCATGTCCCAACGTCATTGATATAGATATCCTACCCAACTTTATTCAAGAAGAATTAAAAAATTCTGATCAATCTTGGACAAACGTCAGTGACGAGGATTTAAAACTGCATTTTGTCAAAAGCACAGATGAAGCAGACATAGCATTAACTATTGATTGTATTAACAAGATAGAAGAAAACAAAGGCAACTGCAACATAATTCACAGCGTTATTCCAAATTTCTGTGCGTCTGGTTTTAAATCAATGTTTCAAGAGCAATTGCCAGATGTACAATTTATTCCTGAATTTGAAAAATTAGATCTTGCCCGGGACGGATATCATTATGATATCAAAACTGCCTCTGCCTTTGTGGACAAAATTACAGAGTTACTTTAACAAAGCAGTAGCATGCCAGGTTTTGATTTCTTCTTTTATTGACAACTCAATATCTTCATCAGAGTACTGAATACCCATGCCTGTTGACTCTGACCATTTGTTATACACATCAACACACTGAGAAAAATTATTAATTAATAACTTCTTTTCCAGCATTGTTTGCAGTTTTATTGGCACAGGCGTAACTAGTACTTTGTTTTCTACCAGCTGGTTGATAGCATTGTGTGCTTTTTGATACCCTGGGCCATTTTTTATTAAGAACCGTTGATCGACCACAGACAAAGACTTTGGTATCTCTGTTCTTGCCAGGCTTTGTAGTTGCACATTATCAAAGTTGGATTCTTTTCCGTCATAGGTCAACTTTGGATGGTCAACAGATGGTAGTTGTGTGCTGATTCCGCTTAGATCGCTGATTAGGTAATGACACTTGTTCCAGTCAGCAAACTCTAGTTCAAAGATGTCTTTCCAGGACCTTTTGTTTGGTTGCTGGCTAAAGATAGACAGCCCAAGTATGTACTCTTCAAGTCTTGACATATCTTTGTCGTATTTAAAATACGAGTTAACGTCAAAGTGATTGTCTACCCAGGCCAGATACTCAACATACTGGTCAAGGTATTTTATCAGCGCCAATGGATCAACGTTGATTTTATTTTTATAAATGTTAGAAAATGCATCAACTTTTTCTTGATGGCTAAACACATTTAATTTCTTTGACTCGTTTGATATACACCAACTGAGTCCATGCTCAAACAAATTGTCTCGTTGGGCACTGATGATGTAGAAATTTTGATTTAGGTATTCGTAAAAAGGAACTTGACTAGCAATAGTGTCCTGTCGTTTTTTAATATGATAATGTGCTAGTCTTGTGGTTTTATAATGTTCAACTGAGCCAAGAAGTTCTGTGATTTCTTCAAGAGTTTGATAATACCCCCATTTTTGTCGGTCTTCAAACTTGCCCAGCACTTCTTGATTGAATGTAGGGCTATAATACTTCATAATGCCGTTGGTTAATTCATGTAAATTAATCACAGGCTGATCAAATGCGTGTGCATTCATGTAAACAGTGATTAATCGTTGTAGTAGAGTACTGCCAACACGGTCGGGAGTGAGAATCAAAACATTCATTATAATATACTTATAAAATTCTGAATTCCATAAATACTTTTCAAATAGGACAATATTATGAGTTTTGACTTTGAATTTACACAGCAACAATTAAATCAAATGGTTCCTGGTAATCCCTATATTGATCATTGGTACGAAGCAGTGGCAGAAATATTACCCGATTACGACATCAATACTAAATCTCGTGTGGCAATGTTTATTGCACAATGCGCACACGAATCTGGAGGTTTTCGAGCCATTAAAGAAAATTTAAATTACAAGGCAGCAAGTTTACGCAAGATATTTCCAAAATATTTCCCCAATGATGCAATGGCCACTCAATATGCCAGTTTGCCCAACAAACAAGAAGCAATTGCCAATAGAATATATGCTAATAGAATGGGCAACGGTCCAGAAGAATCCGGAGATGGTTATCGTTATTGTGGCCGGGGACTAATTCAGTTAACTGGCAAGTCCAACTATGAAAATTTTGCCATGAGCATTGAAACCGCTGTAGAGGATGTGCCTGAATATCTAGCAACCTTTGAAGGTGCTGTACAATCAGCCTGTTGGTTTTGGGAAACCAACAATCTAAATCAGTGGGCCGACAAAGGTGATGTGCTCACTGCCACCAAACGCATCAACGGTGGTACCATTGGCTTAGACGATCGTATTAAACACTACAATCATGCTCTGCACATATTAGGAGATTGATATGTGGATACTAAACCTCATACCTGATGCAATGCTAAACTGGGTGTACTGGACAATTATTGCAGTTGGCGTAATCAGCATTGTGTTAGGTTGGTTAGGTAAATTTATTCCATTTTATGGAAGCTATGCACATATATTAAAACCAACTGGTGTTGTTATTCTATTGTTGGGCGTATGGTTACGTGGCGGATATGACACTGAAATGGCCTGGCGTGCCAAGGTTGATGAAGCGCAGGCACAGGTAGCAAAAGCAGAACAAGAATCCAACAAAGCCAACGAAGCATTGGCCAAAAAAGGTGAAGACAAAGTTAGATATATTAAAGGACGCACCGAATATGTCACACGTTACATAGACAAAGAGATTATAAAATACGATACTAAATTTATGCCAGGAGGCCAGTGCGAAATACCAACAGAATTTATTCGAGCACATAATGATTCAGCAGAGGTACCCAAGAAATGAAATATATTATTATCTCACTAGTTATGTTCTTGTCGGCTTGTACGTCTGTGCCTGTTGTTCCTAGTTTTCCCAACACACCGGGCAAAAATACACTAGAACGTTGCCCTAATTTAAAAAAGTTAAAAGAAGATCCTGTGCTCAGTGATGTGTCTAAAACTATAGCTGAAAACTATGGAACCTATTACGAATGTGCTGTAAAGGTTGACATGTGGATTGAATGGTATCATGTGCAGAAGAAAATATACGAGGACATAAAATGAAGCGTGTTTTATTACTAGTTGCAATTGTTACATTAACAGGATGCAGTACTATCAAAGAGTACTGGCCCAGAGAACACGATCCTGAAATGTTTGGTGCATTAGTTGACACAGATATTGCTGTCGAGCGTATTAATTGTGAGTTACCAGACTGGTCAAAGGCGGTTGATCTAGCAACTCGTCTAGCACGTTTTAGTGACTGGCGTGGAGATCCACAGGCTCCAAACTTAAAAGGTCTACAAACACATACAGAGCGTATGAGTCAAGGCGGTAGTAAAATGTTCTGCGAATTAGGAAAAAAAACTGCCGCACAACGTATACAGGCTGCCAAGCTGGCCTGGCAAGGAAGATAATGCACACACTAGAACAAGAAATTCAGGCCATTGTTGAACAATGCCAGATGGGCAACATCTCAGAAGATGAACACAATTATCTTCTTACCGAGATACGTGACATTCGTGCCGCTCAAGAATGCGCTGGCAACGAAGAATTATTCCGCTATGTTGTGCAAGCTTGCAACATAGCAATGAAATTAGTATAAAAGGAAACAAATGAAAAAACTATTAACAATCCTGGCATTCTTAATGCTATCAACCTCGGTATTTGCTCAACCATCTCCAGCTGGCATTACGACTTGTACAGGAGAATATGCACTATGTGCCGCAAGTACTTGTAAACCAGTCCTGAACAAAGATGGAACATCAAAAATGATCACTGGTAACAATGGCGTACCTTACCCTGAAGTAGAATGTCGTTGTCCTATTCTTAATGGTGTTTCTATTGCTGATACTAGTGCTGGTAATATGAAGGGAAGCTGTGCCGCAACAGATAGCAATCATGTCTGGAGTTTGTTTGCACCTAAAATCTTTTATCCACAGGAAGCCAACAACTTTAGCCCATTGCCTTGGAAACAAAAGGCCACAGTACAAAAGTGTGATGCTAGTTTAAATCTTGGCGCACAATCAAGCAACTGTTTTAGTTGGAATTGTGTCAAAGGTGCTGACGGTATAGCAGTATGTTCATGTCCTACAGGTCAAGTACCACCAGCAACATCATTTTTGACCGAAGCCGGTCAGGGTGATCCTGATGCATGTGCTAAATATCCTGTGAGTCTTCCAATTAAGGCGCAAGACAAAGCAGAATACAAAACAAAAGGAAAATAAAATGAAATATATTAGAATATTAACTACAATTTTTATTCTTGGATTAACTTCATTGCAGGTCAATTCTCAGAGCCAAACACCAGTAAACATCACAGCAACTACTCCACAAGGTAGCCCAGCCCAGTTTACCAGTTACAGTGGGTTAAATGCCACATTTACTTTTGCAACTCAAAACACACTAAATTCCGCATTTTGCAACAGTGGCGCAGGTGATGTGTGTACTTTACCCACAGCATCTGCTGGTGCAAACGCATATCCTATTGCCAACACACGTTGGGGTACCTACAAACTCAACAATCCCAATGCAGGTTCATGTGCTCCTGGTATTGTATTTGGGGGTGCTCAATACTGCTTGCTAGAGTTTCACTTTCATGGACCAGCAGAGCATTGGATTAATAATTCAGTTACTGATTTAGAAGTACACTTTGTTTATTTCAAATTGGCAGATTTTACTGGTCCTTATGGATTGTGTAACTCTGACAGTTTGTTGGTATTAGGTCAACGCATGGTGGGCAATGGTAATACACCAAATGCTGCCTGGGCCAGTGTGTTTAATGCAATTCCGGCTGCCAACGCCAGCGGTGCAAATTCTGGTCAGACTGTCAGTTTCAACATTGCATCAATGATGGGCATGGCCAACTTCAACACAGCACCAAGTTATAGATACAGTGGCGGATTAACTGCACCAATTTCAATTGGTACGCTGGGTGCCAATAGCACCTGTGTTGCCACCACTAACCCTGCCAACAGTCGTCCATGGTGGGGCAATCCACAGCGTCAATTGACTCAACAAGCATATCCACAAATTGTTTCTTGGGTACTGTTTAGACAACCCATCCAGTTGTCAGTGGCACAAGTAGCACAATTTAAAACAGTATTCCCTGATGGCAATGCCCGTGCTGTACAGCCACAGGGTGCTACCATTTATTTTGCTAATCCAAATTAATATAAAACGGAGTTGACAATGTCAGAAAAAATAAGCGAGTCAGAAAAGAAAAAAGAAGACTGGATGAACTCAAAGTGGCGCCCTATGATGGGATGGATGTACATGGGCGTGTGCATATTTGACTTTGTGATTGCTCCAGTATTATGGAGTCTGACACAAGCATTATTTCATGGCGGAGTAAATGTCCAATGGCAACCGTTGACGCTACAAGGCGCAGGACTATTTCACATTAGTATGGGTGCTGTACTTGGTCTGGCTGCATACGGTCGTACACAAGAAAAATTAGCAGGAGCAAATAATGGCGGAATCAACTTACCACCAAATGTCGGAACAACATATCAAACGCCGGGCGCAGTACAACAGTCCGGACCCGGTGCATTTGGTGCACCAACAGCAACAACAGTCACACAGTCCTGGGGCACCGCACCCATTGGTGGTGGGTTCGGAAGTTCAGCACCTGGATTTGGAGCAGTACCCCCAGCGCCAGCAGGATTTGGCAGCGACTTTGGCTCACCAGCAGTGACTGCCAGTAATCCAGCGCCAATTACCATTGGGTTTGGTGGAAAGAAAGCACCGCCGCCTCAGGTTAACCCAGAAATTTAATAGGAATAAGTTATGTTAGATACATTATTTTGGATAGCACTAGGAGCATTTGTAGGATGGAATTTCCCACAACCGTTTTGGGCAAAGATCATTCAGGAAAAAATTCAAGCTATGTTGGCCAAGAAAGAAACATAAAAATGAAAAATGTTATATTTGTAGCAGGTCTATGTTTGGTATTATCCGGCCCATCAGTAGCTGGTGGAGAAGAAAAACAAGTTTGCACAGACGTCAAGGACGCCAAGGGCAATGTGATCAAAAAGGCCGACGGAACACCAAAACAAACTTGTAAAAAAATCAAAGTACACAAGAAATTTGAAGGTGAAAAAGTCCCAGATGGCAAGAAATAATTATTAACACTTGGCTAACAATCCTGTATAATTAACTGTACAGGATTTTTTATGACAGATCACTATGCCACATTAGGTGTGCCCAAAACTGCTGCCGCTGATGAAATTAAAAAAGCTTATCGTAAGCTGGCCAGCCAGCACCATCCAGATAAGGGTGGTGATACAAAAAAGTTTCAAGAAGTAGAAGAAGCATACAGAACACTAAGTGATCCAGAAAAACGAGCACAATACGATACTCCACAGACTAATTTTAATTTTAGATCTAGTGGTCCGGGTGCCGGCCAGGACCCATTTGATATGGATGCTATTTTTAATATGTTTGGCGCTAGGATGAATGTTAATCAACCGAGACAGTCGTTTCAACGTATGACATTATGGATCAAGCTCGACGACGTAGTCACTGGTGGCGCAAGAACTGTAGCAGTGACATCAAATTTAGGCACGTCAGCAATTGAAATACACATACCCGAAGGCGTTGAAGACGGATCTAACATACGTTATCCGGGTATCGGACCGGGTAACTCCGATCTTGTTGTGCAGTTTAGAATCCATCCACACCCAATTTGGTCAAGACAAGGCAATGATCTTTATGCCAAACACAATGCATCTTTTTGGGAATTAATTATCGGTACTGACGCAGTAGTACAAGACCTTAGAGGTAGAGAAATGTCAGTGACTGTTCCTCCGATGACTAATCCAAACACCACATTGAGATTACGAGGACTAGGTCTGCGTTCAAACAATGGAACAACAGGAGATATCATGATTAAATTAAATGCAGTCATGCCCGACCATATTCCAGATGAAATAATAGATATCCTTAAAGATCAGTCAAATAAATAATTTAACCGTACTGCTTGTGTTTTTAACATATTGAGTTTATAATTAAAGAATTATCGCAGTACCTAATAGGAAACCTATGCAAAATAATCCCGAAATTGAACAAATTATTGATGCGGCAGTTAGAATTGCTCGAGACAAAAAACACGAGTATGTGTTAACTGAGCATTTGCTACTGTCGTTGCTACAATACAATCCATTTAGAACTGTATTAATTAATTTTGGTTTAGAAATAGACATGCTTGAGTCAGAACTTAATGCGTATCTAGAAAGTTTGACAAACTTACGCAGTAGTAAAGAAGATATACAACCTCGAAAAACAAATGCACTAGAACGTATTTTTAATCGTGCGCTGACACAAGTATTGTTCACCGGTCGACGAGTAATTACCACCATTGATCTTTATCTTGCTCTTATGAGTGAAAACAATAGTCATGCACATTACTTCTTGCTCAAATATGGTGTAACAAAAGCAGAGTTTGTAAAATTTTGGGAACAGAATTACAAACACGGCGATGTTAAAATCACCAATCAACAGGCCACAGAGATACTTGAAGAACATTGTACCAACATTACCGATCAGGCAAAAAAAGATCAACTTGAACCAGTGATTGGCAGAGAAAAAGACATTGAAGAAATGGTCACTGTGTTAGCACGTAGATTTAAAGCCAACGTGCTAATGGTAGGAGATCCGGGTGTGGGCAAAACTGCCATCATTGAAGGCCTGGCACAGCGAATTGTCAACAATGATGTTCCTAGTTTCCTTAGAGATCATGAAGTGTGGAGTTTGGAAATCGGAAGTTTACTAGCTGGATCAAAGTATCGCGGCGAGTTTGAAGAAAAACTCAAACAGGTAATTGATGCATTAGAAAGTAAAAAGAATTGTGTGCTGTTTATTGACGAAGCACACACCATGCGTGGAGCAGGCAGTTCAGGACAAAGCCAGCTTGATTTTGCTAATATGATCAAGCCAGCAATTACCAAAGGTGTACTTAAAGTTGTGGCCAGCACAACCTGGGAAGAGTACTACGAAAGCTTTGAAAAAGATCGTGCGTTGATGCGTAGATTCTATCGACTCAGTATCGACGAACCAAACAAAGAAACTACAGAAAAAATTCTTATTGGACTCAGTCCGCGACTGGAAAAGTTTCACAATGTGATGATTGACACAGATGCTATTATATCAGCAGTTGAACTAAGTGGTCGTTACATTCATGACAAAAAGAATCCCGACAAAAGCATTGATTTAATTGATGCTGCCTGTGCTCGTGAAAGGGTCAAGGATGCAGGTACATTAACAGTCACAAAAGAGTTAATTATGCAACAGGTCAGTCGTGTTGCCGGTGTACCAATGGATCACTTGGCCAATCAACAGAGCACACGTATTATTGATCTTGAAAGTAATATCAAACAACGAGTATACGGTCAAGACCAGGTCATTGACACAGTACTAGATCGTATCTATGTAAGTTTTGCTGGCATTAATACAACAAGAAAACCAATGTCTAGTTTCTTGTTCTTGGGGCCAACTGGTACAGGTAAAACTGAATTGGCACGTATGTTGGCTGAATACCTTGATATGACATTACTCAAGTACGACATGAGTGAGTATCAGGAAAAGCATACTGTATCAAGTTTGATTGGTGCACCGCCAGGCTATGTTGGGTTTGAGGATGGCAATCTTGGTGGTGGCAAATTAATTAGCGACTTGAGCAAGCACCCATTTTCGATATTATTATTTGACGAAGTAGAAAAAGCGCACCCTGATGTAAGTAACATCTTTCTACAATTGCTTGATGAAGGAAAAATTACAGGTAGCAACGGAAAAACAGTTGATTGTAAAAATACCATTGTTATTATGACCAGTAATCTTGGTAGTGCTGACAGTGAACGTAATAACATTGGCTTTGGAGACATGGCAAAAACTGGCGAAGATGATCGTGCCTTTAAAGAGTTTTTTAAACCTGAATTACGAAATCGCTTGGATGCAGTCTGTAAATTTGGCAAGCTTGATAAACTAGCAATTAAGAAAATTGTTATCAAATTTGTCGATGAACTAAAAACTAGTTTGGTTAATAAAAATATTAAACTAACTTTAACAGAGCCAGCAGTTGAACTATTGGCTGACCGTGGATATGATCCATTAATGGGAGCTCGACCATTGGGTAGAAAAATTGACGAGCTGATTCGTGTTCCGTTAAGTAGAAAAATTTTATTTGACCGTCTTGCTGATTGCAATATAAATGTTGTTGTAAAGGATGGAGAAATTTACTTTGAAACAAACATAAACGTGCCTGTGCAAGAAACAACTCAACCTACAGTTAATAGTGATGGATACATTATCCTTGATCAATTCAAACCCAGAGTTTGAAGTAGTTAATTCAAGCCAGCTATACTTTGATCAATTTGAGTATAGGGCTGTTTTCTATCTTCAAGAATTACCTTGTCTAAGAAATTTAAAAAATGATCCTGATAAAGATCGTAAGATGATTTCTTGGAACTTGTCTCAACGAAAAAAATTCAAAGATCACCTAAGACACGTTAATTGGGGAGGAAACTGGCACAGCCGATCAGAGGGATTGCCCATTGGTGATGAAGTAGAAGAAAATTTATTGTCGTTCTATAATTTTTATACGTTAGAATCGGATACCAAAAGACTAATAATACAGTCAGGCGGCTATGGATATCTATACACCAACAATAAAAAATATATAGAAGAATTATCCAAATTACCGTTTATAAAAAATGTACACGTATATCAGATTAATGTAGCGTTTGCAAAAGGTACCATTAGATTAAAAAATCCAAAGCATTCTTATCGTTTATATTTTAAAGATAGAAAAATAACCAAACAACAAAAAAGTTATTTGGTTAATTTCTTAAAAAACTACGAAGGGCAAATAAGATTAGGGCCTGCACTTACACATTGGGTAAAAAAAGACGAGTACTGTTATTTGTATGGAAACTTTTTTGTAGAATACGATCACGAATCTTTTGTAAGTATGCTTAGTCTTGTGAGTCCAAGCACAGTCAGAAAAACTGTAACCTTAATAAAAGCATAAATAGATTACCATGGCAAAAATACACGAAGAAATAGTTGTGATCAAACTTTCAAAATTGATCAAGGATGATGCACCAAATCAAGGTACAATCGCTACAGTAGAACTGGTAGAAAGTTTAGCGGCTGTGGCTGAAGAACTTGGCGGAAACGGTGTTGTTGTAGAAATTGAACGAGTTGGTCAAGAGCAATGAAAACTACAACTCTCCAGCTATTGCCAACTACCTCATATGGCACACCCTCGGGTAACTACGATGGTAGCAGTTTAGACTGGTCTGGAGAAAATCAACAAGCGTCTAATTATTACGGTGGCTTTGGTTCCCTGCAGACGCTGGCTTTTTATCTGAATGGATTTGAAGGATTGATTAAAATTGAAGCCACCGTTGATTCAGTACCAGCAACGGACGCCGACTGGTTCAAAGTATACGAATTTGATTCTTTAACTACCACAACCACCAACAATTTTAGTGTTAACGTCACCGGAAACTTTACATGGATCAGAGCCAATGTAGAGGGATTTTCCGCTGGAACAATCACTAAGTTAATGTTAAGTTATTAATGGACAATTCAACATTAAGCCTGCGGGTTTCTGCTACAGAACCCGAGCTTGACGTGTCAATTCATTTAAACAATGTTAATATTTTTCAAGGAAAACCCAGCGTTGATCCTATAACTATTAACCACGAATTTGATGACACTGATCAGGAATACACATTGACTATTAAAATGTCTGGCAAAACCATTGATCATACCAAAGTAGATGAATTTGGAAATATTATAAAAGATGTATTGGTTACTGTTACTGATTTTAAACTTGAAGACATTGACGTTAGCAAGATAGTATTCCAACAAGCCGCATATCACCATAATTTTAATGGGACTCAAGACAACATTGTTGACTCTTTCTATGGTGCAATTGGTTGTAACGGTCAAGTAATTTTTAAATTTCAAGCACCATCATACCTTTGGCTCTTAGAGAACATGTAGGCTAAATATAAGGTATGAAAAAACTAGTCATTATGCCCGGTGGTTTCCACCCCTTTCACGCAGGCCATAAAGCTCTATACGATTCGGCCCAAGCGGCTTTCCCTAGTGCCGACGTTTATATTGCCGCCACAGCAGATACTTCAACAAGACCTTTTCCTTTTGCAGTCAAACAAAAACTAGCAAAATTAGCCGGCATTCCTGCACACAGATTTATTCAGGTTAAAAGTCCTTTCCGTGCCAATGAAATTACACAGCATTATGATCCTGGTAGCACACAATTAATTTTTGTACGCAGTGAAAAGGATCGTAACGAACAGCCCGTGCCAGGCGATGTAAAAAAGGATGGTAGTGCTGGCTACTTACAACCATACAAGCGCACAGGTCTACAGCCAATGACTCAGCATGCTTACATAGCATATTTGCCTGTGGTACAGTTTGGCTCAGGCATGACCAGTGCCACAGAAATTCGTGCTAAATGGCCTGCAATGTCGTCAGAACAAAAAGCCTCATTGGTTAATTCACTGTATCCACAGACCCAAGGTAACGAAAAGTTAACCAATGTAACAACTAAACTAATTGATGCAGGCATGGGCAATGATGTAAAAGAAGCACTACAAGGCCCAGCCTTTGGTGTAGGAGCCGGAGGATTGAATGCAGGAATGCCAATGCCAAACGGTCCTGATAAAGAAGTTGACGAAGCTACCCTGGTCAATGATCCTGATGACGGAGTTCAAATTCGTCCCACTGGTGGACTTGGAACCTGGAACGAAGGCAGTCTTAAAAACAGTTTAGTAAAACAATTAGTTGAGTTAGCAGAAATGCTCAAAGTTGGTAACTATCGAGGAGTTGAACATTTAATGTACAAAGCCGGTGCCATGCAAAGTAAAGTTCAAGCGTTGGCAAGGTTGGAGGATTTCTCAGACAAGCAAGGCAGACGTCCAATTGCACGTGGTCGAGAAATTGACATTGGCGAAAACAATGACTATATTGATGAAACAAACAAGTAAACGTCGCGTTCATCCGCCAAAGTTACCTGTCAAGACAGTACAGCATGGATCTCCTAATGTATTGATGACTCCACTAAGAAATTGCAGTAAGGTAATGGTTTTAGGCGTTGGATTAAAAATAGCATCATAACTTCGCCAGTAAAAAAATAGCCAGGGTTTTGTACGTAGTTAAATAGAAGTACATATTTTTACGAGGAACATATGGCTGAACAACAAATCCAAGTCAACGTTGACTACCTGCGCACCACTAGAGTGCATATCTGTATGCCCTGCTACGGTGGCATGTTAACTGAAAGCACATTCATGAGTTATATCAAATGGGCCAACACTTGCCGACAACTTGGCATTGAGTGGACCATGGAAACCATGACCAATGAATCATTAATTAGCCGTGCTAGAAATACACTGGTTGCTAAATTCTTAAACAACCCAGACTCAACACACCTGATGTTCATTGATGCAGACATTGGTTGGGAACCTTGGCATTTACTAGTACTTCTTGATTCACAAAAAGATGTTGTTGGCGGATTATATCCAATGAAAACTTTGCCAATCAAGTGGGTAGTTAATGGTTTTGAAAATGCAGAAGTCAGCGAAGACGGCAACCTTCAAGAAGTTAGCAAAACAGGCACAGGTTTTATGTTGGTAAAACGCAATGTATTTGATAAACTCAATGTACATCAAGCAGTCAAACCCTTTAAAAACGACATTGGATTACCAGTAGAATTAGATCCATACATGAAGACATATTACGACACAGCAGTACGCGAAGGTCGCTACTATTCAGAAGACTGGACATTCTGCGAAAACTGGCGCGATATTGGTGGTAAAGTCTGGATTGACAAGCGGGTATTGCTCAAGCACACCGGCACCTATGTGTTTGATTTTAACACACAGGACAAATTGTACGAAGACCTTAGTGTTATTGCCAAGGCAAATGTTGAAGCTAAGAAACTAGCAGATGCACAGTTAGCTCAACAAGAGGTGTCTGCAACTTCTCGAGTTATTGCCAGTAATGAATCACCTGTTACAGAAACAGCCAAACAAGGCAAGACAGAAGCCAAGCCAGTTAAAGCAGTGGCTAAATCAGTCAAGGCAATAGAAACGCCTGCTCTAGCTAAAAAGAAAACAAAAGCATCTAAGTAATCAAAGCGGTAAATATAGTTTATGAACATTCATGAACTAGATTCCTATCGTTTAAGCAACGCAATCAAGTTTAACGACAAGTTAAACCCACGCATTTGGGGAGAGGACGAAAATCTTCTCCCTGATGTTCGTGAACATCTATTGGCAATTGCGGATGACTTCCGTGAATTCCTTGGCCTAACAGACATTGAACTAAAAGACGTCACAATATCTGGTTCAAACGCCGCCTACACATATACACCACACTCAGACATTGATCTACACTTGGTAGTAGATTTACCCAAGGCTGATGCCAGCGAAGTTTATCGTGAACTGTTTGATGCTAAAAAATATCAGTATAACGATCAGCACAATTTTAAAATTGGCGGCTACGATGTTGAGTTATATGTACAGAATGCCAACCAACCTCCAGTAAGCCAAGGAGAGTATTCAGTGTTGAACAATGACTGGCTACAAGTTCCAAAACGTCAACAAGCTGTGGTTGATGACATGAGCACACGTAGCAAGTACGAAGATCTAGGACGCAGAATTGAGTCAGCCATTGCCGATGGTGATAGACAGCGCATGGAATTGCTGGCTAAAAAGATACGTGAAATGCGCACAACCGGCCTGGCCAATACTGGAGAATTTGGTCCAGAAAATCTAGCATTTAAACTGTTGAGGGCCAGCGGCTTGATTGACCGACTGCGTGAAGCTAGGCTTGCCGCAAAAGATCATGAACTAAGTTTACAAGAACGCAAGAAAAAGAAAGTACGCTACGGATATGGTGGGTACTGGATGCCTGGATTCTCGTTTGGCAACAGCGAGGGTGGCGATGGTGGCGGCGAAAGTGTACAAGAAAACACAGAATCTCCAGACATTAATCAAGACATTAAGCAAGTACTACAACCATTCATTGATAGTTGTGTTGAGTATCTCGGAATTGAACAAGCCCCAAAAATCATATTAAAACGTGACCCGGAATGGACACGTAGAAACGGCACATTCGGTCAATTTGATCATGAAACACGTTCAGTTACACTGGCAGTAAGTGGCCGTCATGTGCTAGATATTTTGCGTACTCTAGCACATGAGCTCACACACGCTCGCCAAGACGAACTAGCTGACATGCCTGTGGACGCAGGTGAAACAGGATCCCCTTACGAAGACGAAGCCAATGCCATGGCAGGCCGCATTATGCGTCACTGGGTTGATCAGTATCCAGAATTCTTTAAAGATATGCCACTAGAGGAATCTGTCAAAGACCGACTAGCAGCCGTGGCTGCGGCAGCATGCATAGCCGGCACACCTGGTTGCGCCACCACCAATGGTGTTGGACAAACAGTCAAGGATATACAAACCATAGGGCGTGCGTCGCAGACCATCAAGCACATGGGCGTTGCCGGTGCTCGCGAAGAATTATTACAGCGCATGAAAGATGATCTGCGTCGTCGCCAAGGGCAAGTAGTACCCGAAGATGTTAATGAATCATTAGACCAACCCTATAAAATACTTCGATGGGAAAAGGGTGACCATGGTGATGTAGACGCAATAGCACGATTAGATGACAATACCTTTCTAAGTGTCATGTTTACCAAGGGATTTAGTCAAGATACAAAAGAGGAAGCATGGAGTGTTGAGTTTTATAGAAACAACAGTCAAGAAAAAACAGGCGAGGGTGATCAACAGCGTGTGTTTGCCACTGTGTTAAGTGCTGTTCAAACATTTGTTTCTGACAGGGTGCCTGGCGCCAAGGGAAGATACAAGCCCAACAAAATATACTTTTCGGCTTCAAAAGAAGTTAACCCAGATGAGGATCAAAGAAAAGCAATGACCAGGGCAAGACTGTATGACAGTTTGGTTCAGCGTTATGCAAAGGCTTTGGGCTTCCGTGCTTTCCGTGCTGACACCGGCAACAAAGTCATGTACGAATTAAGTAGAATAAAACCAATAGCAGAAGCATCAGGCTACATCCCCATTAATGACCAGGAAGCTCGTGATCCACGTTACAGTATGGCCTTAACTGTGGACATCAAGCCCGGAGAAGTACAACGCCAAGCCAAAAAAATGGGCTGGCATACCACTGCCGCTGGCACACCACCTACATTAAAGACATCAGGTAAAATGTAATGAGAGCACAGGATTTTATTGTTGAAGGCCTAAGTCAGCCAGTTATTTGTGTTGATGTTCAACCTGAATACAATGGCGGACCCTGGCCACCTGCCAATCCAAAGTTTATTCAAATAATGAATTTTGTACAAAAGCAAACTGGTCCTGTGCTGTTCTTTGTCAATGCTGAAGATCAAGGCCTGAGTGGGGATTCCGTTCAACAGATACAACAATTCTGGGACGAAACACTAGGAACCGAAGGCGAAGAAGGCGAAGACGAGAATGGTGATGACTATTACAACGAGCCCAAAAGTCCCGTAGATTGGCGTCGCTTTCAAATAGTAGACAAAGGTTATGGCTACCTCCGTAGCTGGATGGATCACGGAATAGAACCAAGTACCATCATTGCAACCATACGTGAAATGTACGCACAACAAGTTTCTGACACTAGAGACCTAGAGTTCCCTGCCTTTAATCGTCGTACTACTACACAAAGTTTGATTCAAGGTGCCATAGAAGAAATGGAAGATGATCCAATGACTGTGGGCTGGGCCAGTGTTGGTCAACTAAAGCGTTTTAATGGTGCATACTTGGTTGGTGGCGGCAGAGACGAATGCCTGCGTGAAGTAGAATTATTAATGAATGCGTTTAATATAAAATATAAACGTATAGATAGTTTGGTGTATTAAATGAGAGCACAAGAGTTTATCACTGAAGGCTTCCTTGGCGAAGCAGACGCATCGGCAGTACAATTCCGCACAGCATCCACAGACAACTATCAAAGTAGTTTTACTGTTACTGCAATCGCTGATGGAAAAAATGTTGGACATTTTTCATTCTATAGGGATCCTGAGACTGAAGACGTACACAATCAGGCAGAAGTAACTGACGATGTACGCGGCAAAGGTTATGGCAAAGCCTTGTTACTTAAAGCCATTGAAGTTGCAAATGATCATGGTTTGGGATTTCAAGAAGATAGTCAGAGTCTAAGCCGTGCCCAAAGTAGAGTGTATGACAGTTTATATGACGCTGGTTGGATTGTAGATGCCGACGGCTATTGGTTACTGACTCCCGAAGGTGAACAAGAACTTGCTAGACTAAGCACCATACAGCAAGGTGTGGCGGAAGGCAAAGTTATTAATACCTATCTTTGGCATGGGTCAAGACAAAAGATTCCTATGCTAGAGCCAAGACAATCGGTAGATACAGGTGGTGCGGCTGGTAGTAATCAAAATGCTATCTATGCTACCTCTGATCCTAAAGTTGCCATAGCAATGGGTCTAACTACTGCTGGGTCAGATACAGGTATGTTCCCCAATGATCCACAAATGGTTTTGTTCAGTGGCAAGATTAGAAAAGGTGAATATGTGTATCTACATAAATTACCATTCAATG